>ERZ808028.508-NODE-508-length-32144-cov-4.447719_pt1 | contig 32144 bp, 32 predicted proteins | sample MGYA00380184_ERZ808028 | MGnify/ENA primary metagenome ERZ808028 (study PRJEB31490, sample SAMN06133397) | mouse gut metagenome | isolation source: J8_1 | host: mice | place: China: Chengdu | collected 2015-05 ...
AACTCCTTAAGCGCCTCATGATCCGTAAGCGTCTTCACGATCCTCCAACCATCCCGACTGTGAACCGCATTCTCCGGAACCGGACAGAAACCCAGATCCAGATATATCTTACACGCAAGCCACGTGGTAGTCTGTGTCGGTATCTTCGCATGTGTGTAACCAAGATCGCGCATGATATCCAGAACATGTGTAATCAATGGCTTCGCAAGCCCTCTCCCCTGATATTCTCTTCTGACTGCAACCCAGTGGAGCCACCCGTCGCCCGACTTGTCAATTCCCCGCACATCATAATACGCCGTGGCAGTCGCGACCTTCCTGCCATCCGCATCTTCTATGAAAACCATCCGGTTCGTCAACGTATCTTCCCTGCCTCCATAATAGCGGTTCCACGCCTCTAATCCCTGCTCATACGATGTGAATTCTCTCGCAGACTTCTCGATGTCAATCCATTGATCCCTGTCGCCTTCCTGATAGAATACATACCTGTAACCTTCCGGGAGCGGGAAATGCAAAATCCCCTCTAAATCCCTCTCTAACATCAGCTCGTAATATTTGATACGCTCATCATGATTGTCAAACTTAAACCTCATCTATACACCCCCTCCGCTTGTTCTCTTGACACTATCCTCCTGTCTTTAACTATATATTACTGTCTCCAGAATGTCAATCGAGGCTCTAACCTATACTTGCGGGCACCAGTGTCGCCGACATTCTTATACCGAGCTTGGGCGTTTTCTTACCTTGGGTCTTGAAAATTTTTTAAGTGTCAAAGCTGATTGACTATCAGCTCTGACGCTTAGAATTGACACAAAAACGCCGGGAACCTGTTTTTAGATTCCCGGCCTATGGTCTTACTATGCTGTCCGTTCTGCTTTCAATTTTTTTACTTCGTCAAGAGGAAGTCCTGCATATTCCGCAATTTTTTCAAGTGTCAAAATCCCATCTGCCAACATTCTCTTTGCGGAATTGATTGCTCCTTCTTTCAATGTCTGATTCCTCATATCTTCCATAGCCCGGCACATAATCTCGATTCCCTCCTTGCTCTCTTTGAAAAATCTCACCCTTTCCGCCAGTGTCCCATAGTACATATCCGCTGCGTCACTGTCAATCTTCCCACCTGCTTTCCCTTCTGTTTTCGTATCTCTGTACTACCATAAATCTCCTGATTTTACAAGCTGGAAGCCGGCGCAGGAGGGACTTTATGTTGTTTTATTCCGATACATGATATATAATAGGGAATAGATGTTAGCTGTGCTTTCATTTAGGGACAAAAGGAGGGCGAGTATGGAAGATTTAACAAGAATGAAGCTGAAAGCGAAAAATTATTTCCAGAATCGGCCAGCAGGGAGGTGGAATGATGAAATCGAACTTTGAATTTTTGAACAACTATTTTCCTGTTCTGGCGAACTTCGGCGAATTGGCGGAAAAATATCTATACAGCGATTCCAATTCCTGCTTGATGAAATTGGGTATGATCGGCGAAACGATCGTCAATTTATGCTTTACCTATGACAGAATCCTGCTGCCTCAGGACAACACAGCAGCAAACAGAATTAATGGTTTATTCCGTGAGGGAATGATTACTCGTGATTTGAAGGATATTCTTCATGCTCTGCATATCAATCGAAATAAAGCTACGCATGAAAATTACGCTTCTGTATCGGATGGAAAAGCCCTGATTCAAATGGCATATAGCTTATGTGAGTGGTTTATGCAGACCTACGGGGACTGGAACTACCAAAATCGACCTTTTGTGATGCCAGATGAAATCACTGAGTCCGTCAGTAGCGATAAGAAGCATGAACAGATCAAGGAAGAGAAGTTAATAAAAGAAGCGGAAAAGGTAGCAACAGCGACTCCCGTTATGGAAAAAGAAATCCGAAAAAAGCAGTCTGGCAAGGCCGCAAGTCAGCGGATCAAATCGGAGGCGGAAACTCGCTATTTGATCGATGAGCAACTTCGCAAAGTTGGCTGGGAAGCTGATACGGAACGGCTGCGCTATTCCAAGGGAACGCGCCCTGCAAAGGGACACAATATCGCTATCGCCGAATGGCCCACAGATTCCACAGTTGGCAATCGGGGTTATGTTGATTATGCTTTATTTGTTGGTATGCAGTTGGTTGCTACGCTTGAGGCCAAGGCAATCCATAAGGATATTCCCTCTGTAATTGACTACCAGTGCAAGGACTACTCTAAAAACATCCGTAGTGTGGATAAAATTTATCAAATCAGTACATGGTACAGCTATGGTGTGCCATTTACTTTTGCCACTAATGGCAGACCGTATTTGGAGCAGTATAATACGAAAAGCGGCATATGGTTCTTGGATTTGAGGCAGCCCGATAATGCGCCCAAAGCTTTGAGAGGATGGATGAGTCCAGAGGGGATCATGGAATTGCTTAACAAAGATATTTCTGCAAGGAATCAGGATTTGCAGGAGATGTCCTATGATTTGCTGCGTGATAAGGATGGTTTGAATCTTTATGAATATCAGATCAGAGCGATAAAGGCCGCTGAAGAAGCGATTATCAACGGGCGGCGTAATATCCTGCTTGCTATGGCGACAGGTACAGGCAAGACCCGCACGATTCTGGGCATGATTTACCGTTTCCTGAAAACAGGACGGTTCCATAGAATCCTTTTCCTGGTGGACCGGACAGCTTTGGGTGAGCAGGCATTTGACGTGTTCCAGGAGGTCAAGCTGGAGGACTTAATGACCCTTGATGATATATACAATATCAAGGGTTCTGATGATAAGGAGATAGACCGCGAAACCCGAATCCAGATTGCCACGGTTCAGAGTATGCTCAAGCGAATCATGTACAATGACGGGGACACCATGCCCGCCGTTTCTGACTATGATTTGGTCATTATTGATGAGGCACATCGAGGTTATATCTTGGATAGGGAAATGGGTGAGGATGAGATCCTTTACCGGGATCAGATGGATTACCAGAGCAAATACCGTAGCGTTGTGGAATATTTTGACGCAGTGAAAATTGCGTTGACTGCAACACCGGCCCTACAGACAACAGAGATTTTTGGACAACCCGTGTTCAAGTACACATACCGCGAAGCGGTGATTGAAGGGTATCTGGTTGACCATGACGTGCCCCATAGATTGCTGACAAAGTTGAATACAGAGGGAATTCATTATAAAAAGGGCGATACCATTGTACGGTATGACCCTGTAACGGGTGAAATCACCAATTCCGAATTATTGGAAGATGAACTGGATTTTGATGTGGACGCTTTTAACCGTCAAGTCATAACAGAGCCGTTTAATCAGACTGTTCTGGCTGAAATTGCCCATGACATTGACCCAGAAAGCCCAGATGTACAGGGAAAAACATTGATCTTTGCCGTCAATGATGACCATGCTGATTTGATTGTTAAAATCTTAAAAGAGATTTATACGGAAATGGGCGTGGACAATGACGCCATTATGAAAATTACCGGTTCTGTGGGCGGCGGCAACAAGAAAAAGGTAAAGGACGCCATCAGGCGATTCAAAAACGAACGCTTTCCCAGCATTGTTGTTACCGTTGATTTGCTGACGACGGGAATCGATGTTCCTGCAATTACAACATTAGTATTTATGCGCCGCGTGAAGTCCCGCATTCTGTTCGAGCAGATGATGGGGCGCGCAACCCGCCGCTGCCCGGAAATCCACAAAACGCATTTTGAGATTTACGACCCTGTAGGCGTTTATGATTCTCTGGAAGCAGTTAATACCATGAAGCCTGTTGTTGTCAATCCAAGCGCAACATTTGAACAGCTTTTGGAGGGACTGGAAGTTCTGGAGGACGAACGCCATGTACAAAACCAGATCGACCAAATCGTGGCGAAGCTGCAGAGGAAAAAGCAGCACATGGATGCGGAAACAATGGAACAGTTTATCAGTATGGCTGGAGAACAAGACCCCACCCAGTTCATTGCCGATATTCAGCAGCGCAAACCGCAGGATGCAAAAAAACGTTTGCTTGCTCACGCGGAGCTATTTAAAATGCTGGCTCAATTCAAGCCGGATGGTCGCTACTCTGTTGTGATCTCTGATCATGAGGATAAACTTTTGGAACATAGCAGGGGTTATGGAAAGGATAGAAAACCAGAAGACTATCTGGATGCATTTGCTGATTACATCAAGATTAATCTAAATAAAATTGCCGCATTGAATATCATCTGCACAAGGCCGAAGGAACTGACCCGCGAGGGTCTGCGTTCTCTGCGCCTGACACTGGACAGGGAGGGCTTTACCACCCAGCAGCTGAATATGGCTGTTTCTCAGATGACTAACGAGGAAATTGCCGCTGATATTATCAGCTTGATTCGCCGGTATGCTATTGGCTCCACTCTTATTTCACATGAAGCCAGAATCCGGCAAGCGGTGGACAAGCTGAAAAAAGCGTACAAATTTTCCAAGCAGGAACTTAACTGGATCGCCAGAATGGAAAAGTACTTGATGGAAGAATCTGTTTTGAATATAGCCGTATTTGATGAGGACGGGCGTTTTAAGGCGCAGGGTGGCTTTGCGAAGATTAATAAAGTGTTTGGAGGTAAAATAGAAAGCATTATTTTGGAACTTAATGAGTATTTGTACGATGATGGAGGAAAAAGCGCATGAATTTTTATGACCCTAATTTTTTTAATTGGCTTGATTCACTTACTGGAGGACAAATAAGTTTTTATTTGAACAACCCTAATCTACAAGCACCACTACCAGATGACCCTGAACAGCGATCCGCAGTTCTGAAAATGAGAAAGGCCATTGATGACTTTCATTCAGAACAGAAAAAAATACTGCCTGAATATCAGCAGTGCGCTGTGAAAAATATACTTGCAGAGATCTCTCGCCAAATCCAGAAAGATAGGCAGGCAAATGGGTTATGACTACTCAAGAAATCGTATCCAAGCTCTGGAACCTTTGCAATGTTCTTCGGGATGATGGTATCACCTATCATCAGTATGTAACGGAACTAACCTATATCCTGTTCTTGAAAATGGCGAAGGAAACGGGCGCGGAGAGCCAGATACCAGAAGCCTACCGCTGGGATAGTCTGACCGTCAAGAGCGGCATCGAGTTGAAGAAATTTTATAAAGAACTGCTGAACCATCTGGGTGAGAACTGTACAGGCCGTGTGCGGGAAATCTATCAGGGCGCAGCTACTAACATTGACGAACCGAAAAATCTTGAAAAGATCATCATCACCATTGACGGGCTGGATTGGTTTTCTGCCCGTGAAGAAGGTCTTGGCAACTTATATGAAGGTCTTTTGGAGAAGAACGCCAATGAGAAAAAATCAGGCGCAGGGCAATATTTTACGCCCCGCGTGTTAATTGACGTGATGACCCGTCTGGTGAAGCCCCAACCAAAGGAGCGCTGCAATGACCCTGCCTGCGGTACATTTGGCTTTATGATCGCAGCTCATCGGTATGTTGCGGCCCAGACAGATGACTTTTTTGACCTGGATGCAGATACCGCCGCCTTTGAACGGACGGAGGCTTTTACAGGTACGGAACTGGTACACGATACCCACCGTCTGGCCTTGATGAATGCCATGCTGCACAATATGGAGGGAACCATTACCCTGGGCGATACCCTGTCCAACCTGGGCAAGAGTATGCGGGGCTATGATGTGGTTCTCACCAATCCCCCATTTGGCACGAAAAAAGGTGGGGAACGCGCCACCCGTGACGACTTTACCTATACCACCAGCAACAAACAGCTAAATTTTTTGCAGCACATTTATCGCAGCCTGAAAGCAGATGGAAAGGCCCGCGCTGCTGTGGTGCTGCCGGATAACGTCCTTTTTGCGGACGGCGAGGGTGAGAAAATCCGCATTGACCTGATGGACAAGTGCAACCTGCATACGGTTCTGCGTTTGCCTACCGGCATTTTCTACGCCCAAGGGGTCAAGACTAATGTGCTGTTTTTCACTCGCGGCAAGGCAGACAAGGGCAACACGCAGGAGGTCTGGTTCTATGATTTGCGTACCAATATGCCCTCCTTTGGCAAGACCAGTCCATTGAAAATGGAGCATTTTGCGGACTTTGAGGCGGCGTTTGAATCCGCAGACCGCCGCGTCGTGCAGGACGAGCGGTGGAGTGTGTATACCCGGGAACAGATCGCCCAGAAGGGAAACAGTCTTGACCTGGGATTGATTCGGGACGATTCCGTGGTTGACTATGATGATCTGCCCGACCCGATAGAAAGCGGCGAGGAGGCCATTGCGCAGTTGGAAGAAGCGGTTGACCTCCTGCAAAGCGTGGTGAATGAGTTGAAAGCCCTGTCGGAGGTGGAGTGATGGCGAAGAAAAAAGTGGCTTCTGAAAGCCTGTTTGTGCCAGTGGAGGAGCAGCCGTATCCGATTCCTAAGAATTGGTGCTGGGTAAGATTAAAGGATGTTTCTGAAATTATTATGGGTCAATCACCGATCGGAAGTGATACAACTGATGATTCATCTTATATGCCGTTAATCGGTGGTGCGGCGGATATGGGCGAGATATACCCGCTCGCTACGAGATATACAAAAGCTCCAACCAAAATTTCTAAAAATGGCGATTTAATTCTTTGTATTAGAGCAACATTAGGCAAACCAATTTTTTCAGATGGAGAATATTGTTTGGGCCGAGGAGTATCCGCAATTCGTCCCTATATCGGAACAAAAGAGTTTTACAGATATATCTTTTTGACTTTTGAGCAATATCTCTATGATAATGCAACAGGAACGACATTTGCTCAAGTAAGTAGTAAAACACTTCAGAAAATGTCAGTTCCATTTCCGCCACTTCCAGAGCAACACCGCATTGTTTCCCGCATAGAAAGTCTGTTCACCAAGCTGGATGAGGCGAAGGAAAAGGCCCAGGCGGTGGTGGACGGTTTTGAACTGCGGAAGTCTGCCATTCTTCATAAGGCGTTTACGGGAGAATTACTTGGATTATCTGGAAGCAAAACAATACCACTGGAAGCAATCGTGGGAACAATTAGAATAGGGCCATTCGGTAGTGTCCTTCATAAAGAGGACTACATTGCAGGTGGGATACCTGTAATAAATCCGAAACATATTACAAATCAACAAATTGCTCCAGAAGGAAAAGTCACAATTTCAGAAGAGAAAGCATTAGAACTGGCAGCATATAGGTTAAAAACTGGTGATATTATTATGGGGCGCAGAGGTGAAATGGGACGATCTGCGCCCATAACAGAAAAGGAAAATGGTTGGTTATGTGGAACAGGAAGTCTGATTATCAGACTTCAAGAGGGATACATTGCAGCATTTTACTCTCAAATTATTGCCAGCCATTCTTCGGTGCAATATCTCGAAGAAAATTGCGTTGGTTCAACGATGAAAAATTTAAACGAAAAGGTTATAACGAGTTTGCCTGTCCCTAGTTATACGAAAGAGCAACAGGAAGCAATTGTTGCTATTCTTAATAGTTTTTTAGAAAAAGAACAGCAAGCCAAATCTGCTGCCGAAGCTGTCCTCACCCAGATCGATAGCATGAAAAAGGCGATTTTAGTCCGTGCGTTCCGTGGGGAACTGGGAACTAATGACCCTTCGGAGGAATGGGCGGGAGAATTGCTGAAAGCGATGCTATAAAAACACCTTGATGTGAAGAAAGACGGAAATAACTTCTAAAGGTATATATGGAGAAAATTTGTAAGATAGTTTAATTTGCCAAAACAGGATAAGGGGCAGTGACTTTCTGCCCCGGCTGCTCCACATAAGGCGCACATCCTCCCGTCAAAAAAAAATCCTTCCAACGAATAGAAAAGTCCCCAATTTTTGTAAAATGTGTGATTGTGTTTCTTGTCGAATGTTGCTATACTGTACTTGTTACCGTTCCCTGTACTGGTGACAGGAAGGGGGTGTACTCATGCTATGGAGTGGTCAAGGGGGAACAAAATTCCCCCATTGCATTAAAATGCCAATGGCGGTATTCTGAAAAAGTTAAAATTGGGGATTGACAGGAATTAAAAAATAGCTTATTATTGACAATAAGAAATGGGTTTTCACCGTACATCTTGTTACGGCTTGCTCATTTCTTTTTTTACTGCCAAAATATCATACAGATATTTCCTGCCATTTTCAGCATGGTTAATCAAAAGCCGGGCATGGAAGATATTGTATCTTACAAGCGCATTTTCCTCATAGACCGGGAGGGCAAAACAGACATCATACCTGTACCAGCCGTATTTTGCGTTTTTATTGTGTTTTTCCTTGCGGTTTTCTTCAAAAGCCGGGTTAGATGCTATCTGGATCATCTCTGGTATCGCAGTAGCGGCGTTTGCCTTCGCTTTTGCATTTGCACCCATAAGGCTTTTACGGCTTTCTGATTCCGTATATTCTTCTGGAAGTTCACTTCCGATATAAATACGTTCCGTATTTTCCTCAATCTCGTAATAGTCCCCGACATATCCTTCGAGATACTGCTTTACATCATCCCAGTCAATCTGACGTTTGCCCTTGAAACGGATATCGTTAATCAAGACCAGCTTTTTACCGTCCGCATCGGTTATGATAGTTACATTCCTGTTTTCAATCATCTCTTTTGTTTCCTTTCTTCTTTTCCCTTGATTTGTAGACATTAAACTGGTTCTTGCACTTCTGGCTGCAAAATTCATTCCCCTTCCTGCTTGCGACAAAGGCTTTTTTACAGTGTTTGCACATGCGCATATCACTGTCCTTGTCCGTGAGCATGAATGAGAAGCACATCTGCACCATGATTAGCAGTGAATGGAAATCCCATACGATAACGGGCGAATCCTTTTCAAGCGCGATCCGGTAAGTCGGGGATATGCCGCCGAAAGCGGAAATGCCCTGACGGTACAGGCTGCGTGTCTGCTCATCAATTTTATCATAATCCGTGTAATAAAGGAAACTCGTTACAAAGGTAAATGCAAGGTCGGTAAATTCTTTCACGATCCAGTCGTATCTTTCCGCATAGTCCTTCTGCAACTCCATCGCCACAGCCTGCGGCGCATTCCCTAGAGCCTAGGTTATAAAATCCGCCGTTGTCGGCAGGGCGGTCATAAAGTCGAGAAAACCATATTTTAGTGATAAAATTAGTGTGAATAAATAGGGATTGGTGTGATTTGTTTTGAGACAGATTGTGATATGTGATGATATAGAAAAAGAGCGGCATAGTATAAAAGAACTATTGACGCATTTTTTTCTGGCAAGGAACGAGGAGTTTGCAATACAGGAATACGATTGCGGAGAGACACTTCTGGCAGACGTAGAAGCGAAGTATATTGTTTTCGATATGCTGTTTTTGGATATTTATATGGAGAAGATGGACGGAATGGAGACTGCGCGCAGAAGAATTGCAGTAAAAACAAGAAGGCACATGCGCTATTTTTATGTCGATGAGATCGTGTGGATCGACAGTGACAAACATACTGTTACATTGCACTTTACGGATGGAACGGCCATAGCAACAAACAAAAAATTAAATACGATAGAAAAACAGATTAACGACAGCCGTTTCCTGCGGTGCTATCAGAGGTCGGGGATTTGGCAAATCTGGTATTTTCATTGGTAGGGATTTGGATAGCCCATGTCCTGTATCAAACTCCCCGTAAACGGCATCAGGTAATTATCGCATGGCTTATTATTTATCTGGTGTGCGGGTTTGGAGTCCAGCCTCCGATGGAGGTACAGGTTTTCGTGTGGATAACCGGATTACGGGAAAGGATATTCAGGTAAACGGGCTGGATAAGGTCGCAGCAGTGGAGGGGAATGCCGATGGGGCGGAAGTGGTATTTACCATCGATGAACGGACGGAGAATACGGCAGAGGGCGCCGGGGAGATCAAATCCGCTGCGGACGGAAGGATTCTGGAGTTTATGGATTTTGCGCTTACGCGGATCGTCAACGGAGGAGAGCCGAACGCGGATGGGGAATATTTTGGGTCAGAGCGGTGCGCAGCTTTCCGGCAATGAAACGATGAGGAACAAAGATTCCGAGCCAAAGGTAGGGGGTTCGACGCAGGTTCCGCTCCTGACAGCCATTGGCATGATCACCGGAGCAGCCTGTTTGTTGGAAATGTGGTTCGGACGTAAGAAGTTATTTTAGGATGATTTTCCATTTGCTCTGTCAATAACTTTTGAAAATGTCACTTTTTTATATCTGGATTCATTTGAGAAAATGTCACTTCTGTAAAAGGGCTTTTGCCCTTTTATGAAGCAGACTGCTGTTTCTCAAAGAATAGTTCATATAAAAATTTAAGGGAAAGATTGTAATCCTCCATCCACCAGATGGCTTTCCATTCATCACTGCTATGACGCAGCTGTAAATGAGGTTCGACAGCTTTGATTACCTTTTTCTCTACTTTTGTACTGGCATTTTTGTTCTGGGGTTTTAGATACCGTATGGCCTCAAATATATGCCCTCCATACGCGACGCGAATCCCATACCGTGGGTGGAGGAGTACCGTAATCTCCCTTCTGGCATTTATGATTGGAAATCCTGCATCCAGTATCTGGAAACACCGGTTTTTGAAGGAAAAGGTTCCTGCAGCATCCGTCTTTCTGTTGTGTTTTATACAAAGAATGGAATCAATATCCGTCCCTTCCAGCAAAGGGACAAAGATGGATGCTCCTTCTGGTTCAACGGAGAAGCGCTGGTTGAACCATTCGGTGTATTCTTCCTCCAGAAAGCGGTTCGCCTCAGCTACGGTTGTTATCCCGCGCCTGGCGAATTCGACGGGGAGGCGGCCCTGCAGGGTTGCCCATAAGCGTTCAATGCGCCCTTTTGCCTGTGGTGTTTTTGCAAAGATCAGGTCTGTACCCAGTTCATGCATGGCCCGCCCGAACTGGGTAAGGTGGACTGTTTTACCAGCAATCAGTTCATCCACAGTAAGCTTTCCTGTTTTTGGGGAACGGAAAATGGTGTGGTTGTCGGAGTAAACTGTCTGTGGAACGCCGAAGTTAAGGCAGCACTGGCGCATGGTTTCAAGGTAACCGTAAAGGCATTCATTCTGAGTCATAAACAGCCCGACTACTTTCCCGGTGGCATCATCTATTGCCCCGTGGAGTGCGTATTTGTCGTTTCCGCCAAACCATGTATAGGGTGTGGCATCAATCTGGATGAGCTGGCCTGGATGCGGCTTACGTTTCCTGCGGTGCGACCTGTGGCGGATTTTTTTCTTTTTGGGGCTTTCAAAGCCTGCATTTTTTAGTATACTGGAAAGAGCAGAATAGGAAACATGGATTCCAAAATCTGCAGACAGTATATCTTTGAAATGGAGGAAGTTGACCCCTGAGAATTCCGGGCGGGAATAAATCGAGAGGACAGCTTCCTTCGTTTCATCTGAAAGAGCATGGGATGGCTTTCTGCCGGTATTTTTGTGAATCAGTGATTCAGCGCCAGAAGTAAGGACTCCTTTCTTTAGACGTGTGATCTGGCGTGTGGAAAGACCTAAAAGCTCAGCAGCCTGCTGTCTGGAAACAGACTTGTCGATGAAACGATTGATGACGGTAAATGTTTTTAGTTGTTCTTGTGACAATGTAATCATACCTTCTTTCATAACTTTTATAGTTTATCAAAAAGTGACATAATCTCAAGTTAATCTTAAGGTGACATTATCACAAGTTAATAACATGATTTTCCATTTGCTCTTTTCTTATGGTTTTCGGAAATGGTATACTATATAAAACTGGAAAGAGAAGGGGTTTGGAAATGGAATGGGAAGACAGAAAAATAAGATGCCGTTGGGCAAATCCGAAAAATGAAAGATATCTCCGCTATCACGACGAGGAATGGGGCGTTCCCGTGTATGACGATCATAAATTATTTGAAATGCTGGTGTTGGAATCTTTTCAGGCGGGGCTTTCGTGGGAATGCGTATTGAATAAACAGGAGGCGTTTCGGCAGGCTTTTGACAATTTTGATCTGGAAAAGGTGTGTGCCTATAAAGAGGAACGCCTGCAGAAATTGCAGGAAAATGCCGGGATTATCCGCAATGGAAGGAAGATCCGGGCGGCGGTTACAAATGCCATAGTATTCCGCAGGATACAACAGGAATTCCAAAGCTTTTCCAATTATATCTGGCATTGGACAGAAGGAAAAGTGATTTATGAGAAGGAATGCAGCCGTTCGGATCTTTCGGACCGGGTGTCGGAGGATCTGAAAAAGCGCGGCATGAAATTTGTGGGGACGACGATTGTTTATGCGTACCTGCAAGCCATCGGCGTGATTTATTCCCATGAAAAGGGATGTTTTTTAGAGCATATGGATGAGTAAAAGTATATTTTTCCCGTTTCACCGCCATACTGGATAATGACCGGAAATCAAGGACAGGGCAGATGGGGAAAATGGGGAAAATGGGAATCGAGGGTTATTGCTTTATGGCAGGAATGAGCGTTATGCTCGTGTGGATGCCAATATTAGGAATATGGAGCCATTGGCGAAGTAAGCGGTAATAAAGGGCGGCAAAGAGTGTTTGGATGAAAAATCGAGACAAGCTTTGCCGCTTTCTTATTGATTTTCAAAGATTTGTGAGAATATTAGTTGCCATATGAAGTGAAAGGGTATATAATATTATATCATATATTATATTATATGATAGACAGGAGGAAGGACGCAAAGAGAGATGGAGATACATGAAAGCGCATTTATAGCGGATGGCGCGATTGTCTTTGGCGATGTCTATATAGGAGAAGAAAGCAGCATCTGGTTTCATGCCACCGTAAGGGGAGACCGGGGAGAGATACGGATCGGGAAGCGGAGCAATATCCAGGATAATACGGTGGTACATGTAGACCGGCACTTTCCGGTTTCTATTGGCAATGATGTAACGGTAGGGCATGGCGCGGTGCTTCACGGTTGCCGGATAGAGGATAATACCCTGGTTGGAATGGGTGCCATCGTACTAAACGGCGCGAGAATAGGGAAGAATTGTATCGTTGGCGCGGGGGCGCTGGTGACACAGAACATGGTAGTGCCGGATGATTCCCTGGTACTCGGGAATCCCGCAAAAATCAAGCGGAAAGTGACGGAACAGGAAATGGAGGCCAATCGGCTCAATGCAAAAGAGTATGTAAAAGAAAGCCGAAAATATAAAGAAGGAGGACGAGAAAATGGAATTTTTTGAAAAGGTAGGAGAAACGATTACAGCGAAAGGAAAGGATGTGGCCGATAAAGCGAAGGATTTTGCCGAGATAGCCAGCTTGAGAAGCCAGATCAGTACATGTGAAGAGGTAATGAAGAAGAATTACCTGGAGATCGGAAAACTGTATTATGAACAGTTTAAAGAAGCGGAGTACAATGATTTTGTGGAGCAATGTACGGCGATCACGAACGCGAAAAACGGCGTGGAAGCATTGGAAGCAAAGATCAAAGAAATTAAAGGAGTATAATATATGGGCGAAGAGGGCAGCAGTCGTTACGATTGCTGCTTTTTTATTGCACAGGGGTGCGATGCGCAGGGGCGCGTAAGGAAATTAGCAGCTTTGCTGCACGCGCCCCGCGCGGCGAGTAGGGAAGATGAATCCTCTCTACTCGATTCGCCTAAGCCTTAAAACATCGTAATATTCAGTTCAAAGATTTTTCCCACAAAATATCTGACAGCACATATCAATCATTAACATATCCTTGTCTCTTTCAGGACAATTTTAAATTGCATAACTTTAGGCTTCCTTTAAAATGAATCTAAAAAACGAGGAGGAACAATATGAATACATATGGATATGTCCGCGTCTCAACCAAAGAGCAAAACGAGGATAGACAGATGATTGCCATGCGAAATTTTGGTATAGCAAATAACAGTATCATACTGGACAAACAGAGCGGTAAAGATTTTGAGCGTCCTGGATATCAGCGGTTGATACAAAAATTAAAAACAGGGGATACTCTCGTCATTAAAAGTATCGACCGGCTGGGGCGGAACTATGACGAAATTTTAGAGCAATGGCGTTTATTGACCCGGGAAAAACAGGTTGATATTGTAGTGCTGGACATGCCGCTGCTGGATACCCGCCAGGGGAGGGATCTTACGGGGGCGCTGATTGCCGATATTTTACTCCAGCTATTGTCTTATGTGGCTCAGACAGAGCGGGAATTTAACCGCCAGCGGCAGGCCGAAGGAATTGCCGCAGCCAAGGCCAAGGGTATACATTTTGGGCGGAAGTTCAAAGAGCGGGGGGAGAACTATGAATCTGTCATGGCCGCATGGCGCAGGGGAGAAATCAGCGGAAGAGCAGCTGCAAGAGAACTGGGGGTGGCTCACGGAACCTTCCAGAGATGGTGCAGAGAATAAATTGGGATTATAAAGTGTGGGTTGCAATCCGCATAAAAGAGTCTTAATTTTGGGCAAGATAATGTTATTTTTAAGGATAGCATGTCTTGCTCTTTATTATTTTTTACAGAAATTCTAACATATAACCTTAAATTTTGCAACAAGGAAAACGGCTTGCAACCCACACTTTGCAAGCCATTATGGATTGGCTCTTATGAATTATCAGGAGATTGGCATATGCACAAAAATATAAGCAAGATAGATAGAAACAAGGCGGCCGGACCGAAGCGGCGTGGACGGCTTTTCCTATATGGTTTTCTGGCAGCCGTTGTATTGGCAGTTGCCGGACATTATATGTTTTCAGAAGAACTGGAAACAACATTTTACCATTTGTATTCCCCTAAAGTGACAGCTGGAGAAAATATCCGGGTTGTAGTTTTGTCAGATCTGCATAATAGAGAATTCGGTCCGGACAATGAGGACTTGTTGGAACGGATTGCGGCGCTGGAACCCGATCTGATTGCTGTGGCTGGCGATATGGTAAACGCGGATGAAGAGAATTTGGATGTTGTTCTGACTTTGTGCAGCGGCCTGGTTGAGATTGCCACTGTTTATTATAGTCCGGGCAACCACGAGAGCAATCTTATGTATGAAAAGGGCAGCCCCATTGAGCGTATGCTTCTGGAGCTGGGCGTCCATGTCCTGGTGAACCGGGCGGAGGAAGTGACCATAAACAGGACCCCCCTCCTCATCGGCGGACTGACCACGTCCACAGAGGGATATGAGGAGTACGGCGCCGTGTTTTTTGACGAGTACGAAAAGAGCAACGCCTTTAAGCTGCTGATTGCCCACTACCCCAGTCTCTACTACGAATATCTGGCGGACGGGCATATCGACTTGGGCGTCTGCGGCCACTACCATGGCGGCCAGTTCCGGCTCCCGGTGGTGGGCGGGGTCTACCATGGGGATACGGGCTTCTTCCCCAAATACAGCGGCGGGATGTACCGGCTTGCCAACAGTACAATTTTTGTCTCCCGGGGCATGGGGGGACACAACGGACTGCCCCGTATCAACAACCGGCCCGAGCTGGCGGTGATTGATATCAACGGCCGTCAGGAGAAACATTATTCGTGAATCGTATTATTGGAGGAGTGATGACAGCATGATTTTGGTATGTGCGATTGTTCCGGCGCTGATTTTATGTCTGGCCATTCTGTACATAATGCTGCTCCGGCGCTTTTACCTGGTCAAGGCAAAGCTGCCGGTTCTGGGCATACGGGGTGTGCTGGACCGCACAGAGGGTAAGCGGCGGAGGATAGCGGTCCTGGGAGCGCTGTTCCTTGCGGTCTGCCTGAGCGCTCAGCTGGCCGTCGGCGCCTGGGCGCCCGGTATGCTGATGGTGTTCAGCTACGAGGAGGCGGCCCGGGGGCAGAATCCCAATGTTACCCGGTTTAATGAGTCCAGCATTCTCTCCGACGACATTCTGGAGCTGGTTGTCCAGCGGAGCGGCCTGGAGATCAGCGCGGAGCAGCTGGCCAGCTGCCTGAGCATCTCCACCTCCCTGGACGCGGAGAAGCTGGATGTCACCCAGGAGTCGGACATGAAGATATCCACAGAATACCGGGTCTGCTGCTCCGGGCGGGTGGCTCTGTACGGTACGGACCCCAAGACGGTATTGAATCTTCTGTCCGACGTATACTGGGAAAATTTTGTACTGAACTACGCGGAAAATGACAGCATCCTGGACCTGTCCTTTGAAAAGCTGGAGGGTATGGAGTATCTGGACGCGAAGGACTATCTGGAAATGCAGGCAAACAAGCTGCGCAACTACCTCCCGGGCTACAGCAGCGAGAGCAGCAGCTTCCGGGCGGCCGGAAACGAGGAGACATTTTCCTCCCTGTCCCAAAAAATCAGCAATTTTATTGATATCGAGCTGGAGCGCTATGAGGCCTTTGTCCTGGAAAACGGTCTGGCGGACAACCGGACCACCTATCAGTCCCGAATGCAGTATGCCAACCACCAGCTGGACGTCTCGAGGCGGAAGGAGATGGCCTCTCACGATGTGCGGATTGAGGCCATCAACATGTATAACGCCTACATGACCCGCTTTGTGCTCATTCCCACCTATGACACCGACAAGGAATTTTACATGTCCAAGACCAAGGTGGGCGTGGACTACTTCGCTGACGAGGCGAAGGAGCATCTGGAAGCTGCCACGGAGCTGGTGGAGAAAACCGAACACAACACCTATGCCTCCCGGCAGGTCGGCAGCTCCCGCGCCGCCCTCTCCACTTACGAGCAGGCGGATCAGCGGATTGAGGCTTTGAAGGCCGAGCTGGTCAATCTGGCCGCCCAGAGCCGTGCGCTTTGCAGCACCTACGTCCGTGAGAAGCGGGACGGCTACATTCAGGTGAGCTTTGCCGCACCGGCTGTTCTGGACAGCACCCTGAAGGCGCTTCTGCTCACAGCCCTGTTTGCCGCCGCCCTGGGCGGAAACGCCGTGCTGGACCCCTTCTATCGGGAATACCGGAAGGGCCGTCCCGCCGGGCGGAGAGGCAGCCGCAGAGCAAAGAGCAAGGAGGGGTCTGCGTCATGAAAGAACTGGATGTATTTCGCTATCTGAAAAAATACCGCGCCGTCATCGCCGGCCTTTCGGTTCTGGCGGGTATCATTTTCTTTCTGATTGCCCAGCTCCGAATTCAGCAGTACACCGCTGTCACAGTGATCGAGTATACCGGCGCCCGGGCGGAGGAGGGGTACTCCCCGGACGGAAAGAAAATCGACACCGCCGAGCTGTACGCCACCAACCTGGTTGCCCAGGCGATGAAAAAACTTGGCATCGACGACACCCAGGCCACAGCGGACAGCATCCGCATGAATATCCATGTGGAGCCGATCATCACGGAGGAGGACCTGATGCTGCAGCAGTCCATGCTGGACAACGGAGAGCTGGACTATGAGCTGAATCCCACCCGCTATGTGGTGTCCTTTCATTGCGGCGTCAGCAACGGCAAGGAGTACCCCCGCAAGGTCCTGAACCAGATCCTGCAGGAGTACGCCAGCTATTATGGAAAGAACCATGTCAACACCTCACTGGCCGCCAACCCGGTCAGCGACATCACCACAAAGGGCTACGACTACCTGGAGATGGCGGAGGTCATGGACGACACCCTGACCAATATTGCTGAGCATCTCTCTGACAAGGTGGAGTGGAACGGCGAATTTCGTTCCAGCCGGACTGGCCGAAGTTTCCAGGACCTGAAGGACGAGTTTGAGTTCATCCGGGATGTGGAGGTCCAGCAGCTCTTTTCTGAGATTCTGGCGGGCAGGATTACCAAGGACCGGGACCTGCTGCTGGAAAAGTACCGGAACCGGAACAACAATCTGGCTATCTCCAACAATGCCGTCGCCTTTGAAATCGACCGCATCCAGGGCATTATCCGCGCCTATGAAGACGCTATAGGGGAGTTCAGCGTCCCCGTTGTCAACGACGCGGGAGAAAACGTGGGCGATGTGCTCCAGAACAATGTTCTGCCCGATGTTTATGACGACTGGAACGAGGACGAAGATGGTAATTGGGCGCCGGTGGATCGAACCGCGGAGTACGACGTGCTGCTGCGGAAGTACATCGAGGACCGGACCCTCTATGAGCACAGCATAATCGACAGCGACTACAACAACTATATTCTCAGTGTGTTCGCCAACGCCCCAGCCAGCTCGCCCCAGGCCGCTCAGGATCAGATCCAAGCGAAGATTGCCCGTCTGGCAGAGGAGATCAACGCCCTCCAGTCCATCTACTATGAGACCAATGACGAGTACAACGAGTATCTTGGCGCCCAGAATATTATGATGCTCTCCAGCGTCCGTGTCACAGAGCGGTTCCCCATTTTGATCTTCACCATCCTGATTGTGGTGATCTTTGGCGCGCTGGGCTGTGCCGGAGCGGCGCTCTTCGGGCGAATTGAGGACTTCATCGAGTATTATGCCTTTACCAACAAGGTGGACGGACTGCCCAACCGGGCCAAGTGTGACCAGCTCATCGCCTCCCGGGAGGGACGGCCCCTGCCCGAGACCTTCGCCTGCGTCGTGTGCAGGCTGGCAAACCTGCAGGCGGAAAACGCCCGGCTGGGACGGGAGGCGGGCGACCGGATGCTGAAGGACTTCGCCGGAATGCTGACCTCAGTCTTCACACCCTCCGACAAGCTGTTTGTGGGAAATAACGGTGCAGGGCAGTATTTGATCTTCGCCGACTCTCTGGAGGCGGATCAGATAGAGGCAGCCCTGTTCCAGATTGCAGTTGCCCTGGAACAGCGGTCCCGGGACCAGGGATATCTTCTGGACCTGCGTCACAGCTATGCCCAGGCGAGCAAGGAGCAGTGTTACTATATCCGTGAGCTGCTCTCCATCGCCATCAAGAGGGTCAATGCAACCGGCGCAAAACCAGAGGCCAGTGCTGTACGCGTATAAAAAGCCGGAAGGGGGAATATGGTTGAGCTCCGTTCTATACATGATTCTGGCCACCGGCATGTTCTTCTTTCAGGACACCTATTTTTCTTTGGGCGGCATGGAGCTGAGCCTGAAAAACCCCTGTGCTCTGACAATTCTCTTTTTGGCGCTGCTGAACCTTACGGCAACGGTGCGTCTGGACCGCCTGATGGTCCTGATCCGCCACACGGCAGTCCAGGCGCTGCCCTATCTGATCCCGCTGGTCTTCTCATCTGTAATCTGGGTGGGCACAAAAGCGGAGAGCGCCGCTGTTTTAAACGGCGTCTCCATGATTTTTCCCCAGCTGCTTTCGGTGCTGGTGGCCGCCGCCACAATATACCTGTTCGGGGGCAAGGGAATCTGGTACTGCCTGGGGGCCATGTGCGCCGCGAATCTTATCCGTGTTCTGGCGGTGATTTATACAGGCGGCCCGACCGAGTTCCTTCAGGAATTTTATACCCTTCTCATCACCTTCAGCCAGGAGACCGGCCCCCTGATGCTGCGGCTGGAGACCCACGACCTGACCTTCGCCTTTGGTCCCTTCCTGCTCTATCTCCTGCTGCACTGGAAAGCGTCCCCCTGCCCCGGTTTCTGGCTGGTCATTGTCTCCTTTTTCTGTCTGGTTGGACTGAAGCGGATCGCATTTCCCGCTCTGGCTCTGGCCCTTCTGACGGCGCTGCTCCTGCGCCGGATGCCAGACCGGGCCGCCAGACAGACTGCGGCGTGTGTGTCCATCGCAATGATGGCGGTCAGCTTCCTCTACATCGCGGGGATTCGCTGCGGCCTCTTTGATTACCTGGAGGCACAGCTTGGGCTGGACACCAAGGGCCGGGCGCTGCTGTTTGCCAATGCAGCGCCCTACTACGAGATCAGCTTTACCTATATGGGGCAGGGGACGGGGTTTGAGCGCATGGTAGAGTGGCTCTCCGGAGCGGTGCAGACCATTCCGCTGCGCACTCAGACTCAAATCCACAACGATTTTCTCCGCATGTATCTGAATATCGGCTTCATTGGGTACTGGGTCTGGCTTTGGAGTTGGCTGCCGGCACGGCTGGGCTACTGGTTCCGTCAGGCGGGAAAGGACGCGGGATGTCTTTTCCTGGGAATCTGCGTTTACTGCTTTGTTCTCTATGCCACTGACAACACGATCTATTACCCTTACACTGTAATCGCCTGCACTCTGGTCCCCATGGCCTGCGGATTCGACGTCCAGGCGCAGACCGCTCTGGAGCGGCGCTGCACCCAATGGAGCGCGGGGGCAGACGGCGCGGGGACGCTCTGAAGGTTTGAGAGGTGAGTCAGCTTGAAGGACAGAAAACCCCGGGTCTGCTTTGCCGCCTCCTCCGGCGGGCATCTGTCGGAGCTGATGCTGCTGCGCCCCCTGATGGACCGCTATGACAGCTTTCTGGTCACCGAAAAGACGGACTACCAGGCGGTTCCGGAGGAGCTGCGGTGCTACCGCCTTCTTCAGGTCAACCGGCGGGAGTGGTCCTGCGTTCCAAGGCTGATTGTCAACGCCTTTCTCGCACTGAACATCTGTTTTCGGGAGCGGCCGGACGCGGTTATCTGCACCGGGGTGCTGGCGACAGTCCCCCTGTGCCTGCTGTGCAAGCTGTTTGGGAAAAGGCTGGTATTTATAGAGTCTTACGCCAAAGTGAAGACCCCCACCCTGACCGGAAGGCTCCTCCGCCCCTTTGCGGACCGGTTTTATGTCCAGTGGGAGGAGCTGCTGGAGGTCTATCCAAAGGCCATATATGTGGGCGGCGTCTACTGAGGTGACAGCATGATATTTGTAACGGTCGGTTCTCAGAAATTTCCTTTTGACCGCCTGATTCGGAAGGTGGACCAGCTGGTCCGGGAGGGGATCGTAGAGGACGAGGTCTTCATCCAGACGGGGACCAGCCAATATATTCCCACATGTCCCCATCGGGCCTTCTGCGGACAGGAACAGTTCGCGGAGCTGATGGAGACCTGTGATATTCTCATAACCCACGGCGGCGCGGGCACCATGGTGGACGGAGTGAAGCTGGGGAAGAAGGTCGTCGCCGTCCCCCGGCTGGCCCGGTATGGGGAGCATGTGGACGACCATCAGCTGGAGCTGACAGCCCGGCTTCATGAGATGAATCTGCTGTGTGCCTGCCCGGACGTGGAGCGGCTGCCCGAAGCGCTTCGGGACCTCAGCGGCCGCCGCTTTGAATCGTTCCACTCCAATACGGAGGCCTTCCTCACGTCTCTGGACAGCTATATCCGCTCACTGTAAACAGGAGGCGCCTATGAAAATTTTAGAGATTGGCCCCAGTGAAACCCGCTCCCGGGGCGGGATGGCGGAGGTTATCCGTGGTATCCGGAAGAGCGATGTCCTGGGCGGAGCGTTTGAGATAGACAGCTTTCCCTCCTACATAGACGGCAGTCTGCCCGTCCGGCTGCTGTACTCCCTCTATGGTTACCTCCGGTTTTTGACCTGCTATGGAAAATACGACCTGTTCCATATCCACACGGCGGAGCGGGGCAGCACCTTCCGCAAGAATTTTTACCTGCGGAAGGTAAAACAAGCGGGGAAAAGGGCTGTCGTCCACATCCACGGCGCGGAATACCTCACCTTCTACGACGGGCTGGACAGCCGAAAGAAAGAAATTGTAAAGGACTTTTTCCGACAGGCGGACCTGGTGCTGGCCCTGTCAGACAGCTGGAAAGAGGAGCTGGAACACCGCTTTCCAATGAAGGCCTGTCAGCCCCTGTACAACGGTGTGGACCCAGCATCCCTCCAGCTGGCGGTCTCTGACCCGGCGGAGTGCCGAAACTCCTTTTTAATGCTGGGCAGACTGGGAGAGCGGAAGGGGACCTACGACCTCATCGCCGCGGCAGAGCTGGCTCTCCGGCAAAATCCCGGGCTGAAGCTCTGCCTGGCGGGGGACGGCGAGGTGGATCAGGTCCGGGCCTTGGTAAAGGAGAAAGGGCTGGAACAGAATATTACGGTGCCGGGATGGATTGACCGGGCAGAGAGGCTGCGCCGCCTGCGGGAGGCCGCCACGGTGGTTCTGCCCTCCTATCACGAGGGCTTGCCTGTCTCTATTCTGGAGGGAATGGCGGCGGGCAAGGCCATCATCAGTACCACTGTGGGCGCAATTCCGGAGGTGGTTGGGGAGGAAAACGGTATTTTAATTTCCCCCGGCGACATACCCGCCCTTGCGGACGCCTTGCTGCGGTGCAGCAGCAGCCCGGGGCTGCTGACAAATATGTCTGAACACAATCGGAAAAAAGTGGAGAGGGAGTTCAGCATCCGGCAGATGCACCAACAGCTGGCAGTGTATTACAGACAGGCCATGGAGTGAGGAGGCTACAATGGAGAAACCGCTCATCAGTGTGATTGTGCCGGTGTACAATGCGGGGGACTATCTGGAGGGGTGCCTGGACTCCCTTCTGGCCCAGACCTGGCCCAATTTTGAAATTATTTTGGTAGACGACGCCTCCACTGATGGAAGTGGTCAAATCTGCGACGGTTACGCAGGCCGGGACGCCCGGGTGCAGGCTGTTCACTTCCCTTATAACCGGGGACCGTCCGCAGCCCGGAATGAGGGGATCTGCCGGGCGCAGGGGGCGTATATCTCCTTTGTGGACGCTGATGACTGTGTGGAGCCCGACCTTCTGGAAAAGCTGTATGCGAGCCTGACACAGGCCGGGGCCGAGGTCAGCGTATGCGGGGCTGACGGCATTGCTTTGAAGAGTGGCCCAGCTGCCGTCTATACCCGGTCGGAGGCCATCCGCTGTCTGGCACGGGGCGCTCCCTTCAATCTTGTGCCCTGGGGCAAGCTCTACAGTGCGGAGCTGGTAAAAAAAACGCTCTTTTCAGAGGATATTTTTTACAGTGAGGATTTGCTCTTCGTCTATTCCGTCCTGAAGCAGAGCCGACGGGTCAGCTACCGTCCGGATATCCTCTACCACTATGCTCAGAGGGAGGGCAGCCAGATGCAGAGCGGCGCCAGTGAACGGAAACTTACAGCCTTTGCCGCCCAGGATTTTGTCTGTCAGGATGCCGGAGTGAGCTTTCCGGAGACGGCGGAGGATTTCCGCCTTCTGGCCTTGGAGGCCAACCGCTGCCTGGCTGTGCTGACCGTGAAAAAGGGCGGGGAGGGCGGACATACCCTTGGGTACTTAAAGCGGATCCAAAAGAACACGCGACGGCATTTCAGCTGGCAGATACTGAAGCGCTGCCCTCGAAAGCGGGACGCGGCGGCTCTGCTGGCCCTGTGCGCCAGCGCATGGTGCTTTTGGGTGGCGGCATCAGCCGTTACCCGGATGAAGCGGTTGGGAGGCGGACGGTGATGCTGCGGGAGAGGCCGCTCATTAGTGTGATTGTGCCGGTGTACAACGTAGAGGGGTATCTGGAAAAGTGTCTGGCCTCGCTGGAGGCTCAGACCTATTCCCATATGGAGGTTATCCTGGTGGACGACTGCTCCCCTGACGGCAGCGGCCAAATCTGCGACGCCTGGGCCGCCCAGGACAGGCGGTTTCAGGTGCTGCACCTCCCGGAAAACCGGGGGCTCTCCGCCGCCAGAAACGAGGGCGTCCGCCGGTCGTCTGGGGCCTATATCGCTTTCGTAGATTCGGACGACTATGTGGAGCACCATTTTCTGGAATCGCTGTATGACACGCTGACAGAAAACCGCGGAGAGATCAGCATCTGCGGAAATGAAGGCCTGCGCCTGAGTGTTGGCCCCGCCCAGGTCCTCTCCCCGGAGGAGGCGGCCCGATGTATGGCCCGGCGCACCCTCTTCCTGTGGACCGCCTGGGGAAAGCTCTTTCCAGCAGAGCAGGCAAAACAAATCCCCTTTGACAGCCAGGCCTTTTGCTGCGAGGACCTCCTGTTTTTTTACCAGATTTTGAAGCGAGTCCGGCGAATTGCCTATGTGCCGGACCCGCTTTATCACTACGTCTACCGGGAGGGCAGCATCATCAACCGCGGCGTGACGGCGGAGCGCTGTACGGTGCTCTCCATCCTGGACTGGATATGCGGGGACGCCGCTGGTTTTCCGGAGGCAGAGACATGCTTTCACCAGATCGCGATGGATACCGCTGTCCGACTGGCTATGCAGGTCATGGAAACTGGCGCGGACAGCAGCGCCCGGGACTATCTGAAGCGTTTCCGGAATACCGCCCGACGTCATTTCAGCTGGAGGGCACTGATGCTCTGTCCGGGTAAAAAGGACGCGGCGGCACAGCTGGCCCTCTGCGCTGGCGTGCCGTTCTTTGGGGCGCTGGCTGCCGTCTACCGCCTGATAAGGTCCATGAGGAAGAACGGAAGAGGGTGACAAAGCCCAATGGTCAGCGCGGAACATATCACAAAAAACATCAAATATGCCGTGGCCGGTGAATTGCTGCTGGCCGTGCTGAAATTTTTGTCCCGCCGGGTATTTGTTCTCCTGCTGGGGCGGGAATACCTGGGGCTGAACGGCCTCTTTACCGATGTGCTCTCCATGCTGTCCCTGGCCGAGCTGGGATTCAGCGTCTCCATTACCTACAGCCTCTACCGTCCGGTGGCCCAGGGTGATACGGAAATGATAAAATCTCTGGTCCTGCTGTACCGCCGGGTTTATCGGGCCATAGGTTTGGCAGTTTTAGTGCTAGGGCTGTCCCTAACCCCGTTTTTGAGCTTCTTTTTTAAGGAAATCCCCCCAAATATCCCTAACATCCCCCTGATCTACGTGCTGGACCTGATAAACGCCAGTATCTCCTATTTTTTCACCTACAAATCCACGCTGCTCTTTGTACATCAAAAGAAGTATATCGAGACCTCCATCCGCGCCGTCGTGTCGCTGGCCGCCACTGCGGCTCAGATCACAGTGCTCCTTTTGACCAGGAACTATCTGTTTTACCTGTATATCACCATAGGCGCTACAGTGATACAGAATGCCGCCATTGCCGTGAAGACAAACCGGCTTTTTCCCTACCTGCGGGAGAAAAATGTCCGTCCCCTGCCTGCCGGGACACTGGAGGAAATTTACCGCAATGTGCGTGCCATGCTGCTCCATCGGATTGGAGCTGTGGCGGTTTTCAATACAGATAACCTTTTGATCTCTAAATTTGTAGGTGTGGCAACTGCCGGACTGTACTCCAATTACATGATGATACGGGGCTTTCTGAATATTCTGGTCAACGCACTGTTTGATGCCATTACGGCCGCCCAGGGACACCTGACTGCGACAGGGACAGAGGCAAACAAGCAGATAGCCTTTCGCCGCCTGAACTTTTTCTCCGCCTGGCTGTTTGGCTGGATGAGCATCTGCTTGTTCTGTCTCTACGATCCGTTCATTGATATTTGGCTGGGGAAAGGCTATCTGCTGTCCAAGCCGGCAGTGCTTCTGATTGTTCTAAATTTTTATTTCAGCAGTATGCGCACCCCGGTGAACAACACCAAGAGCGTCCTGGGTCTCTTCTGGGATGACCGCTATAAATCGATTGTAGAGGCGGTCGTCAACCTGATTGTCTCTGTGTTGCTGGTCAGGCGGTGGGGCATTGAGGGTATCATGTCTGGAACGTTAATCAGTACGCTGGCCTTTCCCTTCTGGTGTGAGCCCATGGTTCTCTTTCATCGGGGCCTGCACTTGTCTGCTAAAAGCTACTTCAGGGACTACCTGCTGCATCTGAGTGTTACCGGTGTTGCCGGAGTGATCACATGGCTGCTGTGCTGCGCAGCTGACGAAGGGTATGTCGGTTTTATGCTGAGATGCCTGACCTGTGCGGCAATTCCAAATTTGGTTTACCTGGCTGTGTATCAGCAGACGGAGGATTTTGAGTTTTACCATCATATGCTGATACATGCGCTTCGAAAAAACGCTTAAATCTTTTGATACCATCACCCATTTTGGCTGCAAGTCCGGTGGGTGATTTTCTGTATTAGAAATCTTTAAGAGAAAATAAATTGTAATATGCGGATGGAAGGAGTCTGCATTTCCCAAATGTTCAGCAGTTTCGCCTCTCCAAATTGTAAACCTAAAAATAATTTAGTTGACAAACGAGACCCGCTGTGTTACTATCTGAGCCTGTAGAAGGAAACCGAAACACGACAGATTTGAGGAGGCGGTATTTTGAAAACCGGAAAGACAAGAGAATTGGTTTTGTGTGCTCTATTTGTGGCATTGATTGCGGTGGGAGCCTTTATCAAGGTCCCCATCCCGGTGGTGCCCTTCACCCTACAGCTTCTGTTTACCATGATGGCCGGACTGCTGCTGGGCGGAAAGCTGGGCTGCTGCGCCGTAGGGGCCTATATCTTCCTGGGGCTGGCGGGGCTGCCCATCTTCACCCAGGGCGGCGGACTGGCCTATGTTTTTCAGCCCACATTCGGCTACATTATCGGCTTTGCCGTAGGGGCCTATGTGACGGGGGTGATTGCCAACCGCCGGGACCGCCCCGGCTATGGCCGTCTGCTGACAGCCAACTTTGCCGGACTGGCCATTGTCTATCTCTTCGGTATGGTCTACTACTACCTGATGAGCAACTTCTATCTGGATTCCCCCATCGGCCTCTGGCCTCTGTTCCTGTACTGCTTTATTCTGGCTGTCCCTGGGGATATCGCCCTTTGCATTCTGGGGGCAATTCTGGGTAAACGGCTGATTCCTCTGGTGAGAGAGAAGGGACGTGTGACCTATGAGCAGGCTTGACGAGCTGACCCAACAGGTCCTGGACGGCCGGACAATCACCCGCGGCGAGGCGCTGGAGCTGTATCAGCAGCCCCTGGAGGAGCTGTGTCAAAAGGCGGACGAACTCCGCCGCTATTTCTGCAAAAACCGCTTTGACCTGTGCACCATCGTCAACGGAAAGAGCGGTAAATGCTCTGAGGACTGCCGTTTCTGCGCCCAGTCCGCCCACAACCACACCGGGGCGGCAGAGTACCCCCTCCTGTCCTCCCGGGAGCTGGTGGAGCAGGCCAAGCTCAACGAGGCCCAAGGGGTGCTGCGCTACTCCATCGTCACCTCTGGGCGGAGGCTGTCTGACGGAGAGGTGGATGCGCTGTGCCAGGCCATCCGCCAGATCAAGGAGGAGACCAATATCTCGGTCTGCGTCTCGGTGGGACTGCTGGACGAGATGCAGTACCGCAGACTGAAGGAGGCGGGGGCGGAGCGGGCCCACAACAATCTGGAGACCTCCTGGCGGAATTTCCCCAACATCTGCACCACCCACACCTTCGACGACAAAATTATGGCCATCCGGGCCGCCCAGGCCGCCGGGCTTACCGTCTGCTCCGGCGGGATTATGGGGCTGGGGGAAACTCCGGAGGACCGGATCGACATGGCCCTCTCCCTGCGTGAGCTGGGGATCAAGAGCGTCCCGGTGAACATGCTCAACCCCATCCCTGGCACCCCTATGGAACAGAACCGGCGGCTCACAAACGAGGACATGCGCCGGATCACGGCGGTATACCGCTTTATTCTCCCCGACGCCTCCATCCGTCTGGCCGGGGGGCGGGGCCTGCTGGAGGACAAGGGCCGGGGCTGTTTCCAGTCCGGGGCCAACGCCGCCATCTCGGGGGATATGCTCACCACAGCGGGCATCACGGTCAAAACCGACCTGGAGCTGCTCCGGGACCTGGGCTATGAGGTGCGCCTATGAGCAAGACACTGTTTATTACAGGCACCGGCACCGACGTGGGCAAGACCTTCGTCTCCGGCCTGATTCTGAAGAAGCTCCGCCAGGCCGGCCTGTCCGCTGGCTACTACAAGGCAGCTATGAGCGGCAATCCCCGCCGCCCAGACGGAACGCTGATCCCTGGTGACGCCCTGTATGTCAAGGAAATCTCCGGATTAGAACAGCCCCTGGAGGAAATGTGCCCCTATGTCTACGAAAACGCCCTGTCCCCCCATCTGGCCGCCCGGCTGGAGGGCGGACCGGTGGAGCTGGAGCAGGTCTGCCAGGGCCTGGCCGCTGTCCGCAGGCGCTGCGACTATGTCACAGTGGAGGGCTCCGGCGGCATCCTCTGTCCCCTCCGCTTCGACAGGGAGGAGCTTTGGCTGACCGACGTGATAAAGGCCTGGAGGCTGAGCTGTCTGCTGGTGGCCGACGCCGGGCTGGGAACCATCAACGCCGTGGGGCTGACCGCCTTCTACCTGCGGCAGCAGGGCATCCCTCTGAAGGGGCTCCTGTTCAACCGCTTCCAGCCCGGAAACCTGCTCCACGAGGACAACATCCGGATGTGTGAGCACCTGACCGGCGTGAAGACGGTCGCCCGGGTCCAGGAGGGCAGCACCGATCTGGAACTGCCGGCAGAGGCGCTCCAAGCGCTGTATGAATAGGAGGAGAAGGCTATGATCTGGTATCCCTATCAGCAGATGAAGACTATGGGAGCTCCCTACGAAATCGTGGACGCCGAGGGGGTCTATCTGTACACGAAGGAGGGGAAAATGATTGACTCCGTCTCCTCCTGGTGGAGCGTAATCCACGGCTACAAGCACCCCGAGCTGAACCAGGCGATCATCGACCAGGTAAACCGCTTCTCCCATGTCATGCTGGGGGGACTGACCCACCAGCCCGTTCAGCGGCTCTCGCAAAAGCTGGAGGAGTTCCTGCCCGGCGACTTAAACTACTGTTTTTTCTCCGACTCGGGCAGTGTGGCGGTGGAGGTCGCCCTGAAGATGGCGCTCCAATACTGCATGAACCGGGGGGAGCACGGGCGCACCATGATTCTGGCCCTGGAGCACGCCTACCATGGCGACACCTTCAAGACCATGGAGGCGGGGGACGACGAGGACTACCACTTTGTGCTCAATGCCTACGGCCCCAGCCAATATGTGGTACACATCCCGACGGAGGTCCCGGCACTGGAGCAGGCCTTTGCCCGGCACGGCCAGCAGCTGAACTGCCTTCTGGTGGAGCCCCTGCTCCAGGGGGCCGGGGGGATGCGGATGTATGACATCTCCTTTTTAAAGCGGGCCCGGGAGCTGTGCGACCAATACGGCGTACTCCTCATCTTTGACGAGGTGGCCACCGGCTTTGGCCGGACGGGTAACCGGTTTGTGGCCGATCTGGTCCTGCCGGACATTCTGGTCCTGGGGAAGGCCCTCACCGGCGGATATATCGGACACGCCGTCACCGTGGCCAGCCGAAGGGTTTTTGAGGCCTTTTACGACGACGACCCCGGCCACGCCCTGATGCACGGCCCTACCTTCATGGGCAACGCTCTGGCCTGCGCCGCTGCCCTGAAGTCCATCGAGCTCTTTGAGCGCCAGGACTACATGTCCAAAATCCGCCGGATTGAGGCGGTCACCCGCCGGGAGATGGCCGGCTTCTCCCACCCCAGGGTCCGGGAGGTCCGGATTATGGGCGGCTGCGTCTGTGTGGAGGTATTGCACCCCGATGACCTCCGGGGCTACCAGCAGTTCGCCTATCAGAGAGGTGTGTTCAGCCGCCCCTTCCTGAACTGCATGTATGCCATGGTGCCCTATGTGATCCCCGAGGAAGCGCTGATTCAGGTACTGGACACCATGAAGGCCTGGTTTGCCGGGCGGGGATAGCTTTGGGCAAAGCCATGCGGCGCTCTGCCCTTTTGTCAAAAATAATCAGCTCCCTGCGGGACAAATTCCGCAGGGAGCTGCCGTGTTCAGGGGAAGAAAAACCCGCTGGTCATATCCAGATAGTTCTCTCCGCTGTAAGCGGGATACCGCTTCTTTACCTCCGCCCGGAAGGTCCCGCCGTCCGAACAGGAGGAGGCAATGGCCTTCAGCTCCTCCAGATATGCGATCTTTGTCCCGGCGTCCTTCAGGTCCTCGGGCGTATAATGAGAGGTGAGAATCAGGTCAAAGCCCCTTTGAATATAGCCCTTCAGCTGGGCAATCATCCCGTCCGCATGTTCCGCGCCGGCCACAATGGAGTGGCAGTCGTGGCCCAGCATATGGGTGTAGACCGCATTGATCTCGGGAATCTCCACATCATAGGCCTCGGCGGTCCGGCGGATGATAAATTCAATCCCGCCAATGGTCACTGCCCCCTCCCCCATTATGCGGGAAATTTCGTGGATTCCGCTGTCAAACTCGCCGCCAAAGGCCGCCGCGAACTGATCAATCAGAGCCCTTCCGCCCCCTCTTTTGGCGTACTCCACCGCATTGTCCGTGGAATATTTGGGAGCTCCGGGCAGGAAGGACGCCCCCGCCCCGTGGTAGGCCACCAGTATTCCGTCTACCGGCTTGTCCTCCAGATAGCTGCTCAGCGCAGCGATGCTGTCCACGAAGCAGGGGGGCTCCAGCACCACAAACCGGCCGGCTTTCTCCAGCAGAAAGACCTCGTCCGCCAGCGGGTCGCCGGTCTGACAGGCGTGGAGCTTTACGGCTCCAAAGTCATAGATGTGCATCTCGCCCTGGCTCAGCCTGACGGTCGTAAAATTGCGCTTGTTCATAAAAATACCTCCAAGTGATCTGCTTTAGGGGGGGAATCTCCCCCTGACAGCTTCATCATAGCAGAGCGGCGCCCCCCTGTGAAGTACGCACAATCATGTGCCATAGGCACCCGCAGGTAACTGTCGGGCAATTTGGGGATTCAATCCCCTTTACCTGAAAAAAATTTCACTCTGCGCCTTGACCGCTATGGAGCGGGTACGGTAAAATAAGAAAATACCGCATACAAAAGACCGCTTCAGGGAGGGAAGAGACCATGGATGTGAGAGCCTTGCCCATCTGCCCGGTGGAGACAACGCTGACCCTGATCAGCGACAAGTGGAAGGTGCTGATCCTGCGGGAGCTGCTGACCGGGACAAAGCGCTTCGGCGCGCTGAAAAAATCCATTGCCGGCGTCAGCCACAAGGTCCTCGCCGCCCAGCTGCGCCAGATGGAGGACAGCGGTCTGCTGGTCCGGACGATCTACCCGGAGGTGCCGCCCCGGGTGGAATATACCCTCTCAGAGCTGGGGTACAGCCTCAGCCCGATTCTGGAGGCCATGCGGAGCTGGGGCGAGGCCTATCAGGCCCGGACCTCCCGCTGACGTCCCCCAGTCTTTGGATCAACCGGATGCCCGCAAACGATGAATAAGGAGGAATCTACCATGTACAAAGTTGACCTGAACAGCGACCTGGGCGAGAGCTTCGGCACCTATACCATCGGGATGGACGAGGCGGTTATCGCCCATGTCTCCTCCGCCAATGTGGCCTGCGGCTGTCACGCCGGCGACCCCCTGGTGATGGACCGCACCGTGGCCGCCTGCCAGGCGGCCGGTGTGGCGGTGGGGGCCCACCCCGGCTTCCCCGACCTGGCGGGCTTCGGCCGCCGGAACATGAACTGTTCCCCCAAGGAGGTCAAGGCCTATATCCAGTATCAGATGGGCGCCCTGCTGGCCTTTACCGCCGCCCACGGCGTGAAGCTCCAGCATGTCAAGCCCCACGGCGCGCTGTACAACATGGCGGCCAAGGACCTCGATCTGGCCCTGGCCATCGCCCAGGGCGTGGCCAGCGTGGACCGGGACGTGATTCTTTTGGGGCTGGCGGGCAGCCAGATGCTGGAGGCCGGACGGCAGACCGGCCTGCGGGTGGCCAGCGAGGTCTTCGCGGACCGGGCCTACCAGGCCGACGGCTCTCTGGTCCCCCGCAGCAGGCCCGGCGCGGTGATTCACGACCCAGAGGAGGCCATTTCCCGCACCGTCCGCATGGTCACCCAGGGCAGGGTGACCGCCATCACCGGCGAGGAGGTGGCCATCGACGCCCACTCCATCTGCGTCCACGGGGACAACCCCTCCGCGGTGGAGTTCGTCAGGCGCATCCGGGCCCGGCTGGAGGAGGAGGGCGCCGCCATTGTCCCCATCGCCCAGATTGTGTAGCCGCCGGAGAAAGGAGCAGCCCATGGCAGACGTAAGATTTCTCACCACGGGGGACACCTCCCTGTGTGTGGAGTTCGGCAACGAGATCAGCCCAACCCTCAACACCAAAATCCGGGCCTTCAATATCGCCCTGAGCGGCAGCGGCATTCCCGGCATCGTGGAGACCGTACCCACCTATCGCTCCCTGATGATCCACTATGACCCAGAGGTCATCCGGTACGCCCCCCTGCTGGACCGGCTCCGGAGCCTGCTGGACCAGCTGGACAGGGTGTCCGTTCCCCCCAGTGAGGTGCTGGAGATCCCCGTCCTCTACGGCGGCGACGTGGGCCCCGACCTGGACTTTGTGGCCCGGCACAACAGCAAAACCCCGGAGGAGGTGGTCAAAATCCACACCTCCGCCGAGTATCTCATCTATATGCTGGGCTTCACCCCGGGCTTCACCTACCTGGGCGGCATGAGCCAGGAGATCGCCGCCCCCCGGCTGAAGAATCCCCGGGTAAAGATCCCCGCCGGCTCGGTGGGCATCGCCGGCAGCCAGACCGGGGTGTACCCCATCGACTCCCCGGGGGGCTGGCAGCTCATCGGCCGCACCCCTGTCCGGATGTACGATGCCGGCCGGGCCAAGCC
>ERZ808028.511-NODE-511-length-32044-cov-4.667188_pt1 | contig 32044 bp, 31 predicted proteins | sample MGYA00380184_ERZ808028 | MGnify/ENA primary metagenome ERZ808028 (study PRJEB31490, sample SAMN06133397) | mouse gut metagenome | isolation source: J8_1 | host: mice | place: China: Chengdu | collected 2015-05 ...
TACGGTGACGGAGGCTCTTCTTGTGCTCTCCTCCTCCAGGCCGGATCTTATCTTGCTGGATCTGATGCTGCCGGGGCTCTCCGGCGAAGAAGTGCTGCCCCGGATCAGGGAATTTCCCGTCATCGTTTTAAGCGCTAAGGCGGACCTCGACAGCAAGGTAAACCTGCTGCTGGGGGGTGCATCCGATTATGTGACAAAACCCTTTGAGATAAAGGAACTGCTCGCAAGGATCACGGCGGTGCTGCGCAAAAATGCATCTCATGCCGGTGATATCCTCTCCTTTGACGATATTTCCCTCGACATGGCGACGCACATTGTCTCCGCGCATGGGAAGGAAGTCCGTCTGACAAGGACAGAGTTCGCTATTTTCAAAACCCTGCTGTTAAACCCCTCCCAGGTCATCGCAAAATCTCTTCTTCTGGAGCGTATCAGCATGGATACGCCGGACTGCACGGAACACTCCTTAAAGACCCATGTCAGCAACCTCAGGAAAAAGCTCCGGGATGTCGGCGGCAGGGAGTATATTGAAGCCGTATGGGGCATCGGGTTCCGTCTGATCCCCGAAAAATCTTAACAAAATCTTGACTGTTTCCTTGTCCGTTTTCTGAACCTTTCTTTTGTAAACTATAGCTTATAAAAGGTAAAATCGCGAAGGCGCACGAGAGGAACTTTCATGAGCGCACTTCCAAGTCAATGCCCCCGCCACAAGCAGCAGGGCATTGACCCTCGCGGCATTCGTCAAATGCTCGTGCAAGCGCGACATTTGACTCATCGCTCGCGGGAATGAAAGTTTCTCTCAGGGAAGTGCGTCGCAGCGACTTTAATCAGGAGGACCATTACTATGGATTACGTTTTGACATGCGATTCACTCGATAAAAGATACGGCAATTTCTATGCTCTGTGCAGGCTGTCCATGCATGTTCCCAAGGGAGCCATCTATGGCTTTATCGGGAAAAACGGCGCCGGAAAGACTACGCTGATGCGCCTGATCTGCGGGCTTTCCCATCCCACCGCCGGCACTTATTCGCTCTACGGCGAGGCATATGACAGCAAAAATATCTGCCTCTCCCGCAAGCGGATGGGCGCCATCGTGGAATCCCCCGCGTTCTACCTCGATATGAGCGCGGAAGAGAATTTAATGCAGCAGTACCGGATGCTGGGCATCCCCTCTTTCGATGATATCGACGAACTCCTGGAGCTGACAGGGCTTGCGGACGCCGGAAAGAAGAAAGCGAAACACTTTTCCCTCGGTATGCGGCAGCGCCTCGGCATCGCCATTGCCCTCTGTGGCAGCCCTGATTTTCTTGTGCTGGACGAGCCCGCCAACGGCCTTGACCCACAGGGCATCATCGAAATCCGGGAGCTGATCCTGCGGCTGAACCGGGAACAGCAAATCACTTTTCTGATCTCCAGCCATATTTTGGATGAACTCTCAAAGATCGCCACCTGTTACGGCTTTATCGACAAAGGGAGTATGGTCAGGGAGATCAGCGCCGCCGAGCTGAAGCAAAGCTGCCGAAAATGTGTCCGCATAACCGTCACAGACACAAAAATACTCTGCTACATACTGGACCGGATGCATCTGGAATACAGTATTCTCTCCCATACGCAGGCAGATATATACCCGGATGCTCCTGCAGAACGTTCCGGACAGGGTATCGGATCTATGAGCATCACCTCACTTGTGTTAAAGCTGGCAGAGGAAGGCTGCGAAGTGCTCAGTCTGCAGGAACACGACGAAAGTCTGGAAAACTATTATATGAATCTGATGGGGGAGGCAAAAAATGCGTAACTTATTATCCGCTTATTTTACAAAAATGCTGAAAGACAGATTTTTCTGGCTCATGGAATGCGCCATCTTTCTGTGGACATTATATGTATTCAGCTGTGCAAGACAGCAATTTATCTGTGGTATGCATCGCCTCAGCAAAACCTTTCATACCAATCCCTATTTTTTTAACGCAGCCATCTGGCTCGGCATCAGCCTCGCCCTCTACAGCGCCTATTTTGTGGGAACGGAATACCATGACGGCGTTCTGCGCAGCCAGATCATCGCGGGCCATAAGCGCTCCGTGATCTATCTGTCCCATTATCTGATCATCCTGCTCGTTGGCATCATACAGGCGGCTTCCTATTTTGTCGTCCTTCTGGCGGCAGACGGCCTTTTCCTCGGATCTTCCATCCTGCGCATGCTGGTGCGGCCGGCGGAATATATGCTGTTAATCTTCCTTGCGCTGCTCGGCTATGCCGCTGTTTTTTCGTGCCTCTCGATCCTGCTCTCAAACAAGGCGGCGGTCATATTCATCCAGCTTCTGCTCGCCATCCTGATGCTGTATTTCGGTTATGCGACGGTGACTGCGCTGCTTGAGCCAAAAATTGTTCCTGTCTTCGGCAGTCACTACGGCAACGACGTCACCATACCCAACTATAAATATCTGGAAGGGCCTAAACGGGAGATATATGAGTGGACAGACGCCCTCGTTCCCTCCTCCATGATCCTGCACGGCGTTATGACGGAGAAAAAGGACGAGTTCCCCTTCAGCGCGAAGATTCCCGTCGGGACAATTCTTTTGTGCGTCTCGTTTACATCCTGCGGGCTGTACGGTTTTTCCAAAAAAGATTTGAAGTAAAGGAAGGTGTGCGGATGTTTCCCTGGATCTTATGTATTGCCCTGTCTCTTGTCATTGTTATTTTAGCATTAAAAATTTATACTGTGGAGAAAGCTTTGGGCGAGATCTGCTCTCTGCTCATGGAGCATCTCGCCGCGGACACCAATACGCTCATCACGGTCTCCTGCGGCGATAAGCATATCCGGAAACTCGCCGCAAAACTCAACGAAGAGCTGAAAGTCCTGCGCAGCCAGCGCAGGAAGTACATGCAGGGGGATCAGGAGCTGAAGGAAGCCGTCACCGGCATTTCCCACGACCTGCGCACGCCCCTCACCGCCATCAGCGGTTATCTGGAGCTGATGAAACAGGAAGATAAGAGCGAAACCGCGGCAGTCTATCTCTCCTATATCGAGAACCGCACGGAAACCTTAAAATCCCTGACGGAAGAACTGTTCCGCTATACCGTTGCCCTCTTTGCCGAAAAAATGGAGCCGGAGCCTGTGGATATCCGTAGCGTTTTAGAAGAAAGCCTGCTTGATTTTTACGGGGAGATGTCGAACAGGGGCATCTCTCCCTCCCTGTCCATCACGGAGCACCCCGTGATCCGTCAGCTAAACCGCCCCGCCCTGTCCAGAGTCTTTAACAACATTCTGCAAAACGCCCTGAAATACGGAGACGGGGATCTGTCCGTGACCCTGCGCGAGACCGGGGAGATCTTATTTGGCAATACCGCGTCTTCCCTGGATCAGGTACAGGTCGGAAAGCTGTTTCATCGGTTCTTCACAGTGGAGAGCGCCAGAAACTCCACAGGGCTCGGACTCTCCATCGCCAAAATGCTGGTGGAGGAGATGCATGGGAGTATCACCGCCGAATATAAAGAAGGGAAGCTCTGCATCCGGATCCTCTTTCCGAATGCCGCTTCCCCTCATACCGTTCCCAGAGATTGATAGATCGCATATGATCCGCGTCGTCCCGCGCCGGAAAACCTGTTACATCTTCACACCGATCTTTCCGCGCTGCATCGCCGCGATATCCTGCCATTTCCCGCCGATTTCCTGTCTCTCTTTCTCCTTTATCGTCATGCAGGCAAGCTTCTCGAGCCCTCTTCGGAAGGGGAACAGTGCCAACATGGTCACGATATTAAATATGCTGTGCACCGCCGCGATCCCCGCAGCGTCCGCGCTGCCCTCCATGAAGGCAAAGGGAGCAAAGGTATGCACCGCATAAAACACGCTCATAAATAAAACCGTACCGATCAGGTTGAAATACAGGTGGATAAACGCCGCTCTCTTCGCGTTCTTTCCCGCCCTCGCCGCGGAGATCATCGCCGTCGCGCAGGTGCCGATATTCTGTCCCATAATGATCGGAATGGCGCAGGAATAGGATACCGCCCCTGTCGTGCAGAGCGCCTGCAGAATGCCCACCGATGCGGAGGAACTCTGGATCACCGCCGTCAGGATTGCTCCCAACAGCATGCCCATGATGGGATTGGAAAACATCACGAACAGGTTTGTAAACGCCGGAACTTCCTTTAACGGCGCTACCGCCCCGCTCATGGCTTCCATACCGGTCATCAATATCGCAAAACCAACCAGAATGCCGCCGATATTTTTCCGTTTTGCCTTTTTACTGAACAGACAGAGCGCGATGCCGATCAGCCCCAGCACCGGCGCAAAAGAATCGGGTTTCAGCATCCTGACAAACATGTTGCTGCTCTCCACCCCCGCCAGAGACAGGATCCAGGAAGTTACCGTGGTGCCGATATTGGCGCCCATGATAACGCCCACCGCCTGATGCAGCGTCATGATACCGGAATTTACAAATCCAACCACCATAACTGTCGTAGCGGAGGACGACTGGATCACCGCCGTCACGGAGGCTCCTAAAAGGACCGCCCTGACCGGATCCGCCGTCAGTTTTCCTAAAATGCGTTCCAGTTTTCCGCCTGCAGCCTTTGACAGATTTTTACCCATAAAGTCCATGCCGAACAAAAATAATGCCAGTCCGCCAAGTAACATCACGATCGAAAATATATTCATAAAATAAAATCCTCCTGTATGTCGTAACTGTTGCTACTATTTATCATACAGAAGGAATGTAAAATTATAGACCATGTAATTGTAAAGTTCATGTAAAAATTCATTGCGGGCGAGCCTTTCCTGTCAACTGCTGATCCGCCCGCAAGCTGCCTGCAGGCCGCTACCTCCGGCAGGATGACTGCGGCAGAAACACCGTGATCTCCGTGCCTTCCCCCGGCCTGCTCTTCAGCTTTATCTCACCGTTGTGATACTGCACCGCATGTTTTACGATGGAAAGCCCGAGGCCTGTTCCGCCGGAACTTTTGGAACGGCTCTTGTCCACTCTGTAAAACCGCTCAAAAACATGGCTCTGATCCTCCAGAGGAATGCCGATTCCCGTATCTTTGACCACGATCTTTGCCTGCCCCCGTTCCTCCCCTATCTCGATACTCACAGTGCCGCTTCCCCGGTTGTACTTGACAGCGTTGTCGCAGAGATTATAGAGCACCTCCATCAGAAGCCGGTACACGCCCGTCACCGTAACATCCTCCCCCTTTAACAGCAGGATGATGTGCTTCTTTTTCGCCGCCTCCTCCAGCATGGAGCGCACTTCCTTCGCCACCTCGAGCAGGTTAACGGTCTCCAGAGGCATGGAATCCCCTTCGTCCAACTGGGATAATTTTATGATATCCTCCACCAGTGTGACCATCCTCGCCGCCTCCTGCCGCATCCGCGAGGCAAAGCCTGGCAGGTCCTCCTCTTTGATCAGTCCGTCCTCCATCAGTTCCGCCGTCCCCATAATGGACTGCAGCGGCGTCTTCAATTCATGGGAGACATTCGCCGTAAACTCCACCCGGTCCTGCTGCGCCAGCGTATAGGCCCTCTTCAGTTCCTGATTCTGCTTGTCGATCCTTTTGAGCAGCGGCTCCAATTCCTCATATATTTCATTGGCGAGGGGCTCCTCCAGATTCAGTTTGTTGATCGGCTTTACGATATTTTCCGACAGCCTAAGCGCCAGCACCGCCGACAGGATGAGGGCGATCATCAGCACAAGCATGATAGGCTGCTGCATGCCCACCACGATCGCCCCCAGTGTAATGCTCGTCTGGGAGATCCGAAGCACGGAGCCGTCCTCCATTCTCTCGGCGTAATAAACCGTTTTTTCCATCAGCGTGGAAGAATACCGGACGCTCTTTCCTGTTCCGTTTTCCTTCGCTTCCAGAATTTCTTCCCTCTGGCCGTGGTTTGCCATCGTCTTCTCATCCGCCTGTGAATCGTATATCACCTCCCCCTCCGGAGAGATCAGCGTGATGCGGTAGGTTCCGAAATCTATCTGCTGAAGATACTCCATGCCGAACCTTTCCATGCCGGATGCCACGGTTCCCAGCTCATCCATTAATTTTTCCGCCTGCCTGCCGTCGTAGTAATGGTAGAATCCGCCAAATATAAAGATCATACTTGACAGCAAAACAACGACCGCGGTAAACAGGATATTCCGGAATATTTTTCTGCTCACTTTTTTTCCTCCAGACGGTATCCTATGCCTCTGACCGTTTCTATCATATCTCCGTATACGCCCAGTTTCTGCCGCAGGGTCCGTATATGCATATCCAGCGTTCTCGTCTCCCCCACATAGTTCTCACCCCAGACCCTCAAAAACAGTTCTTCTCTGGAATGTGCTGTGCCGGGCTTTTCCAGAAACAGGCGGAGCAGTTCAAATTCTTTTAAGGTCAGCTCGATCCGCTTATCATCCACAAACACGGTCCGCTCCTGTGTGTTGAGCAAAATGCCGCCGGCTTTCAGCAACACCTCGTTTTCCGCCTTTTTGCACCTGCGCAGCACCGCTTTCACCCTCGATACCATTTCCATCATGCCAAAGGGCTTTACGAGATAATCGTCCGCCCCGATATCCAGGCTCCTCACCTTTTCATGCTCGGCGCCTTTGGCAGTCGCCATGATCACCGGAATCTCCGCCGTCGCCTTATCCGATTTCAGCTTCTGCAGAATCTCCACGCCGTCCATCTCCGGCAGCATAATATCCAGAATGACCAGATCCGGCTTTTCCTCTTTCAGCGCCTCCAAAAAAGAGTTGCCGTCCTCAAATCCCCGCGCCGTAAAGCCGGTCGTCTGCAGAGAATATATCTCGATACTCCGGATACTTTCGTCATCTTCCACACACCAGATCAATGCAGTTCCTCCTTTTACATATGCCTGTCGCAATATCAGTATAGCGGGCTTTCCGGCAGGCCGCAAGCAATTTAGTCCGTTTAAAAATATCATAAACCCACCTGTTAAAAAGTATACGGGCAGTTTGTAAAATGAAAAAGGAGTTAATTGTAAAATTTATGTAAAGTCTTCTGTTATTTTCATGATATGCCCTGATTCCGGCTGGTTTTAAGATCAATCCTCCTGTGCCTTAAATACCATCCATTTATCATTTATAAGGATTTCGATCGTATCCCCCTCTCCGTACTGCCAGCCGTATCCATCGCCGAAGTTTGACTGTCCGTTTTCGGATGGTTCCTCCGAAGGTTCCACGGCGGATGTGATCTCCCCGTCCATCATCCCGCAGCGCGCCGTAAGGGTACTTTCTCTTCCGGTATCCAGATAGAGCGTATCATCGATCATCACCATAGGAATGCGGTCTCCCATGATCTGCTCCTCCTCCGGAACGTCTTCTTCGCCCAGTGCGGCTTCCTCCTCTGCTCCCTTTACAGGCGCAGTCTCCGCAACCGGTTCATCCTGCGCATTTGCCCCGCAGCCCGCAGCACCCACCAGCCATACCAGTACCGCCGCTGCCGCCGCCACCCTGTTTCTTTTGCCTGATCTCATTTAAATATCCTCCTATGCAGTTTTTATATAGGTGTCAAAAAACAGGGCGGATGTTGCATCCGCCCTGTCCCTCTACAGTTTCTTCTCCTTCACCGCGACCCATATCTCGCAGACATAGTTCGGATCGTTTACCTTGTCGGAAGGATATACCTCCAGCTCGACCTCCGGCACGTACTCATACCTATCACTCCTCGGGAAAAACTCCGTCACGATCTTTTTGTAAGTCTCAGCAAAAGCTTCCGGCATTTTCCCTTTGCAGGTGAATACCGCATAGGTGTGCGCCGGGATTTCCACGACCTCGAGGCCGTCCTCCACCTCTCTTCCGTCATACTCCACACCGATCCCGTAAGGGAAGCTGTCCTCTTCCGACTTCGCGGAATGGCATATGCCGAGCAGCCCCTTCAGTCTTGGCTCCTTCGGGAAATAACCGGTCAGTTTCCGGATCGAACCGTCCGCCGTGCACTCATCCCAGAATGCGCTGATCTCCTCCGCAGGTCCCTCCCCCACAGGTTTTTCCACCCTCTTCCGTTTGCAGACCACCTTGATCGCATCCAGTTTTTCAATTCTGTAATCCATCGTACTTCCTCCTGTCAAAATAAGTTTTACAGACAGTCTGGAAAAGGATTTGATGTTCCCGCCCCTCCTTGCCTCGGTGGGCGTGATCCCATGGAAACGGGCAAAGGCACGTGTGAAGCTCTCCGGCGTATCATAGCCGTACCGCAGCGCGATATCGATCACTTTATCCGATGTTTCGATCAGATCGGACGCCGCAAGGGAAAGCCGCCTCATACGGATATACTCCCCCAGTGAAAAACCGCACAGGATCCGGAATACTCTCTGAAAATGAAAGGCGGACGAACAGGCCTCCTTCGCCACCGCTTCATAGTCTATCTCCTCCGTCAGATGCTCCTCCACATAGTCAAGCGCCCTCTGTATCCCCTTGATCCATTCCATTTCCGTCTCCTCCTGTTCTGTAACCTCATCCTATCAGAAACGAAAAACTGTTTCCTGACAATCTGTGCTCTGTGATGTCAGATCGACCGGTTTATGCAAAAGAAAGTTGCCTGCACTATGGGGTAAAAGAATCAGATCCGGGAGAGTCTCCTGATCACTTCCATGCACATCCTGCCGTTGTGGTACGGACATTTCCATGGTTCCACGATGGGTTTTTTAGCCGGCTTTCTATTTTCATCCAGACACCAGAACCACTCTGATCCTTCCCGCTTATCGACCAAATACTCTTTGATATACTCCCAGATACTGCGGGAAGCCTCAAGATACCGCTCTTCCCCCTGCCTCTGATATCCGTTCAGAAATCCTACTACGGCCTCCGCCTGCACCCACCAGATGCGGGTCGTATCATCCACCCCGTTTTCCGCTTCGTTTAACAGAGAATGATCCCGGTAGGCGCATCGGTAAACATGTTCCGTCATCTCTTCTGTGATCTTCGACATCCTTTCCGTATATGCCCGATCCCCCAGGATGTCCAGCCCCCTGTCGATCAGCCATGCCGCCTCTATATCATGTCCGTAGGAGTACAGATCGATCAGGGAATGCCAATCTTTGTCAAAAAAGACTTCCTGCCTCTGCCTCGTCCGATCATATACTTTACTGTCGATCAGATCAAACATCTCCTTCAGGTACCCGGCAGTCCTCTCATCACCGCATACCCTGTAGTATTCCGTGTATGCCTCGAACACATGCAGCAGCGTATTCATCGTCCGCTCCGCCATCACGCCGTTTTCCGACAACTTCTCATTACCGGCAGGTTTAAACTCCCTGTCGAACGCCTCCTGATAGCCGCCCTCGTCCCTGCACCTTTCCTCGATCAGCCTCTGCAGCTCTCCCGCCAACGCAAGTGCTTCCGTATCCTTCACCGCGTCATAGTAGGAGGACAGCGCGTAGATAGCGAAAGCCTGATTGTAGGTATGCTTTGTCGTATCAAGAGGTTTGCCGTCAGCGGTGACGGACCAGAATACGCCGCCGTACTCCCCATCCAGACAGTGTTCCCGCAGAAACCTGTAGGCATGCTCCGCGTCCTCCTTCAGCCTCTCCTCCTTAAGGAGCATGTATGCATTGGAGAAAAACCACAGGATCCTGCTGTTTAAAATACAGCCTTTCTCATAGTTCTTATCCGCCGTGAGATCATATCCCACATACCCTGTATAGCCGCCCTGTTCCTCATCTTTCAACCTCTCCCAGAACGGGATGATCTTTTCCGTCAAATGCGTTTTGACTTCCCGTAAAAACACGCCTGCCTCCAGACGGTCCTTTTCCGAAATAAATCCTTCCATATTCATCTCCTCACACTATCTTTTTCCACAATATGTCCCGAGATGATATCCAGCCCTCTCCCCGATTCCGGATTTTTCAGCCTCTTCAGCACTTTTTCCAGCGCCACCTTCACCATAGCCTTTGTGTTGACCTCATAGGAAGTGATGCGTTTATCCGGAAACCCGGGATAAAGATAATTGTCGAACCCGACCACGGAAACATCCTCCGGCACCCGGATCCTCCGCTCCTCCAGCATAAGGATCAGCTTGCCCGCCACCAGATCGCAGTTGCACACAAAGACTTCCGGCAGTTTTTCCGGCAGTTCAATTATGATGTCGCCGATCTCATTTCTGTCCTCGATCAGCCATTCTTTCGGCAATTCCTCCCCGTTTTCCCAGAGCGCTTTCTGAAAACCGCAGTAGCGGTCCATAATGCTGCTGGTGGCCTGGATAGAACCCACATACGCCATCTTCCGCAGCCCCTGTTCAAACAGATACTGCGTCATCAGATACATACCGTAGAAATTATCCGCGATCACCGAATCCGCCGCCAGCTCCTTATCGTAGAAATCCAGAAAAATGATCGGCATCTTTGTCGCCTCTTTCAGAAAACGAATATATCTCTTGCTGATCTTCCCCATGATGATCAGCCCTTCCACCGTGCCTTCCGCCACAACTCTGGGCAGAATAAGTTTTGCCTCCGCCTCATGTTTCAAAATTTCCACGGACGTCATACAGTTTTTATCCGTCGCTGTCAGCGCCATCTCCTGATACATTTTCCAGTAAAAAGTGGTATACTCCGCCAGATACTTTTCCGAGATGACAATGCCGATATTTTTGAGGCTCCTGCCTTTTTCCCGTTTTGCTGCCGCCGTGTTCTGGCGGTACCCCATCTCGTCCGCCAACTGAATGATCTGCTGCCGCAGCTCATCGCTGACCCCCTTTTGTCCAGATAAAGCGTTATGTACCGTCACGGTGCTGACCCCTATCCGCTCGGCAATATCTGCCAGTCTTACTTTCCCCATACTCTTCTCCGCCTTTCTCTGCCGGTCCTGCAGTCTGCCGTCCACTTTTACTGATCTGCAGGCAGCAGCCGCATTCCCGGCAAGCCATCCCCTATTTTCCCTCTCTCACTGTTTTTGAGGCTTTCAAATCCGTTCTTTCAGGCATCCGCCCTGTCCTTATCACCAGAGCCGTACGATATCATCCGCAGATCTTCTCAAAATGATACAGCCTGCTCACAAAATCCCCCTTCATGGGTTCGATCAGAAATCCCGCCTGCATCAGCATCTCGCCGGTATAGATCCGCTCCGCATCTGTCCCTGTAAGCCGGTAGCATGCCTCGGGATCAAATCCCTGCAGGCGCAGCTTTCTGCTGTGCTTATTCGGTTCCGCCAGCACCTGCACATAGGTAAAGAGCACTTCCCGCTTATCTTTGGAAGCCACCGCCCAGGCATCGAATATATGGTTCTCCCGGTAGGACGCGATCCGGTAATAGTCCCCCTCTCTGACAAGATCGTTGTAAGCGTGGTACATCTTCGTCTGCTCGCAGATCATCTGCCGCTCTTTTTCCGGGATCTTTGTGATATCCAGCTCATAGCCGAAGGTTCCCGCCAGCGCCACATGCCCTCTCGTCTCGAAGGGCGTAACGCGTCCCACGATATGGTTCGGGCAGTCGCTGACATGGGCGCCCATCGTAGAGAGCGGATAGACAAGCCCCGTGCCCTCCTGGATCAGAAGACGCTCTATCGCATCCGTATCATCGGAACACCAGATCTGGGGGCTGTAATACAGCATCCCCGGATCGAACCTTGCCCCGCCACCGGAACAGTTTTCGAGAAGCAGCTCCGGAAACTCCGTCACAAGCCGCTCCTGCAGTTCATACAGGCCCAGCACATAGCGGTGAAACAGTTCTTCCTGATGCTCTGCGTCCAGGTAAGCGCTGCCCAGATCGGAGAGCTGTCTGTTCATATCCCATTTTACATACCGGATATTGGCGCTGCGCAGTATGGATGCCACCGCCTCATAGACATAGTCCAGCACATCCCGTCTCGAGAGGTCCAGCACATACTGACAGCGGCACATGGTGCCCCTCCGTCCCTCTATCTGTATCGCCCAGTCGGGATGCGCCCGGTACAGATCGGAATCCGGCGAGATCATCTCCGGCTCAAACCAGATACCGAACTCCAGCCCGATCTCGTTTACCTGATCCACCAGATATTTTAATCCCCCTTTGATCTTTTCTTCATTGACATTCCAGTCCCCGAGAGAATTATCGTCAAAGTTCCGCTTCCCGAACCAGCCGTCGTCCATGACCAGCATCTCGATCCCGCATTTCTTCGCCTCTCTCGCGATCTGCAGGAGCTTCTCCGTGTCAAAGTCAAAATAGGTGGCCTCCCAGTTGTTGATCAGGATCGGACGTTTTTTGTGGTTATAGACGCTCCGGATCATATGGTTCCTGTAAAAATCATGGAAACTGCGGCTCATCTTCCCAAGCCCCCGGCCGGAATACGTCAGGATCACCTCCGGCGCCTGAAAACTCTCCCCAGCGGGAAGATTCCAACAAAACTGGTCCCCGTGAATGCCCATCACCATCCTCACACTGTCGTACTGGCTTAGCTCCGCCTGTGCAAGGAAATTGCCGGAATACACAAAATGCATGGCGTATACCTGCCCCTGCTGCTGACTTGTGCCGGGAGACACTAACGCCATGAATGGGTGCTCCTGATGGCTGGACTCCCCCCTGACGGAGGAGACCGCCTGTTTTCCGTAGCGCAGAGGCGCCCTCTGGATATGGCGCTCCCTCGCCCAGGAACCGCACAGGTTGATCATCTCAAAATCTTCATTGTCCATATCCAGGCAGGCGCTGAACACCTTCTCCAGTTTCAGCGCCTCACCGCCACGATTGAGGATGCGGACGCTTCTCGCTATCACATCTTCCTTCTCGAAAACCGAATAGGAAAGCACCGCCTCAAGTCCCAGTATCCTATCTTCCAGCGTGATCTCCAAGGTCTCCACTTCTTCCTCTGTGCCAAAGGAAGCCGGAAGGCCCTCCAGCTTTTTCTTTCCTCTATAGATCTCATGGGAACGGTACAGAAGTTCGCATCCCATCTGCCCTTTCGCATTTCTCACATCCAGACAGCTCTCCCGGTAGTCCCCGATGCCCCCTGTGGGATATTCCAGCGGAAAACTGTCCAGAAAAGAAGCTTTTTCCCTCTCATTGACAGAGGGTGTAAAAGGCGCTTCCTCCATCCGCAGGAGGTAAGCATCCGCCTCCTGATAAAGCCGCCCCCCGTAATAGATATGTCCCACGTAGCCTTCCGGTGCCAAACCGATCAGATATGTAGTGTTTTCTGTATGTAACTGAAATATTCTTTTTTCCTCCTGAAAATGGATCGCCATCTCTCTCCTCCTTAAAGCAGATATTTGCTGTCATATCATCTGCGTGTATTATACTTAATTTGTACTCAACAGTCAACTTAATTTTAAGTAAATTACAGATCAACCGTTTTCCAAATCTCGTCTCCCCACAATGCGATCAGCTTTTCCAAAGAACACGCCGCATTCGCCGGGCTGGTGGAGGGAAGCGCCGTGATCTCGACCTTTGTCTTCGGAAAAATATATTTCCGGTACAGACTCTCCGCCTTCTTTCCGTTCGCAAAGATCCTGTCGATCTTTGTCTTTGACAAGATGCTCCCGATATCCGCGGGCACCACGTTTTTGATGCTGCTGTCGCTGGAGCCTATGATATCGCAGCTCTCGATCACATCCCACAGGGCGATACGGTTTTTGAGCAGCATACTCTTCTTCTCCTCTATCGTCGTCGGCAAAGGACAGCACAACACCGCCGCCAGAACCTTCCAGAAGCGATTCTGCGGATGCCCGTAATAAAAGCCCTGTTCCCGCGACTTCACGGAAGGCAGGCTCCCCAGGATCAATATGCCGGATTTCTCATTATAGACCGGCTCAAATGTGTGGCAGATATGTTGATATTCTCCCATAGGGATCACGCTCTCCTTTCGCTTTCGTCATGATAAAACAATATGCATCCCCCTATCTCGCATAGGATCTTCTCCTTTTGTACTGCCGGCTTCGCCGTATCCGTATACGTCGTGCCGGACGTATCCTTCAGCACATCCGCTGCAGCACACCATGCTCAGCCGCATTTTTCATCCGGACCGCAATATTTTCCACCGCACCGGAAAGATACGCCGCAAGGAAACTGCAGTCGTCCCCGCTGCAGTTTTCCGCAAAAACTTCCACCGCATCCCGCAGCAGTTCCATTATATCACACAGATCCTCTTTCATAAATATCTGTTGTATCCGCAGGTAATCCGCCTCATCCAGTTCATATTCCCACGCTTTCCCTGCCAGGATATGTCCGAAAAGAAAACCGAGCACTGTCTCGCATATGTTATCCGCCGTCTCCCCATATTCCCTGTCGTACTTTTTTAACCACCCCGTCACACAGATCGCCGGAAATGCGCTCAAAAATTCCTGTTCCAGACATATGCACCGGATAAACTCAAAAATCCGGTCGATCCCCGAATGATCAGAGATATCTTTCAGTACCGGATAATCCAATGTAATGACTGTATTCTGCGGTTCAAACCGGATGTCATACCATTTAAAGAACTCCGGCAGGCCCTTCACAACGGTATCATACAGGCACTGATCTTCATAAAAAAGAAAATCCGGCAACAGTTCATTGTACAGAGCCAATGCCCTTTTTGTTTTTTCTTCCACATACTCTAAACCCCTTTCATACTTTTGTTCTGCCGTCATCTCCTCCTGTGCTGTCAGTTCCGCCTGTCCCTCTGCCCTTTTTCCCATTCCGGTCCCGGCGTGCGCTCCATTTTCCTCTCCCCCAGAAAATGCATCCTCCCATGGTCTCCTCCCCGCAGCCGAATCACATCCGTTCCGCTCCGCTTCCCGGATACAGTAAATAACGGCGCCCATGAGTTTTTCCGCAGTTTCATAAGTCACGGATGTACTCTCACCCGACGTATATTTTTCTGCAAGTTTTCCAACAATTGATACTAAGTCTTCTGTCCTCACAGTCAGTCTCCTCCTTCTGCATCTGTCCTGCTGCTGTTTTCTATCTATACCGTCATCTTCTTTCTACATTGCCTTCTTTCCTCATCACCGCATTCTTCCCCTGCACCATCGCTTTCTTTCCGGCCCGCCGTTTTTCCCTGTCCGGTCTCAATCCCAGCAAAGGTCTTTCAGCGTCTCATAATACAATTCATGATCCCACCGCGTCACTTCGTCCAGCCTGCCGTATTCCCCATAGCCGTCCGTGCCCTGATAGCCCCTGTATCCGGCACGGACCGCCTGCGCAAAATTTGCGAGACAGGTTCCGGACAAATAATCTAAATCCCCGAAGCAGACCGTCTCAAACTGTTCTTTCATAAAATGCAGCAGCTCACTGTCCGTAATTTCATCCCGCATCTCATTTTTAAACAGGTAAAATATTTCCTGCAGCCTGAGGATCGTCCCGACATAATTGCTCTGGCTGATATAATCCGAATCGCAGAACTCATAAATGATCTTCGGCACGGCGCTCTCCCCGAATTCCACTCTTTTTTGTTCCCTCAATACATGATTCCGTTCCGCTAAGATCAGCTCCGCATCCTCCTTTGTCAAAACGAGTCCGAATTTCTCCGCCACATGATTTGTCTCAATCACCTTTCCGAGCTGGTTCTGATTCTGTAAAATACTGATCCATTCTTTATCCATGCGCATCCTCCTTCGTTTTCTTTGAAACCCCTGCAAACTTTTCAGCACACTGCAAAACTATGTGCCGGAATATCACTATACCATTGCGCAGACTGCATTACCAGCCTTGAATTTAGGGCATTTTTGTGGTATTATAATAATGGCAAAAGGGAGCGGTTTTTCCGCTCCCTATCTACAGATATCACATTTCTTCTGCCCTATTTCTACACTTCCACAATGCCATAGGATGTTTTGCAATATTTACAAACTCATCACTTTCTCCAAATATCCAGTCCGGATGATAACTTCCCTCTGAAAAAGCTTTCCAGAATAGCTCCTCCTCCTTTGTCGGCATTAAAATAAGTGCAAGATATTCCCTGACTTCCTGCTGAACCAGTTCCAGATCAAATCGTTCCCCTTTGCGAAGTACCGGATCCAAATCACGCTTGATCTGCTTAGATGACACTTTTCCAATATTATCAAGTTCAAACCTTTTCGGTGGCTGTTCAGCTCCGATCGCACTATAAAATACAGCACATTTGCGAAACATTTCTTCCTCACTTTCATCAAACAGCCTATATTTAACCATATTATGTATATCATATAAATCTCTCGGTGCCGTTCTCGTAAGCAATGCTACTGTTTTGGAGGCAAATATCTCCAACGGTGCCACTGAAAGCACCGTAAGCACCCCTTCATCCCATTGCAGCTTCACTTCTCTTCTTGTTGCCGAGAGCACATGACACCGAAGCATATAGTTAATCTCAATCTTAAGATTATCTTTCACTCCTCCGCAATTCACATACTCATACACAAACGAATCCAGTGCATGGTAATTCTTAGATTTTGGACTTAAGCTATAGTCACATGCCATCATATACTTGCTGATTTTTTTTGTGATAATATCTCTGTCCGCAAGCATTTCTTCACGGTCAATACTTCTGCAATAATCCAAATCAATATCTACAGAAAGCCTTGGCAGATTAAAAATAGTAAGATTAATAGCAGTACCACCTTTCAGGGCTATCGCCTTTGAAAGAAGCTCATCCGATTCCATAAACTTTAAAACATCTGCCAAACGACAAACCTTTTCCAATGTATCTCTTACAAATCCCATCTCTTTTGCCATTCTGCCAAGAGTCAATCTATCCAACTGCATCATAATCATCAATTCCTTTATCTATAATTCCTTTCAATGATAGCGGCGCGTAAAGCTTCCATCGTTTATGAAATACATTATCCTGTGACTCTTTTATCAAATATCTCTTTGCTTCCGATGAATTTCTTTCACATGTTTCAAAAAAATTTGAAGAAAAATGAAATTCCTCTTTCAGCTCTTCAAAAAAATACCCGCATTTCTGGTACAGAAATCCAATGCTATTTCTTGCAAGACATTCAAGCACTTTTTGCTCCTTCAGTCCCGGCACCAGCATTATACAACGAATTACTTCTTCCAAACCTGCAATCTTTTCAAAATCCCGGATACTGTCTACCACTGTCTGTTCCACGGATGTTACCCGTATATTTCCTTGCTGTATTACTTCCGTGTCCGGCTTACGCTCCACACGACGATATGTCACTCCGTCATATTCAAAATCCGAAAAGCGTTTGTCCGTTGCAACAAAGCACTCATAAAACACCTGACTTCCATATCCAAATACTTCAAATGCACTGTGATGCGTGATACAGGCATCAGGAAAAAGACCGGAACCTATCTGATAACGTGAAAGGACGGGCTGCTTTGTTTCCATACTGATTACCACATAAAAATCTCTTTTCACTTTTTCTATCAATCCTTTTTTCTGATATTTGTAGATCACCTGATTCGCCGCACTTGGCGTACCCACAATTTCTATCAATTGCTCCCTTGAAAAGCATCCCTTTGCCAGTAGATTTTCATAATGTTTCATCCTTTCTCACTCCTGTTTTAATTCTCACGCAAAATATTTCTTTCCTATAATACTTCTCTATATTTTCAAAATAATTATTTTGACTTTATCACATAATATTATAAAAAGCAAATACATTGTGCATTTTTTAAAATTATCCTAAAGCGTATTCCAAAAGACTATATTTGAACATAAGAAAAAGTCCACACACTCATCTTTTGCATAAGTACATGGACCCTCATTTGTCTTAGTGTCATAGTTTACTCATCAATTGTCCTAAATCTGTCATATAATATTCTTCCGTCGGTAAAATACCCGGGCTTTCCGCATCGTCCGCGCCGCCTTCCAAACCTGCATCATCCGCATTCTCCGCGCCGTCCGCTCCTTCGCCCCTGTCGACTATTTCCAGCAGTTCATCAACGCTTGCCAGATCAGCCATTTTTAACGGCATAAAATGCAGAAACACCGCGGCCGCAAAAACGATCGCACCAAAAAACAGCCCTTTTTTCTTCTTCATCGCAGTACCCTTCGCTGCCCGTCCCTACTCCCGGTTCGCCAGTTCCCTCGTGATCTCCTCCCAACTGATCCCCTTCTCCGCCATCAGCACCATCATATGGTACAGGAAATCCGAAATCTCATATTTTACTTCGTTCTTATTCGGGTTCTTTGCGGCGATCACGATCTCCGTCGCCTCCTCGCCCAGCTTCTTTAAGATCTTGTCCAGCCCCTTGTCAAACAGATAGTTTGTGTAGGACCCCTCTCTCGGGTGGATCTTCCTATCCTCAATGACTTTCATGACCTCCTCAAACACCTTCAGCGGATTCGCCGCCTCTTTTAGATCCTGCGCCATGATCTCATTGAAAAAGCAGGAACGGCTCCCTGTATGGCAGGCAGCTCCCACCTGGCTGACCTTCGCCAGGATCGTATCATAGTCGCAGTCCGCCGTCAGGGATTTCACATACTGGTAATGCCCGCTGGTCTCCCCCTTGATCCAGAGTTCCTGCCGGCTTCTGCTGTAGTAGGTCATCTTCCCGGTCCGCAGCGTGTGTTCAAAAGCCTCCTCGTTCATATAGGCTACCATCAGCACCTCGCCGGTTCTGTAATCCTGCGTTACCACCGGCACCATGCCGTCACTGTTCAGCTTAAAGTCGGTCCAGGAGAGTTTGCCCTTCGGTATCTTCACCTCCACGCCGTTGTCCTGAAACACCGACTTCATGGAATAAAGATCTTTGTAATTGTCGTTGATCGCATTGCCCGAGATGCCGTCCACCGCCGGGTTCTGGAAGATCCATGACATTCCCTCCAGAGAACAGGCATCCATCACGATGATCGTGGGATCATTGAGGCACTGCATCGTCTCCTTCACCCTGCCCGACTGGGCGATCCAGATCGTCTCGGAAATATAGGCATCGATGAGCTGTCTGTGGATACTCAATGTCTCCGGTTTCGTAAAAGAAAGATATATCCTCTCCTTCCCGAACTTTTTGGAGACTTCCTCGGTGATCTCGATATTCTCTTCCTTGTCATAATTCAAAACCGCACGCTCACAGCCCGTGTAGAGGATCTTTTTGATATCCTCCATCCGCGCTACATTCCCGGCTCCGATCACCGGGATCTCAATAGATGAGCAGATCTCCTTGATCACATCCAGCGCTTTCTCATGTTCCTCATCGCCTTTTGACATATCAAACACGATCAGCTCATCCGCCGAATTTTCGCTGTAAGTCTTCGCCAGCTCCACAGGATTTTCCGACACCACTGTCATATCCTTGAAATCCTTTACTGCTTTCTCCCTGTACAAATATATACATGGAATCAATCTTTTCATATTCTTTGTCCTCTTTTATCCGAAAACTTCTTCACGCGAGCGTCCCTTTCGTACTCAGCACATCCGTAATACGCTCGTCCAGCCCTGCCGCCTCATGCAACGCCCGCGCAAAAGCCTTAAACATCGCTTCAATGATATGATGGTTATTTTGCCCATCCAATACCTTAATATGTAAATTCATGCCCGCGCTGTAGCTGACCGCATAGAAAAATTCATGGATCAGCTCCGTGTCCAGATATCCTACCCGCTCCGCCGTAAACTTCGCGTCAAAATTCAGCCATGGCCTGCCGCCCAGATCGATGGCACAGAGCACCAGCGTCTCATCCATCGGCAGAATGCACTGCCCGAACCGCTTCATGCCCTTTTTATCGCCCACAGCCTCCTTTATCGCCTGCCCCAGCACGATCCCGCAGTCCTCCACGCTGTGATGCCCATCCACATGCAGATCCCCGTCGATCCGCACCTTCAGGTCGAAAAATCCGTGTCTCGCAAATCCCTCCAGCATGTGGTCGAAAAAACCGATCCCGGTGGAGATATCCCCCTGCCCCTGCCCGTCCAGATTCAGTTCCAGGGATATTTTTGTCTCTTTTGTGTTTCGCTCAACTTTTGCTGTTCTCATACATCCGCTCCCGTCTTCTTTTCTCTGTCACTAAAAGCAAACCCCTATTTTCTGATACGCTCTGCCAAGATTCCTTCGGCGTCCTTCCTCAGCCGTCCCCGATCAGCTCTCCCGATTCATCCACAAGATATATCGCAAAAACCGTATTGATCTGCGCAGGATAAGACTCCGCGATATCTCTGTTATACACGATCCGGATCGTTGTCCCCTTCTCCATCTGCGGTACCTCGTTCGTCGATACCACTTCTGTGCTGACACTGAACTGATCGGCGGACTGTAGCTCTTCCTCCCCCTCGAAAGGTTCCACCAGAACAGACTTTTCATATACCTCCAGCACGGTCGCGTTAAAATAAGACTCTCCCGCTTCATTCCCGCAGCCGGCTATGAAAATCATACATAACACAAAAACAATCGCTGCTGTTTTCTTCATTATCTGCTCCTTTTCTTCTGACAATATCACTTTTTTTAAATCTTTACAATAACTATCACACCTTTAAAGACCGATCTTTTTCCCATCTCTCATCTCATCCAGCAGCGCCACCGTGATATCCCTTGCGATAACGGATGCCCTTTTACAGTTTTTCTCATAATTGCCCTCTCCGCTGTGCTCAGCGGTGTCCGTTATACACCGGATCCCCCGGCTTTTGACCGATTTCCCCAGAAAAATAAGGGTTCCTTCTATCGCCGCTGTCGTTATCTCTCTTCTATTCCTCTGTACTGCTTTTTGGGTTTTTTATGTATATAAACCGTACAGCTCTGTCGCGGACACAAATTCACACAGCGATAGCAAAGTATGCAGTTTCCCTTCTGCACTACCTTCCCATCGACCAATTCCAGATTATGGACAGGGCACTTTTTTACACACAGTCCACAACCGATACAGCTCTCATCCGTCTGAAAGGAAGATTTTGCCTGTTCCTCCATCTTCGGATAGGCAACATTCTGTGTCTTTCCGAGCAGTGCAGAGAACGCATTCCACCCACGTTTTTTTACCGTGCCACGCTGAATGTCCATGCACACCCGATCCAGCTTTTTTAATGCCTTCGCAGGCTTTTTGATCTTTTCCCTCTCCCTGATCGGAAATAAGAAAAAATTACAGATATTATTGGGCATCAGAAAATGTTCCGCATAAATGACCCGTTCATCGCACCCCGGAAGCAGTCTTGCAAACGCCCTCGCCCCGTCTCCCGAAAACAACATCTGCGTACAAAAAATGATCAACTTCTTCGGCTCAAGATGTTTCCTGTACCGTGAGACAAACTCTCTCATGATGCGCGGGACACAGGAGCCGTAAACAGGATAACAAAACGCTATGGCATCCTCATTGCCCAAAAGTGTCTCAACATCCAGATCCTGCTCAATGCTGTATGCCTCTATTTTCATCCGCTTCGCAAACTGTTCCGCAATATACCGTGAATTTCCTGTTCCCGAAAAATAAAAGATTATCATTGTATTCTCCACCATCCATCTCAATTTCCCGAAATATCCGCATTCTCAGGGACGATCAGATACTCGCAAAAGCCCTGATCAGCTCCATCCCTCTCTCCTGCGGATCACCCTCGCATATTGATTCTCCGAATCCTCAACGATCTCTATCTCGCCCCGTCCGATATAGTATTCGATCCGCCCGGCATACCACCAGTCCCCCACACCAAGCTGTGTGTGGCCGAGGATATTGCCGATCAATCTTGCCTCCCTCACCGGGGCATCTCCGAGCCATCTCCATATCAGAAAGTCGTAGAAATCCTCCGGAACACTGAAAACTTTTCCGCTTATCACGGCGCGGAGGGGACTGTTTTCCTCGACTAATCCGCTCCACAGCATGGCATACCTGCGGATTTCCTCCTTCGAGAGAGGTTTTTCATATGGTAAAAATCCGGCAAACTCCTCCGCCGAAACCTCATTCCAGCTATGGCAGGAAAGGATCGTTTTATCGCGGACCACATATTCCGGGAGCCTTACCGTCGATACCGCATTTTCATATCCCTCCAATATCCGGCAAAGGCTGTAAAATCCGCATCTGGAGTAGGGCGCGTCGCTGTACCATATTCTGACGGCTTCCCCATCATCCAGAAGATCGATCAGCCGGCGCAGACAGTCCGCATAGACTTCGACCGCCTCTTTTATTTCTTTCTTCGTCTCCTCATCCTGCGCCCACTGGTCCCGCGCATACATCGAACAGATCAGTTCCCTGCGGTACGGACTATCCATCGGCTCCCTGATATCTCCCACATCCATCATAAACCCGAGACAGATAACCTCCTGCGCCGTTCCCTCTATCCAGCCACTGAAAGGTTTCGCAGGCGGCGTCTTTTTTCCTGCCATCCAGACGGATGTGGGGCCATTTACCGTTCCGATGACGACTTTATTTTTTGCCGCTTTCATAGCGCCGGCTTCGCTCTCGCCAAATAATACTTCTATCATACCAATCGAATCTCCTCCTACTGAAACCGCACCGCCACCGAATTGGCGTGGGCGGTCAGCCCCTCTCTCTTCGCGAACCGCTCGATATCCCCATGGTCCCGCAAAAGCGCTTCCCTGGAATAGGAGATAATGCTTGTCTTCTTGATAAAATCATCCACGCCGAGGGGCGAGAAAAACTTCGCCGTACCGTTCGTGGGCAGAATATGGTTCGGTCCCGCGAAATAGTCCCCCAGAGGCTCCGAGGAATACTCGCCCAGAAAGATCGCCCCTGCATTTTTCACCTTCGTCATGGTCTGGAAGGGATCCCTTGTCAGGATCTCCATGTGCTCCGAGGCAATATCGTTCGCCGCTTCCACCGCCTCATCCATGTTCTCCGCCACCAGAATATAGCCGTAATTATCCAACGACTTTCTGATGATCTCCTCTCTGGAGAGCTGTCCTGTAAACTGTTCCACTTCCTCTGAAACCTTCTCCGCAAGTTCCATGGAATCCGTGATCAAAATAGCGCTGGCGAGCTCGTCGTGCTCCGCCTGTGACAGAAGATCCGCCGCCGCGTATCTGGGATTCGCCGTATCGTCCGCCAGCACAAGGATCTCACTCGGTCCCGCCACCGAATCAATACTCACATAGCCGAACACCGCCTTCTTGGCAAGCGCCACAAAAATATTGCCGGGACCGGTGATCTTATCCACTTTCGGGATGGACTCTGTGCCGAACGCCATCGCCGCGATCGCCTGCGCGCCGCCCACCTTGTATATCCTATCGACACCCGCGATATCCGCCGCCACGAGGGTTCCCGGATTTACCTTTCCGTCCCTTCCCGGCGGCGTCGTCATAATGATCTCCTCCACTCCCGCCACTTTCGCGGGCACCACATTCATCAGCACGCTGGAAGGATAAGCCGCCTTCCCGCCGGGCACATAAACGCCCGCCCTCCGCAGCGGCGTGATCCGCTGTCCCAGAATGGAACCGTCCGGTTTCGTCGCAAAAAAGCTCTGCCTGACCTGTTTTTCATGAAAAGCCCGGATATTTTCCGCCGACCTCTTCATCGTCTCGATCAGCGCCTCGTCCAGCGCCTGATAGGCTTCCCTGATCTCCTCCCCTGTCACTGTCAGATCTTTCGCCGTCAGCTCGCAGTGGTCAAACTGCTTCGTAAGATCAAAAACTGCCTGATCCCCGCGCTCCTTTACCTGCTCGATGATCCCGTTCACGGTTTCCTCATACTCCCCGTAGTTATTCGGGCTCCTCTTCAGCAGATCGCCCAGTATATTTTTTTTCGTCTCACCAGTCAGTTTTACAATTCTCATTCCGCTCCTCCTGTACCTGTTGTTCGCTGTCGTCCGGCATTCTTATCTGCCTCGCAAATTCTTCAAAAACCGACGTCCCCTTCGGCTATATATCACCTCACATGCACATCAATGGTCTATTTCTTTGCCACGATCAGATAACGGTGAATAGTGCCTTCAATACTTCCTTCCTCCTCGATTTTTTCCTGCATTTTTATCAGTTGTTCCAAGCATCCGTCCACTGAAAATCCAGGAAATTCCCATTCGATAATACGTGCAAACCACACAAACGCACCCACGTCATAAAACCTGATCGGACGATAGGCTTCCGCCTCCTCAACAATCTGAAATCCTGCATCTTTAAATACTTTCTTCTGCTCTTTCAGATTTAAGTCGGGAAATGGCTTCTCTGTATTCGGAAGAACCATCTCCACCAGATCTCTGTCATTATCTCCGCCAACCTGCTCCGTTATAAACAGTCCGCCCTTTTTCAGTAAGCGATACAATTCTTTCGCGTGAAAACTCCCATGCCTGTTTATGATCACATCAAAACTTTCCTTCTCAAATGGGATATCTGCCGGATCATCACATTCTCTAAAATCTATTCCGAGCGGCAGCAATCTTTCCCCGCACAATTCTACATTTGGCTGATACCCTTCTGTCGCCGCAGTCTTATGAAACGGATGTCGTAAAGACAACAAAAACTCGCCTCCTCCGGTATCGTAATCTAACATATCCATATCATCACGCAAATATTGTCTGATCACCTGCTCATAATCCCACGGTAAGTCCATCTCCTCCTCATATCTACCGTGAATGTGAGAAAAATCCCAGCCATGGATATGCGCCGCTTTTTCTTCCTCTTTCCAGATTGCTTTTAATTCTGTTCTTTTCATTTTAACCTCACCGACAGTTAATTTGCTCTATTATCTCTACCCCCCTGCAAATCCCATTCAAAGTTTTCCCTGCCCGCACCGACTTCAAAATGGTATTTCCCGATACCGAGGTCGATACCCGAAAAATGTCCGTCACCTGCGGAAATGGATACTTTATTCCCTTCGCCCTTCACAACATAGGGCTGCTTATTCAGCGCTGTGGGTGCGTAGAGCAGCGCATCCACGCCATCGACAAACCATTGCGGCGCATCACCGTTATACTCACTGATTTCTGCCGCGGTTTTGGATTTATGGGGAACGCCCTGCGTCCGGCCGTAACCGATCGCGATCACGCCGTTTACACGCACCTCCTTATTGCTGAGATTCTTTAGCGCGCCTTTGCCGTTAAACATGCCTCCGACCCACCATGTATTGAGTCCCAGCGTTTGAGCATAGAGGATCAGATCCGCACCGCAATAACCTAACTTTTCATCAAGTTCGGGAGCATCCGCGCCTGCGAGGACAATATAATTGTTTACCGTCCTTGAAAGCAGCAGTTTTGCCATGCCGCCGATACCGTCGGAATTGCCGACTGCCAGAGCAAGCTCAAGATCATATTTTTTATTGTTCTCTGCAATCCGCGCATTGATCAATTCCACAATATCTGCGGGAATTGCCTTGTCCGTGTACTGCCTTACCATATGCCGCTCTTTGATTGCTTCTTTAATTGTCATGTTATTTCTCCTTTGCAAATTCTGATTTTCGGACTTCCCCCTATTCACAGACCTCTTCCTTCAGCCGATGGATCAGCCCGCTGACCCTCTCATACTCCATCCGCATGCTCACCGGGTTTACGATCATCCGCGCGGAGAGCGGACACACCTCCTCCAGCACGCCGAGCCCGTTTTCCCTCAGCGTCCCTCCGGTCTCCACGATATCCACGATCACATCCGACAAGCCCACGATCGGTCCTAATTCCACCGAACCGTTTAACTTGATGATATCCACCGTCTGATGCTTTTTGTTATAGAAATATTCCTTCGCGATCAGCGGATACTTGGTCGCCACCCGGATCCTCTCGTGATGCTGTAGCAGCTCCGCCGCCTCCGCCGGTCCGCAGACGCACATCCTGCATTTCCCGAACCCGAGATCCAGCACCTCATAGACCCGCCTGTTTTCCTCCATGATCGTGTCTCTTCCCACCACGCCGATATCCGCGGCGCCGTATTCCACATAGGTGGGCACATCCGGTCCCTTGGACAGGAAAAATTTCAGCTTCTGCTCCTCGTTGACAAAGATCAGCTTCCGGGAATCCTTGTCCTTCATCTCCTCGCAGGTGATCCCCAGCTTCTCCAACAATTCCAGCGTTTTATTTGCAAGCCTGCCCTTCGCCAGTGCGAAAGTCAGATATCCGTCATTCTTCATAACTTACCTTTCCCCTCTGACTCCACATCTGCGAAAGTCAGATATTCATCATTCTTCATTACATAGATCAAATATTTTTCTGACGCACAGCGTTATCTGCCAGCCAATGTTCCTCCATCATCCACCCCAAAATACTCCAACAGGTATCCCCGTCTTTCCGCCAGCTTCCGATAGTCTTTCTCCGTCTTCCCTTCATCACTCTGTATCAACTCCACGCAGACGCCGCTCCCCCGCAGCTCATTCGCCCGCAGGAGCGCCTTCTCAAACGCTGCCTTTTCATAGACTACTATCGCATGCTTTCCTTCCACGGACAGCGCGATCTTCTGGCTTGCCATCGCCGTCATCAGATCGTCCAGCACCACCACAAACCCCACCGCAGGCGCATCCTTTCCGAAAGTCCCCAGAAGATTGTCATACCTTCCGCCCTTCACGATGGCATCCCCCACGCCGTAAGTGTAAGCCCGGAACGTCACGCCGGTATAATAATGATACTTGCTCAGCATACCGAAATCAAAGGAGACATACCGCTGTACGCCGTAGACCGTCAGCAGTTCGTACAACTGCTTTAACCGCTCCACCGCCCTCATTGAACGCGCATTGGAGACAAGCGCCTCCGCCTTGTCGAGCACCTCAGCAGTCCCGAACAATTCCGTTATCCTTAAAAAAGCTTCCCTGTATTCCTCCTCGATATGCTGCTCCTTCAGCAGATCCTCCACGCCGAAAATATTTTTGCCGCTGACATTCTCCCGCAGGGCAAGTTCTGTCTCCTCTGGCAGCCCTGCCGCCTCACAGAGCCCTCTGAAATAGTCCGCCTGTCCGACGGTCACCTGAAACTGCTGAAGCCCCGTGCTCTTCAGGCATTCGATCAGCATGGCGATCATCTCCGCGTCCGCTTCCACGCTGCCGTCCCCGATCAGTTCCGCCCCCATCTGGGTCACCTCGCAGAGTTTCCCCTGCAGGCTCGATATATTGGTAAAGGTATTTCCCGAATAGCAGAACCGGATCGGGAAAGTCTCCTCCATAAAATACTTTGCCGCACAGCGCGCCATGGAGGGTGTAAAATCCGGGCGCAGTACCAGCGTATTCCCTTCCTTGTCAAAAAATTTGTACAGCTCCTTGGACGGCGTGGTGCCGATCTCTCTGGAAAACACATCAAAAAACTCAAAGGACGGCGTCTGGATATCCTGATAACCGAAGCTCTTAAACTTCCCGTGTATCAGCTCCTCCAGTTTCAATTTTCCCGCGAATTCCCCGCCGTAAATATCCCTGACACCCTCCGGTGTATGCAATAAATTCCGATTCATCTCTCCTCACCTTCCGCTCTCCGCCTGATCGCTATACCTGCTTTCCTTTGTGATCAACTCTGCAAGCCACAGTGCTGCCTCACAACAACTGATTTCACATTTTCTCCTCAGAAATATCGAGTTCGATCTTTCACAAGGCATATTCCTCCACAAGATCACATACAAAAACGTTTCACCCACAGCACATCGTCATAGCGGCGCATCGTTGCAATAACGTATCACCGTGTGAAAGCAACGTACCAATTATAAAAAACAAACCTCCCGCTGTCAAGCCCTGTCGTCCAGATCCTTCTGCAGCAGATCCAGATACGGTATCAGAATACCGTGTTTCTGCGGAATAAAATACTCCGGATTCAGCTCGTCAAACCGGAAGCTCTTCCTGCCGCCCTTTAACTTTCTGTCCCAGAAATAATAGAGCATCTCAAAGGGCAGATAGTAGAACTGATCCCTGTGGGTATAGTAGATCAGAAAAAACGCCACCCCGCCCTGCTTTTCAAATTTCTGCATAAAATCCACCTGATGGTCATGGATATTCTGCAGGGAAAAGGTGTCCACCGCGCACTCCTTCGCGTCAAAACAGACCGGGATCCCCTGCACCGCCCCGATGTAGTCCACCGTGCTCTTCTGGTCGAAGTACGCCAGCGTGATATGCCTCGATTCCTTGTCCATCCTGATCGGCGTGATCGGCGTCGGGATCTTCTGGATCAGTGCCAGACCTGCCTCCGCATATTTTTCATTTGTCCTGTTGATCATATCCTCCAGGGCGGACCCCCGGAGCCCCCTGCTCTTCCATGTGGGCATACAGCACCCTTTCCGCACAACAGCGTTTTATCTGTTCCGCTTTGTACTTTTTCTGTTCCGTATCTGTTATCTCCAAGTATTGCATCTCCCGCAGCAGCCGGGCAGAGGAGCGCTCCTCTCCCCTGCTCACAACGCCAGGTGCCGGCAACTTACGCTGCTTCTTTCCTCTCTGCACCCGCATGCATTTAAAACGCTGCTGCTTTCCGCCGGGCAGGATCATACGCTCCCTGTTACCGCTTTGGAGCGTCTCTCCCTTCCTGCCAGCCATAGATAGGCGATCACACAGATCACCACCGAGACCGCCGAACCGGTGACCGTCGCAAGCCCCATCGGAAACAGCGTCTGTGCAAAAAGCTTTGAAGCCAGATAAGCAAGCGGGATCCGGGCGCATACAATGGCAATGGCGTTATGCAAAAAGGAGATCCCTGACTTTCCGCAGGCACAGAAATAGCCGCTGAAACAAAAATGCACTCCCGCAAACACGCAATCCCAGACATACCCTCTCAGGTACTGTCCGCCGAGGCGCACCACCTCCGGCTCGCTCCGGAATATGCCGACTACAGGCTCCGCGTTAAACTGCATGAAAAGCGCCGACACCGTCCCAAAGACAACCGCCGTTATCATCGCGTATTTCAGGGTCTGTTTTGCCCGTTCCTTTTTCCCTGCGCCGATATTCTGCGCCGCCAGCGCGGACACCGAGGAGAGCAGGGAGGACGGCACTAAAAACAAAATGCCGATGATCTTCTCCACCACGCCCACCGCCGCCGCATCAAACAATCCCCTCTTGTTGGCGATCACCGTGATCAGCAGAAAGGAAATCTGGATAAAGCCGTCCTGCAGCGCCACCGGGACGCCGATGGAAAGCAGTTTCCCCATCACCGCCCGCTTTGGCTTTAAATCCCCGGAAGCCAGCCTGATATGCCGCATACCGCTGTCTGTCCTGATCCGAAACAGTGCCACGGCAACACTGACCGCCTGCGCCAGCGTTGTGCCAAGCGCCGCCCCGGCGGCGCCCATTCCAAGCCTGCCGATAAAGATATAATCCAGCACAATATTGGAGACACACGCCACCGCGATAAAATACATGGGGCTTTTGGAATCCCCCATCCCGCGGAAAACGGAACTGATGATATTATAAGCCGTGATAAACGGAATCCCGATAAAACAGACCGTCAGATAGGATATCGTACTGCTCACCGCCTCCGCCGGCGTGGACATCGCCGCCACAATGGAGCGGATGCACAGAGTCAGCACCACTGCTGCCGTTACCGACAGGCTCAAAAACAGAGTCACCGTATTTCCGATCGTCACAAGCACCTGTTTTTCATTCTTTGCCCCTGTCTCATGCCCGATGGACACCGTTGTCCCCATGGCAAGCCCCACGATCATCACGGTTATCATATGCATGATCTGGCTGCCGATGGACACCGCCGTGGTGCTTTCCACCGCGTTAAACTGTCCCACGATATACAGATCCGCCATCCCGTAGAGCGTCTGCAGAAAATAGGACAGAAAATAGGGCATGGAAAACGAGAGCAATGTCCGAAATACATTTCCTGTTGTCAGATCTTTTGTGAGTCCTTTATTCATCTTCTGTTATCCTTTATCTAAAAATCTTTTTCATAAACATTTCTGTCTCTCCAATTTTTCAAACAACTCCGGTAACGGCGCCGTCACCACTTTTTCCGACAAATAATCAAATTCTCCTTCCGTTTTGGGAAATTCCACCTTATGGGCGTGAAGCAGCTGATACTTTAATCCCATCTCCTCTCTCCTTCTCGGTTTCCAGCCGTACTTGATATCCCCCAGCACCGGATGTCCGATTTCCGAAAGATGCGCTCTGATCTGATGGCTTTTTCCCGTCACCAGCAGGATTTCCAGCTTTGTGCAATCCATCTCCTTCGAATAAGAAAGAGGCTTTATCACTGTTTCAATCCTGTGATATTCTTCCGGCTCTGCCATCAATACTTTTTCCCGGTATTCCTCCTCCGAAATAACCTTCACCCGGTTCCTTTCCGTCTCTTTTTTCAGATATCCCTTCAAAGTGATCGGATGCTCTATCTTTCCCTCTGCATAGGTAAGATAATACTTATGCAGGCTCCTGTCTCTCAAAATCTCCGATAAAAACCGGCTTCCGCGCAGAGTCTTACCGCAAAGCAAAAGCCCGCTTGTATTCCGGTCCAGCCTGTTGCACACGGACGGACAAAACCGCAAAAGCCCATCCTCGCTGATCTCCTTCTTCTCCAGCAGATAACCGATCATCCACTCATTCAGCGAAACATCCTCCCTTTTCGCTTTCTGGGATAAAACCCCTGCTGGCTTATTTAAGATCAGAATATCCTCATCCTCATAGATCACGGGAATTTTCCCCAACTGCTGATATGCCTTCCGGTATCCCGCACCGGATTTACGAAAAGAATATCTCTCCGAGCGATCCCCGTCCGGACATTGGGAAAAAACTGCCTCTTGACAGTCTTTTTCGGATATTTTCACAGAATCTCTTTTCCACTCATCTGTCCCGTCCTGCCCGGAAACTCCCCCGGATCTTCCTGCAAACTTCAGATAAGTCTCCTCCGAAAAAAACAGCTTCACCACATCCTTCTCGGCAAGTATTTCCTTCCCTTCCGCTTTCTTATCATTTAATGTGATATTTTTTTTTCGAAGCATCTTATACAGAAAACCGGAGGACGCCAAAGGCAGCAGCCTTTTCAGATATTTATCAAAGCGTCCTCCCGCCTCCGCCCTTGCCACCACAAATTCCTGCATCGCACACCCCTACAGAGACAGATTCTCCATCAGCTCCAGTACCTTCTCGTCATACTCCCTGTTATCCTCTATCCCCGACTCCTGCAGAGACTTTACTCTCTCAAGATACTTTCCCTGATCCCGGAAAATCTTCACCGTAATATCGTGAAAACCGTTCTGTGCAAACAGCGTTTTTAAATGCTGGCTGCAGGCGCTCTCATCAAACCCATCCTGCTCTGTGATGCCGGCTATATTTTTCCCCCTCATCACGAGATGGCTGATCTGAAAATTTTTCGCGTAACTGGTCAGATAAAGGTCATACCGCCCGCTCAGTCCCTGTGCCTTTTCTCCGATCGCCTCTCTCAAACCGGCGGAACAGCCTTTCGCTCTCAAAAACATGATCATGCTGACCGCACTCTTGCTGGCAGGGAGGCATCCGAGTACCGCCACAAGCGTCAACAAATTTTTATTGCTCTTTGTGGCTATATAGCCCGCAACATAGAGCGCTATGGAAATCCCGAACATCAACACGGTCTTGATGATCTCCCATCTCCTCTGTCTTTCGATATATCCGTAAGTTCCTTTTTTATTATTCCAGGGCATGGCTTCTCCTTTTACGCAAACTTCTGTACTATCTTCTTCCTTTTTTGCAGACTATCCTGTACATACCTGAAACGAGCGAAAAACAGCCTGTTAAACCGATTGTGATTCTCCATGTTACACTATGGTCTTCCTGACAGTTTTCTTTCCGACCCGGCTGAATGCTTTCTCATCTTTCCCGGCAGTTTTCTTCCCGCTTTTCGTCTCTGCTTCTCTCCCGCCTGCCGCATTTGTTTTCCCCCTCGCTGTGCCGCTCTTATAGGACGAACCTGTTTTCCGACCACCGCCTGCAGCTGTCCTGCTTCCCGCTTTATCCTGTCTCATCTTCCTCGGCGGAATCAGGCATTTCCCGCCAAACCCGATCAGGTCCTCCCGATGCGCCGACAGCAGGGCTTCCTTCACCATATCATAATTCTCCGGATCCTTATACTGCATCAGCGCCCGCTGCATCGCCTTTTCATGGGGATTTTTTGTCACATATACGCGCTTTCCGGTCCTCGGATCGACCCCCGTATAAAACATCACCGTGGAGAGTGTGGAGGGTGTCGGATAAAAATCCTGCACCTGCTCCGGCTTATGCCCAGTATCCCGCAGGTATTCCGCCAGTTCTATCGCCTCCTTCAAGGATGCCCCGGGATGGGAACTCATCAGATAAGGCACCAGAAACTGCTTCAGCCCAAGCTTTTTATTGTATTCCTCATACTTTCTGACAAATCTGTCATAAACCTGTTTTTTCGGCTTTCCCATATAATACAATACCTGATCGGAAATATGCTCCGGCGCCACCTTGCACTGGCC
>ERZ808028.512-NODE-512-length-32003-cov-5.734762_pt1 | contig 32003 bp, 32 predicted proteins | sample MGYA00380184_ERZ808028 | MGnify/ENA primary metagenome ERZ808028 (study PRJEB31490, sample SAMN06133397) | mouse gut metagenome | isolation source: J8_1 | host: mice | place: China: Chengdu | collected 2015-05 ...
TCCCTGATCTATCTGCTGTCAAATATCTGTTATCTGGCTTACATCTTATCTGATGTATCTCACATGGTTACTATAATATAGCCGCCTTAAAAGAAACTCAACATAAATCTTAAAAATTTCTTAACAAAAAAAGCTGTTGGGAAATGATATAAACACATGCATTTTCCCACAGCCTTTATCAAAATTTTATTACCCCTCTCTCCTTCGGCAATGCTCAAGAAAGCACCCCTCCTCATGGGAATAGATCACCCCAATCGCCTGCAAATAGGCATAGATAATCGTAGTCCCCACAAACTTCATGCCCCGCTTTTTCAGGTCTTTTGATATTGCGTCCGATAGAGCAGAATGAGCCAAGCCCTTCTCATAGACCACCTTCCCATCCGTAAATCCCCAGATATAATCCGAGAAACTCCCGAACTCCTCCTGAATACTGCGAAATACTCTTGCATTTTTCACAGCGCTTTCAATCTTCCGCTTATTGCGGATAATGCCAGGATTCCCCCGCAGTTCCTCCATTTTCTCCTGGTCATATGTACATACCTTTTCCAAATCAAAGCCGTCGAACGCCTCTCTAAAGCTCTCCTGCTTATTCAGAACACACTCCCAGCTAAGCCCTGCCTGAAATGACTCTAAGACCAGCATTTCAAACAGTTTATGGTCGTCATACACTGGAACGCCCCACTCCTCATCGTGATACCTGATATACCTCTCGTTCTTCGGATTCGCCCATTGACACCTTGTCTTTCCGTCAGTCCATTCCATATCGATAATTCCTTTCCTCTAATTAAAGTATACCTTACTGGATGAAGTCCACCAGCCCGAAGGGCATGTATTACGGTGTACCCTTGGGTATACCTTGCTGGACGAAGTCCACCACCCCGAAGGGCATGTATTACGGTGTGCCCTTAGGTATAATTATTTTAGCCCCTCTGCTTTCCATTTCTTCAATATACTGCTGCGCCGCCGGAATGATACACAGACGCAGACTCTCCCCAATGGAAAAATAAGGATACAAAGCCACATTTCCCCGACAATACACAGCATAGGGTACAGACTCTGACGTATAGTTTACCGAAGTAAGATGCTCGTACGCCAAATCATTCAGAGTCGCATATAACGTCACAATCTCCTCATCCTCCATGTCGTAAAGCAGGGTCTTCAAGGTGTAGAAGCACATGTCCTCATACGCCTTAAACAACGGCTCTGTGTAACTATGGTCATCAAAATTCAGCGTAATCTCATGTACATTGTCGCTGCCCGTCGGCGTATACACAGAGATGGTGGGAAAGGGCAGAATCGACTCGTCCTTACTGTAATTATAATAACTGCACCCATAGTCCGAATGGATTGCCCTGTCATAATTGTAGGCCCGCCACTCCCAGGAGGGGGCAAGATAGGTATTCCCTCTGTCTGCCTGGTAAATGCTGTTGTACCTGTCAATAAAATCATCAATGGAAAATGTAAACACGAATTCACCTTCCCGATTCTCCACAATCCCAATCTCCAGCTTTTTTTCTGCCGCCTCTTTCACAATCTCCTTAAGCTTTCCATCAAGCAGACTCATAGTCTCTGCCACAGCCTTCGCAGGCTTGTGCATACCCTTCGGGCTGGCGGACTTCGTCCAGTAATGTATACCCAAGGGCACACCGTAATGCATGCCCTTCGGGCTGGTGGACTTCGTCCAGTAAGGTATCATAATATATTTTCCGGCAAATGTAAATCTTACGGCACACAAACCGCAAAAAAACAATACTACCGCTGCAATCACCAATCCTTTTCTGTGTATCTTCAAATAATTTCCTCCCTTGTTCACTCTGCACCTTCAAACTCTCTCCTCGCCCGATACGCCGGAATACAGTATGAGCGTTCCCTGTCCACCCGATTTCCCACATAGACATACCGGCCGTCCTCCCTCCTGCCAAGCGTCACCTCATGGGCGTAATAACAGTCCATCCCTTCCTCAATGGATACCGCCTCCACATAGGCCGTTACCGTCCCGTCCCCATTCTCTGTACATCGGACCACCTCCGGAAAGGATGGCTGCAACTGCTGCACTCTGTTCCTAATCCCAATCGCACGAAAGGGATAACTTCCCTTTGCGCTGTCATATCTGCCATATCGTTCCATCTCGTCAACCGAGATATCAAAATACTGCCCAATTACAGACTCAAACTCATGTTTGGGAATCCCGTCCCCATAAGCCTCATTTTCCAGACGTTTTCCGTATTCCTCTGCGTATAGAAACTCAAACAAATCATTGAATTCAAGCTTCTCCAAGCTCGACATATCCCAATCTGTCAGAAACAGGTTATTACAGAAATAGCTGACAGGAACGACATACTCCTGTGTAATCCTCCTGCATTGCTCATCAAGGGGCAGAACCCGACAGAAAATATGCATGTCCATCTCTTGATTTCTGGACAGCGCCTTTTCCCAGATTAGCCACCCCTTAGGCGTGTACTCCCATTGGTACGCCAAAATCTTCTCCAACTGCGAAAGAGCAGGCTTCATTTCCTCTGTGAACACGGCGCTGGCAGACGTTACAAAAAGCTCATTTTTCTTATTAAAAGCAAGATGGTAATACCGAAATACTCCCACCGTATTTACCTGGTAAATCTCCGCCTCTGCCTCCTTACCTGACAGGGCATCCCTCAAAGCAGCGTCCACCTGCTCATAGTTAGACAAGTTATAGTCTCGGTTTCCGCAAGCTACGGAAAGACCCTTCTTCGCCCCAACCTCAATCATTCCATGGAGGGCGTCTTCATCCGTATTACCCTCCTTAATGGTGCTTTCGTAAATATTTTTGCAGCTCTCCATAAATGAAAATAGCTTCTTACGGGTTTCTTCCTTTTCCTGCTCATTCATTTCTATTATTTTAAGCTCATAAGCCTCTTTTTCCGTCCGGTTTTCTGAAGCTTCCCCATCAGCAATGCTTTCAATACTACCGCCGTCACCATCTGAATCATTTCTTTCATTGTCATGCGCCGGCTTCAGACTCCACGCCAACATCCCTGCTATCAGAAGGAATACTCCTGCGGCTATAATACTTGTTCTTTTCTTCATTCTATTCTCCTGCTGTCTGAATCCCCTTTAGGCCATTAATTTGCCTGCGTTTTATATCTTACATATGTAATACTTGTATTATGCACTCTCCTGTTTTTCTTGTCAACCCTCTTTCTGCTGTGTGCTACAGTGAGAAAAAAATATGCTTAAAGGACAAAACTTTGGACTTACACACATTTCACATGCTACTTATAATCTGCATACTTCTAGTCATCATTCTTGTATAATAAACTTTGTAAGTTTTGTTTTTAAGGAGAAATATTGATGGATTATCTTAATATTTTTGGCGCAAATGTCAGAGCTTTGCGCATAAAGAGACAGTTGACCCAAGAGCAACTTGCAGATCTTTGCAATCTTCATCGGACATATATTGGTGCTATCGAGCGCGGAGACCGAAATGTAAGTCTCAAAAATATTGTAATAATTGCTAATGCCCTAACTGTAGAACCTGCTGAATTGTTATCTTATAACCACAAATTAGAGGAGTAATTTCCATGGAATTTTGTAATAATATCATACCAACACGTTCACAATATGCTAATGTAGCAGAACACAAATGTCATTGTCCAAAGGGACACAGCGGGAAATGTGAAGAATTCCCCTTTTTGAATCATCTCAAAATAGTTAATAAACAAGTTGCAACTAAAATCAAACGAGATGCAACTATGACAACCGGTGCTGCATGGAAAAGTAAGAATGCTGGTCCCAATAGAATCTTGCGATGGGTCATGTTGCTTGATGACACAGAACTACTTCAATACGGCATTAACATGTCAGACTTAAAACCTGGCGTAATTGCAAAACTTCGTGAGAAAGCCGCTGATTATGATTCTTGTATACTAGTTGCAGCAAAACTCACCTGGCTTGTTTATCAAATGGAAAATGCCCCTAAACCGCCCTCTGATATAAAAGAATACCTTGAAAATCTTTTTGGGAAAATGGTACCTAATTCAACTCTGTGCGTCATTTGTCGTTTGCCATTAGACTATAAATTATTTTCAATGGCTGCCAGAGGTAAAGCAGCCATTGAGACATGCCACAAAAACCCACGCCTGCACAATCCAGAAAATATCGGTTTTGGCCATCGAGAATGTAATATTGCACAAGGCGCCAAAACTCTTGATGAATTCTATCAATGGATAAGTGAAATATTGGTACGCGCAGAATATAAAAATACTTTATAATTCAAATGAATTCTCATCTTTCTTTAATAAAAAAAGACATTTTGCACGCATTTCAATACTATTTTGAAATGTGTGTATTTTTTCTTCCCACTCACATGTCCTATTGGGAATTCTTACTGCAATTTCTTGAATTCTATTTCCTAAAGTGCCAAGTGTAGATTGAATGAAGATAAAGCTTCTGACCTGTTGTTGTACTTCATCTGTATTTAAACAATATAAAAACTCATATGGAGTAAACGGCGCGCTCTTTGTTAGGGAAAGGATTTCAATATGGCTCTGAATTAAACTTTTTATATTGTATTCTGTAATAATTGCTGTTTTTCCAATTCTATATCGACCATCCGCAATAAAAAGTATATCACCAACTGATAAATCTTGCTGTGCTGCATATTGTTGATAAATTTCCTCACTTACAGCTTTTGTAGGATCACTTGAAATCTCAAAATTAATAATATCGGATGTTCTTACAAATGGAATTATCCCTGTTCCATAAGCCTCGCTGCCGACTTCCTTTCCATGCTTCCTCTTTAAATAACCTTCTTGAATCATTTGACCAATCGTAATATATTCTTCAGAATTATAATATGTTGATTTACTCTCTAAATATCTTGGCACAAAATAGTTACCTGCTAATTTAACTTGTTTCCATATTCCATGTTCCGAATCATTCTGATATGCTCTGGAAATTCTCTCAAAATCATTGGGTAATGGCTGATTTTCAGAATTTGTAACACGTCCACGTTTATCATGCCCACATCTTTTTGCTACAGCAACGTATATGTCATCAGAAATCGTACTTCCCTTCTCATATATAAGGACATCCGTTTTAGTGTCAGTAGACGGCTGAAACGTATTTCGTGGGCAATCTATCATCGCTAATACCCTTCCGTGTTTTTTTAGATATGCCCATATATATCCCAAAGATTTGTTTCCAAAAATGCCTTCTGGAAGAACAATCGCCATTTTTCCACCTAGTTTTAATAATCGGACACATAACTCTAAAAACAACACTTGCGGCGCTTGACTTTTGACCAAAGTATTTAATTTATACCATGTTTTTTCCTTTTCAGAATATGACCAATTATATCCAAATTCATACATCCTCAGTAGAGAATCATCTGTAATACCAATTTTCGTACCAAAAGGCGGATTAGTAAGAATTATATCAGCACATTCAAGTAGGTTATTCAAATCACTTTTATCTGAAAGTATTTCTAACGAATTTCTATTAAATACTACAGAATTCCCTTGACTGATTATTTCTGTTGTTGCCAAAGCCATATCCGCCATATCTCTATCCTTGTCAATACCAATCAATCGAATACTGTTTTCATCAATATATTCTGATTCTTTTGCATATTTATAAGCCTCTGTCAAAAACCCCCCTGTCCCGCAAGCCGGATCAATAATCACACTATTACTTGTAATCTTTATAATCCGCACCATGCATTCAACCAATTCTTTAGGAGTAAAAAATTGGCCTTTATCTCCCCTTATCCTCGAACCAATAATCGCTTGAAATGCATCGCCAATAATATGAGATGGCGCATTGCTCAAAGAAATATTATTTAAAGAACTAAAAACAGCTTCTATATCATGATTACTTAATGAAAAATCCTCAAATTGCTCACAGCTTTGGGGATATTTCTGTTTAAGTATACTAAGCCATTGATCTCCTGAATAATCTTTAATGTTTTTAATACCTTCCTGCTCAGCAATTAGTTTACATAAAAGAATTTTAGTAATATCTGATACAATTCTTTCTGCACGGCTAGTATTGCTGTTTGAGTACAACTGATAATATATACTTTTGAAACATGCATTATAATCAAAAGACAACTGTACATCATTCTTCATAATTTCACCTCCGAATAATAACATGGCTATTATAGTCATCACTTCACAATGTGTCAACTCATTCTATTATACATATTATAAATGCTATTGCAATTTTTCACAACTTTGTCTATTATAAAACTAAATCCAACCATCGCAGAAGGGAGTGACACGCATGTCCGGCAGACAGGTGAAGCTAGAGCACGCCGAGAACGGCAGTATCCTATACCACTATACCAAAAGCAACGGCATCAACGGCATTATTAACTATAACTGTTTCTGGGCGACTAAGAGTGATTTTTTAAACGACCCCAATGAATTTTCCCATATTCAGGGAATTATAGAGGATGTATGTCGTGAGAATATCAAAAATCCGGCCTTAAGAGAACAATTTTTGAAAGATTCCATATATGCGGTAAGAGAAAAGAACAGAGAATATTTTGTCCTTTCATTTTCAAAATGCAGGGACAGCATTACCATGTGGTCCGAATTCGGCAATAAGACCGGCTACAATATCGGCTTCCGAAGCAACGAGATTATTGCGCGAATCGAAGAAGCTGCCGAGATTGCGTATCACGGACTAGTGGTTTACGATACAAGGCAGCAGAAGCAGTTGATTCGCAGGATTATCTGCGCTTCCCTTCCCCATCTGCTGCACATGCCGCTGGACGCGATTCTGGATGCCGGAAGCCGCGACCCCAGGGATGGCAATTACTTAAAAGCCTGCCGAAAATTCCAGAAAACAGCAGAGGTTTATGCCATGTTCTTTAAGCATGAGGGCTTTGCGCAAGAACAGGAGTATCGGTTTATTTTCAAAAAGCAGAAGGATACCACCGTGTATTTCCGCCCCAAAGACGGTTTCATGCTTCCCTATATTGAGATTCCCTTGAGTGAGCGAAATCTGCCAATCGAGGAGATTATGGTGGCACCCCAGAATCATATTGACCTGGCAAAAAACGGGATGGAATATATGCTGCAGACCAAGGGGTATGACGCTGATGTCTCCCTGTCTAATATCAAACTTAGATATTAAAATCACCCCCGTACAAGGCGGCGGTCAGACGCCGCCTTGTATCTCCATACCCAATTTACAAATCCACGCTCAAACAGTCTGCATATAGAAGCCGTCCCTGTCAATAATTGTCTTGACTTCCTCAAATGAAAGCCGAATACCCAACTGATACTCTAATCTTCTCAATAAAATCTTAAGCCCAAGCCTGCCTTGCTGCTCACAGGTTGTGACTGTATTCTGATTCCTCTCAAGTCTATAACCGCCTTCATACTTGGAAATCCGAAACAGGAAATCTTTTTGCTTGCTGATTATGTCATCAAATATTTTCAAAATTTTCTCCAAATTGTCGTCAATTCTGTCCCTACATTCTTCTTTCAACCCTTCCGATATGCCAAAAAAGGCTTCCGCAATGCTTCCCGTAATCGCTGCCAGAGTATCCGTATCACCGCCGAGAGATACGGCATTTCTTACAGCGTCCTCAAAATCATTTGCCTCTAAAAAAGCGATAATGGCTTCCGGCACAGTTTCCTGACAACATTCCACATGGCAGTATGAGGGTCTAATCTGCGCTAATGTCCGGTCTAAATCATAAGAAAATTCTCTCTTTACATAATCTTTAATTTCTGCCTTTCCCAAGCCGTTTCGGGCAAGATAAATACAGCTTGCCACGGCGGCCGCCCCCTTAATCCCTTCCGAATGGTTATGCGTCACGCCTGCCGTAGCCGCCGCCACCTCTCTAGTCTGTTCCAATGAGGAATACAGCCATCCTGCCGCCGATACCCGCATTGCAGAACCATTTCCATAACTTCCATATGGCTTTGGTTCTTCTTCATAGAGCCAATCCCTGAATCGCTCCCCATATCCTGCGTTGGGATACCGTCTTCCCCACTCCTGCATTTTCAGACTGACCTCAGCTTTTATCATTCCTGCGTCAGCATCTTCTCCTGCATTGAGCAAAGCCTCCCCAACTGCCACTGTCATGACCGTATCGTCTGTAAATCCACAGCCCTCAGTAAACAGTTTAAATACCTTCGTCTTATCCCCTCTGTCAAATTCAAAAGGACTTCCAATAATATCTCCCAAAATTGCACCAAACATCTTTTTTCCCCTTTCTAAATTATAAATTTGTTTTATATTGTTCTTATGATGATAGTATATCAAAACATTTCGCCATAAACGGACAATATAATGTCGTCCATATATAGAAAAAAGAGAAACTGCCGATTGTCAGCGTTCCTCTCTTATAATGTTTAGCCACGATTATTTTAGAAATTGTTCTTATTCCTTCATGGATGCATAATCTAATTTGATATTGCCTATGCAATTCTTGCTGTCTGTGTCATCATAAGGGAAGTAGGCAAAACGGCAATTTTCACTGATAATAAATTCATTCTTAATGTTCTCAATGGTGTTCATTACTTCATTACGCCCTCCTCCCACAAACAGAAATCCCTGCCAAAGCCTTGGGTTTTCAGAATTCATCATGTGTTTATAATGTGTATCACTGATTAAGCCATATTCCCATAAATACCAGCTTCTTCGTTTCAATTCTTTTACAATTTGGCCGCAGGCCGCGGCATCCTGAATAACTGCCTGGAAATCTTCATAATGCTTTACACAATTTTCTTTACTGTCATTGGCATATTTCAGCTCAATCAAGCCAAAACCATTATCTTTGTCATAAACCACAATATCCGGCTTAAATTGCCTTTTTAACGGACTGATTCTTCTTGAAACTGCATACTCCATATCAATAACACACCAGAGGGATGACGCATCCTTTTTCATATGCTGCCTTGCAATGGCTGTCCGAATCGCCATTTCTCCTAAATCTCCGCTTCCCTTCGTGAACCTCTTTTCAGCAGCCTTTACAATCAATTCCACATACAATGGACTGATATCAAAAAGCAGCCAGCCATCCTGGCCATCCTGTATTTCTTGTAGTTTATTGCTCAATTTTTCACAGAAGTTATCCCCTTTTGTTTTTTCAAATTCTTCTGCATACGTATGCTCCATATGCTTCAAATAGACTCCGTCTCTATCCTCTGATAAGTTACGCAAATACCTGGCATAACCTCGATCATCCGATAACCGGTTGCAGTCGTTTTTTCTTGTCGCAATTCGACCAATACAACCGCCATAAGCATATATACGAAGCATTGATTTTTTTGTTCCATCCGGTCCGACAACGACAATCGGACATTGGGCGGCATCACATACCTGATAATTTTGCAAAATGGATATAACCCTGTCGGTATTTAAGTAGCTGTTATAAATACAAAAGCCACACCCACTTGGACTTGGTTCACAGCATAATTTATATTTACCTGCAATTTTATCCATACATGCATTTATGGAATCCGTCTCATCATCATACATGCCAGCGACTCCCGTAGTCCATGCTACACATCCTCTCGTACCAGAAGTAGCACTACATTCACTCACATCCAATCTCTGATCTTCCTTTAGATTTCTTAAGTAGTGTCTCACACACATTTCCATTGACCAGCCAAAATTGATTAATTTTTTCGCTATTTCTGCCATGGAAAGTGCTTTCTTTCCATAATGCATAACCAAACCTTCAGAGTGGCGTATTTCTATGTTATAATTACATATAACCGTTTTCGTAAATTCCACGGTAAAAGTAATCAGTCTTTCTTCCAATGATTTCCCCATAATACCACCTTTCGCCCTATCCCTATATTTTAATACTTACGGTTCTTCTACATTTGAAATACTTCCCCATCCTGTAACATCTTGAGCTTATCACGGTACATGGCAAAGGCTTCCGTCTCTCCAAAAGCCTCTGCATAGGGCGTTATTCTGATATCGCCAAAAAGAAGTGGTTTAGCTGGATAATAGGGCTTGACTGCCTGCACGCGCGGCAGTCCCTTCTCCGTCACATCAGGCAGCTTATCCAGTCTTTCGGTAATCTGCTCCATGATTTTCTTTGCTGTCTTTCCCAGATAAAGGGGAATCCCTTCCGGAATTTTCCGATACAGACCAATGTGATCACCGTGGTAATGACTGAACAATACAGCTTCACACGGCTTGCCATTCTGAAAAACCTTTTCCACAAGCTGTTCGTCCGTCAGACCATTGCCCGACTCACTGTCTGAAAGCTTTGCTCCGAAATCAATAATAACACGGTGCTTCTCTGTGCTTATTTCTGTAGCACATCCTCCAATCTGATGAGTACCACGATAAATTTTAATCTTCATGCGCTGTCATTCCCTTTCCAGCTCTGTTATACTCAAGCCTCTGATTTTTGCAGCCGCATCGCGCCCCTGCCTTACACCATTACCAGGACAATATAACGACATCCACAATTAAAAACAATTATATCTCCAATCCATATTACGCATCAATTTCCCGTTTTCCAAGTAAACGCCAAAATCTTCTCGCAAATTCGTGTTCTCCCACATTTTGTACCGCCTGAAAAAATTATCATAATGTACGAAATAACCGATACGGTTTAACTGTGCAAAATCCCTCTGCCGCATTCGTTCATTGGCATTGGGAAAAAGCTCGTAATAACAGTCTTTGCATGAGTAATAGGCATCCCCGTCATCCCAATAATTAGAGCTTCGGTCGGTGTAAAGCTCGTTCATCAATCTGGCAATCCGATTTAATTTTGACAAATGTAAATATTTCCTGCCTTTATGCCCAGCAGCGCTCTCTGGCAGCGCCCGTGGCTCTACACGCTTTACTATATAAGCCTTTTCTTTGGCGGAATAAGAAACCTCCAAAAGTCCTGCATCCCTCAGTGTTTTCATATCCCGCTGTATCATTTTTCTGCCAATAGGCAGACGCGATGTGATATCTGCAAGCTCTACCTGGCGGCTTCCTTTGAAAATGTCATACAATAAAAGCTGGCGGTCTGTAGGCGTTAATTCGATTGATCCCATCGTCCTTAACCTTCCCCTTCCCCTCTATCCTGTAAGACAGGGCTTTTTTATTTCTGAAGCTCTAACACATGCGCCCACGCTTCCTCGTCAAATTCCCGATCTCTAAAGTAGAATTTCCGGTCTGCATCCGTAATCTCTCTTATGACCTTACACGGATTCCCCGCCGCAATCACCCAGTCGGGAATATCCTTCGTGACCACGCTTCCCGCGCCGATTACTGTATTGCTGCCGATATGTACGCCTGGACAGATAACGGTATTGCCGCCAATCCAGACATTATCACCGATTGTCACTTTAATTCCATATTCATATGCCGTGTTGCGGGTATCCGGATGTACCGGATGGCCTGCCGTATAGATTGCCACATTGGGCGCCATCTGGCAGTTATCTCCGATTACAACCTTTGCCACATCCAGAATCATGCAGTTGTAGTTTGCAAAGAAATTCTTTCCTACTTCTATGTTAAATCCATAGTCGCAATAAAAGGGCGGATTGATAAACGCGCCGTCGGATTTGCCAAGCAGCTCCTTTACAATCTTACCAATTGCGTCAAAATCCGACCGGTCAGCCGTGTTTAGCGCCTGAGTCAGCCTTCTGGCCTTTTTTTGCTCCTCGAAAACCTCTTCGTCGGTGATATAGGGGAGTTCTCTGTCCCGTCTTTCTTTATTTGTCATAGATTATGCCTTCCTTTCTTATAACTTAGTATATCATATCGCAGACACTGGCCTCAATCAAGTAAATAAAAAAGAAAAAGAGGCGTACCAGAAAATCTCCACCGATATGGATGGCTATCTGGCCGCCTATTCCCTGAATGCATTATATGATTATCCGAGCCGATATTATGGGAAGAAAACTGCACCGTTTTAAAGCGTCTTCAAATACGCCATAAAATTCTGCTTATTTTCCAATGCCGTGGTGGTTGGTCTACCTAGGTTTTCTCTTGCACCGATAGAGCATTTAACCTCAATCATGCTCAATTCGTTTCTTTCCTTTGCTGCTTCAAGTTCCTTATCTAAAGCTTCAAAACAGTCTGCGCATACCGCATTCGGATATCCACAAGCCTTCGCTATGGCAACCAAGTCGATATTTCCGGCTACTGTAGGCATCCCTCCGACAGTTTCATGCGCTCCGTTATTAATGACCACATGAATCAGGTTCTTCGGTTTGTTTGCTCCCATAACGGCCATAGAACCCATGTGCATAAGGACTGCGCCGTCACCATCGATGCACCAAATTCTCTGTTCCGGCTTGCTGATTGCCACTCCGAGTGCAATAGAAGAACTGTGCCCCATTGAACCTACTGTCAGGAGATCATACTTGTGGCTATGTCCATTCGCCACCCGCGCTTCAAACAGTTCGCGACTTGCCTTTCCTGTGGTGCTGACAATCGGATCTTCACCACTTGCCTTCACAATATGCTGGATAATCTCCTCCCGGATCATATAGTTTTCATTCTTGTACTCTACCTCAGGAGCGTCTGTCAACGCGCCCTTACGAATAACAAACGCTACGTCCTTGCCAGATTCCAACACTTTTTGAAAGGCATCCATGGCCTGAACAACTTCATCGTCAGCAGTCTCCTTACCAATGATGAATGTGGCTATGTCCATATCCTCCAGTAACTTTATAGTCACTTCGCCCTGGTAGAGATGCTGCGGTTCATCATGAATACCGGGTTCTCCACGCCATCCTATAATAAAAATAACAGGTATTGCGTACACCTTATCATTCAGAAGGCTTGCCACTGGATTAATGACATTGCCCTCCCCACTATTCTGCATATAAACCACCGGCACCCTGCCCGTTGCCAAATGATATCCTGCTGCCAAAGCCGTACAATTCCCTTCATTAGCTGCAATAATGTGATGCTTCGGGTCAATACCGTACCTATTCATCAAATAATTACAAAGAGCCTTTAACTGACTGTCCGGCACGCCCGTATAAAAATCAGCGCCAATAATTTCTACAAATTTTTGTACTTTCACACCCCTGCCTCCTTAAAGTTCATCAATCAGCGTGATGATATTCTTGATTGGCATCAGCCTGTCATCCACTTCCTTCGCCCTGTGATACCGTAAAATATCCTCGGCAGTCTGCTGCATGGCAGGAAATGCGGACCGGGTCAGTTGGTTTGCATATATTACAATATTTACGCCATGCTGTGCCAATTCTTCTTCCGTGATGACATTGAAAGAACTCGGTACAACTACAATCGGAGTTACCTTGTCTACTTCCCGGAGTTTGTCACAGAACTCTGCGATTTCGGCGGGGTCTTTCTTACGGCTGTGAATCATGATTCCGTCAGCACCTGCTGCAACGAATGCTTTCGCTCTTTCCAGCGCATCCTCCATGCCTTTTTCAAGGATCAGGCTCTCAATTCTGGCAATGATCATAAAGTCATCGGTGAGCTGCGCTTTCTTGCCGGCTGCGATCTTTGCGCTGAATTCTTCAATCGTCGCCTGAGTCTGCTCAACCTCAGTCCCAAAGAGGCTGTTCTTCTTAAGCCCCTTCTTATCCTCGATAATTATGGCACTTACGCCCATGCGCTCTAGGCTCCTCACAGTATACACAAAATGCTCTGTCAATCCACCGGTATCCCCATCGAAGATGATAGGCTTTGTAGTGACCTCCATGATATCATCGATAGTGCGGAAACGGCTGGTCATATCCACCAGCTCAATATCCGGCTTGCCCCTCGCCGTAGAATCGCACAGGGAGCTACTCCACATGGCGTCAAACTGATCCAGCTTACCCTCATGCTCGACGACAGTTTTCTCAACGATCAGACCGGTCAGGCCACTGTTCGCCTCCATAACCTTCACAATGGAGGTCATGGAAAGAAGCTGGCGCAGGCGTTTCCTGCGATATTCAGGCATGGAGAGTTTCTCACGCAGCTGCATGTCGATCTTTTTCACCTTTTCATTATAGGTGTAAGGAATATCGATCAGTTCTCCGCCATAGGCTTTCAAAAGTTCTTCCACATGGTCACGGATCGCCTTTTCCGGTCCTTCCAGCCAGTTGTCACCATGGACAACATAGTCCGGCTGTACAAGGGTAATCACGTCATCATAGAGCATATCATTTTGGATAACAACTTCCTCCACGCCGTCAATGGAACGATACAGCTTTATGCGCTCATCCTGACTGATGGTGGGAAATTTATTGTAACGGATTAAAGCCTCATCGGAAAGACATCCCACAATGACTTTGCCTCTCTTATGGGCCTCCTCAACAATGTTAAGATGTCCATCGTGAATAACATCCGTGCAAAAGCAGGTATAAATGGTCTTCATGATTCTCTCCTTTTTCATGCGTTATAATGAACCGGCGTCTGAACGCCAATGGAGGCAAGCGCCTCTTTGAATACAACAAAGAAATCCTTAATATCAGCCTCATCAATCGCACCAAGAGCACAAAGCCGAAAGGTGTTCGTAGTGCTTATCTTTCCAGGATAAATGGTAAATCCCCGTTCATAGCAGTAGTCGTGTACCTTTTCAAAGCTCCAGTTCGGATCATCCGGGTAGATCGCAGATGAAACCAGCCCTGTCCTCCACTCCGGTTTGACCACCTGACGGAATCCCATCTCATCCAACCCCTCATTAATGCCATTAAATACACGGGTATGACGTGCCCACTTGGCTTCTTCGCCTTCTGCCCAATATTCCTTGAGTGCCTGGATGGTGGCATAGATGGTTTGTACCGGCGGTGTAAAATGCATTTCTCCAGTCCGTTCCAAGAAGTCATACTGCATAAACAGATTACAGTAATAGGAACGTTTCGGATAATTCGCCGATTTTTCAATGATAGCCCTGTTGCCCACAATGAAGCTCAGTCCCGTAAACGCCATAAGGCCCTTTTGGGCGCTTGCCATGCAAAAGTCGATATTATCTTCTTCAATATTGATCGGGCGCATCGCATAGGTGGATGTGGTGTCAACAGTAAACACAGCGCCATATTTATGCGTCAGGACGCCGATCTCCCGAATCGGATTCAAAATGCCCGTTCCTGTTTCATTGTGCGTCGTATGGACGAGTGCAATATCGGGATCAGCCTTGAGAACTGCCTCCACCTGCTCCAAATCAGGACGCATATCGACCGGAAATTTCAGGTCGATATACGGCAGACCATAATACTGGCAAATCTCCACAGCCCTTGCGCTGTACGCTCCATTGTTCACAACCAACACTTTTTTTCCTTCTGGAAGCAGGCTGTTGACGACCACATCAATATTGATCGTACCGCTGCCACAGAAAAGGACGCTTGTGTACTTCTCCAAGTCACCATGTACAATCTTGACCAAATCCTCCCGCAGGCATTTCATCACACCGCCGAATTCCTTCTCGCGTGGGCATATATCCGGCACAACCTGCGCATACTTAACTGTATCCGTTGTGGTAGACGGACCGGGATTCAACAATACGTTTCTCTTGATCGGTTCCATAAGCTTCTCCTTTGTTCGATTCATATTCTTACCTCCATCTGAACATGTTTTTTCGCTCATTTGATTACTGTCCTTTTTCTTTCTGTCTTTTATCAATATGGATTAGACATCGTAGATTTTATCAATAGCTTTCAATTCCTTGAAAGTATCGATCTCTACGATATCAGAGTCAAAGCATTCTCTTACTTCAACCTGGTAATGCTCTTTCCGATAATTCAGTGGAACCTGCTCCCAGTAACGCGCCTTCCCACCAGGTGCAGAATAAACATCAGAGATATCCTGGGAGAGTTTATGGCCGTCCATTTTATTCCAATAAGAAATACCGACCATCTGCCATATGTCATCTCCCTCACCGCCAACCTGCTGTTCCTGGATGATGCCGTCTTTTACCCGAAAACACCAGTCATCGCTGCGTTCTTTCTTGATCGCAAGGAATTCAGAGGTATAGTGATACTTCTTGATAAGCTTCGGATTGCTGATCAGCAAGTCTGCTTCAAAAACATATGCGTTTGAAAGCATGTATCTGGCAACCAATGAACTCGAAATATTGTTTGCCTCGTTATAAACAGGATTCTCCAGGAACTTAATCATCGGATACTTGTAAAGGAGCTGGTCAAACAGCTCTGCCAAATACCCGCGCACAATATAAATTTCATTTATCCCTACCTTCAGACATGCATCGATTAGACGGTCTATAATGCGCACCCCATGAACACGTACCAAAGGCTTTGGTGTATTAAACGTAATAGGGACCAATCGAGAACCAAAACCTGCAGCAATGAAAACAGCACGCTTTGCTCTATATGGTTCCAGAGCGTTTAAGCCATCATTCGTAATGAATCCGTTTTCTATGTAGCCAGCTTCAGCCATCTCTTTTAGGACACGATTAACTGTATCTAACGAGTAGCCTGTTTCTTTCTTCAGTTCACCCTGTGTGCTAGCTTCTTTCGATTCAGACAGTGCAGCAAGAATATCAAACTGTTTTCTTGTCAAGTCCATTTAACTACCTTCCTTTCCAACGGATTGTCCGCTTTTCCCTCTTAATGTATTGCAGTCTGATTCCCTCAATTACATCTTCACCGAATTCTGTCAACAATGAAACCTATTATATAGTTAATGAAAGCTCCAATCTTTTGAATAATCGAATCTATATGAACCAGTTTGTTTAGTTTTAGTCTTATTAACTCACAGATTAAACCACAAGCAAATAGAAAAAATGCAAATACCAATATGATAATTACACCAATATATATAGGCTTTTTAATAACCCATAAAAGATGATTTTCCAAAACAATCCGATTAACAACAACATTTGAATGAAATAAATAAGCGCCCAACGCAAGAGGCGATATATATAGGAGCTTATTTGATCTGATATTAATACGTGAGAACAAGATAACTATAACAATGCCATTAATCAAAACCAGCGGAGAATTATAATTAACAATTCTTCCAATATGGAATATTGTACGAATTATCCACATAACCACTGTATTAGCTAAGAAAACACTCAACAATATTGATGTATTGATTCTACTAAACAGATTTATTTTCTTTGATAATGCTCCGATTATGTAGACAATTAAAATCCAAATAGTCGAGTATCCCCATTCTAAAGAAAAGGAATCATTTAGCAAACCCCACATTGAAAATATTATAATGAATAAAGTCAATAGTTCTTTTGCCTTTCTCTCATCAAGTTTATTTATAGTCATATCAATAAATGGCAGAAAAACCAAAATGCCAAAATAAGCAGAAAGATACCAAAATGTATTTGCTGTAATCGGGAAAAACAGTTCTATAATTTCTAATGGGGACAAAGAAACTCTAATACCAATTAAAAACAATAAGCCCGTCAGCAACGCTGAGTAAAACAAAGCTTGTACCTCAAGACTTACCGCCTTTTTAATTGATACAGCTTTCCCAGAAAAAGTGTAACCCGAAATAAAAGCAAATCCATCAACAGCACAGTAGCTTGATATTTCAATAAACCAGAACACATAATAACGAATATTTCCTTCTACGCAGTTATCAAGTACCCCCCCCCCTCCCAATGTATGCAGTATACAGACCATGTACATCAGCATAAGTCGGCAAAGTTCTATTCCTTTATTTCTATTTGCTTTAATCTCCATAAGCAATAACCCATGCCTTTCCATTTTTACTAAAAGATCGTGTTTTCTGCGACATCTTTTCCATAAACTAATTCATCATTAAATCTATCAAAATCATACAGATACTCAGTGAGATTTTTTTCAATGTATATTAAATCTTTTATATCCTGACTCGAATTGAATCGCTTCCATACTTTTGTATTACTTTTTGATCTTTTAGGATTAAATCGTGCAAACTGATTGACGTGGTCTTCAGGAAAAAGACCGCACGCCACTTCCACCAAATTATTAACTCTTTTATAATCATAAATAAGATCCTCAAAATTAACCCTTACTATATGCGGGTTATTCTCAGGCACTCCATAACCAGCCGTGTGCGTATATCTAAACCACATACAGAACTTCTCAACATTTTCAGTCGGAACGGGAGATTCATTCAGAACATATTTTTGCGAAAAATATACGTCCCTAGGATCTCTATCAACGACAAAAACTATAATTTCATCAGAAAAATATCTTAGTATTCTTTCAATATTTGAACTTGGAACGACCTGGTCAAGAAATACAAATTCATTTCCGCTTTTATTAACTGCATTGATAAAAGATGATACATAATTCTTTGTATGACAAAGAAATTCCTCCTCAGTTGGGTGAGAACAATACATAATTTCCTTTTGCAATATCTTGTCCCCTTTTCCTGTCAATAATTTAATTAAGTGATTAATAACCTGATATAAATAATAAACCTTCGGACCCTTTTCATATAAATCGTAAAACCACCAACCCTTATGAGTAAGTTTTATCAATGAACTCACATACTGTTTTGTTAATTTTCTATATTCCTTTTTATCAATGTATGCGGAGTATCTTTTACTTAACAGATTACCCTCATTAAACCTACTAAGCTTAAGGAAACGTTTAATAGCATGTCCGGAATTAAGTCTATTATGGCATTCTACTAAATGGAACTCTAAATCAGAAATACCATCCAAATCATGTAAAAATCTAAATTCAAAATCAGTGAAACAAGATACGCTTCTGTACTCAGATATTAAATCATTGATTGCGCTAGAGCCACTGCTATGATACCCTGTACATGTGATTATCTTCATATTATCCTCTTTTCAAAAACTGTAATAGTATATTGACTTTATCCCTTTGAAACATTACAGACAGAACAGCATAAATAACCATTCCTGTTATAATTTGCAGGCATAATTGCAAAACCGTCGAATCAAGCCGAACGTATTGAAAAAAATAAACAATAATACCCATGCTCCCAGCGATGCAAATGGGTCTTATTACATCAATAATCTGTTCCTTCCATGAGTAAAAGATATATTTTTTTGAATAATAAGAAAAACAAACTATGCTAATCAACGTTGATATCAGCATAAAAACAGCAACAAGTAATACATTCCTAAAAACAAAAATAGCCAATAATGCAAGTAGTAATCCTGTTCCATCGACAAAGAGCATTGTTTTAAGCACAATCCCACTTCTCCCTATTGCTAACAGTGCTTGATGGCAAGATGACTCAAACGGTCTTGTTAAATAATACAAGCAAAATATCTGTAAATATGGAACAGCCTTCAACCATTTTTCTGTAAGAAATATCCTCACAAATACATCTGAAACAGAAAAGAAGCCCAATAAAACAGGCGCTAAACAAAACAACGAAAAGCTAACACTCTTTCTCAATGCCTCTTTCAAATTTTCAATATCGTCTTGTTTTCTTGAAAATGTTGGTAACAAAACTTTCTGCATTGCTGCATTTATACTCGTGACTATTAATGCAGGATATCTATTACCCTGATCATAATGGGCCAATTTGCCAGGACCAAATACTTTTCCGATTGCCATACTTCGGATTTGGGAATCAATTGTATATACCAAACTTGATCCCAAAACTTTACTTCCAAACCTAAAGATATGGTTTGCACATTCTTTATCAAAGCATGGCTTTATTCTAATATGGCCAGCGATATTTAATACTATTGTATCAACGATAGAATTGCTAAGGTACTGAACAACAAGTGCCCACGCTCCAAATCCATTGTACGCGGCAAGGACTCCTAGAACACCTGACACAAAAGTCCCCAACGAAGTGGCCATAAAAAACAATCTAAAATTCATTTCTCTCTGACACTTTGCCTGTTGAATATTGTTAAACGCGGCTATAATAATTCTGACACCCATGACTCGAATTATATTTAAAATAATTTCTTGATCATAAAACTCAGCAATAAAAGGAGCAGCAATAAACAACAAAATGTATAATGTGAAACTAATAGCAGATGAAATAGACAAGGCTGTGCCATAGTCATCTTTTGTTACATTTTTCTTCTGTACTAAAGCTGTGCCAAAACCACTATTGACAAAAACGTCACATATGTTAATGAAAATCATAACAATAGATACAACACCATATTCATTCGGAAGTAAAATCCTCGCAAGAACTATTCCAACTATTGCGGATACTGTTTGCGCAAATATCCTCTCTCCAAAAGACCAAATAAATCCACTAAAAGTACCTGATATCTTCATACATTTTTCCTTGAAAATCTCATGATAAATACAACTTTTTAACCTGTTGTATGCTTTGACTAATATCAAATCCCTTTTGAGCAACAATATTGTTTGTGTCAATTCTCAAGTAATCCACTCCTTCTTCAATGATTGAAGACCAACGGTAAGCATCCTCTGACAATGGAATAGAAATCACATAATCCGTTATTATTGCGTCCTTTGAAATGGTATCAGAGCAAAAGCATTTTAGCCCGGCAGATTGTGCTTCCACCACTACTAAGGGTAATCCTTCATATAAAGATGGAAATAGGAATATATCCATCGCCATCATTAGTTCGCTAACTTTATTGCTGACCCCAAAAAAAATTACTCTGTCAGTTATCCCCAGTTTATCTACTTTTTTTCTTATTGAATTCTCCAAGGTGCCCCTTCCAACCATCAGTAGCTTAACTTTATTATTAATTTTAGAAAGCTCATAAAAAATATCAATCAGAAAAGTATGATTTTTTTGATCATCGAATCTCCCTACATGCCCAATCAAAACCTCATCTTCTTTTATGTCTAACTCATTTCTAATTCTGTTTCTGATTTCCTGATTCATTTGAAATTCCTGCGTATCAATTCCATTATTAATTATCAGAATGTTTTTTTCTGTTCCGAACATCCATTTTGCGGCCTTATCCGAACAAGCAGCCTTTTTAATTCCCATATGATTTAACACAGGTCTAAGAAAAGCTTGTAATAACCGGTGAGGACCATCTGAATTGTGTGAATGAACAACAATTGTTTTTATCCCAGCTAATTTTGCTGACAAAACATCACACAAGGCATCAATAGCAAGATAGGTATTTATATGAAATACATCATAATCGCCACTATTCTTAATTGTATCTGCTACAAGTTTAATACGTTCAATCCATTGGAATATACCCCTGGAACGATACTGTCCTTGGAATATCACTCTTGAACCTAATTCAGAAATTTCTTTATCATATGCGCCCCCATCTGTTTTAACCAAAAAGTCAATTTGCAAATCCTTTCTATCGCAGTTCCTTAAAAAATTCATCCATAGTGTTTCTTGACCGCCCCTATTCATTACTCCAACGCGCTGCAAGATTTTCACTTTTATCAAGCCTTCCTTTCCATGGCACAATCAACTTATAAGAAGATTGAGATTTTTATTTCAACCAGTCTCATCTAAACCAATCCATTATTTTAACAAAGCAAAAGTAAACAAATTTATTGAATTTAAAAATACTATATTCTATGATTTTTTCCCGTCTCATAAGATGTTTTAGACTATCAATATTATCAAATTCATCTGTATATAAACAGTCCATTTCTTTTAATAATTTGAAACACGACTTATACTTTGACCTAATCATCCTTTTTGCCACACAGCATATTTCTTCCATAAACTGAATAGAAATCAAATTCATCAAGTCGTCATCTTTATGAATTTCGTCATTACATGCCATTCTGTTTCTAAGATTTTTAACGGCACAAATACTTTGTAAAAAAGTATTATTGTAAGAGCAATGCATCATCGATGTGCTAATGCTCCGAATATTTACTCCTGTTTCTGCAACACATCTAACAACATCAGATGATGCAAGCATTGATGTGATAAAATACAAATCCTCCCCCTGATTTACACCTTTAACATTTTTAATTCCATTTCTGTTCATTACGTCTTTTTTATATACGGCACTCCCCTGGCAAATCCATATATCCTTTTTAAGCTTCAATTTAGCAGCATCAAGCCCCGAAACATGATCTATATAATTAAATCTCTCTTCATAATCTGTAATGGCATTTCCATTTTCATCGACATCACGAAATCCATAATAACAAACATCAAAATTTCCTTTTGTATGATTGAATATATCTTGAAATATGCTTGATTCTAAATAGTCATCTGCATCTAAATTACAGATGTAATCTCCCTTTGAGGCTTCAATGCCAACGTTTCTAGCATTTGCGAGGCCACCATTATCTATTGTGATTATCTTTCCCTTTGGCGAATACTTCTCCCATATGGATTCAGCAATGTTAAGTGTATTATCCGTAGATCCGTCGTTCACAATAATTATCTCAATATCCTTATATTCTTGATTAATTACAGACAACATTGAATCTTTAATATAAAGTTCACCATTATAAACTGGGATTATCACAGAAACCATGCTATATCCTCCTAGTATGTTTTTCCAAATATATCCACATAAGGCATTATCCCATCAGCATAACAGTATTGATTGGCGTACAAGACTAACCTTAAAATACAATAAATAACCATAATAATATGCCATATATTTCTTGTTGATATCACTGATGTTTTTCTTCTAATATATCCTATGCTATTTAATGAAGCAGCTATCATTATAGGATACATAAAGTACACAAGTGCTCTACCAATCATCACAATGAAATATCCCATCATTCCGATAATGAATGAAAGAATGGTATTTATAAATGCAATACTTCGATGCCTATCAACCTCAAAACTGGTGAACCTCCTACTTTTAATTAACAAATAGAAAATGGGAATATGATATAGGATCTGTAAAAATCCGATTCCAGTACCTTGTGTACCATAATTAGCGTATCTTTGAGAAATAGGAATAGCAACTATTTGGTTTCGTAACAAATACAAAACAACTAACAGACAAACAGACAAGAAAAACATAGCCCGTTTACTTATCTTTTTGTATAAAATCAAATCGTACATTAATGGCGCTATCATGATAATTGCCGAGGTATGTATAGAGCAACATATCAACACAGAAATTACATATTTAATATATTTTCTTTCAACCAAAAACGACATTGACCAAAATAAAATCGCCGCAGCTAAATACACTCTTTTCAGATTCATTTGTTGTAGCAAGAAAATCGTATTAAATACAAAAATTCCCCAAGCTGGATGAATCGCCTTCATCATTTTGTATACACCGTGATATATAAAAAACAAGAAAAGAAATGTAATAATCCCAAAATATATGTTTTCATTATCCGTAAATAACCTAATCATCCAATTGAGCACCGCAAATCCCGGTTCAATTAAATAGTACTGAAGAAGGGTAGATATATTTTCTGCCCTCAAAAACATCATTCTATACACAGGGTAATCCATTCCACATTTCGCAAGTGATAAAAGTAACCATGGCGGAATAGCAGAACATAAATATAAAAATTTATTGACCTTAATCTCCACTTCCCCTGTTACGCTGTTTAACTTTTTCCTACACGCTAAAACAGCAAATACCGTAGATACTAAAATGGTGCCAATATATAAAAATATAGTGTCACTACTCCAATTATTAGTTCCCATCATTATTTCTCCGACATATAAAAAGTATCAAAATTCCTTTTTTCTTCATATGAATGGAATTCTTTAATTAACCGTTGTGGTAAAATCACCGAAATTATAGGCTTCAATGCCAAAGGATAAACATATATAGGGAACCCCAATAGTCTATATCCTCGAAAAAATATCTTCGATGTTCCGATTGCAGCCTTCAAAGTTCTCTTTTTGTAGTCCTCGTCAGACTCGTGATATTTATATAAAGGCTTTTGGATATTGTAACCCTTTTTATTCATCATAAAAAACCTGATCCAAAGCTCCAAATCCTCTGCTCTCATTCCATCTTTCGATACCGCATAACCTTTCAACTCATTGTAAGTTTCTGCTTTCATCATAATAGTTGGATGCGCAAACGGTGATCGAACTTTAAGAATTTCTCTTGTTGGGTTCTCTATTCCCTTTCTAATCCCTCTATCCCCGTTTTCATCAAACATTATCCTGCTACATCCAACGCAATCTATATCAGGGTGGTTTTCCATATATGCTACCTGAGTTTCAATTCTTTCTGGCAAACTGATATCATCTGCATCCATGCGTGCCACATATTTCCCTTTAGCAACAACAAGGCATTTGTTTAAGGAAGCCGCCAGCCTTAAATTCTTATCATTATTAAGCACAATAATTCGAGAATCTTTTTCTGCATATTCTTTTAAAAGTCCTAATGTCCTGTCTTTTGAACAGTCATTGCAAATGATGAATTCCCAGTTAGTATACGTTTGATTCAGGATAGAATCTATACACTGGCATATTGTCTTTTCCTCGTTATATACGCCCATGATAACACTAACAAGCGGTTTCTCCATACATTTTCTCCCTTACTTTTGCGATTGCCTTAATGACGACATCGCGGTTTTTGTTTCTGTTTAGTTCTCTCACGGAAACGATGAGAAAAGTATCCTTCGGCACTCTAATTTCTTTACGTTTTTCTTACCGCCTCAGCAAGTTAATTAGATGCCCGTCCCCCTCCGATATATTTCAGAGGTTATATTATCAACAGTCGAGAGGTCAAAATGTTTAATCTTTTGGAGATTACTTCTCGATAATTCTTCTCGATTCTCAATTGCTAAAATTATCGCTTTTCTTATCTCGTCCATATTAACCGGATCAAACAAGCATCCTTCATTCTCAATCAAGTCGGTATTCCCACGTATTCTTCCACAAACAACTGCTAACCCACTCGCCATGGCTTCCATGAGCGATACATTCAAACCTTCCCTAATACTTGGTAGCGCATATACGTCTGCGGCATCATAGAAGTCAGCCACATCAGTTCTGAAACCGACAAGCCGCACGTCAACACCGAACTCTTTACTCAACCTCTCCAGTTCTCCTGATTTTTCCCCTTTTCCCACAATCACGTAGGTGAGCTCCATACCAGCCACAGCTCTTATGACTGAACTATGATTCTTATTTTCATTAAGTTCGCCAACGGAAAGAAGCATAATGTCGGATTCTTTCAATCCAAGCTCCGCCCTTATCCGGCCCCTTCCCGACTGCCTCGGTGCAAACTTCCCTATATCCACACCAACCCCCGGCACATATACAATCTTCTTAGCGTAGAACTTTTCCTTTGCTCGTCTATAATCTTCTTGGTTTATAGTTATCAAAACATCTGTATATTTGCTCAACCATTTCTCCACGGGATAGAAAATCAGCCAGTTCTTAAGGGGCGCTCCATCATAAAAGTGGAAACCGTGTGCTGTGTAGACGACTTTTGTGGCTGTCTTATGAGCAGCCAATCTAACAATTGCCGATGCGATTGGCGTATGTGTATGAATGAACGAATACTGGCGTTCTTGGATTAGTTTCAATGTTTCCTTATAGGAATCTATGTGCCGATTTATTTTTAATGGACTTCTGGAAAAATTTAGCTGAATACTTTCAATTCCCAAGTCACTAAGTTCGTCCTTAAGCTTTTGTATCCTCTCGGTTGGCCACATGCTAGTGTCTGTAAAGTCAGCAGCAACATCAACCTTGCATCCCATATCTAAAAGAATATGGATATTCTTTATGTTGAACTGTCCTATCATAGACGGAACAGTAGCAACCATTAGTACCCGTTTAGCCATCCAATATATTCCTTTCAATTTTTCCAACTCGCCATCTTCTTCTCAAACATTTTAGGGAATGGCAGGTCTATGCCCTTACCCTCTGTATCGTGGTAAGCAGCCCTGCCGAGAATAGTCTTTTCACTCTAATGCCCTCACTCAAAAAACTTTATCGGCTTTGCCGGACTGCCAACGGCCGTACACTTTGCAGGGATGTCTTTGACAACCACGGCACCTGCACCGATCGTGCAATTACCACAGATATTAACGTTATTACTGATTGTCGTTCCTGCACCGATCCAAGTTTCATCTCCCACAGAAACAGTCCCGCAGAGGTGTGCGCCAACTGAAACGTGGACATAATCATCAATTACGCAGTCATGGTCGATAGAGCTGCTAGTGTTGACGATACATCCCCGGCCTATCTTTACTCCCGGATTGATAACGGCCCCGGCCATCACCACAGTCCCTGAACCGATTGATACATCATCTGCCACCACTGCATCTGGGTGGATCAGCGTGACCATTCTGCTTTCTTCTATGGACTCCTGAATCCGTTTCCTAATTTCCACTTTGCCAATCGCCACAATAACATCGGCTTTTATTCTGTCAACATCTGTTCTTCTGCCGACTATCGGATAGCCGCCGCATTCGTGGATGCTCTCGTTATCGTCCAGAAAGACAATCTCTGTATATCCATTTTTCTTGGCGATGTCAGCCACAACTTTACCATGGCCGCTTGCGCCGATAATTATTAGCTTTTTCATCCCGATACCTTTACACTGCCCTGCGCCGCAGCTGCCTCCGTCCCCATAAACTCCTCCATTGTCGCAGATGTCTCGGAGTTAATGCCGTCACGCTTCAGCACAATTTTCACGGTTCCGAAGATAATCTTCCAATCACCAAGGAATGTGATGTTGTCCACATACTTTACATCCCAGTCGAACTTTTCTTCCCAACTGATTGCATTCCGACCATGAATCTGTGCCAATCCCGTAAAGCCGGGACGCACCTCGTGCCTCCTTGCCTGATGTGCGTTATACCGAGACAAATATTGCGCCAGAAGCGGGCGTGGACCGACTACCGCCATATCTCCCTTGAGCATATTAAATAGCTCCGGCAGCTCATCAAGGGAACTGGAACGCAGCTTTTTGCCAAAAGGCGTAAGCCGATCGGCATCCCGCGTGGGATCTATCACGCCATCCTTTGGAGGAAGCATGGTACGAAACTTGTACAATCTGAATAGCTTCCCGTTCTTCCCCGGTCTTTCCTGTGTGAACAATACAGGTGTCCCCAGCTTCACTCTCACAAGAATTGCTGTAATCAGCATGACAGGTGACAGCAAAATAATCGCTAATAATGAGCACAAAAAATCCTGCGGGCGCTTTATGTACTTTTCATAAAGGCCATAAGGTGTATGCTTATTCTCCATTGCCTCCACCTCTTACTCAAAACATCTCTTAATAATCTCAATCACCCTATCCTGCTGCTCCGCCGTCATCTTATTATCGCTGGGCAGGCACAACCCTCGATTAAAGATATCCGCCCCTACATCAGCTCTGCCGCACTCTTTATAGGCGTTCGTGCCCACTCTACCGTTCCCATCTCTCGTAATAAACGGATTCATCCGATAAATCGGCTGCATATGCATGGGTTTCCAGATAGGACGTCCCTCCGCGCCAAACGTACTCATAGCCTCCAATATCTCCCCAGGCGTACTCTTTCCCTGCTCTGTCTTCCACAAAACCTCCTGCTCTCCCTGCACCTGTGAAGCCATAGCCTCCCTGCGGATTAGCATCGCTGACAGCCAATAATTGGGAATTGAATGATTGGAATCAAAGGGATTCATGTCAACCGGAAACCCTGTAAGACCTTCCCTGTATCTCTCATAAATCTCTCTTTTCTGCTCAATATGCTCCTCCAGATAAGGCAACTGTCCCCTGATAACCCCAGCAATCACATTACTCATACGATAATTGTAACCAAGCTCTTTATGCTGATACCAGGGCGCTGCTTCCCTGCTCTGGGTACTCCATTTTCTCACCTTCTGTGCAGCTTTGTAAGAATTCGTCAATAACATTCCTCCGCTGCTGCCGGTCAGTATCTTATTCCCATTAAAACTGATGACTCCATAATCTCCAAAACCTCCGGTCTGGCGCCCCTTATATGACGCACCAAAGCTCTCTGCCGCGTCTTCGATAATTACCGCCCCGTATCTGCCGCAAACCTCCAAAAGCTCATCCATTTTTGCCGGCACCCCATACAGATGTGCCACGACTACAAGCTTTACTTCCGGATAGATGGAGAACGCCTTCTCAAGTGCATCCGGACTCATGTTCCAGGTATCGTATTCTGAATCAATAAAAACCGGCTCTCCGCCCTCATAGACAACCGGATTGACGGTCGCAGCAAATGTCATATCAGAGCAGAACACCCGCCTGCCGGACAATGCGCCTCCGCTTCCTCGTCCATCCGGCTCAAGTACCCCAATAGAGCTGTTATACAGGCGTTTTGCTGCCATTTTTATGGCAAGATGAAGCGCCGTTGTCCCCGCACTAAGCGCCACGGCATATTTTACGCCGACTTTCTTGGCTGCCATCCTTTCTATCTCGTCAATATTTGCGCCGACGGTACTCATCCAATTGGTGTCAAAAGCCTCCCGCATGTATTTCAGTTCCCCGCCATGCATTGTCGGACTACTTAACCATATTTTGTTCTCAAACGGTCGAATCCCTGCAAATCTGGGATCATCTTTGAAATTGTACATATTTTTCTACTCCTACTATCCCAGTCCCCAGATGCACTAATCTATGACTTCCCATGAAATTGCTCTCCATAACTGCAATCCTCTTATGCAGATTCACATTCTTAATCCTCCGTTCCATATTCTTGATATCCCGTCAAACAAATGACACTGGATCTCCTTCCATCCGAATCCCAAACAGTACGTTCTGTTTTCGGTTAAATAACGGCACCTCCGCCGTCACATACCTGTGCCTTAACCTCTGTCTCGTAATCCTCCTCACATATGGCCCTAACGCCCCGCTTGCGCTTTGCACGCAGCCCTCCTTATCCACCTGCACTGTGGACAGAAGCATATCATGGGCAAGATTTTTGCCGCATACATTTTCCAGAAAATAAAGGTCCTTATCCTCAACCGGTACAAGGCCGTTCATCTGACTTCCAACCATCTGAGGAAACTTCCTTGCCTTCTTAAGCTCATCCGCCAGCTCTGCTGGAAATTCTGTACATATAAATATATAGCCCGGAAACATGTCTTTCCTGCTTAGCAAGTAATCTCCATGGGTACGGAACAACTGCTGCTTTTTCAGAATCCGAAAGTCCTGCCACAGTTTACAGCTCACCTTTCTTTCTAAAAGTGCAGCCGCCTCCTGCTCCTTACCTTGAATCGTACACATCACATACCATTTTCGATTCATACAACCTTCTCCGTTATCTCTAACCCTGCCGGAATGTAACGATACTCCGGCTTCATCTTCATCCCTGATTCCATCTTCTGTTCATAATAGAAGGATTCATTCGGCTTTCCTGTAATTTCAACTCTTGCCAGCCGTTTATGACGGTCAATCCTGAGAATTCGGTTCTCCATTCCTTTCAGCGGGCCTTCCGTAATCCTTGTAACACCCTTACAAATAATTCCCTTGGACATTTCCAGATGACACTGTTTGCCGCACAGCCTTCTCAGTAAATTTTCCTCATTCTGTCCCACCTGAAGCAGACGACTCTTTCCTTCTACGATATTGCCAAAATAGGCGCCTTGCATAAGCTCTTTCAACAGAGCCTCCTCCTGACCGCTTTCCAGAAATATACACTCCGGAAACAAAAGCTTCCGTTCCAGATGCCAGACTCCTTCATACCGCCGCATCTTGTCATAGGTAAGCACAAATGCGCCGTGCAGTACTTTTTTCGGAAGATTTTCTCTGCATATTGTTAATAATTTTTGTTCTTCCTGTCTTTTGCAGGACAATAAATACCAGATTTTAATCCCCTCTTTTCGCTGAGTAGGTTACTCTGCGAAAATTTTGAAATAATAAATATGAAAAAGCAAACGATTATCCAAGATAAATACAGATTATTTTGATAAAAAACTTAAATAAATAGATATTTCATTCGTGATTTTGCACCAAATTTTTACAAAAGTAAATTAAGTATTGATTTATGAGATTAAGGTGGTTATAATAATTATGCTGTTGAACGAAAAAATCGCAGAGTAACCTACTCTGCGATTTTTTATTCATTATGTATTTATTTAAAATATCTAATCCCTTCCCACAATTCCACTTCACCATATACATCTTAATATATAAACGGTATACTTGAGCTTGAAAGGACAATCCCCTTATTCATAAACCGATGTCTTTTTATATACTTTTTCAATCCTTCACTACATCCATCATCTTCATGGATAAAATTGCATACCTGCTGCATCAGTTCATCAAAGGCAATCTGGGCGGCTTCCAGGCGCATATTTGCAGTTTTGGCATCCATTATATGACGCTGCAAATCATCATATATTTTAATCCCCTTCAATTCATCAGCATATGGTTTCCAGTACTCCTCTATACGTTTCAGATAATCCTCTGTATCCCTGATTCCAACTTTAATCTCTACATGGTTAAGAAAATGCTCTACGCTATTATATACTACCTGTTGATTAAACCCCGGCCCAATCATAATCTCCCATATAGGCCAACCATCCTTGCATATCATATCCAAATATGGCTTTAATACCTTCTGATCCATTCGATACTGAACCCTGGGATAATACGCAGTCTGTGTCGGCTGGAAGACCAGTCTGCTCTCGGCCTCCTGGTAGAAATCATAACGCTTAACAAAAGTACTCACGTATCTCCAGACTTCATCCTTCCCCTCCGTCTGATCTTTGAAATCCCTGGCATACAGCTTGTCCAAAATCAGAAAGGCCTGCCTTTCATACTCATCCTTCTCATCTTCCATCGAATCACGTGTAAAATAAAGCACTTTTTCCGGCGCAAGCTCCCATTGAGATTTTTCCCCCTTCTCCTCACTGTCCGTATAAAAATGGTATGAGTCATTCTCAAAATTCATCTTTATGCTCACTCCGGATTCTTTCGCGTAGATCGCCCATTGACTCAGCAAGTCGTTCTTCTGACAGAAAGAGATGGAGTAATAATCCATATTCCTCCTGCACTTTTCTAAATTTTCCTCGGTAAATGTCTGTTTGATATCTTCTGTGCCGATATCGTTACGGCCCCTCTCATTTAGCCATTTGTTTACCAATTCTTCATTTCCCGCTAATCGAAATAATTCCTCCAAACCATTGGTATACTCCTCCGAATCGTTCATATAGCGGATATTCGTTGCAAAGATATCACCTTTCTCTAAGATGTACCTCATAGTGTCTGTTGAGGTATAATAATATAACTCCATAGGTTACACCCCGCCTGCCCCACTTTTTTCTAAAACACTGATAAACTTATCGTCCTCCAAGTCCAGCCGAAGATAATCTATCCCTGATTCCTTCACTCCAAGCACATGATCCTTCCCCACCAACTCGCACAATATATTATAATTATTGGTTCCTGTACCCGTATAGAACCAAAGTTTATCCGAGTCATTTTTGTTTCTTCTTGCATAGCGGATATTAACCCTGCGCATCGGGACTTCGCCTGAGCCGTCCCCGTCCAGTTGGAAATCCATAATAATCACCGAACGCCCTCCGTCAGAATCCTTATATTTGTCCATCGTCTCGTCAAAATTCCACAGAGAAACAGGCAGGACTTCAAATTCTTGCTTTCCGCACTTTTCAATTTCTTCTTTAGCCGCTTCCATATTGGGCTTAAAGTAACATACCGTTGTAACCTTAAATTCTAAATCCGACCGCTTTTTCTCTAACTCCTTAAACTGTTGTGCAAGTGAAATTCCTTTTTTTAGTTTATCTTCTACAATTATTATATCTTTCATTCTGATCCTCCTCCTTTCTTTCCGTAATTAATACTGATATTTTTCTATAAAAATCGGAATCTTCACTCTAAAATAAATCTAACCATTCTTGATGCATGGTTCTTACTGTATATATTTTATTATAATATATTTTTGTTCTTTTTACACATCTTTATTAAGAATTTTCTTTTGTATCTTTCATTTTCTCAATTAATTATATACCATCATCTTTTCTGATCCAATTATCAATAGTGTATAGTGTATAATTCTGTGCAAGAATAATCCTAATAAATTCCTCCATACTAATTTTATTCCATATTTTATTCATTATTTCATGACTTAATCCTATACCTCCAACATTGTAAAGTTGGTCTTCTACGATTTCTTTACTTATATCTCTCTTATAGACTCTCTCCAAAATATTACTGTCTAATATACTTTCCAAAAATCTATCCAGCATAAATCTATTTTCTTCTGTATTTTCTTTCAAAAAGATATTTATCACTTTAATAATATAATCATATAAAGATGTATCGCTGTTTATTACAATACAATCAC
>ERZ808028.514-NODE-514-length-31922-cov-10.980876_pt1 | contig 31922 bp, 33 predicted proteins | sample MGYA00380184_ERZ808028 | MGnify/ENA primary metagenome ERZ808028 (study PRJEB31490, sample SAMN06133397) | mouse gut metagenome | isolation source: J8_1 | host: mice | place: China: Chengdu | collected 2015-05 ...
ACACTCTAATTTATATGGTTATGAAAACTCAGAAATTTCGGGAATCCTAATCGGCTAGGCCGTGAAGTGTAACAAACTTGACGAAACATACCCGCTTTGTATATAATTAAGTACAATCCTTGTATACAAAATGCAATCCGGCGGATAAAATACAACAGCCCGGATCATCCTATGATTACGAAATACAAAACGCACTGCGCGTTTCGGATAAAGAAAGGTGGAATCCCTTATGAAAGACAAGACGACACAGCGGGCATACGCGAAGATCAATATCGGACTGGATGTGCTGCGGCGCAGGGCGGACGGGTATCATGAAGTGAAGATGATCATGCAGACGGTAGATATCTACGACGAACTTGTGCTGGAGAGAAGAAAAGAGCCGGGCATAGAACTGCGCATGGATAACCGTGAGCTGCCATCCGGCGGCGACAACCTGATCTGCCGGGCGGCTGATCTGCTGTTTCGGGAAAAGAAGATCACGGGGGGCGTGAATATCTCGCTGACGAAGCGGATTCCCATTGCTGCCGGGATGGCCGGCGGCAGCGCCGACGCGGCGGCAGCGCTGCGCGGTGTGAATGAACTCTTTGACATGGGATATTCCCTGACGGAACTGCAGGCGCTGGGCGTTGGGCTGGGAGCGGACATTCCTTACTGTCTCGCGGGCGGCACCATGCTGTCGGAAGGGATCGGGGAGATTCTGACGCCGCTGCCTGCGCCGCCGGCGGCGCATCTTGTGATCGCCAAGCCGGATATCAACGTTTCCACGGCCTTCGTCTATGGAAATCTGCACGCTGACAGCCTGGCCTGGCATCCGGATATAGACGGTATGATCGCTGCGCTGCAGAAGGGGGATTTAGACGGGATCACCGGCAGACTCGGCAACGTGCTGGAGACCGTGACGGTGAAGGCGCATCCGGTGATCGAACAGATCAAGGAGCTGCTCAGAAAGCAGGGAGCTGAGAATGCGCTGATGAGCGGCAGCGGGCCGACGGTGTTCGGTATTTTCAAGGAAAAGGAGACGGCAGCGCGGGCCGCGGAAGCTGTGGAGCGCGGACAGCTGGCAAAACAGATCTTCGTGACGACTTTTTATAACAGGTAACGTCATTGGAAATTTCGCTTTCGGGAGACACAACAAAGAGAAGGGAGACTGATAATGGGAACTGACTTTGGGATGGCGATGAATGAATTTCTGCCCCTGCGGGATGTTGTGTTCAATACGCTGCGCAAGGCGATCCTGACAGGAGAGCTGAAACCCGGCGAACGTCTGATGGAGATCCATCTGGCCAACAGGCTGGGCGTCAGCAGGACTCCGATCAGGGAGGCGATACGAAAGCTGGAGCTGGAAGGGCTGGTGACCATGATCCCGCGCCGCGGTGCGGAGGTGGCGCAGATCACGGAGAAGAGCCTGAAAGACGTACTGGAAGTGCGGCGTGCGCTGGACGCCCTCTGCGCGGAACTGGCGTGCGACAGGATAAACGACGAGGAGAAAGAGAAGCTGCGGCAGGCCTGTGATGCCTTTGCGCAGGCTACCGGTACGGGGGATGCGACTACGATCGCGGCGGCGGACGTGGCGTTTCATGATATCATTGTGGAGGCTACCGGGAACAGGCGGCTGGTCCAGCTGATCAACAACCTGTCGGAACAGATGTACCGTTACCGGTTTGAATACATTAAAGACGAGAGCGGTCATGACAATCTGGTCAACGAGCATAGAATGATATATGAGAGCATTATCAGGCAGGACAAAGGGAAAGCGGCCGAGGCGGCGAAGCTCCATATCGACAACCAGGAGAAGTCAGTGATCAGGCAGATCCGGCTTGAACAGGAGCACGCGGCGAAGAAAAGGCGCGTTTGAGGTATAAGAAAAGACTGTGCGGTTACACTCCTTATCAGATCACAGAAGTGACGGACAGGAGTGAGATCGTATGAAACATTTTTTGGAAAAAGGACAGCGCTTTAAAGGTATCCTGCTGGTTTTTTTTGCGTTTGCCTGGTGGGGGCTTCTTTATCCGGAGCTTTGCTTTACGGAGGATACTTTTCGGCAGGTCATAGTGGAAGACGGTGAAGTGATAACGGTAAAAGAGGCGTGTTATCGTGAAATTCTGGATGCAGAAGGTGATGATATCGTCATCGAAAGCCGATTGTTGGAATGGCTGGAGGAAATGAAGTGGTTCCGGCGTGGAGGTTGAATCAGGATGTGTGATAAGGAACAGGAAGCGTTATGCAACAGACCGGTGGGGGTCTTTGATTCGGGCGTGGGCGGCCTGACCGTGGCGCGGGAGATCATGCGGCAGCTGCCGAATGAGAGGATCGTGTATTTCGGGGATACGGCGCGGGTGCCTTACGGCAATAAGTCGCGGGAGACGATCATCAAATTTTCCAGACAGATCGTGCGCTTCCTGAAAACGCAGCAGGTGAAGGCCATCGTGGTGGCCTGCAATTCGGCGAGCGCATATGCGCTGGAGGTGCTGGAGCAGGAAGCGGACATTCCGATCATCGGGGTGATCAAGTCCGGCGCACGGGCGGCGATCGATGCGACGAAGAACGGCAAGATCGGTGTCATCGCCACGGAAGCCACGATCGGCAGCGGCATTTATAACAGGTACATAAAAGAGAATGATGCGAATGCGGCTGTGCTGGGCAAAGCCTGTCCGCTGTTTGTTCCGCTGGTGGAAGAAGGGCTGTGGGAGGATCCGGTGACGGACGAAATTGCAAAAAGGTATCTGACGGAGCTGATCGACGTAGGCATCGACACGCTGATCCTTGGCTGTACCCATTACCCGATGATCCGCTCTACGATAGGCAGGATCATGGGACCGGATGTGACGCTGGTCAATCCGGCTTATGAGACGGCGCATGAATTGAAGCGGCTTCTGCAGGATACGGGGCTGGAGAGCGGCCACAGGCCGGGGCTGGGAACAGAACTCTATCGTTTCTTCGTCAGCGATGCAGCAGATAAATTTCAGAAGTTTGCCAATTCCATCTTGACTTATGGGATATTATCTGCGAAGGTTATCAATATAGAAGAATATTGAAAGACGATAGATAAATGGTGAGCATATGAGTACACATATCAAGAAGATGACGGAGGGCAGACCGACCTCGCTGATCCTGGCTTTTGCCCTGTCTTTGATGGCGGGCAATATATTCCAGCAGCTTTATACGGTTGTGGATACGATGGTAGTCGGCAAGGGCCTCGGCGTACAGGCACTGGCGGCGCTGGGGGCAGCGGACTGGCTGAACTGGATGATGCTTGGCATCATTCAGGGTCTGACCCAGGGCTTCGGCATCATGATGGCGCAGGAGTTCGGGGCGAAACGGGAGGACATGCTGCGCAGGACGATCGGCAACGCGGCCTGCCTGTCAGTGGCTTTTATGGCGGTGCTGACGGTTGCGGGGCAGCTGCTGGTGGCGCCGGTTCTGCATATCCTGCAGACGCCGGAGGGCATCATGGGCAATGCGTCCCTCTATCTGCGGATCATGTTCGCGGGAATCCCGATCGTCATGCTCTACAATCTGCTGGCCTGTATCCTGCGGGCGCTGGGCGACGGCAAGACGCCGTTGAATGCCATGATCGTGGCTTCTTTTACGAATATAGCGCTGGATATCCTGTTTGTGCTGGTGTTGGATTTTGGCATTGCCGGCGCGGCCGCGGCCACACTGATCGCCCAGCTGGTCTCGGCGGTCTTCTGCATCTTTCATATCCGGAAGATCGAGATTTTGTCATTCAGGCGGGATGATTTCCGATTCCATCAGGGGATGACGGAGAAGCTGCTTGTCCTTGGTTCGCCGATGGCTTTTCAGAATGGGATCATCGCGGTGGGCGGCATGATCGTGCAGTCGGTGGTCAACGGCTTCGGCGTTATCTTTATCGCGGGCTTTACCGCTACCAATAAGCTGTACGGTCTTCTGGAGATCGCGGCTACCTCCTACGGTTATGCCATGGTCACATATGTGGGGCAGAATCTGGGGGCCGGCCAGATCAGGCGGATCAGGCAGGGCGTGCGCTCGGCGGTGATCATCGGCACGCTCACGGCAGTCGGCATAGCCGTGGTCATGCTGCTTGGCGGCAAATATATCTTAAGCCTGTTTATCTCAGGAACACCGGAGGAATATGAGAAGACGATGGCCATCGCCTATTACTATCTGTCGATCATGAGTATCTGCCTGCCGATTTTGTATCTGCTGCATGTACTGCGTTCGGCCATTCAGGGGATGGGCAATACGGTGCTTCCGATGCTGTCAGGCGTTGCGGAGTTTATCATGCGGACATTAAGCGCGCTGTTTTTGCCGCTGCTTGTGGGACAGACGGGCATCTTTTATGCGGAGATCCTGGCATGGATCGGGGCCGACGTGATCCTGGTCACCAGCTATTTTGTAAAGATCAGAAGTTACAGCGGGCTGGAGGCGCGAAGCGGGACGTAATGCGGCGGGAACACAGCGGATCAGACGATGAATCAACAGATAACGAGGAAATCTTATATGACACAGGAAGTTTTACTGACGTTAAAAGGACTGCAGTTCGATCAGAAGGAAGAGGACGCCGGCCAGATCGAGACAGTTGTAGTCGGCGACTATTATAAAAGAAACGGCAGGCACTATGTGATCTATGAAGAGGTCACGGAAGGATTCGCACAGGCCACGAAGAACCGGCTCAAATTCAGCGAGCACATGCTGGAGCTGTCCCGCAGCGGCCTTGTCAACGTACACATGATCTTTCAGGAAAATAAAAAGAATCTGACCAATTATAATACACCCTTTGGACAGATTCTTATAGGGATCGATACGAAAAAGATCCGGATAGAAGAGGGACAGGATAACATCGTTGTGGATGTGGATTACGCCCTTGACATCAATTATGAATTCCTCTCCGACTGCCACATCACCGTCAATATCGCATCCAAGGAAAGCAGCAGCTTCTCTCTCAATTCCTGATCTTACAGATCGAAAACGCTTATTTGACAGGCCTGGCGCCGGCCTTCTCCTGCGCGCGTTCCACGAGCTGTTTGAATTTGCTCTTCTTTTTCTTCTCGACTACGACCGGTTTGCCGTGGAGTCCCCTGACATCCGTGATATAGATGCCGCTGACTACGGCCTTCACTTCCTTCTTGACCGGAATGGAATCGAAGATCTTCTCCTCACTGATCAGAGACATGATCTGCGGGCCTACCTTGGCTTTGACGATGGGCAGTTTGGAGCCGCGAAGCCACTTCGGGGTCTGCTCTATCACCGCCTGGGGCAGTCCGGCGTCTTTGAGTTTCATGCGCTTCTTGTCAATGATCAGCATGGAAACCGTCTGCTTCATGGCCTCGATCTGTGCCTGCTGCTCGTCCTGCTTCTTCTGTGCCTTTTTGCCCAGGAAATAAAGCACCACCACGGCAATGAGCAAAACCGCCAGAATAACCAGCAAAACTATCGTTACTGTGTTCATATGAGTACCTCCCGTTTCTGTGCTGCATATAGATAATATTTTAACATTGATTGTCGTATTAGGCAAGACGATACCGTTTTTTTGCATTTTTTGCAGGGATTGAAAGAACCTCTTTTAAGACGCGGGGATTTGTGATATATTATTTAAATATGGGTTTTGAGAATCAGGACATGTCAGGGCTTTTACCGGTAAGGCGATGGGCAGCGTCTGCGGCCCCGCGCGCTGAATGCGGGAAAGCCTGCGGCAGGAAGTGAAAGGAAAGAGAATTATTATGAGAAAAGGAAAAGCAGGAGTATTGGCAGCCGTGTTTGCGGCGGCGGCGCTTTTGACGGCGTGCGGCAATAAGGAGTATCTGAAAGATATCAAGGCGGCTGACTATGTGACGCTGGGAGAGTATACCGGGATTGAAGCGTCGGCGAAGGAGCCGGTGGTGGAAGACGGGATGGTAGATCTGTATATCGAGATGTACATCAAACCGGCTTATACCACGACGGAAGAGGTGACGGATAGAGCGGTGGAGACCGGGGACACTGTCAATATCGACTACACAGGCTACATTGACGGAGAAGTCTTTGACGGCGGTTCTGCGACCGGGGCGCCTTTGACGATCGGTTCCAAACGGTTTATCGAAGGATTCGAGGACGGACTGATCGGAGCAGAGATCGGAGAGAATGTGACGCTGAATCTTAATTTTCCGGATCCTTACGACCCCAACCCCGATCTGTCGGGCGTTCCCGTCGTATTCGAGGTTAAGGTCAACAGCATCAGCAAGCAGATTGTGCCGGAGCTTACCGAAGATTTTGTAAAATCCCTGAATATAGAGGGTGTCGGTACGGAGAAGGAGCTGCGGGATTATCTGTATGACAACTTTTACCAGAGTGCGGTTCAGACATACGAGAACGAGATCGAGTCTACGCTGACGACCGCCGTGATGGCGAACTGTACCTTTAAGAAAGCGCCGAAGAAAATGGAAGAGCGCTTTGCCAAGAACATTGAGGACGGCATGAGCGCGCAGGCTGCGGTACAGCAGATGACGCTGGTGCAGTATATGAAAACCTATTACAATCTGGATGAAGAGACCTATAAGAAGCAGTTCGCCGAAGATGCGGCAGAGCTTGCACAGCAGTATATCATGTATCAGGCGATCGCCGATGCGGAAGGGCTGAATCCTACCGAGGAAGAGATTCAGGAGGAGATCGCTTTCAGAGTGGAGAACTCCCATTACGAGTCGGAAGAAGAGTATCGGAAAAATTCCGATGTCGAGATGCTGCGGGAACAGCTCATGAGAAATAAGGTTATGAGCTTTTTGAAGGAAAAAGGTAAGATCGAGACCATCGCCGCAGACGAAGACCAGGAAGACCAGGAATAACAGAATAGAAGCAGTCGGAATATGAGAAAAGGACAGGAAAACAGGAGAAGGAGAACGAAGACATGAGCAGTATGAATTTGACAGACATAAGAGAACTGTACCGCAACAGCGGCGACTATATCGACAGGGAAGTGACAGTGGGCGGCTGGGTGAGAAGCATCAGGGATTCCAAAGCGTTCGGGTTTATCGTCCTGAACGACGGCACCTTTTTTGAGCCGCTGCAGGTGGTGTACCATGACACGCTTGCGAATTTCGAGACGGTGTCCAAACTGAATGTGGGGTCTGCCATCGTGGCCAGAGGCAAGATCGTGGCAACGCCGCAGGCGAAGCAGGCATTTGAGATGCAGGCGGAAGAGATTCTGGTGGAGGGCGTCTCCACAGCGGATTACCCGCTGCAGAAGAAAAGGCACAGCTTTGAATATCTGCGCACGATCTCTCATCTGCGGCCGCGCACGAATACGTTCCAGGCTGTCTTTCGGGTGAGATCTATGATCGCTTATGCGATCCACACCTTTTTCCAGGAGAGAGGTTTTGTGTATGTGCATACGCCGATCATCACCGGAAGCGACTGCGAAGGGGCCGGGGAGATGTTTCAGGTGACCACGCTGGATCTGGAGAACCTGCCGAAGAACGAGGACGGCGGGGTGGATTACAGCCAGGATTTCTTTGGCAAAGCGACGAATCTGACTGTCAGCGGACAGCTGAATGTGGAGACCTATGCGTTTGCCTTTAAGAATGTATATACGTTCGGGCCGACTTTCCGGGCCGAGAATTCCAATACCACGAGACATGCGGCGGAGTTCTGGATGATTGAGCCGGAGATCGCGTTTGCGGATCTGACAGATGATATGATACTGGCGGAGGCGATGTTAAAGCACATTATCAGCTATGTGCTGGAGTATGCGCCGGAGGAGATGAACTTCTTCAACCAGTTCGTGGACAAAGGACTGATCGAACGTTTGAATCACGTGCTGCATTCTGATTTCGCCCATGTGACTTACACGGATGCGATCGCGATTCTGGAAAAACACAATGAAGAATTTGAATATAAGGTGAGCTGGGGCTGCGATCTGCAGACAGAGCACGAGAGATATCTGACGGAACAGGAATTCAAGCGTCCTGTGTTCGTGACGGATTATCCGAAGGAGATCAAAGCCTTCTATATGAAGCTGAACGAGGACGGCAGGACGGTGGCGGCTATGGACTGTCTCGTTCCGGGCATCGGCGAGATCATCGGCGGCAGCCAGAGAGAGGACGATCTGGAGCTGTTGGAGAAGAGAATGGAGGAAATGGGGCTGAACAAGGAAGACTACCAGTTCTATCTCGACCTTCGGAAATACGGTTCGGTGCGCCATGCAGGGTTCGGGCTCGGCTTTGAGAGATGTGTGATGTATTTGACGGGCATGGGGAATATCAGAGATGTGGTTCCTTTCCCGAGGACGGTCAATAACTGTGAACTGTAGGAAGAATGGGAATGGCAACTGACAGGAGCTGACGGAGAGCTGTTGCTTCCCTGTCACTGGAGGAGTACCGGAAGATGAAGAGAAGATGGACACAGATTTTCTGTGTGATGATGTCTTTCATATTGTTTCTATTGACGGCGGAGCCGGTGCTGGCTACCACCATCTCCGGTCTGCAGGAGGATATTAAGAGGAACCAGTCCCAGCTTAACAGTGTCAACAAAGAAATCGCCGGTTATCAGGATGCGCAGGAGGGCGTGGAGGAAGAGATCAGCGACCTGGATGCAGAGATGGTGGCGCTTTTGACGGATATCAATCTGATCCAGGAGGCGATTGATGATAAGGAAGAGGACATCGCCAACACACAGGTTGCCTACGACGCGGCTGTGGCGGAGAAGGATGAGCAGTACGAATCCATGAAGATCCGCATCAAGTTTATGTATGAAAAAGGTGACGAGTCTTACCTGCAGCTGTTCTTAGGCGCCCAGAGTATGAGCGATATGATGAACAAAGCGCATTATATCGAGCAGCTGTATGAGTATGACCGGACGCTTTTGGAGCAGTATGAGGCTACGGTACAGCAGGTGGCGCAGCTGTGGGATCAGCTGGAAGAAGAGAAGTCGGAGCTTGTGACCTCCAAGACAGAGATGGAGGAGCAGCAGGCCTATGTGAACGAGGTTTTGGAGCAGAAAAAGCAGGAGTACGAGAATTACAGCACCGTGCTGGCCAAGGCGAAGCGGGAGGCAGCCGCTTATACGGCTAAGATCAAACAGGAGACGGCACAGATCCGGAAACTGGAAGAGGAAGAGCGGAAGCGCAGAGAGGAAGAAGAGCGCAGACGCAAAGAAGAGGAAGAACGGAAGCGCAGGGAAGAAGAGGAACGCCGCAGGGCGGAGGAAGCAGCGGCAGAATCCCAGCAGGGGGGCGGTTCGGAGAACGATGATTCTTCTGCGTCGGAGGAAAGCACCGATGATTCCGGGGAAGCGGAGAGTTCCGGGGATTCCGGAAGCAGCGGATCGGATGCTTCGTCCAACAATCCCGTCTCCTCGGGCGGTGGAAAAGGGCAGGAGATCGCGAGATTTGCCTGTCAGTTTATCGGTAATCCCTATGTGGCAGGCGGCACAAGCCTGACCAATGGGGCAGACTGTTCCGGTTTTGTGCTGGCGGTCTATAAGAACTTCGGCTATTCCCTGCCGAGAAGCTCTTACGCACAGTCAGGAGCAGGAACAGCGGTATCTTACGCGGAGGCCCAGCCCGGAGATATCATTTACTATGGCGGACATGTGGGCATCTACATCGGCAACGGCCAGATCGTCCACGCCAGTACGGAGCGGACCGGCATTAAGATCACGTCGGCGACGTACCGCAGTATTATCACCGTCAGAAGGATCGTGTAGCGCAGACAACAGGAAAGATACGGGGATAATAGAGCAGATGTTATTTAGAACAGATATCATATAGAAAAGATATCATATAGAAAAGATATTACTAAAACAAATATTATATAGAAGAGATAGTAATTGAACAGATGCCATTGGGCAGACGGGAAAGAAGTGCAGAACTGCGGAGAAATCCGGAGACTGCACTTTTTTTCGTCTGTAGATGATTGACTGTGTGGACAGCGCTGCAGGTATAAAACAATAAAATAACAAAATTGAAATGTAAATGTAATGTTTCTGTAAGGTTTGGGTGCTATTCTGGAATAATAATAAGGCCAATGACAGAATCTATGACAGGGGATAAGTGACGGGGGAAGCGCTGAATTCGTATATTACGTATATACAGAGAAAACAGACAGAGAAAAAGGGGCGATTTAAGTGGCAGTCATTGTTTTAAGCTGGATCTATATGTTTTTGATCTGTACGCTGATCGGGATCGGTACGTTGAGTCCTGTGCGGAACAGACATTTTTCCGTGACATTATATCTTGTGACGGGCATCATCGGGATCACCGTCTATGCGCAGTTTTTCAGTATTTTTGCAAAGATCGGCCTGTGGGCGCATGCGGTGCTTGTGGCGACGGCGCTGGTATGCGGGTATCGCAATCGCAGCACGGTCTGGCAGCTCTGGCAGACGTATCGTCCGGTGTTGTGTTCCTGGGAAGGGTTTTTCTATTGCTGCTTTGTGCTGCTGATCGCCTTTTTTACATCCAGAGGGGAATTCCATACGGATACGAACATCTACCACGCGGCAGCGATCCGGATCTATGAAGAATATGGTCTGGTCAAAGGGATTGGGAATCTGCAGCTGCACTATGCCTATAACAGTTCCTGTCTGGCATTTGCGTCCATATTCAGCCTGAAATGGCTGCTTGGAAGTTCCCTTCACACCACGACGGGGTTTCTGGAAACGGTGATGTGCCTGTATGCGTTCCACGGACTGCGGGCGTTCAGGCAGCATAAAGCGCATGTTGCGGATATGATGCGGATCGGGATTCTGCTCTACACACTGGTGAATGTGACGCGCAGCATGTCACCGGCTACAGATTATGCGACGATGTTTTTTGCACTGTTTATCATTACCGCCTGGTGCGAAAACTTTTTTGAAAAAGGTTCAGATCTTACGGTTTACTGTCTGCTTACGGTAGCAGCGGTCTTCGCGGCCACTTTGAAATTTTCCTCCTGTCTGCTCGTTCTGATCGGTCTTTATCCAGCCTGGTGCCTGATCCGGGAGAAACGGTGGAGGGAGATCGGAATCTGTCTTTTTGGCGGTTGTGTGGTATTGTGCCCTTTTCTGGTGAGGAATTATCTGATCTCGGGATGGCTGCTCTATCCCTTTGAAGGGATTGACCTTTTTAAGGTACCGTGGAAGATTCCGCTGGAATATCTTGTGCACGATGCCGACCAGATCAAGGTCTGGGGGCGCTGCCTGTATGATGTGGAGAAAGTGGACATGCCGCTTTATGAGTGGCTGCCGGTCTGGTGGGAGCATCAGTTCCGTTATGAGAAGATGTTTCTCGGCGGGGTTTTGCTGGGGGCGGCGCTGCAGCTTCTGATGGTGGGAATGAGACTGTACAGGAAGCAGAAGATCCGGCCGCAGATGGCGGTACTGCATCTGGCCGTGTGGGGGAATGTTCTTGTGTGGTTTTTGGTAGCGCCCTTTATCCGCTACGGGCTGGCCTTTCTGATTGCGGTGGTCATGCTTGCCGTGGGGGATTATCTGGGCGAGAAGAAGCAGGGACTGTGCAGTATTGTGGCGGGGAGTCTGGTGTTTGGCATTCTGGTGTCGCTGAGCCCTTACTGGGACCAGTATGTGACGGAGGCCGGTGTCTTTGTCAAGCAGAATCTGCGGGAGCCTTATTATATCGAACAGAAGGATTACGACCGCGGCAGTATGGACAGCTGTGAGATCAATGGAAACACGGTCTATTTCTCCACGGGGGAAGAGATCAACAGTTATCATGTCTTTCCCGGGACGTGCTATAAACCGATGCTGGAGCGGAGCACGCTGATCGGGGAGCGGATCGAGGATGGGTTTCGGGCGAAATGAGGGGGAGTTTACCTGGGCTTTTCGTGAAGCAGTCTGGGATTTTGAAAAATATAAAACAGATATTTCTTTTCAGTATTCGTGTAATATGTGTATCATGTGTATCATACAGATTGGAGAGCCTGCCAACAGATTATCGGATGAAATGAAAGAAAGCTACCCCGATATTCCATTTGAAAGAGTATATTGAGGAGTGTGCAATTCAGATTGCCAATTATATCATTGAGAATAATGCTACAGTGAGACAGACGGCGAAGAAATTCGGAATCTCCAAGTCTACGGTATATATGGTTGTAACAAAATAGAACGGTTTGTGTGGGCTGTACAGTAGTGGAGAACAGGGCATTTGGAGGAATTGTTATAGGGCTTCCAAATGCCTTTTTAAAATATTAGATTGTGGAATGTAAGGCCTGCGGGTATAATAAAATTATAATGGTATGTGGCGATTTTGTATGAAGATAGAAGAAAGGTGGCTGTTTCATATGAATGAAATTGAGAAGTTAAAAGAATGCATTGTAGAGCAGCTTTTACCTGTGCAGATATATTTATTTGGTTCTTATGCGAATAATACCTTTACAAATGAAAGTGATTTAGACTTTTACATTGTTGTTAAGGATGATGTGGCAGATATTCCAGCAGAAACGGCGAAAGCCTATAAAGCAGTTCGGAGAGTAAAGCAGCATCCCGTAGATATTGTCTTAGGAACTAGAAGCCGTTTTGAGGCAAGAAAAGATATTCCTTCTGTAGAGAATGAAGTATATCGAAAGGGGGTGCTTTTATATGACGCCGGAAACTAAAGAATGGTATGATATGGCGGTCATGGATCTAGGGGTAGCAAGGCATTTAGATGAAACGTATCGTCCGAAACCGTTGGAGATCATTTGTTATCACTGCCAACAGGCGGCAGAGAAAGCGATTAAGGCTCTGATCGTATATTTTGGCGGCAGGGGAGGTATGCCAAAACTCCATGATCTTTCATTTCTGTTGAATCAGATCAAGAATAAGGTTTGTATTGAAGATAAGTATTATGATTATGCAGATATATTGACACCTTATGGCGTGTCGGTGAGATATCCAGGTGAGTTGTTTCTGGAAGAACGACATGCAAAAGACACTTTGGAATTTTCTGGTGAAATTTTAAGGTGGGTACAGAGCATTGTGTGTAGTGAAGGCTTTATGATAATAAAATATACTTAAGCATCTGATAGCACCCTGTTTTTTTACACATTTTTTAGACGATAATTCTGCAAAAAGTGTTTAGCTGTCTCTTTGATGTAGCAACGAGGTCTCCTTTTGAAAGAGTATATTGAGGAGCGTGCAATTCAGATTGCCAATTATATCATTGAGAATAATGCTACGGGGAAACAGACGGCGAAGGAATTCGGAATTTCCAAGTCTACGGTACATATGGTAGTAACAAAATAGAACGATTTGTGTGGAAGATGAAATAGAAAATAAGTAATTTGAAAAGTGGCAAGATGTATATGGGGAGTTATGAGTCCATAGAAATGGATTTATAACTCTTTTATTTATGCTTTGGAAAAGGTGAAAATTTTTGTCCTTTGCCAGGTTAATTCCCATTTTTAGTCCAAGAAACAAAGTTTAAAATATATATATGAGAAAAAAACTCATATATTGCTTTACAGAATGGAATTTCTGGTATAATCTAATAACAGAGTGGAGGTAGGACTATGTTGTGTCAGTTTACTGTGAAAAATTATAAGAGTATACGCGATGAAGCTACGTTTGATATGCAGGCGGCGGCTATTTCAGAACATAATGACAAAGTTATAGTGGGTGCGGATGGCGAATTGTTTTTGCCGGTTTCTGTAATTTATGGTCCAAATGGTGGTGGAAAGTCTAACGTATTAGAGGCAATTCATACATTAGATTCTAAAGTATTGCGTCCTCTTTGTGCTACTTGTGATAAAAGTGATTGTGATTACAAGGCAAGAAAAATTCCGGTGGAGCCGTTCGCGCTTTCTGAGATAAATAGAAAAACGCCGACTGAGTTTGAACTTTTCTTTCGTACTGAGATAGCGGAGTACCGCTACATTCTTCGTGTGCAGGAAGAAATCATTATCTACGAAAGTCTTGACCGGGTGAAATTGGACACTGGAAGGCGTTCAGCATTATTTTTGCGCGACAGTGAAGGAATAGAGTTAAAGGGGACATTCGGAAAGTTTAAGATCAGTGAGGATTTGTCAGGAACATTACCTTTATTATCGTATCTGGGTATTACTTATAAGAAGAATGAAATAGTAAATGACGTGTTGGGGTGGTTTGAGGATTCCATTGATTTTTTGAATTATGGTAACCCATATCAGGAACTTAGAACAGCAATAGCAAGATCTGAAGAAGTCAGAACCTTGGTATTGAAAATGCTACGAGAAATGGATTTGGACATAGAGGATTTTCGCATTGAAGAGAAGGATGAAGACCACATCGAGATATATACGAAGCATATTGTAGAGGGGTATAGTACGGAGTTGGCATTGTCTGAGGAATCCAGTGGAACCCGAAAATTGTTTGGGTTGTTGCCTTATATTGCAAAAAGCCTTGTCTGTGGGACAACATTGGTCATAGATGAATTAGATGCTAAGATTCATCCGCTCTTATTGCAGCATATTATTGAAACGTTTACAGATATGACTATCAATCGTCATGGTGCCCAATTGATTTTTACTTCACATGACTTGTCAACGATGAATAACCATGTATTTCGGAGAGATGAAATATGGTTCGTGGCAAAGGGGAAAAATCAAAATTCTAAGCTATATTCTCTGGTGGAATTTAAGGATGAAAATGGAGTATCCATCAGAAAGGATGCAAAGTTTGATAAGCAATATTTGGAGGGTAAATATGGTGCTGATCCCTATTTGCAGAGAATTATAGATTGGGGGAGTGCAGATGCCTAAAGGAGTCAGAGGTTATAAAGCGGGTAAGGACGACTGGAAGAAAAAACGTCTTCAGGCACACTTGGAAATGAAAAAATATCGTTATTATATTTTTTGTGAAGGAGAACAGATAGAACCCCAGTATTTTGCAGGATTCAAACGGTTGATAGAAGACAATCCGATTTATAAAGACATGGTACTGATTGAGATAGAGCCTTGCGGAGCAGAAACAATGCGCGTAATTGGACGAGCTGAGGAATATGTGAATCGAAATAAAATTACGAAAGGGCAGATATGGTGTGTTTTTGATAAGGATAGTTTTCCAGCGAAGGATTTTGATGGGGTATCGGAACGTGTAGAGGTATTAAATAAGGAGAGTCCAGAAGTTCAGTATCATGCAGCTTGGAGTAATGAGTGTATTGAGTTTTGGTTTCTTTTGCATTTTGCATATTATATTTCAAATAATCATCGAATGGATTACGTTGGATTTTTGAATGATAAATTTGCAGAATTGAAGATTAGCCGATATCAGAAAAATATGGAGAATATTTTTGATGTTCTTTTGGAATATGGAAATCCGAGGTTGGCAATTCGATATGCAAAACGGATTATAAAGGAAAACGAGGGAAAAACGCCAGCAAAGATTGCACCGGGAACGAAGGTATATGAGTTGGTGGAAGAGCTGGCAGGGTACTTGCCAGAGGAAGTGAAAGAAAGGTTTGTAGATTAAGGCGGAGGAAAATATTTGAATATGCCAGAGAGAACTAAGAAATTTCAAACTTTACAAACATTACCTTGGTATGCATTATATGATATTGCGCTTAAAAAAGGTATTGAGGAAAAAGAAATTAGTGGAAAAGAAAAAAGTGTCATAATAGATAAAATATTATCAATTGGGGCCCTGACGGATGATGAAGTGGAGCAATATGTGAATGATTATATTTATGGAAACAGAGTAACATTTACATTGTGGACATTTCAAACGTCATTGAAAACCTCTGACTTTGAAATAGTATATTCTTTGGAGAGTTTGGAAGAAGATTCTTTGGCTATTTCTGGGTATAGAAGACTAAAAGTTATCTCTGTAAATGAGTATGAGGATCGTGTAGAAGTATTATATGTGTATAGTAAAGAGTACTCTTATATTGATGAAAATGGGCAAAGTGCCAGTGTGTGGGAGCAGCATAGGGGGTGTTTATGGATTGGTAAAACTTCAACGTATCTTGCTTGTATTAGTAAGCATGAAAAAATGACCGTTTTCATTACGAAGGTTATTGCAGCGTATTTAAAAAATACAATAACTCAAATAAAGCCACCTAAATCTGCAATTGATAAGTGTGCAAACTTTAAAGCAATAAGCAGAATTACATTACAGGGAAGAGAAGGAGAAAAAACTATTGTTTCAAGAGCTGGGGGAATTACTTTTGAGCAGGAAGAGGAAATTGGGAGAATTCGTTCTGAAAGGATTGATACTTCTGGTAGCTTTATTTCTGCAATTACAGATGACATAGATGCTACAGTTAAGTATAATGTTAGAAATGGGAGTATCGGAATTTATAAACACTTGCCAGCGTCTGTTTTGTTCAAATGGTCTGAAAATGCAATTAAGATTATTTTAGAAGAGATAGAAGAATTGAAAGGGAAACCGGTAGAAGAAATTTTTAAAGAAGTAGGACAAGAAATAAAATGGACAGGAGTGAGCGGAATAGAAGCGACTCAATTAAATTGGTATTTAACTCAAATTATAGCGACTCTTGATAAAGATGAGAATGAGTTTCAAATTCCAAATGATAAATTATCAATATTGGAAAATGAAAAATTGTTTATGAAATTTCCAAGGATATATTGCGAAACTTGCGATTCTTATGAGATACCATACTGCTTTAATTGTGGCGAAGAACTGAAGATAAGCAATAATGCTATAAAAAGTTGTAATTGCGGGGCACCACTGAAAGTTAACTGTTCAGAAGGACATGATACTTGCGAAACGGTATCTTGGTTTATTCCGAAGACTAAATTGATAGATATGATAAACAAAAATATACAAAAAGTCTTTAAAGATTATTTGTTGAAATATAGTATCTGCATTGTGGGTGATAAAATATATATTGATAATAGTAAAGAAGGAATGCAGTCAAAAGTTGAAATACCTTTTGCGGCGATAGAATGCTTTAAACATGATCCGGTTGCACTTACGCAAAGGTTGAAATCCTATACAGTAAATATGAATGAGAAATGTGGCACTGGAACATGCTCATATGAAAAAATTAAGGAATGTATTGAAGATGACAAAATGGCTTGTTTGCCTAAGGTTTTTTATACAATATTGCCTGACTTTCGTCCTCAACCGCATAAAGGGATGGAATATGGAGATGTTGCGGCAGAAGTTATGATTGGTACGAAAGCGTATGAACTAAAAGGTATAATTAAAAAGAATAGCAAAAAATTACTCAGAAAAGTTGTTGATGATGAGGAGAAAATACAATCTCCTCTCTTATCAACATCACAAGAAGGTCAAGAGATAATTCGTCAATTTGTTGAGCAGGGAATGTTAGATGCGAGGTGTGATATAATAGCGATAATTATACCACAGTATATAGACAGCGGTTTTAAAGGGTCTTTGAGACATTTAGCAAGACTTTCGGGAAAGAAAGTTACATTTATTGAGTTAGATGAATTATGTCAGTTGATTTCTATAAATGAAAAAATAAGAATATCATAGTGAAACCAATGTGTTTTGCTGATTGGGTAGGCATGATATTGAGTATATTCTGTATGTCTTTAACATTAATTTGTTTCAAAGTGCAATTAAAAAAGATGTGGATATTTTGGAAATGACTCAGCTGAAAATATTGAATTTGGGCATAACCCCTCACAACACTTCATACAATGTAAAAAAGTGTTCTGAGGGGTTTCCTTTTGAAAGAGTATATTGAGGAGCGTGCAATTCAGATTGCCAATTATATCATTGAGAATAATGCTACGGTGAGACAGACGGCGAAGGAATTCGGAATCTCCAAGTCTACGGTACATAAAGACGTCACAGATCGTCTTGCACAGTTGAACCCGTCACTGGCGGCAGAAGCGAGAAAGGTACTCGACGTTAACAAGTCGGAGAGGCATATCCGCGGTGGACTGGCGACGAGAGAAAAATATCTGCATCAGCATGTATGTTAATGATGGAAAAGAGATAAAGACTTCTGTTTCCACTTTACATTAAGACCGGATGGGCATAGAATAGGTTAAGAATCATTTTAAATCTAAACAAGGACGTTGATGGTGATGCACACGAAGGAAAAGGAAAAAGAAGCACAGGGGACAATATACAGCAATGCGGATCTCAGGAAACTGATCCTGCCATTGATCATGGAACAGCTTCTGGCTATTTTGGTCGGTATGCTGGATACTGTTATGATTTCCGGCGTGGGAGAGGCGGCGGTGTCGGGTGTTTCGTTGGTGGATAATATCAACATCCTGGTCATTCAGGTTTTTTCGGCACTCGCCACCGGCGGCGCCGTGGTGGCAGGACATGCCCTTGGACAACGCAGAGAAGAAGAGGCGGGACGGTCTGCGTGGCAGATGGTCCTTTTCCTGCTCTATGCCTCTGCCGCGACGACGGTGGTGTTGATCGGTGCACACAAGACAATCCTGCGGGCGATCTTCGGGCAGGTGGAGGCCGGAGTCATGGCGAGCGCCACCACATATCTGATCATCACGGGACTTTCCATCTGTCCGCTGGCGCTTTATAATGGCTGTGCCGCGCTTTTTCGGGCCATGGGGAATTCCAAAATCACAATGTACATATCGTTGCTCATGAATCTATTGAATCTGGTCGGCAATGCAACGCTGATCTTTGTCTTCAAGATGGGCGTAGCGGGGGCGGCTATCTCTACTACGGTGTCGAGAACGGTTGCGGCGCTCCTGATCTTTTATCTGCTTTTTCAGGAAGACAGGGTGATTCATTTCAGGAATCGGGTAACTGCAAGGATGAACTTCGGGCTGATCAAAAGGATTCTTTACATCGGAGTGCCAAACGGCTTGGAGAATAGCCTTTTCCAGCTGGGGAAGATACTGCTCTTAAGTCTGGTATCCACTTTCGGCACGTCGGCGATCGCCGCCAATGCGGTCTGCGGCACGATCGCAAACTTTAATATTCTGCCGGGAATGGCGATCAATCTGGCTCTTTTGTCAGTGGCCTCCTATTGTATCGGTGCGGGAGACTATGAACAGACAAGAATCTATACGAAAAAGCTGATGCGCCTGACGAGTGTGTGTATGATCGCGGTGTCGGTGGCGATGATCCTTTTGTGCCGGATCATGCTTATGCTCTACCGGTTGACGCCGGAGACGGAAGCGCTGGCGGTACAGGTTATACGCTTCCATGCTTTTATGTGCATGTTTGCATGGGTGCCGTCGTTTACCCTGCCCAATACCCTGCGGGCGGCGGGGGATGTGATGTGGACGATGGGAATCTCCATTGTATCCATGTGGGTGTTCCGGATCGGCACGGCGTACTTTTTCAGTAATGTGTTCCAGCTGGGGCTGATCGGCATCTGGATCGCCATGACGATCGACTGGATGTTCCGCGGCGGCTGCTATTGGCTCAGGTTCCGCAGCGGCAAGTGGGAGCGGGCGATGAAGGGCAAAAGATAAAGCGCTGTACAGCGTGCGTAAAAGACGGGAAGAAAAGGTCAAGGATACGGCAAAGATAAAAGACAGGAAAAAAGGTCAAAGATGCGGCAAAGATAAAAGACAGGAAATAAAGGCCAAAAATACGGTAAAGATGGAAGACAGGAAGAAAAGGCCAAAAATACGGTAAAGATGGAAGACAGGAAGTAAAGGTCAAAAATATGGCAAAGGTAAAAGACAGGAAGAAAAGGTCAAAGATACGCTAAAGATAAAAGACAGGAAAAAAGGTCAAAGATACGACAAAGATAAAAGACAGAGAAAGCGCAGAGAAACAGAGAAAGCGTACAAAAAACAGGAACAGGAAACGGAGAGTATACATGGAAAGAGAAACGGTTATCGTATTGGATTTCGGCGGGCAGTACAATCAGTTGATCGCGAGAAGGGTCAGAGAATGCAATGTCTATTGTGAGGTGCATCCGTATGATCTGAGTCTGGAGCAGATCAGGAAAATGAACCCCAGGGGCATTATTTTTACCGGCGGACCAAACAGCGTGTATGGGGAAGGGGCCGTGCTTTGTGAGAAAGAGATTTTCGAGCTGGGGATTCCTGTTCTGGGAATCTGCTACGGTTCTCAGCTTATGGCGCATCTGCTGGGCGGCAGGGTGACGAGCGCTCCGGTCAGCGAATATGGGAAGACCGAGGTTATAGTGGATCAGAATGCGGCTCTGTTCGCAGGGGTAGCCGGGAAAACCATCTGCTGGATGAGCCATACCGATTATATAGAAAAGGCGCCGGCGGATTTTACGGTGACGGCGCATACGCCGGTCTGTCCCGTTGCGGCTATGGAATGCCCAGAGAGAAAGCTGTATGCGGTGCAGTTTCACCCGGAAGTGATGCATACTGTGGAAGGGATGACCATGCTGCGGAATTTTGTGCTGAATATATGCGGCTGCAGAGGCGACTGGAAGATGGACGCCTTTGTAGAAACGACAATTCAGGCCATCCGAACTAAAGTTGGAACAGGCAGGGTGCTGTGTGCGCTCTCCGGCGGGGTGGATTCTTCCGTGGCGGCTGTGCTTCTGGCCAGGGCGGTAGGGAAACAGCTGACTTGTGTTTTCGTGGATCACGGTCTGCTGCGTAAAAATGAAGGGGATGAGGTGGAGGCCGTATTCGGGCCCGCCGGACCTTATGATTTGAATTTCATCCGGGTCAATGCGCAGGAACGTTTCTATGAGAAACTGGCCGGGGTGACGGAACCGGAGCAGAAGCGGAAGATCATCGGGGAGGAATTTATCCGTGTCTTTGAGGAAGAGGCGAAGAAGATCGGTGCGGTGGATTTTCTCGTGCAGGGGACGATCTACCCGGATGTGATCGAGTCGGGGCTTGGCAAGTCGGCAGTGATCAAATCTCATCACAATGTAGGCGGCCTGCCGGACTATGTGGATTTCAAGGAAATCATAGAACCGCTCAGAATGCTTTTCAAAGATGAGGTCAGGCAGGCAGGGCTGGAGCTGGGGATGCCGGAGCATCTCGTGTTCCGGCAGCCTTTTCCGGGACCGGGACTGGGTGTCCGCATCATCGGCGAGGTGACGGCCGAAAAAGTGCGAATGGTGCAGGACGCGGACTATATCTATCGTGAAGAGATCGCAAAGGCAGGCGTGGACCAGGGGCTGGGACAGTATTTTGCAGCCCTGACCAATATGCGTTCCGTGGGGGTGATGGGAGATGAGAGAACCTATGACTATGCGGTGGCGCTGCGGGCGGTGGAGACCAGTGATTTCATGACGGCGGAGGCGGCGCAGATTCCCTGGGAGGTACTGGGGAAGGTGACGAACCGGATTGTGAATGAGGTGAAGGGAGTCAATCGTGTGCTGTATGACTGCACCGGGAAACCGCCGGCGACGGTGGAACTCGAATAAGAGAAGAAATATCTTTAGCAGCAGTGTCCCTGGCGAGTATTTTTCTTATTTATGTCGGGATCAAGATCATACAGGTATGCAATATTTATATCCGTGAACACAGGAAACCAAAAGACTGATTTAAGGCAAAATAGAACTTACAGAGAGGCCATTGCGGCCTCTCATGATTTTGCAAGTGCGCCCCACAGGGAAAATGCGATGCCGGCGATCAACAGCACGCAGCCCGTGATCTGTACCGGGATCAAACCCAGATTATATACCGTCTGCCAATATCTGCCCAAATGGGTATACCACTCAGTGGTATTTTCCAGATTCATACTTGCGATCAAAGCCGAAAATAACACCATCAATACGCCTGTAATTTCAAATCCTATCCCGGCGATTATCTTTTTCATAGTTTTCTCCATTTCTGCGCTGCTTTTGTCTCAACTATGTTGAGACGTCGCATGAAACGAGTTTGTGGCAGGCAACGCGCAGACACAAATCCCGCGATTGAAAATTTTAATTTTCAATCATATGCTCTCCTGTCTCCTCCTGTTATTGGGAGGCTTTTTTGGCTGCATTTTAGAGTATTCTGCTAAATATCATATCATAAAGGTATCTACACAGCTATTCTTTTTTATCCTGTAATCAGATTAAAAATTTTTATTATTGAAAATATGTGGATAAAATGGCATATTTTTGGTAAAATGGAAAAGAATATTTGTGAAAAATAACGACAGGGGGAATGACTAATGGAAACGAAGGGATTACTTGAGGCGCCGATCAGCAGAATTCATATGGAGCCGATGGATGTGATCAACGGATTTGAGGTTCGACCCGGCATGTATGAGGTGAACGGGGCCACCGCGATTCCCTGCGGGGTGAATTTTACGGTGTACTCTTACGGCGCTACGTCCTGCGAACTGCTTTTGTTTAAGCGTATGGAGGCGGAGCCCTATGCAGTGTTGAAGTTCCCGGAGAATTATAAGATCGGGAAAGTATATTCCATGATCGTATTCGGACTGAATGTACATGATTTTGAGTATGCCTACCGGATGGACGGGCCATATGATCCGAAGGAAGGGCTTTTGTTCAACAAAAATAATACACTTCTGGATATCTATGCCAAGGCTGTGGCGGGACAGCGGCTGTGGGGCATACCGCAGATGGAAGGGGATGTTTACCGGGCAAGAGTGGTGAAGGACGATTTCGACTGGAAAGATTCGGGACAACCCCTGATTCCCATGGAAGACCTGATCATCTATGAGATGCATGTGAGGGGCTTTACGAAGCATGATTCTTCCGGGGTTGCGCATCCGGGCACTTTTGCGGGACTCAGGGAGAAGATTCCTTATTTAAAAGAGCTGGGAATCAATGCGGTGGAGCTGATGCCGATCTTTGAGTTTGATGAGATGCGGGACTATCGGGTAGTGGACGACAAACCGGTGATGAATTACTGGGGCTACAACACGGTCTGCTTCTTCGCGCCCAACACCAGTTACACGGCGAAGGTGGAATATAATAAGGAAGGAACGGAATTGAAGGAGCTGATCAGCGCTCTCCATGAAAACGGAATTGAGTGCATTCTGGATGTGGTATTTAACCATACGGCGGAGGGAGATGAGCGCGGACCCTGCTTTTCCTTCAAAGGATTTGATAATAACATTTACTATATGCTGACACCGGACGGGAATTACTATAATTTCAGCGGCTGCGGCAATACCTTAAACTGCAACCATCCCATTGTGCATCAGATGATTCTGGAATGCCTGCGCTACTGGACGACGGCCTATCATGTGGACGGCTTCCGTTTCGATCTTGCCACCATCCTGGGGCGGAACGAGGACGGTTCGCCCATGAGCAAGCCGCCGCTTCTGCAGAGTCTGGCTTTCGATCCGATCCTGGGGAATGTGAAGCTGATCGCCGAGGCATGGGATGCGGGCGGCCTCTATCAGGTGGGCAGTTTCCCCTCCTGGAGCCGCTGGGCGGAATGGAACGGCAGATATCGGGATGACATGCGCAATTTCCTGAAAGGGGATTTTGGCATGTGGGAGGTTGCTGCACGCAGGATCACCGGTTCCCGGGATATCTACAATCCGGAATGGAGAGGGAATAATGCGTCCGTGAATTTCCTGACCTGTCATGACGGCTTTACTCTCTGGGATCTGTATTCCTACAACGAAAAGCATAATGAGGCCAACGGCTGGGGCAATACGGACGGATGCGACGATAATCGCAGCTGGAACTGCGGTGCGGAAGGGGATACGGCAGATGAAGGGATTCTCACGCTGCGCAGGCGGCTGGCCATGAATGCCTTTGCCGTGTTGATGTGCAGCCGCGGAACGCCTATGTTCTTTTCCGGCGATGAGTTTTTGAATTCCCAGTTCGGCAATAACAATGCCTACTGTCAGGACAATGAGATTTCGTGGCTGGACTGGAAAGATCTGGAAAAAAACAGAGCACATTTCGAATTCTGCAAATATATGGCGGCGTTCAGAAAAGCACATCCGGTGCTGCGTAAATTTGCGGGCAACAGCTGGTGCGGTTTTCCGGAGATTCAGGTGTTGGGAGCCGATGCCGAGACGAAGGTGCTGCGTGTGATTTATGCCGGCAGGGTAGAGGTGGACGACCGGGGCAACGGTCATGACGATATCGTCTGTCTGGCGGTCAATGTTTTCTGGGAGGATCAGGAATTCTGGCTGCCGAACCTGCAGGGCGGAAAAGTCTGGTATGTGGCGGCGGACACCAGCGGCAGATACCTGCCTCACTATATACCGGGCCAGCAGGGCATGAACAGACTGCCGGAGAATAAGGTCACGGTGGGAGCACGCAGCGTGTGTATTTTCGTGGCGTAAGTTCAAGGACAGGCCATTTGCCGTTTGCCTGACCGGGCAGATTGGAGGGGGTTAACCTATGGGCAAGGCGACATATCTGTTGCGTTGTCCGTGGTTGGGCCATGCAGTCACTGGTCCTGAAAAGAGCGGGTCAATCGTGAATACCGCGCTCGATGATGCCGAAGCCCAACGGGTATGGGCCGGTATGCACGCCAATCGTCGCCCCAATCTGGTAAACGGGCATTTCGGTGATGGCATAGCCTTTTTCCTGCAGGACAGACAGAGCCTGGTCGCGGAAAGTCAGGCCTTCTTCCTGATCATAGCCATAGCCCACTGCAAGACTGTAACATTCAATTCCCAGCCTGCTTTCCTGTAGATATTCCAACAGCAGGTTCAGCGCTTTTCTGGTGGTGCGTTTTCTTCCCCTGTCGATACCGGAGGGGAAGATCTCGCCCTGTTTTAATGTAATCACGGGACGGATATCCAGCGCTCCGCCTGCAAGAGCGGCTACTTTGCCGATGCGCCCGCCGTGTTTTAAGTATTCCATGTTTCCCACTGTAAAAAAGATTCTTCCGGTACTTTTGATCTCTTCCAGCCGCGAAATGGCGTCTTGATAACTGACACCGTGATCCCGGAGCGCTGCCGCCTCCAGAACATACTGCCCCTGCAGGACGGTATTGATGGTGGCGTCGATGACGGTGATCTGTGCCTGTGGATATTTTTCCAGAATAAGGGCCTTTGCGTTGAGAGCGGACTGCATGGAACCGCTGAATTTCGTGGTGATGCAGATGCAGATCACCGGCGTGCCGGCTTCGGCAAAGGGCAGAAAAGCCTCCTCATAATCCTGAATGGAAGGCATGGAGGACTTGGGGTATACGCCCTTTTTCTCTACCATCTGCTGGTAGAAGTCCCGGATGCCGATCTCTACATTTTCCTTAAAATAATGTGTATCGTCGAAGGATACGTAAAACGGTACTACGGTGATGTTCTTTTCCTGTACAAGATCTGTCGGCAGATCGCAGGAACCGTCGCTGATAATATGAAATGCTTCTGTCATGTTCTGAAACCTTCTTTGCTTGCAGGGTAGCGCAGGCCCTTTGTGGGGCGATGCGGTTTTCGAATGCTGTTATGTCGTTTACTCTGGTTGCTATATAGAATACTACGTTTGGATATGAAATGCAATCGTTTTGAGCTTCAAAAACTCTTTTTGGTAGTTTTTAATACTATGTGGGAACACCCTTTCAGCGGATGTGATATGACAGCTTGACCGAGGGTTGTGAGTTACTATATAATACTTATCAAAGAAAAAGTAACAGTTCAATTTATGCAACAGGAGAAAAGGCAACAAAAGAAAAGGTAACAAAAGGCAAGAGGAAGGATAAGGAGGCTGTTTTTATGAAACAAGATCTGATCGTAATTTTGGATCTGGGCAGTACGCAGAATACCGTGATCGCCCGGGAGATTCGTGACCTGGGGGTGTACAGCGAGATTCACCCGCATGATATTACCGTAGATGAAGTGAAGGATTTACAAAATGTGAAAGGTATTGTATTAAACGGCGGGGAAAACCGTGTTGTGGATGGGCAGGAAGTGGAAATCAGCCCTGAGCTCTACAATCTGGGAATTCCCATGCTTTCCATAGATTATCCGCAGTCTGCATGTGAGAAAAAGCTGAGCAGTCTCCCGGATCAGGAAACTTTGAAGAAATTTATCTTCGAGGAGTGCGGAGCAGAAGCCAACTGGAATATGAAGAATTTTATTGAGGATCAGGTGGAGCTGATCAGGCAGCAGGTAGGCGACAGAAAAGTGCTGCTGGCATTGTCAGGCGGCGTGGATTCTTCCGTGGTAGCGGCGATGCTGGTCAAGGCTATCGGGCAGCAGCTGGTGTGCGTGCATGTCAACCATGGTCTGATGCGTAAGAACGAATCCGAAAGCGTAGTCAAAGTGTTCCGCGACGAGCTTCATGCGAACCTGATCTATGTGGATGCTTCCGAGCGCTTCCTGGGGAAACTGGAAAACGTGGCAGATCCGGAGCAGAAGCGGAAGATCATCGGCGGCGAGTTCATCCGTGTGTTTGAGGAGGAAGCAAGGAAACTGGAAGGCATTGATTTCCTGGGTCAGGGAACCATTTATCCGGATATCATCGAGAGCGGCACGAAGACGGCGAAGATGGTAAAATCCCATCACAATGTAGGCGGTCTGCCGGAGGATTTGAAATTCGAGCTGGTAGAGCCGTTGAAACAGCTTTTCAAAGATGAAGTGCGCGCCTGTGGTGTGGAATTGGGTCTGCCCCATGATATGGTATACAGACAGCCGTTCCCGGGACCGGGACTCGGTGTGCGATGCCTGGGGGCGATCACCAGAGACAGGCTGGAAGCGGTCAGGGATTCCGATGCGATCCTGCGGGAGGAATTCGCGAAGGCAGGACTGGATAAGAAAGTTTGGCAGTATTTTACCGTGGTCCCGGACTTTAAGTCGGTGGGCATGAAGAATAATGCCAGAGTGTTTGAGTATATGGTGATCATCCGGGCCATCAACACGATTGATGCGATGACGGCGTCGATTGAGAAGGTTGACTGGGATGTGCTGGAGAGGATTACCGGGAGGATTCTGGCGGAGGTTGGGAATGTGAACAGGGTTTGCTATGATATGAGTCCGAAACCGCCGGCGACGATAGAGTTCGAATAAACAAAAATGCTTAGTAAATCCAGCGTTTATGCGGGTTTGCGGGCTTTGGAAAGGTCTTTTGATAACAAATTGATAACAGTTGTTTGGGTGCGATTATTCTTACTGTCAAGTGGTTTGTTGGTGGGAGAATGATTTGTAAGCGGTTTGGACGGCTGTCATAAATCCATATTTAAACGCCCTTAGCTGTGGGTAGGAACTCATGGCTGAGGGCGTTTTGTCGTGCTTGTCAATCGGTTTTAAGTTTGTCCTTGAATACTTCGGCTAGGGAATCGCTCAATTCCTTAGAGGGAACTTTCGCCCAATGTTGCGAATTATCAAACTTCGGATAATTGTACCGCCACTGGTCGTAGTCATCCTTGCTGATTTCCTCGGCAGAGAGTTTGTCTGCCTGCTCTTTCCAAGCGGAGAGCATTTTCAGCAGTTCGGCGGCATCCTTGTTTTTGTCTTTGTTGACCTTTAAGCAGACTTCCCCGCTTGCTTCGCTGACGGTAAGACCGTAAATATCTTCAAGGGCAAATAAGGTGTGCATAAGCCCGATGTAGCTGTCAATGTCTGGTATGTCCAGAGCCTGCGGCGCAACATCAAGAGCCTGTGCCAGCGAAGCCGTTAAGTCTGCCTTTGGTTTACGTGAGCCTGTTTCGTACTGTGCCAGACGTACATCTGCGCTCCGTTCGGGAAACCCGATAAGCATACCAAGATATTTCTGCGTCATGCCCCGCATAATGCGGAAAAAATGTATTCTTTCGCCAATCGCCATAGTGTTTCACTCCTTGTTTGTATGTTTATAAGGAGTATAGCATATATGCTTAGAGAAAATCAAGCATAAGCGAAACAAAAAAGTTTAATATTTTCTTGCAAACCTATTGACAATAGCATAATTGTTTAGTATTATGTATTAAGCAAAAACGCTTAGAAAGAGAAAGGAGAGGTTGTATGGACAACAAATTTATCCGTGTGGATGAAGTGGCACAGGAGCTTTCCGTATCAAAACCTTACGCCTACAAGCTCATCAAGAAATTAAATGATGAGCTGAAGGAGCAGGGGTTTATCACGATTGCAGGGAGAGTAAACCGCCAGTATTTTCAAGAAAGGTTTTACGAGGCAGGAGAAAAACAGGGAAAGGAGATGGAGTAAATGCCAGTATTTAAGAATGAGGGCAACGGCACATGGTATGTGATGGCACGGTATGTGAACTGGAAAGGGGAGCGGAAACAGAAGTGCAAGCGCGGGTTTGCCACAAAGCGGGAGGCGCAGGAGTGGGAGCGGAAATTCCAGTTACAAAATTCTGCTGACCTTGATATGGACTTTGAAGCCTTTACGGAGCTTTATGCGAATGATGTCAAGAACCGACTGAAAGAAAACACTTGGCTGACAAAGGAGCATATCATTCGGACGAAGATTCTTCCGTACTTCGGGAAGATGAAGATTAGTGGGATTGGCACGAAGGAAATCATTGCATGGCAGAATGAGCTGCTTGCCTACCGTGATGAAAAGCACAATCCCTATTCACAGACGTATCTGAAAACCGTACACAACCAGCTTTCTGCTATCTTCAACCATGCGGTGCGTTTTTATGACCTCCGCTCCAACCCTGCGGCAAAGGCGGGGAACATGGGGAGCGAGGAACACAAGGAAATGCTGTTCTGGACGAAAGAAGAATATAAGAGGTTTGCAGATGAAATGATGGACAAGCCAGTTTCCTATTATGCGTTCCAGATGCTTTACTGGTGCGGAATCCGAGAAGGCGAATTATTAGCTTTGACTGCCGCTGATTTCAATTTTGATAAGGAAACGGTCACGATTAACAAATCCTACCAACGCCTGCATGGGGAGGACGTGATTACCTCTCCGAAAACGAAAAAGAGCAACCGCACAATCAAAATGCCGAAGTTTCTCTGCGAGGAAATGCAGGAATATATCGGTATGTTGTACGGCTTAAAGAAGAAAGACCGCATTTTCACGGTAACAAAAAGCTATCTCCATCACGAGATGGACAGGGGCGCAAAAGCCGCAGGCGTAAAGCGCATCAGGATTCATGATTTACGCCATAGCCATATCAGTCTGTTGATTGACATGGGGTTCTCGGCGGTGGCGATTGCTGACCGAGTAGGGCATGAGAGTATTGAAATCACTTACCGCTATGCACATCTGTTTCCGTCAAAGCAGGCAGAAATGGCAGACAGGCTTGACGATTTGGGAAAGGGGGATTTTTGATATGTCGGCAAAGAATTTAGACAACTGCAACCGTTGGAGGAACAAGACAGTCGCTTTTCGGGTATCTCCCGAAGAAAGTGAGAGGATTGACAAAGCAGTGCGGCTTTCGGGGCTTACCAAACAGGACTATATCACAAGGCGGCTCTTATGCCAAGACGTGGTAGTGCAGGGCAATCCGAGGGTGTATAAGGCTCTCCGCAACGAGCTTGTCGCTGTCCTTGCAGAATTACAGAGAATTGAAGCAGGCGGTAGCGTTGGCAACGAATTATTAGATATTATCGAATTGATTGTTATTATCCTCGGCGGTCTGAAAGGAGAGTGTGAAGATGGCGAATAAAAAAGAAACGGCTGCCCCGAATGTATCTGTTGGCGCAGATACGGAGCAGCCAATTCAAAAATGTAGTAGTAATAGTATAACCCTAAAAACCGAAAAATTCAATATTTTCGTAGAAAAAGGCGGTGGCCGCAATGGCTGAGCTTAAAATTTTGAACATGGACGAGATACCTGCAACCGAGGTCGGGTGGCTTTGGTATCCGTATATTCCTTATGGAAAGATAACCATTGTCCACGGAGACCCCGGCGATGGAAAAACAATGATGATTTTACAGTTAGCTGCTATCTTATCAAGGGGAGATAAACTGCCTTGTGATGATACGGAGCGTGAGCCGATAAGAATTATTTACCAAACCGCAGAGGATGGACTTGGCGATACAATTAAGCCCCGTCTGCTTGCAGCCAATGCAGACTGTACGCAAATCAAGGTGATTGACGAGTCGGAAGCCGCACTCTCAATGCTTGATGAAAGAATTGAACAGGCAATTATTGAAACGGGCGCAAAGGTAATTATTTTAGACCCCGTACAAGCGTATATCGGCTCCCAAATTGATATGAACAGGGCAAACGAAGTCCGCAATGTTCTTTCACAGTTAGGACGGGTAGCAGAAAAATATGGGTGCGCCGTTATCCTTGTCGGACACTTGAATAAAGTACAGGGCGGCAAAGCAAATTACAGAGGGCTTGGCTCAATCGACTTCCAAGCAACGGCACGAAGCGTACTCATTGTCGGCAGGCTCAAGGAAAACAAAGAAGTACGGGTAGTTGCGCATGAAAAATCTTCCCTTGCGCCTGAAGGCGAGCCTATTGCTTTTGAACTGAATAAAGAAACAGGATTTGTATGGAAAGGTCATTATGACATTTCCATTGATGATTTATTGAACGGCATTAGCCGTGAAAAGAAATCCGAACAAGCAGAGAAATTAATCATGGATTGCCTGTCTGATGGGAAATACCAACAGCAGCTTATATTAAAGAAAGCACAGAATATCGGCATCTCAAAAAGAGTGCTTGACGAAGCAAAAAAATCTCTAGGCGTTAAGTCAATAAAGGAAGGCAATGGGTGGTATTGGGAACTTCCCGAAGAAAAAGAAGCGAGCAACTGTTAAGGTTGCAACATTGCAAATGTTTAGGACAAGTGCAATCTTGCAATGTTCTTTTTCGGTTGGGAGTGGACCATATTAAAGTTTGGGGGAGAGTGCAGAGAGTGCCTTTTCAAAGGCGGCTCTGTCTCGTCTGCCGACTCGGTCGGTTCGCAGCTTGTGTGCCACTGGCACACGCTCACCCCTCGGAGAGCGCAAAACCTGCTTGCAGGTTGCATTTTTGTTGGCGTAGCTGACAAAAGTGCTTTTGCGTTACTTTCGGGAAAGTAACAAAGCCTACCAGCCGAAAAGAAAGGGCGTGATTTTATAAGACGGACGATTAGCGCAATGGTGGGGAAAGGCTCGGTCAACCATAACAGCCGCAAATTCAAAGCGGAAAATGTGGATGCTGAACGCTCCTACCTCAATGTAGATTACTGCAATGAGAATATAAAGAAAGTGTACCATAAGCTATTTGATGAAGCATTACAGAGATATAACGAGAAACAGACAAGGGCAGACCGCCGCATTGCCGATTATTACGAGAAGATACGGAACTCGAAGCAGGAAAATGATTTTGTCAAGATTAGTTGACACATTTTCCTCAAGGATTCTGTATCCTATGCTGCTTCTTTCAGGGAATCATAGTATCGCTGCCGTTTTATCATGGGAGGAAGACCTCCATTAGAGGAACAGATCCTCCGGTTATTCCAATAGCTGATGAAATATCTCCAGATGAGGGTTTTCACTTCATCCGTGCTCATCTTCTCTGTATTATAGCGGCCATAGAGCAGTTCAGATTTCATTCTGGCCCACATGCTCTCACAGCGGGCGTTATCATGGCATCTGCCACCTGCACTGTTCATGCTCTGCCGTATGCCATACTTCCGGATTGTCTCCCGATAAAGCTGGCTGGTGTACTGGCTTCCCCTGTCACTGTGGATAATTGCCCCATGGATGCCCGGATATGTCTTCGCCGCGTTTTCCAGTGTCCGCGCACATAATGGAGCTTTCATATTAGTATCCATCGCCAGTCCAACCACGCTGGAATCGAAACAGTCAAAAACAGCGGAAACATACAGCTTTCCATCGCCGGCTTTGATCTCGGTTATGTCTGTTACGCACTTCGCCAGCGGTTCCTCTGACTTGAAATCACGTTTTAACAGATCTTCTGATTTCCGGGCTTCCCGATCCGCTTTTGTGATTCCGTTTGGTTTGCGCCTGGGATGATGGCTGATGCCGATATACTCCATGACACGGTAAACAGTACGTTCGCCGGGAATATCCACATTTTCAGGCTGTTTTAACATTAATGCCTGATACATGCGGATCCGGCCGTAGGTGTCATTGCAATCATCTTCCTCAAGGATTTCCATCATGGCGTCTGCCAGGGGCTGATACTTCCATGGGCGGTCTTTATTTGCAAGGTACTGGTAAAATCCCTGCCTGCTGACATGAAGGATTCTGCAGTAAAAGAAGATATCCCCTTTTAATTCGCCGTCTTTGGTTTTAAGAGCAATAAACTTCATTCTTTCGTTTTTGCTGACCTCAGACGGCTCGCGGCGAAAAAAGCGCTGGCTTCCTCCAGAAAGTCATTT
>ERZ808028.515-NODE-515-length-31679-cov-20.273305_pt1 | contig 31679 bp, 27 predicted proteins | sample MGYA00380184_ERZ808028 | MGnify/ENA primary metagenome ERZ808028 (study PRJEB31490, sample SAMN06133397) | mouse gut metagenome | isolation source: J8_1 | host: mice | place: China: Chengdu | collected 2015-05 ...
GACCAGACCGAGGCCATGACCCTGGGCGACCGCATCGTCATCATGAAGGACGGCTTCATCCAGCAGATCGGCACCCCGCAGGAGGTGTTCGACCACCCCGCCAACCTGTTCGTCGCCGGCTTCATCGGCACCCCGCAGATGAACTTCTTCGACGCCAAGCTGGTCAAGGACGGCAGCGCCTACACCGTGGAGGTCAGCGGCCTCAAGGTGGCTCTGTCCGAGGCCAAGCAGAAGGCCCTGGCCGCCAAGAACGTGGCTTCTCAGGACATCACCCTGGGCGTGCGTCCCAGCCACGTGGCCCTCAGCGACAGCGGCATTCCCGCCACCGTGGACGTGTCTGAGATGATGGGCAGCGAGGTCCACCTCCACGCCAACGCCAACGGCAAGGACGTGGTCATCATCGTCCCCACCGTGGACCTGTCCGGCAACCACAAGGAGACCTTCGGTTACGGCGCCAAGATCAACTTCACCTTCAGCGGCAACGTGTGCCACGTCTTTGACAAGGACGGCAAGAACCTGGAGTTCTGATCCTCTCTGGGCAGTGACCAAGCAGCCCGCGGACCTGTATGGGGGTCCGCGGGCTGTCCCCGTCTGGGGCATCATATCCGGATCGTGAATATCCATGTCGGAAACGGCTATGGTATTCCCCCAGATAAAGGGCTATAATGGATGCAAAGACAGCCCGGCACCCTATCCGGGCATAAAATTATGAAATGGAGGGTCCCGCCATGAAATTCGATGTACGCTATGCCAACCACCCGGAGGACTCCGCTTTGTACACCACCCAGGAGCTGCGCCGCCACTACCACATCAGCGGTATTTTTGAGGCGGACGAGATCTGCCTCACCTACTCCCACCAGGACCGGATTATCGCCGGGGGCGTCATGCCGGTGGAGGGGGCGCTGAAGCTGGACAGCTGCAAGGAGCTGGCCGCCCCCTACTTCCTGGCCCGCCGGGAGCTGGGCGCCATCAACATCGGCGGCCCCGGCACCCTCACCGTGGACGGCGTGGAGTACCGGCTGGGCAGCAGAGACGGCATCTATGTGGGCATGGGGGCCAAGGAGCTGGTGTTCCGCTCCGACGACAAGGCCAGCCCCGCCAAGTTCTATCTCAACTCCTGCCCCGCCCACCGCACCTGCCCCACCGTGCTCATCCCCATGGACAAGGCCCGCTACAACCACCTGGGCGCCCAGGAGACGGTGAATGAGCGCGTCCTGCGCCAGTACGTCCACCCCGCCGTGTGCGAGAGCTGCCAGCTCAGCATGGGCATGACCGCCCTCATGCCCGGCAACGTGTGGAACACCATGCCCAGCCACACCCACGAGCGGCGCATGGAGGTCTACCTGTACTTCGACATCGCCCCCGACCAGGCGGTATTCCACATGATGGGCCAGCCCGACGAGACCCGGCACATCGTCATGCACAACGAGGAGGCGGTGATCTCCCCCAGCTGGTCCATCCACTCCGGCGTGGGCACCGCCAACTACACCTTCATCTGGGGCATGTGCGGCGAGAACCAGGACTTCGACGACATGGACGGCATCCCCACCAGCGAGCTGCGTTGATTTTTGGCTGAGAGGACAGGAAAAAGCGGCACATCGTTGATGTGCCGCTTTTATCATGCCTTTTCGGGGGCGCTGTCCTTTTTGGATACCCTTTTCTTAGGCAGGCGCTGGTACACCTTGGCCTCCTTTTTCAGCCGCGCCGCCAGGGACGGGGTGAATACCCCGGGCAGCGCCCTCCACTTCCAGTTGTTCCCCAGGGTGGAGGGAATGTTCATCCGGGCCTCGCTGCCCAGGCCCAGCAGGTCCTGGGCCTGCATCACCGCCAGGTCCGCCGGGGACGCCCAGGCCGAGCGCATCATCCCCCAGTGGTAGCCCTCCCGGCTGTTCAGCCGCAGGTAGGCCTTGGCGAAGGACACGTCCTTCTTGGGAGCGGTAGCCATCCAGCCCAGGATGGTGTCGTTGTCGTGGGTGCCGGTGTACGCCACGCAGTGGGTGGGATAGCAGTGGGGCAGGTAGTCGCTGCCATTGTCCCGGCTGTCAAAGGCGAACTCCAAAATCTTCATGCCGGGGTAGCCCGTCTCCCGCAGCAGCTTGCACACCGAGTCGGTGAGGAAGCCCAGGTCCTCGGCGATGATGTCCTGCTTCCCCAGCTCCCTGTTGACGGTTTTAAAGAAGTCCAGGCCGGGGCCGGGGCGCCAGCGGCCATTTTTCGCGGTCTTTTCCCCGTAGGGGATGGCGTAGTAGGAGTCGAAGCCCCGGAAGTGGTCGATGCGCAGCATGTCATAGATGGTGAACTGGAAGGCGACGCGCCTCAGCCACCAGCGGTAGCCGTCCTTTTTCATGGCGTCCCAGTCGAACAGGGGGTTGCCCCACAGCTGCCCATCCTCAGAGAAGCCGTCGGGGGGACAGCCAGCCACCTCGGTGGGCAGGCCGTTCTCGTCCAGCTGGAACTGGTCCGGGTTGGCCCACACGTCGGCGCTGTCCCCGGAGACGTAGATGGGCAGGTCCCCGATGATCCGCACGCCCTTGCCGTTGGCGTAGGACTTCAATGCCCTCCACTGGCGGAAAAACAGGAACTGGACCGCCTTCCAGAACTCCACCTGATCGGCCAGCTCCTCCCGGACGGCGGCCAAGGCCGCCGGGCGGCGCAGGCGGACGTCCTCGGGCCAGGTGAACCAGGAGGCCCCGCCGTTCTGGTCTTTCAGGGCCATGAATAGGGCGTAATCCTCCAGCCACTCGGACTGTTCGCAAAAGGCCCCGTACTCGGCGGGAGGATGGGCCAGCAGCCGGTCCGCCGCCTTTTTCAGCACCGGATAGCGGGTCTTGTACATCAGGCCGTAGTCCACGTACCGGGGGTCCTCCCCCCAGTCCAGGTCTTGGTACTCCCGGGGCTCCAGCAGCCCCTCCTCCGCCAGGTCGTCCAGGTCAATGAAGTAGGGGTTGCCCGCGTAGGAGGAGAAAGACTGATAGGGGGAGTCGCCGTAGCTGGTGGGGCAGATGGGCAGGATCTGCCAGTAGGTCTGCCCCCCCGCCGCCAGAAAGTCGGCAAACTGGCGGGCGGCCGCCCCCAGGGTGCCGATGCCGTAGGGGGAGGACAGGGAGGAAATGGGCATCAGGATGCCGGAGCGTCTCATGGAACAGTCCACCTTTCCTTGGGACCGCCGCCCCGGACCCAGGGCGGCGGTCTCTGAATCAATGTGCCAGGGTCCGGGGCGGGGCCACGCTCTCCCCGGGGATGAGCTGGAAGGGCACCACCTCATGGACTGGGGGGCGGGGGCGCTGGAGGTTGCGCAAAAGCACGTCCACCCCCTGCCGGGCCAGCTGCTGGGTGTCCTGCCGGACGGTGGTGAGCCGGGGCAGGGAGAATTGGCTTAGAGGGATGCCGTCGTAGCCCACCACGGAGATGTCCTCGGGCACCCGCCGCCCCAGGTCCCGGATGGCCCGGATGGCCCCAATGGCCATCACGTCGCTGACGCAGAACAGGGCGGTGAGCTCCGGACAGCGCCCCAGCAGGCGCTTGGTGGTGTCGTAGGCGTCGGGGAAGGAGTAGCGGCAGGGCTCGCACCGGCGCGCGTCAAAGGGCAGGCCCAGCTCGTCAAAGGCCCGCTGGCAGCCCTGAACCCGGCGATAGCTGATCTGGGTGCACGACCAGTTGCCCCCCAGCACGCCGATGTGCCGGTGGCCCCGGTCCGCCAGATAGCGCACCACCCGGTAGGCCGCCTCCCCGTCGTCGGTGGTGAGGGAGGACAGGTTGGGGAAGGGCAGCTCCCTGGCTGAGTTGGTGAGCAGGACGCAGGGTACGGTGATCTGGCCGAAGGCCGCCTGGAAAAACTCCAGGTCGCCACCCAGGAACATGACGCCCAGGGGCTTGCGCTCCCGGCACAGCTGGAGGGCGTAGGCCACCTCGTTGGCGTCCTCGTCCAGGTAATAGACGGCGGCGTCCCGCTCCGCGTCCTGCAGGAGCTGCTGGCAGCGCTCCACCAGGTCGGCGAAGAGCATGTTCATGGTGCCCTTGACGATGATGGCGATGGAGGCGCTGGTCTGCTGCTTCAGGCGTCGGGCGTTGGTGTTGGGCTGGAAGTTCTGCTCCTCCACCACCGCCAGCACCCTCCGCCGGGTCTCCTCGGACACGTCTGGGTGGTCGTTGAGCACCCGGGATACGGTGGCCACGCCCACGCCGGACATGCGGGCGATATCTCTGATGGTCATTTCGTGTCACTCCTCATCTGACCAATCATTTTACCCCATCCGACCCCCAAATCGCAACCCTTTTTTGTGGAAATATTCTTTGGCCCCATTCTCAGCTAGAAAAAATCTTTACACAGCGGGACTCGTGTACAGGCTCAGCCCTTGACGGCGCCGGCCGCCACACCCTTGATGATGTGCTTCTGGCAGGTGAGGTAGAAGATGATCACGGGGATGATGGACAGCAGGATCAGGGCCATGGTGGCGCCCAGGTCAACGGTGCCGTAGCTGCCCTTCAGGTACTGGATGTGGATGGGGATGGTGCGGTAGTCGTTGATGTCCAGCACCAGAACAGGCAGCAGGTAGTCGTTCCACACCCACATGATCTCCAGGATGCCCACGGAGATCATGGTGGGCTTCAGCATGGGCAGCACCACCAGGAAGAAGGTGCGCAGGGGCCCGCAGCCGTCGATTGCGGCGGCCTCCTCGATCTCCAGGGGGATGGATTTGACGAAGCCCACGAACATAAAGATGGCCAGGCCCGCGCCAAAGCCCAGGTACACGATGGGGATGGTCCAGGGGGTGTTCAGGTGGAGCCGGTCCGCCGTCTTGGACAGGGTGTACATCACCATCTGGAAGGGGACCACCATGGAGAACACGCACAGGAAGTACAGCGCCCGGCAGAAGAGGGAGTCCACCCGGGTGATGTACCAGGCGGCCATGGAGGTGCACACAAGGATCAGGGCGGTGGACAGCACGGTGATGACGATGCTGTACTTCACGCTGTCCAGGAAGGGGTAGTTGCCGAAGGTCATGCCCTTGATGAAGTTGTCCAGGCCGGCGGACATCTCGCCGAAGGGCAGGGCGAAGGTGTCGGTCTTGACGTAGGTGTTCAGCTTGAAGGAGTTGATGACCACCATCAGCACCGGGATCACGTAGATGATGGAGATGATGGTCAGCACCACGGTGAGGATGGTCTTGTTGCGGCGTTCGGCAGCCAGGGTGTTCATTACTGCTGCACCTCCTTGTTACGGGTATAGGCGAGCTGGGCCAATCCCAGCCCGGCCACCAGGATGAAGAAGATGACCGCCTTGGCCTGGGCCACGCCCTGAGAGGCGGAGTTGGTGCCGTAGAAGGTGCTGTAGATGTTCAGCGCCAGCATCTCGGTGGTCTTGATGGCGGAGCCGTCAGGCTGGATGATGAAGGGCTGGCCGCCGGTGAGGGCCAGATTCTGGTCGAACAGCTTGAAGCCGTTGGTCAGGGACAGGAAGGTGCAGATGGTGATGGAGGGCATTACGTTGGGGATGGTCACCTTAAACAGGGTCTGGGACTTGGTGGCGCCGTCGATGCGGGCGGCCTCCAGCATGTCCTCGGGCACCGCCTGGAGCCCGGCGATGTAAATAATCATCATGTAGCCGATCTGCTGCCAGCACATGAGGATGATGAGGCCCCAGAAGCCGTACCTGCTCTCCATCAGGATAGAGGTGCCGAAGCGGCCCAGGATGCCGTCGAAGATCATGGACCAGATGTAGCCCAGCACGATGCCGCCGATGAGGTTGGGCATGAAGAACACCGTGCGGAAGATGTTGCTGCCCTTGATGCTCTGGGTGAGGACGTAGGCCACGGCGAAGGCCAGCACGTTGATCAGCACCAGGGACACCACAGTGAACAGGGCGGTGTACCAGAAGGCGTGGGTGAAGGAGGCGTCCTGGAAGGCCTTGACATAGTTGCTGAAGCCAATGAACTGCGCGTCGGAGATCAGCTGGAACTGGCATAGGGACAGGTAGATTCCCTGGACGAAGGGCCAGACGAACCCGATGATGAAAGCGGCCACCACCGGCCCCAGGAACAGGGGAAACCAGCGCCGGGTGGAACTGCGGATAGAACCTCCCTTGCCTTTCTTGTTCTGTTTCAAGGTATCAACTCCCTTTCCTTAAAATACCGGGGACCCGGGCTCCGCGCCCCGGCCGGGGTGCGGAGGCTGCGGCGGGGCGGGCGCGCCCGCCCCGCCGCATTGGTCCCTATCCGATCACTTCGAAGCGTTTTCGCTGTCCTTCTGATAGTGCACGGCCCAACCGTCCACGAAGGCGGTGCGGACCTGCGCCCAGTTGGCGTCGGACTGGTCGGCGTTATAGGCGTTCAGCGCGGACACGATGGCCTTGCGGTACTCGGTCACGTTGGGCTGGAAGTTGGTGGCGGCGTTCATGGAGTAGCAGCCGGCGGCGGAGTACTCCTCGGCGGCGGCCAGGAAGCCGTTGGTGGACTTGGCGGCCTGCTTATAGGGCATGACGCCGAAGGTGTCCACCAGCTTGCGGGAGGCGTCGGGATCGGTGACGCACCACATCATGAAGTCCATGGTGGCCTTCTGGTCGGCCTCGGAGGCCTTGGAGTTGATGGCCCAGTAGTTCTCGGTGCCCACGTTCAGGCCGGCCTTCTCCTCGCCGGCCACGCCGCAGTAGTAGGGGATCATGGTGGCGTTGGGCACGGCGTCGGACACGCCGCCCTCACCGGTGTAGGCCCAGGAGCCGTTGACATAGAAGGCGGCCTTGCCGGTCTTGAACTCATTCAGGGGGTCGTGGCCGCCCACGGACAGTTCCTTGGGGTCGGTGGTGCTGTTGTTGATGCACAGGTCATAGAGCATCTTGAAGTTGTCCATATACTTGCCGGTGATGCTGGGCGGGCACTCCTTCCAGACCTCGCCCTCCTGCTCGTAATAGTACTCCAGGTTGGCCATGTGGCCGGTGAAGCGCCAGGAGGAGGAGTCGTCCATGTCGGAGGCGGTGAAGGCGTCGAAGCCCAGCTCGGCGGCCCGGGCGTGGATGTCCTCCACCACGGTCTTCAGGCCCTCGAAGTTCTTGATCTCGTCCATGGAGTGGCCGGCCTTCTCCACCAGGTCGGGGTTGACGATGATGCCGTAGCACTCGTAGCAGTAGCTGATGGACACCAGATGGCCCTCATCATCGTACAGGGTATACTCGTCGCTGGTCAGCTCCTTGGCGATGGCGGTGTCCTTCAGGTCCATGGCGTAGTTCTTCCACTGCTTCACCGCGGCCTGGTTGCCGATGACGAACAGGGTTGGGGCGTTGGTCTTGTCCATCTCGGACTTCAGGGTGGACTCGTAGGTGCCGGAGGCGGCGGTGACCACCTTCACGGAGACACCGGTCTTGTCGGTGTACATCTTGGCCACTTCCTGCAGGGTGGCGTCGGACTCGGGCTTGAAGTTGAGCCAGTAGACAGAGCCTTCGGAGCTCTTCTTGCCGCCGCAGCCGGCCAGCAGGGAGACCAGCAGCAGAGCGGACAGGACCAATGCTGAGAGTTTCTTCATCATGTTCATTTCCTCCTATAGATTTGATGTGGTGTCAGGCTGGAAACGTTCCTGGTAGCGTTACCGGGAACGTTTCCGGTCTCTGTGACACCATCATACCAACATCATACAGGGTTTGCAAGCAAAAATTTGCCGATCCCTGCAACTTCGGAGGAATGCAAAAAATCCGCGCTTCATTTTTGTGAAAAATGCTCCCTTGACAGGATAAATTTTCCCGAAAAAAGGAAAAAACCAGCCCCTTCGGCTTTCAAAAAGCCGGAGGGGCTGGGCGCGGGGGGAGGGACCGGGGTCAGTATCGGCGGATCACCGCCACCACCCGGCCCAAAATGGAGCAGCCCTCGCCGTCGATGGGCTGGTACTGTCCGCTGGAGTTCTCCGGGTAGAGCCAGATGTGGCCGTTCTCCCGGCGGAAGGTCTTGACCGTGGCCTCGTCGTCAAACAGGGCCACCACGATGTCGCCGTTGCGGGCCAGGGGCTGCTGGTGGACCACCACCACATCGCCGGGGAGGATGCCCGCCTCCAGCATGGACTCCCCCCGGACTTTTAGGGCGAAATGCTCCCCAGTGAGCCCGCCGGTGTCGAAGGTGAGGTACTCCTCAATATTCTCCTGGGCCAGGATGGGCGCCCCCGCCGCCACATAGCCCAGCAGGGGCACCTGGTCCCTGCGGCCGTGGGTGGGGTCGGTGATGGTGATGGCCCGGGTCTTGCCCTCGGCCTGGGTAATGCACCCCGCCTCCCGCAGGCCCTTCAGGTGAAAGTGGACGGTGGCGGGGGATTTCAGCCCTACCGCCTGGGCGATCTCCCGCACGGAGGGGGGGTAGCCGTGCTCCTCCGCGAAGGACAGGATGTAATCATAGATCTGTTGCTGCTTTGGGGTCAGTTTCGCCATAGCGCAAGCTCCTTCCAAAGTCGTCCGCCGGCCGGGGCTCCAGGCGGGACGCTGAACATTTCCAGCCTTATGGGTGCATTATACCACAGCTCGTTCGAAATGTCAAACGTTCGTTCTAAAATTTTTGCAGCTTGGAATGGACCTCTCCCCTGCCCTTTTTTCGGAGCAGATCGAAGGCGATGAGGGCGGCGCAGCCCAGCACCAGAACAGCCAGGATCAGGATGGCGCAGTCGCGGAAAAACGCCTGGGGCAGGATGTTGATGATCTGATCCACGTCTGGGTCAAAGAGCCAGTTGTCCTTCCCGGGGAAGAACAGGGCGTGGAACGCCACAAAGGCCCGGTCGAAGTCCAGGGCGGCCAGAACGCCCACAATGAGGAACACGGTCCCCAGCCCGGCCCCCGCCCAGAAAGCGGGGCCCCGGCCCAAGATCCGGGCGGGGCGGTGCCTCCCCCGGCGGATGAGCAGCAGGCAGGCGGTGAGCAGGGCCAGGGCGCCCACCAGCACCTGGAGGTCCAGCTGGAACAGGAAGCGCACGTCGGTGAAGTGGCTTTTCCCGCTCTCCGACCACTTGAGGACGCCGGTGGAGAACTCCTCCCCGCCCAGGCAGTAGTCCAGCATCTCGTCAAAGGCGGTTTTGATCTCCTCCTCCGTCAGGCCGGTGGACTCCTCCAGCCCCAAGGGTCCGATGTGGGCGTAGTAGAAGGGGCGGCACAGGATGGGCACGGCGATGGCCCCGGTGAGCAGGGCCATCGCCAGGGCGGCGGCCAGCAGAACGGTAAAGGATTTGCTGTCTTTCATGAAAATTCCTCCTTTTCAGGCAGAGCGGACAGGGCAATGAGCGCCTGGGAGGGCAGATAGAACAGCCACATCCCAATAGAGACGGCGAAATAGGACGGGGACTCCGGGGGCAGGGCGTTGAACAGCCCCACGCACACATCGCACCCCACAAACAGGGTGAGGCCCAGGGCGAATCTAAACCAGCGCTTTCCCTTCACCTTCCAGGCCAGCAGGGTGTTGGACACCAGCTGGGAGAAGTACAGCGCCGCCAGCAGGTTCACCGGGGAGGCCATACGCAGGGCGTATACCCCCAGCCCCGCCCCCAGGGCCAGGGCGGAGCGCAGGGCCCAGGCGCTGTCCGCCCCGGCCCGACGCAGACGGAGATAGTACACCGTCTGCACGCACAAGAACAGGGCGACGCCCAGGGCGTAATGGTCGTTGCGCACCAGCAGAAACCAGTCCGCCCCGGCGGTGAGGGCCAGCGCCAGGGACACCAGCCGGTCTGTGCCCAGCAGGGAGAAGGCCAGGCACAGCAGGACGCCCGCGTATTTGACGGGGATGGACTCACTCCCCCGCCCTGTCAGGTCCAGCGCCAGGAACAGGGCGTACAGCGCCCCCTCCACCGACAAAAAGGAGGACAGGAGGGCGGGCGAGACCCGCTTACTCATGGCGGGGCTCCTCTGGGTCAGACAGGTCCCGCTTGATGCCCGCCACCACCTGATCAAACTCCTCGGGGGTGGAGATCTTGCACGAGCGCTCCTTCCAGTAGGAGGCGTAGGGCACCCCCTTCAGATACCAGGCCAGATGCTTGCGCATCTCCAGGCAGGCGATCTTCTCCCCCTTGTGCTCCAGGGCCAGCTCAAACTGCCGGGCGGCGGTGTCCATCCGCTCAGACAGCGGGGGCAGAGGCGGGATCTCCCGGCCCTCCAGGGCGGCGGCGCACTGCTCCAGCAGCCAGGGGTTGCCGAAGGCCCCCCGGCCCACCATAGCCATGTCCGCCCCGGTGACCTTCAAAATCCGTACCGCGTCCCTGGGGGAGAACACGTCCCCGTTGGCGATCACCGGGATGGACACCGCCTCCTTCACCTGGCGGATGTAATCCCAGCTGGCCGAGCCGGAGTACATCTGGGTTTTCGTCCGGGCGTGAACCGCCACGGCGGACACCCCCGCGTCCTCCAGGCGCCGGGCGAACTCCACACAGTTGATGGAGCCCTTGTCCCAGCCCAGCCGGAATTTGACCGTGACGGGCTTTCCTCCCGCCCCCCGAACCACCGCCCGGGCCACGGCGGCGGCCTTGTCCGGGTCTCGCATGAGGGCGCAGCCGTCCCCGGAGTTCGCCACCTTGGGCACAGGACAGCCCATATTGATGTCGATGATGTCCGCCCCCGACCCCTCCAGGGCCAGGGCCGCCCCCTTCTCCATAAAGGGCTCGTCGCAGCCGAAGATCTGGACGGCGGCGGGGTGCTCGTGCTCCCCAAGCTTCAACAAGGTCGGGGTCTTTTTGTCCCCGTAGCACAAGGCCTTAGCGCTGACCATCTCCGTCACGGTATAGCACCCCGACAGCTCCCGGCAGATTGCCCGGAAAGCTAAATCCGTCACCCCCGCCATGGGGCCCAGAGCCAGCCGGGTGCTCAGCTCCACATTGCCGATCCTCATAAATCCCCTTCCCTCCGCCCCGCCGGGGACAGAAAGCTACGCTTGCCGAATTTTTATACTATATCATACCAAATTACGCCCCAAAAGGCAAGACAGGCTGCGACAGGCTTTTTGGGACGGGCATTTTATAATAAATGAGGTTTCCATAATATGGATTATTTATACTGATGCTAACACCACGGAGGGATGGACCATGACGGCAAACGAGGGGACCAGACGGGAAAAACGGGGGCGGCAGCTCTCTCTGCCCACCATGATGCGGCTGAGCGACTGCGCGGTGCGGTTTCTGCTATCGGCGGTGCTGGCGGGGGCGGAGCTGATGGGGGGGCACTCCCTGTTCGCTCTGTCCCTGGTGGCGGTGTGCAGGCCGGGGCTGGAGGGGCTGGCGGCCCTTCTGGGGGCGGCGCTGGGCTATCTGTCCTTCCGGGGGGTGCTGGAGGGGCTGCGCTACATCGCCGCGTCCATGATGGTGTACGCCGTCTCCCTGGCCCTAGGGGAGTTCGAGCTGTACCACCGGCCCTGGTTCATGCCCGCCGCGGCCGCCGCCATCAACGGCATGGTGGGCTTTGTCTACCAATCCGCCGCCGGGTGGAGCCGGGGGGCGGCGGTGGGCTTTGCCACCGAGGCCGCCCTCACCGCCGGGGCGGTGGTGCTCTACCGCCAGGCCTTCGACCTGTGGGAAAGCCGGCGCCCGGGGGGCGAGGTCACCGTGCGCCAGCTGGCGGGGGCCATCGCCCTGTGCGCCAGCCTGATGATGGCCCTCACCCGGGTGAACGTGGCGGGGGCCTACTCCCTGGGGCGGGTGCTGTGCGTGAGCGTGGTGCTCACCGCCGCCTGGCAGGGAGGCGTGGGCATGGGCTCTGCCGCCGGGGTGGCGGCGGGGCTGGCCATGGGGTTCTCCTCCGGCCTTCCCGCCTGGTACACCATGGTCTACGCCCTTCCGGGGATGGTGGCGGGGGTCTTTGTGAAGCAGAGCCGGCTGATGTGCGCCGCGGCCTATGCCCTGAGCGGCGCGGCGGCGGCGCTGTGGACCTGGGACCTGGGGCCGGGGCGCGCCTTTACCTGGGAGCTGGCGGCGGGGACGGCGGTATTCCTGCTCCTGCCGGACAAGCTTTTGCGCCGGCTGTCCGCCCTGCTGCGCCAGGAGGAGCCGGAGGAGGAGAGCCTCCACGCCCGGAAGTTCGCCGCCCGCCGCCTTCAGCAGACCGCCGAGGCCTTTCGGGCGGTGTCCGGGGGGCTGCGCGCCGCCTTTCAGGCACCCGCCGTCCCCAACGACGCCGACGCGGCCCGCATTTTCGACCGGGCGGCGGACCGGGTGTGCGTCAAGTGCAAGCAGCGGGAGCGGTGCTGGCAGCGGGAGTACCAGGTGACCAAGACGGCCCTGGCCGACGCCCTCACCCCCATGCTGGACCGGGGGGCGGGGGCGCTGGAGGACTTCCCGCCCCACTTCTCCAGCCGGTGCATCCGGTTTGAGACCTTCTTGGTCGCCGCCAACGGGGAGCTGTCCGCCCTCTTGAGCCGCAGGCGGTACGACAGCCGGGTGCGGGAGAGCCGGGCGGCGGTGTGCGCACAGTACGGCCATATGGCGGCGGTGCTGGACCGGACGGCGGCGGAGCTGGGCCAGGAGCCGGCGGTGGATGTGCGCCGCCAGCGCCTGGTGAAGCAGCGCCTGGCCGCCCTGGGGCTGGAGGGAAGGGTGACGGTGTACGCCGACCAGTACGGCCACCTCCAGCTGGAGGTGGAGGGCCAGGGGGCGGAGCAGCTCAGCCGGGAGGGGGAGATCGGCCGGCTGTCCGCCATCCTGGGCTGTCCCCTGCGGGACGCGGACAGCCAGCGGGGGCACGCCCACCTGTGCCAGCGGGAGCCGCTGATGGCCATTGCCGGGGTAGCCGGGGCGGACCGGGAGGGCCAGCCCATCAGCGGCGACGCGGGGGTGTGGTTCAAGGACGACGCGGGGCGGCTCAACTTTCTGCTGTGCGACGGCATGGGCAGCGGGTCGGAGGCCCGGGAGGACAGCGAGAGCGCCCTGCGCCTGCTGGAGAAGTTCCTCCGGGCGGGGCTGGCCCCGGAGGAGGCGCTGACCACCGTGGGGGAGGCCCTGGCCCTCCGTGGAGAGGAGGAGGGGGGCTTCACCACGGTGGACCTGCTGCAAATCGACCTGTTCAGCGGCAAGAGCGGGGTGTATAAGCTGGGGGCGGCCCCCACCTACCTGCGCCGGGGGGGCGGGGTGGAGCGTCTGTGCGGCGAGTCCCTGCCCGCCGGGGTGGCGGCGGGGGAGCTGTCCGCGCCGGACGCCTTCGCCCTGTCCCTGGACGCGGGGGACTGCGTGGTGCTGGTGAGCGACGGGGTGACCACGGGGAAGGAGGACCGGTGGCTGCGCAAGCTGCTGTCTGAGTTCGACGGCCTGTCCCCCCAGGCCCTGGCGGCCCAGATCCTCCAGGAGAGCGGGGCCCGCTCGGGCAGCGGGGACGACCGCACCGTCATCGCCATCAAGCTGGACGTGAGGACATAGCAAAGGGCCCGGAGGAGGCATCCTCCGGGCCCTTTTTTACGCCGCGGGGATGATCCCCCGGTCAATTTTCAGCCGCAGCACCCGCAGCACGCTCTCATCCAGCCGCTGCGTGGAGATGGTCCCGTCCTCCACCGCCTGGGTGAGCGCCGCCACGGCCTCCCCCAGGTCCTGGGGGGAGAGCAGCAGGTCCACCCCGGCCTGGACGGCCCCCACGGCGATGTCGCCGCTGCCGTAGTGGTCGGTCATGGCCCGCATTTTCAGCCCGTCGGTGATGACCACCCCGTCAAAGCCCAGCTCCTCCCGCAAAAGCTCCGTCACGATCTTATAAGAGAACAGGGCGGGCTGGTCGTCCACGTCGGCGATGATGAGGTGGCCCATCATCACCGCGTCCGCCCCGGCCTCGATGCCCGCCTGGAAGGGGAGCAGCTCCGCCGCTCTCAGCTCCTCCAGGCTCTTGTAGACGTACACCGAGCCGTAGTGGCTGTCGGCGGAGGTGTCGCCGTGGCCTGGGAAGTGCTTGAGGGCGCAGGCCACCCCGCCCTCGTGGAAGCCCTCCACGGCGGCGGCCACCAGCCCGGCGGCCTGGTCAAAGTCGTCGCTGTAGGCCCGGTCGCCGATGACGGTGTTGGCCGGGTTGGACCACACATCTGCCACCGGGGCCAGGTCCATGTTGAAGCCGCAGAATTTCATGTCCTTGGCGATGGTCCTGGCGTTTTCCGCCGCCTTGTCCGGGCCCTGGTCCTTGAACTCCAGCATGGGGCCGACGTAGGTGGTGCCGATGGTGCGCATCAGGCGGTTCACCCGGCCGCCCTCCTCGTCGCAGGTGAGGATGAGGGGGATCTTGGAAAAGCTCTGCAGGTTGGACAGCATGGTGTGGGCCTGGGTGAGGCTCACCAGATTGCTGGTGTCAAACAGCAGTCCGCCCACCGGATATTCCTCCAGCGCCCCCTGGGCGGCCGTCCCCGCCACCGTCAGCTCGCCCGGGGTCAGGTCGCCGGGCTGGACGATGAAGAGCTGGCACACCTTCTCACGCAAGCTCATCGACCCCAGCATCCGCTCCGCCTGGTCGGGGGTGGGGGTGGGAGTGGGCTCCGGAGTGGGCGCCGGGGTGGGGGTGAGGGAGGGGACGGGGGGCGCGCTGGGGCTGGGCTGGGGCGGCTGAGCGGTGGACTGCCCCAGGGCCAAGGCGGCAAATACGGCTATGGCCGCCAGCACCACGGCCAGCGCCACTCCGGCCGGGATCAGCCACGTCCGGGAGGGGGGATCGGTTCTCTTTCCTGTATACACGGCAGGGACCTCCGCAGCATATTTTTTCGCGGTCCTATTTTACACCATTTCTCACCCCGCCGCAAGTGCGGCGGGGCGGAGTTTTTTGGCCTGCCCGCCGCATATGGGACGGGCGGGGAGAAATAGGGTTACACCACAGGGGGCCGGGCGGCGCTTTCGCACCATTTCCACCCGGCGCACATAGATTGAAGTGAAAACAACGGCGGGGCCATAGATTTTATCGCGGACGCCGCCGGGACTTGGAGGAGGCTTTCGGATGCCCAATATACAATATTTTCTGGGAGGCAATACGCCCTCGGGGTTTTACTCGCTCTATCACCAGCTGTCCGACCCCAGCCGGACGCGGGCGCTGTATATCATCAAAGGCGGCCCGGGCAGCGGCAAGTCCACCCTCATGCGCCGGGTGGAGCGCCATGTCCAGGCCGCCGGGCTGGAGACCCAGCAGGTGCTTTGCTCCGGCGACCCGGATTCCCTGGACGCGGTGATGATCCCCCGGCTGGGGGCGGCGCTGGTGGACGGAACGGCGCCCCAGGGGGTTGTGCCGGAAGTACACGATGAAGGTCAAGGGCCGTACTTTTTCTTTGAAAAGAAAAAGTACCAAAAAGAAACTTTTGACCGCGAAACTGCGTTTCGCTTGGGGCTTTCATTAGAATTTCCAGGTGATCGACACGTTCTGCTGACCTGTTGACCGGTGCTTTTCACCGATTTCGATTTTTTCCACCAATCCTACCACTAACTCTCGGGGGATGGTTTCCAGTTTGAGAAGCTCCCTCGCCCGCTCCATCAGGCCGATCTGCTGCCGCGTATCCTCCCGCCGGGCCAGCTCTTCCTCAATGTGCGCCAGCCGCCGTTCCAGGCGGCTTTTTTCGTCCAGAAAAGATTGGTTCAGCTCCACAAACTGGCTTTCACTGATGACCCCGGCCACCTTGTCTAAGTACAGCGTTTTGAGCGCCTGACTGCGTTTTTCTAACTGAGCCACAACGGATTTTCGTTCCTGTTCCAACGCTTTCTGGCGGGTATCCTTCTGGGGCTGGAGGTCCTTGGCATCCAGCTCATAATAGGTTTGGACGTAGTAGCGAATGCGGTCGGACACCAGGTCAGTGAGCTGGTCCAGCCGGACGGAGTGGCGGGTGCACAGCTTTTGTTTTCCACTGTCGGCGTACAGCTTACAACGGAGGTAACTTTGCTTGCCGTTGGAGCACTTACTCATGGTGGAACCGCAGTCGGCGCATTTTACCAGCCCAGATAGGAGGTGTGCCTCCCCGGAGCCGTCGGTTTTGGCGCGCAGACGCAGGCCCCGCTGAACGGTCTCGAAGGTAGCCCGGTCGATGATGGCCTCATGGGTACCCTCCACCCTGTACCACTGGTCCTCTGGGGTGTCGATGATGACCTTGGACTTGTAGCTCACCTTTTTTCTCCGCCCCTGGATCATCACCCCGGTGTACATCTCGTTGGTGAGGATGCGTCCTACCGTCACCTTGTTCCACAGGCCGAAGTCGTTTTTCATCGGGTGGTTGCAGGTCCAGCCTCGCTCGGCCTTGTAGCGGGTGGGGTTGGGGACCCCCTGCTGGTTGAGCAGATAGGCGATGTTCTGCCGTCCGTGGCCCTCCAGAGACCATTGGAATATCTGCCGCACCACCTCCGCTGCTTCTGAATCCGGGATAATGTGGTTTTTGTCCGCCGGGTCCTTCTGGTAGCCGTAAATGGGGAACCCCCCGATGTACTTGCCCTCTCGCCGCTTCAGGTCGAACACCATGCGGACGTTTTCGGACAGGTCCTCCAAGTACCACTCGTTCACCAGACCGTTGATCTGCCGGGCCTTCTTGTTGCCCTTCACCTCGGTGTCGGCGTTGTCCGCCACAGCGATGAAGCGGATGCCCCAGATGGGGAACAGGCCGTGGATGTACTTCTCCACCAACTCCATATCACGGGTGAACCGGGATTGGGTCTTGCAAAGGACAATTTGAAACTTCTTTTGCTTGGCAGCCTGGATCATACGGTTGAAGTCGGGGCGGTCGCTGTCGATACCGGAGAAATCCTCGTCACAGTAGATGGCATAGATGTCCCAGCCGTGGTCGATGGCGTAGTGGGTCAGCAGGGATTTCTGGTTCTGGATGCTCTCGGACTCGGGCTGGTGCTTGTCTTCATCCTCCTTACTCAGTCGTGTATAGATCGCGCAAAGGATTTGTTACACCTCCTCAAAGGCGTAACTGCTCACTGCTATGATACCGCAGGAACAGTCGAACCGCAAGGATTTATTTGAAAGGCCTTTGCCGATACAACGGCAAAGGCTTCACTCGTGGAGCTTTTACAAGTTTATGAGCAGATAACAGCAAACATGAAAGCATCAGATGCATTATGTTCGGAGTTGATAATTATGATTGAAATATTTGTCAGTTTATAGTATGATTTATATATATTGCTTGAAAGGATAGGCGCCTATGTTTCAAGCCGAGCTTTTGGAGAGCATCCCGGAGACCAGATATCTCTCAGTGGACAACTATACAATCTACCGGCCCATCATGCGCATTTTTTACTTGGAACACCAGAAAATGCACTATCAAATGGACCGGGACACCGTGCTGTCCCTGCTTCAGCGGCAGACAGGATTTGCCGACTACACCCCGGAGAAGCTGACCTTAGATTTGCAGCAACTGGTCAGCTGGAAAAACCTTACCCCGATCCAGGACCCGCGCAAGCCCCGCACCATCGCCGAATTTAAAAACCGTCAGTTCCAATACATGATGTCCCAGCCGGCCATTGAGATTGAGCGGATGACGATCACGCTGGAGAACCTGTCCGCCCGGGCAGCCAGTCTTTCCGTCAGCCCCTTCCGACGCATCCGGGAGGACCTGCGCAAAGCGGAGCGGCTGGATGAGCTGCCCCTCCGAGAGGTCCATGCCTGGTGGCAGGATCTGCAGGAGGATTTCCAGCGCCTGAGCAAAAATCACCAGGACTATCTCCGGGAGTTCTATGGGCCTGGGATGGAGATGCAGATGAAATCGGTGGATTTTATCCTCTACAAACAGCACCTGATCCGCTATCTGGAAGAGTTTGTCCAGGATCTTCAGCGCAGCGCCGCTCAAATTGACGCGCAGCTGGAACGCTTCACTCCGGAACAGACAGAACATATTTTGGACCTGGTCCAGCGCAGCGAGCTGGAGATCCCCCGGCCCCAGTCTGAGCAGTCCCCCAACTGGGAAGCTGAGCTGCGGACCCGGAACCTGGGCGTCTGGAAGTCGCTGTCCGACTGGTTTATCGGCAGCGAATCCACCGCCCGGCAGGTGCTGAACATCACCAACGAGGTGATCCGCAGAACGGTGCAGAACGCCGCCCTCTTGGTGCAAATGGAGAACATGGGGGTGAGCAATAAAGCGGAGCTGAACCATCTGCTCACGCTGTTTGCTGGCTTCCAGTCTGTTGATGAGGCCCACCGGCTGTCCGCTTTGGTGTTCGGCGTCCAGCAGGTGCGGCACTTCACTTTTTTCGCCATCCGGGAGAGCGAGCGGGTCGATTTGAGCACCTATGAGGAACCGCCCTTCGAGTATCCCCTCCAACCCAGGACACGGACTTACAAGCCCCGGCTGGATCGGTCCGGCTTCCCGGACAAAAGCGCCGAGAAGGCGGCCCAGCGGCAGAAAATCATGGAGGAGGAGCAAGCCATCCGCCAGGAGGTTCTAAGCTATATCCAGGATGGAACGCTGGACCTGGCCGCGTTGGAACGCCCTGTCTCCCCCGCTGTGCGCACGGTGTTCCTGTCCTGGGTGGCCGCTGCCAACCTCAGCCCCGATGGATGGGGCCAGACCCAGTACGGCCAGCGTTATACCTTGAAAAAACGGGCCGGCCAGACCTGTACTCTGGTCTGCACCGACGGCACCCTGACCATGCCAAGCTGCGCGCTGCTGTTTGAGGAGGCCGGCCATGGATGAGTTTCGCGCACTGCTGGACCGTTTTTGGGTCACCCGAGCGGGAAATAAGGAGCTTTACTTTACATTGAAACGCATTCTGCCGGAATACCGCAGACTGATCAGTGAGCAGCTTGGCTGGAACCTGATTGTCAACGAGGCCATCGTCAAACTGGAAAAGATCCCGCCCCGGGCCCTACCCTGGATGGGCATTCAGTCCTTTCAAGACCCCATGGATTACTGCTTGCTGTGTGCCGTCCTGCTCTTTCTGGCAGATCTGGATGATGGCGCTCCGTTCCTGCTCTCCTCCCTGACCCGGGCAGTGGAAACCTTTTTGGCGGAGGTTAGGCCGGTGGACTGGACCCAGTTTCTCCACCGCAAGTCGCTGGTGCGGGTACTCCAATATGCCCAGGAGATTGGCCTGGTGTTGGTCTATGACGGAGACAGCGCGGGCTTCGGCGGGAATCGGGATCAGGAGGTGCTCTATGAGAACACCGGCCTGTCCCGCCATTTTCCGGTTCACTTTGGCCGGGACATCATGGAATGCCAATCCATCGAGGACTTTGAGGCGTTCGCCTGGGAGGGCGAGGAGACGGAAAGCCGCCGCCACCGAATCTACCGGCAGCTGGCGCTGACCCCCGGATTGTATTGCTCCGATGAAAGCCGAAGCGACTATGACTACATCAAAAATCAGCGCAAGGCAATCAATGCCAGCCTGGACAAAGCCTTGGACGGCGAACTTCAGGTTCATAAAAACGGAGCGTTTTTCCTCTTGTCCGAAGGGGATCGCTGCGGAGCTGTCTATCCCGGCACGCGGGCGTTGTCCGATGCGGCGCTGCTGCTGTGTGCCCAGCTCCGGGAGGAAATTGAACAGGGGCACTATCTTCGCCGGGAGGATGATACGGTGCTGCTGTCCGGTTGGGAATTCCGGCATGAGGTGGAGCGGTGCCGTGCCCGGTGGGGAAACGGCTGGGGTTCCCAGATACGGGCCATGTCTTTGGAGCGGGTGGTCCAGGAGCTGACGGACTATATGGCGGAGTGGATGCTGCTGGAAAAACTGGAGGGCGATATTCTGCTTGCTCCTGCCGTGGGGAAGCTGGTGGGGCATTATCCCGCCTCTTTTCACAATGAATTGAGCGAGGGGGAGGAAGATGAGCCGCTGGAAGATGAATAAACTGGGATTCCTCAATTTCTGGCTGTATGACCAGGAGGAATTTTTGTTGAGCAATGGGCACATCCTCCTGCGGGGCAACAATGCCGCGGGGAAATCCATCACCACCCAGAGCTTTGTTCCCTTTATACTGGACGGGAATCGCAGCCCGGAGCGTCTGGACCCATTCGGCACCCGGGACCGCAAAATGGAATTCTACCTCCTGGGTGACGGGGAGCGGGAGGAATCCACCGGCTATTTGTATCTGGAATTTCGCAAGCCCGGTGCGGAGGAATACCGGACCATAGGCGTGGGAATGAGGGCCCAGCGGGGAAAGGGGATCGACTTCTGGGGTTTTTGCCTGCGGGACGGGCGCCGGGTGGGTCCGGACGGCCTGCAGCTGCATGAAAAAGTGGGCGGACAAAACCTGCCCCTCAGCAAGCAGAAACTGCGCAATCTCATCGGGGATCAGGACTGTTGGGCTGAAAGCACAACCAAATACAAAGAGATGGTCAACGACCAGATTTTTGGTTTTCGGGATATTCGGCAATACGACCAGCTCATCCAGCTGTTGATCCAGGTGCGCAGGCCCAAACTGTCCAAGGATTTCCGCCCCTCGCTGGTGAAGAGCATTCTGAACGATTCCCTGCAAGTGCTGACGGATGACGACTTGTCCGCCATGGTCAGCACCATGGAGCAGATGGATCAACTGGAGGACACCCTGCATGGATACCGAAAGGCCACCCAGGACGCCAAGGTCATCCGCAACGAGTACAACCGGTATAACCAATACATCCTGGGCACCAAAGGGCAGGCATATTTGGAGGCCCGGAGCAGAACACAGAGCCTGCAAAAGCAGGTCCAGGACGAAACGGATCGTCAGCGGGATTTGGAGCGGCAGCTCAGGGAGCAAAGCGAACGGCAGGTTCAGTCGGGCGTTGCCCTGAAGCGGGCGGAAGCCCAGCGTCTGGCCATGGGCGAGGACGACCTGTCCGCCAAGCAATCCCGCCTCCAGCAGGTGGAGGGGGAGTGTGCCCGTTTGGAAGAGCAGTTGTCCCGAGGAAAGGAACAGCTTCACGGTCTGGAAGATGGGATCGCCAGACGGGAGGTCCGGCTGCGGGATCTGACGCGGGACAGCGAGGATGCCCGCGCCGCGGTGCGCCGGTCCCTGCGGGAACTGAACGAGCAAAATGAGCTTTTGGAGCTGGGACAGGAGCATCAGCAGTATGTTCACGACATTCAGGCAGAGCGACCGGAAACTGACTGCCAGCCTGTCCAGTCCGCGCTCCGGCAGAGGAGCCGCCAAATCAAAGAGGTGCTGGATGTTTTAAGGCGGGCGGAGGAGGCCCGGGGCGTCTACGACAGGGCCTGTCAGGTTCTGGATGAGGCTGCCGGCCATGTGCGGGAGGCCAAGATCGTTCTCGGCGACGCCCAGGCTCAGGAGCGGGAGGAGCGAGATAAGCTGCTGGAGGGATTCACCGCTTGGCGAGAGGGCAACCGGCAGATGGTGATCCCCCAGGATATCTGGCAGGATGTCCGGCGCGCCCTCACCACGTACCTCGTCCCGGCGGATTGGAGTCCCCTCCGGGATCAGATGGACATATGTTTCCGAGTCCGGCAGTCGGCCCTTTTGGAGCAAAAGTTCCGGACAGACAGCGCCCTGTCTGCTTTACAGACAGAGCGGAGTGAACTGGAACGTCAATTGAAACAGATCAAGGACCGGCCCGAACCCGAGCCTCCGCGGCGTGCGCAAATTCAGGAGACCCGTATCCATCTGGCGATGGCCGGGGTGCCCTGCGCCCCGCTGTATGAGCTGGTGGACTTTGCGCCCGGGCTGCCCCAGGAGCGTCGGGATCTGTTGGAGGCCCAGCTGCTGGACGCCGGACTGCTGGACGCCCTGGTGGTGCCCCAGGGGCATCTGCCCGCAGTCAAAGAGCTGTTGGCGGAACACCCGGACCGTTTTCTCGTCCCGGGGCCTGCTGCCGCCGACCCCATAGACAGCCTGATCCCGGACACCACGGGCCGCTTCCCCGAAGAGGCCGCCGCCTGCCTGCGGGGGATCTCCCAATCCGACCTGACCGCGGAAACCGCCCTGCTTCCCGACGGGCGATTCCGCTGCGGTATGGTTCAGGGGTATAGCCGGCCTGAGGCTCCGGCGGGCTTTGTCGGCGCCGCCGCCCGAAAGGCCAACCGCCTGCGCCAGATCCAGGAGCTGGAGGAGCAGCTGGAGCGGCTGGCCGCAAAGGTACAAACCGCTCAGACGGAGCTGGAAGCCTGTGAAGGACAGCTGGCCCAGCTGGAATTGGAGCGCGCCCATATGCCCATGGCAGAGGAACTGGACCAGGCGCTGGCTTTGCTGGAGCAAGCCCGCAGGGCGCTTCAGCTGGCCGAGGAGGAGGAAGCGCGCAGGGCATCCGTCGCCCAGGAGGCCAAAAAAGGCTGGGCCGCGTTGGAACAAAAGGTCCTTGATGGGAGCGCGGGACTTCCCTATGAGAGGACCGTTTCCGCCTATGAGGAGGCCCAGGGAGCCGCCGCCGATTACCAGGGTGCCCTGAATACCTTGGACCGTCACCGGCAGAAATTGGATTATATGATTCGTTCCATGCGGGACGAGCAGGATAACCTCGAGCGGGATTATGATCTGGCGGACAGCCGCAGAAAGGAAAACCAGGGGATACAAGGGGAGATTTCCGTCAAACGGGCCAGCGTCCAGGAGCTGAGGGATTTTTTGAACCGGCCCGAAAACCAGACCCGGGCCCGCCGACTGGCGGAGCTGGCGCGGGAGATCGATCTTCAGAACCGGGAGAACCGGGACGCGGAAACGCAATGTGTCCGCTTGAAGGAACAGCTCAACAGTTCCGCCGCGATGATGGCGCGGCGAAAGGACGATCTGACCGAAGCCATGATCCACGAGCAGGACATGGAGCGGTATTTTCAGGAGGACTGGAGCCTGGGGCTGTCCGACTTGGGCGAAAACCTGGGGCTGGAGGAGCGTGCCCGGCAGGCCGCAAGCAAAATCCCGGCCTCCGCAAGGGGGCGTACCCCGGCGGAGATGGGGGAGTCGGTATCCAGAAACTATCAGGCGAACAGGGGCAGCCTGTCCAACTACCACCCGGAGATCAAAATGATTTTTGACGCCGCAAGCCAGCCTAACCAGCTCCGGCAGCGTTACGCTATCACGCTGAAAAAGGGCGGGAAGGAACTGACGCTGGACGGGTTTATCCAGTCCCTGCAAAACGATATTGATACGACCGGCGCACTTTTGGAGGACCGGGATCGGGAGCTGTTTGAGAACATCCTGACGGAAACCATCAGCCACACTCTGCGCGCCCGCGTCGAAGCCAGCGGCCAGTGGGTCAGAAGCATGACCGGCCTGATGGCGACGCTCACCACCTCCATGGGATTGAAATTCAGCCTGGACTGGAAAGAGAAAAAGGCGGAGGGTGCCGGAGAGCTGGACACTGCCCAACTGGTCATTTTACTGAATAAAGATCGGGCGCTGCTCACCCCGGAGGACAGCCAAAAGGTTTCCGGCCATTTCCGCAATAAGGTCAAGCGCGCCCGAGAGAATGCCGTTGAGCAGGGCATTGGGGTGAATTACGCCGACCTGATCCGCTCTGTGCTGGACTATCGTGACTGGTATGAGTTCCATCTGTATTACCAGAGGGGGGAGGACAGCAAAAAGGAGCTCACCGACCGGGCCTTTAACCGGTTCAGCGGCGGGGAAAAAGCAATGGCTATGTATGTGCCCCTGTTTGCCGCTGTCTCGGCCCAGTACGTAAAGGGCGGGGAGTCCTGTCCCATGCTGCTGGCGCTGGACGAGGCGTTTGCCGGTGTGGACGATCAGAACATCAGCGCGATGTTTGACCTGATGCGGATTTTAGACTTTGACTATATTATCAACTCCCAGGTGCTGTGGGGCTGCTATGCCAACGTGCCCGACCTGGACATCGCCGAGATGCACCACCCGCCTAACGCCCCGGTGGTCACCATCCTGCATTACTACTGGAACGGCAGACAGAGGATGCTCAAGGAGGATGGCTTATGAGCGAACAGGTGCGGGCGTGTGTGGACTATTTCCGCTCCAATCCCGGATACCACCGCATTTTGGCCGCGCTGCGGCAGAAATACCAGCGCTATGGCCGGGCGGCGGGTACCATCTGCCTGTCCGACGCCTCCGAGGAGGAGTGCGGGGCGGCCAGAAGCTTTTTTGGCCGGTCTTTTTCCCCGCCTCTTCGATTCCAGGCTGCCCAGTTTGAAGAAGAACTCCAAACGGGAGCATTTCGCGGTGTCACCCTAAAGGAAGTGCTGGAGGCGTATTTCGGCACAGAACTCCACACCAGAAAGGAGGAAAAAGAGACGCTGGACGGCGTACTATCCGCCATGCTCCGTCAGGCGATGGAGACTGTGCGGGGCGACAGCGGTGCGCAATGGCTCAGGGCGCTGGGAGAAAAGCGGGGCGGGGCATATATCCTACTCCGCCGGGAGGCCGCAAAAGATCCGAGCAACGCATTGGCCAGCCTGTCCCGAACGTGCCGGGCCTCAGAGTGTTTGGAGGCGAGGACGCATGGAAAGATCCGTCTGGCCGTTCTCAGCGCTGAGGCCACCTCAGATCCCCACGCGCTGGATCAGGGGACTTTGTCTGGAAAGCTGTTTCTGCATCTGCTGGCGTTCCGGTCCGGCGCGGAATTTCCAGGGAGCGCGGAGCAGCGGGAGCGGCTGTACTATGAGAACGGCATTCTCTGCGACAGCATCTCCAGCTTGGTGACCCAGGTGGGGCTTGTCCTCCACACGGAAACCGGAGAGCATCCTGCCTATCGCCTGCTCCGGGAAAAAAACGAACTATGTACCCTCTCTCTGGCCAGCTTGTCCGGCCTTACCTGTGCCCACAGCCGCTCCGGGCGGGTCTATATCGTGGAAAACGAGATGGTTTTTGCCCAGCTTTGCGACAGGGCCGAGCGGTTTGCATCCCCTCTCATCTGCACCTCCGGCCAGCCCTCGGTGGCGGCGCTGCGCCTGCTGGATCTGCTGGCGGCCGGCGGGACCAAGCTGTTTTACTCCGGCGATTTTGATGGAAAGGGCCTGTCCATCGCGGTACAGCTGTGCGTCCGCTATCCCACTCTGCTGAAGCCTTGGCATATGACCCCCGAGGACTATGAGCGGTGCCGCTCTGAGGTTGCTTTGAGTGATACCAGCCTGTCGCTTCTCCAGGGGTGTGCCGGGACTGCGCTGGAGAAAACTGCCGATTTGGTCAAACAGCACCGCTGTGCCGGATATCAGGAGCTGTTGATTCCGCAATTGGAGGCGGACTTGATGGAAACGCCGTAGCTTTGGAACAGCTCTACGGTCTGCATGCGCTGGGGTCCGCTGCCCAGCAGTTTATCATCTGCGACAATCAATTGATCGATTTCCGACCGCATGGCGGCATAGAGTGCGGGCGTCAGCCCACTCTGTGGGAAAGGGCAGCCATCCGCGGCGCAGACAGAGAACCCTGCCACGGTGTCATGCGGGCAAAGTGCTTTGTCTCTCATCTGCTGAATCTGATCCAATCCATACCCATAAATCCATGTCCGCATAAAGCACTGCTCCTTTGTAAGTAGTCCGGACAAAATAAAATATGATAGAAGTATCTGAAACATACTTCTATCACATCTATTCTGGGATGTTTTTTTGACTTTTATGCTATACAATTTATTTGTATTGAGGACATTGAAGCGCTGATGCAAACATCATTTATAAAGCTCTTTTTTAAGCCAAGTTGTGACAGCCCGGCAGATGGTTTGAGCAGAGGAGTTTACGCAAGCTGGATGATGTTCAATAACAGTCAAAGGTTGGCCCTTCATAAAACCGCCTCCTAAAAAACTGTATGCCGTTGTAATGCAGGATATGAAAACAAAAGCGCCGATGCACCAATATGTTTCCTGTCGGGTGTTGTGCATGAAAAAGTACTAATAATTGAGCGTAGACAAAAGAGCGCATGCCCGAAAAATATTTACATGAGGAAGTGACTTTATGCCGCCGCATCCAGAAAGCCATTACACTTTGGCCGATGCCTTGGTCTGGGGTGAGCAGGACCATAATGAGCTGATTTACGGAGTTCCGTTTGATTTGAAAATACCGCTCAGAATCCATCAGGAAATCAGGGGAAGTTTAGGCATCCAGTTCTATAACTATGCGGAAGGGAAAGCGTGTGAGGTTTACTGTGTTCCCCTCGCCGTCCGTCCTTTTGAGCGGGATGGAGACCGTCCAGAGAATGTGGATACGCTGGTGGAGCCGGATATCACGGTGGTGTGCGACCTCTCTAAACTGGATGACATCGGGTGCAGGGGCGCGCCCGATTTGGTGGTGGAGATCCTTTCCCCCTGGACTCATCGGCATGACAAATTCGCGAAGTTCAACCTCTATCAAAAGGCCGGCGTCCGGGAATACTGGATTGTGGACCCTGACAGCAAATGCGTCCAGGTCTTTGTTTTGACAGATGGTTATTATAAAGCGGCAGATTTCGGTGAGGCCGGCGACAAGTTGAGCGTGAATGTTCTGGATGACTGTGTCATAGATCTGTCCCGGGTGTTTTCTGAGTAGCAAAAAATGGAGCAGGCGGGTAGTATCCCCGCCTGCTTTTTTAACCAGCGCCTTGTTCCCGGTCCCTGCTTTGGTTCCGGGAGATCCAGTTCAATAAAGCATCCCGCTCATTGGGTATCTCTCCACTGAGCACCCGCTCTAGCAGTTCCTCTAGCATTTGCCCTACCGCTGGGCCCGGCTTGATACCTGCGGCAATCACATCTCGCCCGTCCACCGCCAAATCCTTCAGCGTAAGGCATTGCCCCTCCGCCAGAATCTGCACCGCCTTGGCTCTGATCTCGTCCAGCTCCGCCAGCCGGTCTTTTACCTTTTCTGGGTCCTGCCCCATATTATCCGCCCGTTTGACCTCTAAAAGCTGAAAAAACGCCTCCGGCCCCAGACGACCCAGCCAGCGCCGGATGACTTGGCTTCTAGGCGGCAACTGTGCGTCGTGGCGTTCCACCAGCAGGATCACCCGCTCCCGGGTCTTGTTGTCAAACTTCAGCGCCCGGAGCATTTGATCCGCCAGCTGGGCACTCACCGCCGGATGACCGTAGAAGTGGTCAATTCCGTTCTCATCGGTGGACTTGCAGGCGGGCTTACCAATGTCGTGGAGCAGCATGGCCAGCCGCAGGGTCACATCGGTAGGCGCCCCCTCCACGGCGTGGATGGTGTGCTCCCAGCCGCCCCAGCAGTGCCAGGGGTTGTTTTGCTCCAGCGTCACCAGCGGGCCGAGCTGGGGCCAGAACTGGCAGAACACATCCGGATACTGTCGCAAAACGTTTCCCGCGTCTTTGCCCACCAGAAGTTTGCACAGCTCTGCGTTGATCCGCTCCGCCGCCACCCGGTCCAGTATGGCCCGGTTTTCGTGGACGGCTTGAGCGGTTTGTTTCTCAATCTGATAGCCAAATACGGCGGCAAACCGCAGCGCCCGTATCACCCGTAGCCCGTCCTCCTGGAATCGTTGGTCCGGTTCGCCCACACAGCGGATCAGTCTGGATTTGATATCGCCCGCCCCGCCAAAGGGGTCGCGTAGATTCCCGGCTGGATCCATGGCGATGGCGTTCATAGTGAAATCCCGTCGGGCCAAGTCCTGCTCCAAATCGGGCACGAACCGCACAAAATCCGGGCGGCGACTGTCGGAATAGGGTCCCTCCGTGCGGTAGGTGGTGATCTCGTAGGGCTCGCCTTCCTCCATCACCGTGACCGTGCCGTGTTTCAGGCCGGTCTCGATAACCCGCCGGGCTACAAAGCACCGCTCCGTCTCCTCCGGCAGGGCGGAGGTACAGATATCCCAGTCGTGGGGTTCCACGCCCCGCAGCAGATCCCGGACACAGCCGCCCACCAGATAGGCTTCATGGCCCGCGCTGTTCAGCGTTTGGAGGATGCGCCGTGCCCCGTCAGATATCTCAAAATTCATCCCGCACCACCCTCTCGTCGACCTCCATCTGGAACGCCTCAATCTGGGCCAGATCGGGCGCTTCCGGCAGGGAAGTGTTCTTTTTGGCGTAGTCCAGCCGCTTTTCCAGGTCGTTCAGCAGATCGTAAAACTCGGCGCTGAAGGTGTGATCCGCCTTCTGATAGTGCCCGTTTCGGATGTCCATGAGCAGGTCGTGATCTGCTTCCCGATAGGTTACGATCTCCTCCTTTTCTAGGATATCCAGGCACATCAGGTACAGCCGCACCAAGTGCATGGCGTGCTTGTTCAGGTGGCGTCATCTTTCTTTTTGTTACGGTGATGGATTTTGTCGTAATTCCGGGCAATCTCCACCAGCTCGCCCATCATGCCGGTGAATTCCCGCAGGGGACCCCGCTCCATATTGATATCTGCCAGCACCTGGGGTTTGCCGCCCGCCTCACCCACAGACAGCCTGATCTGCGCCGGCTCAAAGGTGCGGTATCGCTCCGGGAAAGAGTTCATGGCATTTTCGCAGGAGCCCATGATGTGCCGCTCCTTGACCTGGGCGGGATAGGCGTCATGAACTAAGGCGTTCTCCAGCCGACGGAGCTGCTGACCCGCGTAGCCGCTAAAGGAGTTGACCGCCCGCAGGGAGAGGAACATCTTGCGCTGGTCGAGAAGTTGCCGGCCGATGGGGGTGAGCACAAAATAGTGCTCCGGCCTGTCCAGCAGCTCCAAGCCATTTCACCTCTTAAAAATGCACAATATTGATTTATTAGACATATTTTTGCGACATGGCTTCAGCTCTCGTTTTTCTGTTAGGCAGCTTCTCCAATGCTCACTTATCTTTGACTGAGATATTTAGACCAGGATAGTTTATGTAGAAAGAAAGCGGCGTCAATAGAATATCATGAAAACAATTGCTGATTATAGCTTCCTTAGGCAGTCTTCCAGAATGTCTTGCAGACGGGCTTCCCCTTTGAAGGTGGTTTTTACTACCAGACCTCTGCTGCGGAAAAAGTAGGGATTCCCGTTCATCTGCTGGAGTACGCTGGCCATCCGCTCCACTGGGGGCAGCGATGTGTCGATGTGGATGTCTTTAATATCTGGAATAGTGGCCGGATCCACATCCCTCACGTCCATATTCCGCATGCGCTCCAAATCTATTGCTATCATGCCATTATCCTCCTGCTAAAAATATGAAATGAATGCTCTGTTTTCATGAAACACTGATAGGAGCTACTGCTTCATTGCTCCAAAATCAGGCATTCACTTAGAACAGCAAACAGAGCAAGAGTGATTATAGCAGAATTTGACTTTCCTTACAACCCTGCGCTGACTTCTCCACGCCTCTTTTAGAAAAACTGCGAGGCAGACATACATAGCAATACGCGCTTTCCCCAACTATTTTAGCCAATAACCCGTTGGCAGTGATTTTGTGGGATCAAACCAATCCCTGTGCCCTCCCGTTTCCGCTATAGTAAGTAATTCTTTCCGCAAAGCAATACAGAATTCCTCAAGAAGGTTTTCATCAATGGCGTGCTGGATGATGCCATACGGAGGAGGAGCGTGTTGGCATTCGGCGGCAAAGAAAATATAGGCCATGATGGAAAAGTACCGTTTCTCCCGGAGCCCGTTGAGGACAATGGGGAAAAATTCCGGATTTTGATATTCCATATAAGATTTGAGAATACCTGCACATCTTTCGGCATTGTTTGCTACAGCCCTATGATCCCAGGTTTTCTTTTCGATGTCGATTCCAGATTCAAACAGTGAATCGGTAAAGTCCTCCTGATGTTCCGACAAAATGGTTTTCAGGCCATAATTCAGTATCCTCATTTTTACAGCAATCCTTTCTGTGTGTTTTTTATAGAAACGCGTCACTGATCCTAAAATCAAGAATCAGTGACGCATTTTTACAAAATATCTCAAAAGCAAAAACAAAACTGCTTTTTGCCCCGGAAAACTCTTCCTCGCAATAGATGTCATATTAGGTCAAAAGCCAGTTAAGCGCACAGACCGAACGGTCTCTATTTGGTTGCAAAAATTGAGCAGTTACGCCTATCATTTCAGATAGCTTGTCCCCCAAAAGTGTCCTAACGTAACCACCTCCCACGTCGTCGAGCCCAAATGCCCCGGCGTAGTGGACCGTTACATAGACTTAAGCCAATACTATGACCGGGCGGGCCTCCAGCCGCTGAAGCAGGAGATCCTGGACGCCACGGCGGAGTATCAAGGCCATTACAGGCGGGTGTATCGCTGCCTGGGAGCGGCGGGGGAGCTGCGCCGGGACATGAGCGAGCTGCTGGACACCCCCGGCGTCCAGCAGCGCCTTGCCAAACGGGCGGCGGGCATCATATCCCGGGAGCTGAAAAGGCCCCCCCAAGGGGAGGGCCGGACGGACCAGCGGTTTTTGTCCGCGGTCACCCACAGGGGGGCCTTTACCCTGTGGGACACGGTCTCCGCCCAGGCGGAGCGTGTCTATGAGCTGGTGGACAGCTACGGCCTGGCCCACCACCTGCTGGACCCCATCCTCACCGCCGCCCTGGCCGCCGGCCATGACGCGGTGGCCTGTCCCGACCCCATGGCCCCCGACCGGCTGGCTCACCTCATCTTCCCCGGCCTGTCCCTGGCCTTCGTCACCTCCACCCAAGAAGACCCCTGGCCCGGCCACGCCTACCGCCGCCTGCGGCTGGACGCCATGACAGACGGCGACGCCTACCGCCTCAACCGTCCCCGGCTGCGCTTCACCAAGCGGGTGGCCGCGGCCCTGCTGGAGGAGGGAGTGGCGGGCCTTGCCCAGGCCAAAGCGGCCCATGACCGGCTGGAGGGGCTCTATAATCCCTATGTGGACTTCGACGGGGTCTCCAGGGCCGGGGATGAGCTGGCCCGGCAGATCCTCACCCTGAGCGCGGAATAAAAGGACGGGGAGAACCCAGGTTCTCCCCGTCTCTTTTTATATCACGAACCGTCGGTCATTTCGCGGCCATAGAACAGTACGACATTTGGGGCTGGCAGGTCAGTACGTCTTGGAGCAGGTTACAACCAATCGGACACCACATCACGCAGGGCCGCCGGCGGCACGCCGTTGCGCACCAGCAGGCCGCTGAGCTCGTCGATGCGGGAGGCGCTGCAGGTGATGTTCTCCACCACCGCCTGTTCTCCGCCCTGTTCGGCCACCTTGACGCCATAGCTCTCGCAGGCGTAGGCGCCCACGTCCATCTCTCCGATCAGGATGGAGTAGTCAAAGCGCCGCGTCCTGCCGGCCTGGTCGGCCAGCTCCACAGTTTCCAGAAATAGTTCCCGCACAGTCTCGATCACCTCCCTTGTTCTCTCTATGCTCCATTATCCATAGAGTAATCAGCATTTTCAAGGGCAACCGTTCGACAGGATTCGACAAAATTCGACACAGATACAAGATGTGGAAAGCTGTCCGCAGTCTCAGGCACCAGCGCTTGATTATACACATATTTCCATGGAAAATTTGTGCAAAAATGCACAAAAGGCCCGGAGCAAAACACCAGTTCGCCCCGGGCTCTTTTGTGGAATAAAGTTTCTGGATGTTATTTTCAGCTTACGCTATCCCTAGTGGTCGCTGAGAGGTCCAACTACAAATCGTAATCGTTTACAGCTCGTCCACCGCGGTCTTGGTGCGGTCGGCGTTATAGACGTAGAAGCCCTTGCCGGACTTGACGCCCAGGTTGCCGCCCCGGACCATCTTGCGGATCAGCGGGCAGGCGCGGTACTTGCCGTCGCCGGTCTCATTGTAAAGCACGTCCATGATGGCAAGGCAGATGTCCAGGCCGATGAAGTCGCCCAGCTCCAGGGGGCCCATAGGATGGTTGGCGCCCAGCTTCATGGCGGCGTCGATGCCGGCGATGTTGGACACGCCCTCCATCTTGATGAAAGCGGCCTCGTTAATCATGGGGATCAGAATGCGGTTGACCACGAAGCCGGCGGCCTCGTTGACCTGCACGGGGGTCTTGCCCAGCTCCTTGGAGATCTCGGTGATCTTGTCCACGGTGGC
>ERZ808028.516-NODE-516-length-31646-cov-16.370015_pt1 | contig 31646 bp, 37 predicted proteins | sample MGYA00380184_ERZ808028 | MGnify/ENA primary metagenome ERZ808028 (study PRJEB31490, sample SAMN06133397) | mouse gut metagenome | isolation source: J8_1 | host: mice | place: China: Chengdu | collected 2015-05 ...
TGATCCAGCAGGAACAGCCCCCGCTTGGCGTCCTCCGCCCTGGCGATGCCGGCGTTGACGCTGCGGGCGATCTGGTTTATATTGTTTCCGATGTGGTGGATCTCCGTCCGCAGTTCCTTGATCTCCTGGGAGGGACGGGCGCGGACGGGAGTCCCTTCGATCAGCCGGACGAGGTAGGCCCTCTGGGAGAGGCCGCACTGTTTGGCCTGGGCCACCAGCCGCTGGTACTGCGCCGGCGTCAGTTCGATGTGAACATGGTGCCGGCCATGCTTATCTGCTCTGCTCATGCCGCCTCCTTTTCTCCTTGGGAGCGCCGCCGTTTTTCTCCGTCTGGATTTCCCGCTTAAACACCTTTTCCAAATCGAACACATTGCCATAGGGAACGCCCTTTCGACTGTACGGCTTCATGGGCATGGGGATCTGGGCCTGCAGCTCCTTCAGGCGCTCCCAATACTGTGGGAGATATTGATAGATGGCCTTTAGTTCCTTCCGATTCTTGTTTTTGCAGCACCAGCAGGACACCCTGTCCAGGATGTCATACAGCCGGATACCTTCCTCCTCCCAGAAAAATCCCCGTTTGTAGCAGTACGCCAGACAGTCCGCCTCCGTCATTCTCGCTTCGGCCAGGGGTGAACACTTGGGGGCCTCCAGCCGTTCCAGCCGCTCCGGCTCGTCTGTGGCGATGCCCACATAGTGGATATCCGCGTCCAGGGCCACACCGTCTAGGGAGCGGGTCTTGAGCTTGGTTCCCCAACGGCAGGAACCACCGCACCAGCCGTAGCCCGAGTGGAAACCGTTCTTCTTGGAGTTGACCGGCCTCTCCAGCATATTGTATAAAAACGGGACACCCGGCTTCACCTCGGTGAAGCGGATGCCCCGCTGCTCCAGAACCGGCTTGATCCGATCCCGGATATCGTATATGGCCTGAAATTCCATTTCCGAATTGTAAAAGATCACTTCATCCAATCGCGTGTTTCGCTCCAGTAATAGTAAGAGCATGGCGAGGGAGTCCTTGCCAAAGCTCACTGAGGCGACACTTCGCACTCCACGCTCCTTTCTGCGGCTCTGCCGCCGATCTTCCGCCCGCAGGCGGCATAGGGGACAGGGGGATATCCCCCTGCAAGCGCGCAAAATGTACATTTGCGCTATGCTTGCGCCATCGCCGCCAGGGGCGGCGATGGCCTCGGCCCCGCCGTTGGCGGGGCTGCGTTCTAAGCGGTAGGTTGATTGGAATTGGCGGGCGGAGCCCGCGTCCTCAAAAGGGAAACCATCACCGCTCCTGTTGGCTGCGGGGCTGCCGAAGCTTCAGATCGTAGTGGTCCACCGGCACATCCCGCAGATCCAAGGCCGATTTGTCCAGTACCTCTGCCGCATAGCGGGCGTAGTCGTAACCCTGACAGTCCACCAGGATACCGCCCCGGATATTCCGGGTGGTCACCAGCAGGCAGAGGGGCACGTCCTTGCCTTTACTGCCTTTGAGATGGTTATTGGCTTTGATGAAGGGCATATCCTCCAGCAGATGGGAACAAAAATGCCGGTACTGTTCCTGGGTCAGTTGGATAATCTTGGCCACCTGCACACGGATTGGCCCGTCAGCCCTGCTGTCCTTCAGATCCTCCACACAGCAGGATTTGAAGGAAAAATGGGAATAAATCGTAGATTCCGCCAAGTTCTCACCTCCAGGTGGGTGTCCATGTAGACACCCTTGTCAAATAAATACCCAGATATGTGGACAGGCAGGGTGTCAATACATAACACCCTGCCTGCCTTTGAATTACCGCTCCTGGGACTTTCTGTGCGTTGGCTTTCGCTGCTGCACCTCGGCCAGCCTCGGCGCGTCATATTGGGCCAGCTCCTTCATGAGAGCCTCCGCCTGTTTCTGAACAGCGGCATTGTCTGAGAATGTGGCGCCGAATCCGGCCACAGCCAACGCCATCTGATCCGCGCCGCGCCTTCCCTCTTTCTGGAGGAACTTGACGATCTCCGCGATCTGCCCGCCGTGGGCCTCGTCATCTGTGGGGAGCGGGTAGCACTCATGCAGTAGAGTACAATATTGGGCGGCGATCCTGCCCGGTGTGGCGGTGGGGAAATAGGGATTTTCCCATTCCGCAAAAGGGATGATGGACAGGATCTGTCGGCCACCGTCCGTCTGTTCCCACACCCGCACCCGGTCAAAGCCTATCTCACGGGAGACACGGGAGAGGATATCCATGACCATGGGATCGTCCCGGAGCCGTTCCGACCGGGTGAAGTCGGTGACGAGGTAGTTCTCTCCCTGACGCACATGGAGGATGTCGGTGGCGCTCATGCCGTCCGCACTCTCCAGGCCCAGGGTCAGGCGGGCGGGAGGTTGTCCGTCCGGGCCGGGTTCCACGGCCTCGCTGTTGTAGGGTGCACTCCGCAGTTCATCAAACCGGGCCTTGGCTGCTTCAAAAGAGGGGAAATGCTCCAATTCACTGCGTTCCACGGCGTTGTCCGCCCAGGTTTTCAGATCAGCGATGATGAAAAAGCCCCACCCGGCAGCGGTGTCCTGGGCTGGTTCCTGCACAGATCCCGCCTGCTCCGGCACAGGCTGCTCCACAGGCAGGGGCCGGAGACAGTCCAGGTGCTTGGCGGCGTAGATGGCGTTGTCGGTGAGCTGCCTCTGCCACGCGCCCACGCTGGGCGCCCATTTGAAGCCGTTGTGCCGCATGGCGGAGCAGGTATCCCGGTCAGGCTTCTCATGGAAGAACACCTGCAGCCGGTTGCTCTCCCGGTTCATCTGCACCTCGCCGCCCTCGAAGGCCCAGCCCTCATATTCCGTTTCCGCTTTCGCTGACAGCTCCGCAATGCGGGACTTGACCTGACGGATGGAGGCGCTGTTGTTGGTAAGCATGAAGCCGGGGTATGGCTTGGGGTTCGCCTGCCAGTCACGGGCCATTGCCGCTTTCCGCTTTTCGATCTCATCCTGGGTCAGCAGAGGACAGCCGTCCAGGGTCTTGTGCTTTCGGTAATAGGCGTTGACCGCTTTCATTTTTTCCTGCTCCCGCTCCAGCCCAGCCAGCTTGGACTTCAGCTTCTGCACAGCCTCCGGGTCATCGGCGCTGATGCCGCCCCTGCCTGTGCCGCGGATCTTGTCCAGCAGGCCCTGGATCTGCCGCCACTCCGCCATGTTGGCGTCCGCGGCCCGATTCTGTTTTTCCTTTTGACGGACAGGGAAGTTACTGCCCCCCGCGATCAGGATGGACGGAACACGAGCGGTGATAGCGTTGCTTTGGTTGATATTCTCCGCCAGCCTGCGGGCGTAGGTGTCCAGCAGTTGGTCGATCCGGTCATGGTGGATGGGATCTACCTTCCGCTTCTGCTGCTCCGCGAGACGGGCGGCCTCATCCACAGCACGGCGGTATTCCGCTGTGGCGCTGCCCTCCACATAGTCGGAGAAGCTGATCATGTTCTTTGCCCTGCGGGCCAGGGCCTCATCGATGGGATAGTATTGCATGGTTCACCTCCATGTAATAAAAGAGCTGCAAAACGTGTTTCTATGAACACGCTTCACAGCTATCGTTCCGGTACTTTTCTCTTTTTCTGCTGTCCTTTTGCCACAGTCGGCGGCAGGAGTTCAACGGGCGGCGCATCGGAGCGCAGCAGCCCCAGGAGGCTGTGCTGTGCCCCGATGTTCGTTGCCGTGATCTCCCTGACGCAGTGCCGCAGCCAAGGAAGCCGTTCCGCCATCCGCTGAGTGAGGACGGCAACATCCAGCGCGGTCAGCTTCTCCGCGGAGACATACACAGAATACTGCCGCCGTTCAAAGCCGTTGGCCTCCATAAACCGCTGGATATCCTTGTAAGCCCGCTTGAAAAACTGCGGGTCCTGAGCCGTTTCCTTGCGGGGATAGTGCTGCCTCAGCGCGTCTTGGCTCAGATCAAAGGTGATCTGCTTCCTGCTTCCCATGCTACACAGCACCCCGCACCTTTCCGGCCTGGGCGAGTACGTCCTCCTCGCCGTCCTCGTCCTGCCAGACGCAGGCGGCGGCGCAGTCCATGAACCACTCGGAGCGCAGCAGAGACAGGATGATATCCCACATACAGGCGAAGTCATCGCCGTGGCCCTTGTCTTTGAAAGACAGGGTGTCGCCATCCGAGACGCAGGGGAGAGCATGGACGGCAAACAGGCTTTTTACCGTCCGATGCACATCCTCCAGCGTGTGGCCCCGCCGCTCCACAGCGGCCTTGTCAAAGGTAAAATTCACTTGCATTTCTGGCACCTCCTGTTATTTTGGTAGCCCACATCATACCGCACCTTCGCGGCAATATCCACATAAATCGGCAGACAGTTATCGGTCACGCCGCCTGGGCCAGCTCCTGGGCGATCCGCACCCTGGCGCGGCGGGCGTACTCCTCCGTGACCTCGATGCCGGTGGCGGAATAGCCCTCCAGCACAGCGGCCAGGATGGTGGTGCCGGACCCGGCGAAGGGGTCCAGGATATGCCCACCCGGCTCGGTGATCTTCACGATATCCCGCATGAGCTGCAGGGGCTTCTCCGTCAGGTGGATGCGGTTCTGGGGATTGCCGTACTTGAACACCCCCGGCAGGCAGGGGACGGGGCGGTTGATGGGCATATCGTCGTTGGAGCCCCATACGATGTACTCCGCCTGCTGGCGGAAGCGGCCCTTCTGGGGGCGGGAGTTGCCCTTGTCCCAGACAGCGGTGCCGCGCCAGATCCAGCCCGCCCACTGGAGGGCGTCGGAGGCGGCGGGGAGCTGCCGCCAGTCGATGAACATACACACCGGCGCGCCGGGCTTGCACAGCTTCCGGGCGTCCGCCAGCCACTCCGCCGCCCAGCGAGTCCAAGATCGCTGATCCTTGGCGTCCCCCTCGAAGGGCGGGGGCGCGTGGTCACCCATGCTGGAATACTTCTTGGCGGTGGACTTGTTCTTCTCCGCCTGGGTGCGGCCCCCGGAGGCGTAGGGCGGGTCGGTGATGACGGCGTCGAACGAGCCGGGGGAGAAGCCCCCCAGCAGCTTCAGGGCGTCGCCCTGGATGATCTCCCACTTGGGATTATCGCTCATGTGTGTTCCTCGCTTTCTTTTTGGTAGATTTTTGGGGTGTAGCAGGCGAAGACAGTTCTGTCTCCACATACTCGCTGATGATGTTGAGGGCCTTATTGTAGTCGCCGCAGGCGGTCACACGGCTGATCATCTCATCGCTCTGCTCCTTCATCCCGGCCTGCTTCAGCAGGCGGGAGGCACGGCCCATGATGCCGAAGATATTGCCGTCCTGGCCCAGCAGTTCCATCTTGGGTTTCTGCGGCGCCTGTTCCTGAGATATAAAACCGCCCAGCCGGTTGGGCACATAATCCGAAAGCCATGTGCCGCCGAACTGCCCGTGGGTCTGGATGCGCCACATGGCCAGCCTGCCCACGTCCAGCTTGACTCCCTCGAAGGGGAACAGCAGGTTCGTCAGGTCGCCGTGCTGGAAAACGGACACGTTCTCCGCCTGGAACGTGCTGCCGTCCTGCAGGATGCCCGCCTCGGTGAACAGCTCGTTGATGCCGTCCACCCACTCCTGAAGCGGCCCGCCGCAGCCCTGGAGGATGAGGCCCTCCTGGCCCTCCATGCGGCGCAGATCGTCTGTGGTAATACTTTTTATCATACTCGTCACCTCTCCTGACCCCGCCTGGGACGGGGCGGTGTGTGTCTACCTGATGGCTCGTCAGGCTTTCGTGTGATGAATTTTCCCCGTTGCTGAAGGTGCCAGATCATGTTGCCGATTTTCTCACCGTGAGTCTTGTCCTGCTCATCCAGCCAAAAGCCGCGCACAAGCCCCAACGGATCATCAAACTGGAGCAAGTCTGCCGCGTCCTCCTCGGAGCAGGCACAGGCCAGCTCGTCCCGGAGCTGCTGGGCCGCAACAATTTCAGGGGCCAGCGCAACCAGTTCGTCGGCGGTCTTGCCTTGGAGGCTTGCCACATAATCCCGATAGTTCTGATCCAGCCGTATCTGTAAAAGATCTTTTTGATTCATTACCGCGCACCTTTTCCTTTCCGTGGGGCCTGCCTGCGGGGCGGGCTGCGTCCAATGGTCTCCTGGTCGGTCTTGACCTCAATGCCCAGATCCATGGCGTGGCGGATCTCCTCCCACATCCCTTCCGTCCACTCCGGGCCGTAGACGTGGACTTCCTGACAGGACTCCACCAGCCGCAGGCCCATCTCCCGCGCCGCCTGATCCTGCTGGGGAATCTCCGGGTCAGCGATAGGCGGGAACATGAGATGGGGGCAGACAGGGATATCGCCCATCTGAAACACCTCCTGGGCTTTCTGGCGGGCGAATTCAATGTTTTTCTCCACGTCCCCCCGAAGGGGAGCGCAGATGTATACCAGCTTGGGGCCGTCCTGGGCGCGCTCCTGCTGCCGGTCCCGGAAGACATCCAGGTATTGTCCCACGGCCTGCCGGATCGTGTCATAGTCGGCGTCGGTGGGCCGGTATGCGTACCACTCGAACTTTCCGTAGTCATCCCAGATGTGGGGGATCACCCCGTTGCGGAAATTGGGATTGCCGGGGACGGGCTTCTTGCCCAGCAGATCCCGCAGCTTCAGCACCAGAGTGTCCACCGGCCCGTCCGTGCGGTTCAGCACCGTCAGTTTCAGGGCGTCATACTCGCCGGAGATATGGGTGGAGATGAACTGCGCCCGCACCCGCAGGTCCTTGCCCAGTGTTCCGAGACAGGCCCGGCCTGAACAGGCGGGGTTGTCGATGATCTTCCCATCCCCGAACAGATGCCATAATTCCTGCTCAAAAAAACTGCTCAACGCTCCGCCTCCTTTTGCTTCCGCCTGGGTTTCCGTTTTGGCGGCTCATACCCGAAATACTCCGCACTGGGCAACAGTTTGTCCCGGTTCGGGCTTCTCTGGATGCTGCGCCCGCGCTCGGTGACCACCAACTGATCCAGCCCGTCATGGGCGATCTTCTCGTCACCCAGCACCACCGCCTGGGAGGTCACCAGCACATTGCCCGCCACGATGCCATAGACGGTGCATTCGCCGGAGAGGACGGGAAACTTGGAAGGGGCGATGGCGGAGACCAGCCCGTGTCCGGACAGTCGGGCATAATTCTCCATCCGCCCGCCGGCCACATGGGCATGATCTTCCGCCCTGGCGCGGTCGGACAGTACAGCCCCTTTGCAAATGTGGGCCTCACCGCAAGCCACAGCGTGATCCCGCAGGACGGCCCCCTCATACACAAACGCCCCATTAGCGGCGATGGCGTTGTTGTAGATCCAGCAATCGGCATCCTCATAGGACAGGTTGCCCTCATGCTCCACAAAGCCGCCCAGATCCCCGGCCTTTACCTCGCTGCCGATATCCTGCAGGGCGCGGATGCGGTGGAGGAAAGGGTATTCAGGGTGGGCAATGTCGGTAATCTCATATTTTTGGTTTGTCATGCTACCCCCTATTGGAATAATTTGTAGGAATCAAAATATACGGTTTTGCCATTTCCGGCAGTCTGCGCCGCAGTGAAGTGAAAGGCGCTTCTGGATATACCGGCCAGATAGCTCTCGCGGCCCAGCAAATGGAGCGCCTGGGCGCGGGTGATCGGTTCGCCATCCAGGCTGTACGTTGTCCTGCTGGCGTGGAGTGCGTCCTCAATTTGCGGCAGGTCGTGTTCGTCATAGCCCAGGGCCGCCAGAAATGCCCTATCTTCATTTTCCAGTTCCATCACTTTTCTCCTCCTGCATGGTAAAATGGACAGGCTGCACAGATGCTGGTATTGGGCAGTTCATAGTGTTTGCCCGTGAACAGACGCGCACGGTTTTCACAGCCGCTGGAGACCCGCCAGGGCGCCTGTTTCCGCTTCCGGCTGTGGACGCAGGTTTCGTAACCGTAGACGTTCCTGATCTTCATCTGTCCCTGCCCCTGCCTCTCGGTTTTTTCTGTTTTTCCTGGGGCTGGCGGGGAGCCAGCTCGTCCCGTGAGGGGTCACGGATCACGGAGCGCTCCTGGCCCTTGAGGATCAGCGTATCGGGGGTTTTGTTGACGATTTTTTCATTGTCAAGCACAACAGCGCCGCCCATAATGTGTACATCCCCCACCACGGTGCCATAGATCACGCAGGTTTCGGAGAGAAACGGGGCTTTGCCGGTATCGGGCGAGTTCAGGATCATGCTGCACCCGGAGGCCCTGGCGTGCCCACACAGATCAGCGCCCCGAATATAGGCGTTGTCCTCCGCTATGGCCTCCGCGGACATCGCCGCCCCCTGGGATACATACGCGCAGTCGCAGGCGACCGCTTTCCCGAACAGGCGCGCACCCTGATCCACAATAGCGCTCCCCGCGGCGATGGCATCACCGAAGATCCAGGCGTCATCCCCCGGTTCGAAGGACAGGTTGCTCCTGCTCTCCACAAAGCCGCCCAGGTCTCCGGCCTTTACTTTATCCCCGATATCCCGCAGAGCGCGGATGCGGTGGAGAAAGGGATATTTTTCGTGGGCGATATCAGTGATCTCATATTTTGCGTTCAATGCATTTTCACCTCCTACCATCGCAGATGTTCCTCTGCCCCGCAGCGGCGGCAGGACAGGGTGCTGGTTCCGTTCTCCGGGTCAGCATCTTTTTCTTTCCACAGATGCCCCTTCGCCTCGCAGACCATCATAGTCTCCAGGCATTTCCGTGCTTCGGCAATGGCCTCCTCCCGGAGCTGTTCCATCGGCGGCACCGGAAGTCCCTGGGACTTATAGTCGCTGATCAGATCCCCAATATCCATTTGGAAAAGTTCCATTTCCATATACATTTTTAAGCGGTTCTGCAATTTTGCTTCATCTATCACTGGTTTTATGACGTTCACCTCCTTTGGTTTGCCGGTGGACAGTCACAACGATACCCATTTTCGTCTGAGAAAGCCATTCATGAACTCCAACAAAAATACGCCGTGGAAACCCAGCAATACCAACAATTCCCGGCTATGCCGCCGCCTGCGCGGCATCCTCGTCCTCCTGCCGGAACAGGGCGTCGATGTCTGAGAACCGCTGGGTGCGGTTGAACTTCTCTGTTGTCTTGCCGGGGATGGCTTGGAGTGCCATCATCCTGCCCCACAGATCCGGGTGGTGGTCGTAGAGGTGGCGCAGCTCCGCCCGTTTGGCGTTGGGGCAGAACCAGCAGCCGCCCCGGTCGGTGAAGGCGTAGACAGGAGAAAGCAGCCCCGCTTTCTCGCAGAGCTGCCATGCGTCCTGTTCTGTGAAATTGTATTTTGCCAGCAGGGACACCTGCCTGCCGCCCTCCAGCCGCAGCAGCCGCTCCTGCTCGTCCTGGGCGATGCCAACATACTGGACAACATCGGCTGGCAGGCTTTTTTGGTACCGCTCAATGGGCCTGACCTTGCAGTCCCGCTGGACGGCGCATTTCCCGCAGATGGGAAAGGAGCGCACCATGCCCTTTTTCGGGCCGCGGGTGACCCGCCCGGTGAACAGATCCACATAGGTCTTTTCCGAGCGGAGGACGATTATTTTTACCCCCATCCGCTCCAGCGCGGGTATCGCTGTGCCGTAGATGAAGTCCCGATGCTCCGGCACCTCGCCGGAGATATCCTTGTCGAACATCACTTCGCAGTAGACCGCCTCATCCAGCGGCTCACCATGCTCTTTCGCAAGCAAAAGGGTGGCCAGCGAGTCTTTCCCGAAGCTCACCGAGGCAACGCATTTGGGCGGCCCCATCGTCACCGCTCCTGGGCGGGCCGTTTTTTCTTCCTGATGGGCGGGTCCAGGAAACGCTTTGCCTCCTGGAAGCCAATGCTGTCCACGTAAAAGGCTTTTTTCTCCCCGCCGCGATTTACCACCACCACATCGCTCATGGACATGGAGTGTATCCGATGCCCAAAGGGGCGGCTGTCCCGGTTGTGCTTTTCATAAAGGTCGTCCAGCGTAACGCTGGGCGCCAGAACGCCTCTGTAAGCCCGCACGTAGTGAGCCATCTTCAGCTTTCCCTTTGCCTCATCATAGGCCCTGAAGGCGTAAGGCACAGCGCGGATGTCCTTGATCTGGTAGATGGTGTAGGTATCCAGGACATCTCCAGGCTGTGGATGCTCCGGCGCATAAACAGCGCCAGCCCGCTCTTGGATCTCAGCAAACTGGCAGATGTGGAAGGTCTCGCCGCCGATTTGGGCGTGGCTGGCGTCGATGTACCGACAGGGGAGGACCCTGCGCCCATCATCAAAGGCGGTGAGGATGATATTGCCGCCGTCCGGCACATGAAACAGGGTATGGTAGCCGCTGTCAATAAAGCGGATCATTCCGCCGTCTGCGTCATTGGGAAAGGCCAGCACACCGGCGATATTGACAGGGGTGTCACCGTTCATGGGGTATCCTCCCGGCTTCCCGCCCACAGGCTTCCGCCAGAGCGGCAGTCCGATCCGTCTGCTCCCAGGGGGCGTCCTGGTGGGTGAAGTGGCCGTAGTTGCAGAACCGGGCGAAGATGGGCCGGTCCAGCCCCAGGGCGGAGATCATCCCGGCGGGCGTCAGGTCAAACACAGCCCGAACGGCCCGCTCCAGCACAGCCTCCGGGTATTTCCCGGTCTGGTGGGCGTCGATGTCCACCGCCACCGGCTCGGCCCTGCCGATGGCGTAGGCGAGGCTGACGGTGCAGCGCTCCGCCAGCCCAGCGGCCACGATGTTCTTAGCGATGTACCGGGCCATATAGGCCCCGCTGCGATCCACCTTGGTGCCGTCCTTGCCGGACAGCGCTCCACCGCCATGGGGGGCCAGCCCGCCGTAGGTGTCCGCCATCAGTTTCCGGCCTGTCAGGCCGGTGTCCGCCTCGAAGCCGCCCAGCACAAACCGCCCGGAGGGATTGACGAACACCTCTGTGTTCGGATCGGGCGGCAGATCCCGCAGAGCGGGGACGATGACGTGCCGGATGATCTCCCGGCGCAGCTCGTCCATATCCTTGTCCGCAACGTGCTGGCAGGAGACCACCACGGCAGCGATCCGGTGGGGCCTGCCGCCCTGGTACTCTACGGACACCTGGGCCTTGCCGTCCGGCCCCAGGCCCTGGATGATCCCCATCCTGCGAGTATTGGTGAGCAGCAGCGTCAGCCGGTGGGCCAGCACCACAGGCAGGGGCAGCAGCTCCGCCGTTTCATTGCAGGCGTAGCCGTACATGATGCCCTGGTCGCCGGCGCCCGCGTCGGCGCAAAGTCCGCTCAACTCCGTTCCCGCCTGCGGCAAAAACTGCGTTCGCTCCCTTGCGCCTCCTTTCCCCACGCAACCCGCTGCGCTGGGCTTGCGCGGGGACCCCATATTGCTGCCCTCCACAGCGCCGGCGATATCGCCGCTCTGGTCATGGGTGATGACTTCCACCTCATAGTCCGATCCATAGCCGGTTTCCCGAACAGTCCGGCAGGCGATAGCGGGGATGTCCGGCAGTTCCTTGGCCGTGATCTCCCCAGCCACGATGATCTTCCCGGCGGTGGCCATGACCTCGCAGGCCACGCGGGCGGCGGGATCGTGCTTCAGACAGGCGTCCAGGACGCTGTCGGCAATGGTGTCGCACAGCTTGTCCGGGTGGCCTTCTGTGACCGACTCGGCGGTCAGGATGTACTTATCTCTCATAGTGAATTCCTTTCTTTTTTGCAGATTTTATGCCCTGATGGGCACGGGGCGGTTCCCGGCACTGGGGCAGGTCGAAGCCCAGGGACAGGATCTCCTGGTCAGACATTGCCAGGGTGTCGTGGAGAATGCCGTACAGTTCGGCGCTGGGGTACTGCTCTCCCATAAAGCCGATGATGGCGTCCACAAGCTCCTGCCGGGCCTCCAGCGCGTCAGCCACATTGGCCAGCGCGCTGGCGTAGCCGTGGAGCCATGCGGCGTTGTAGCTGTTCTGGTCTGGCTCCTGGCTGGCGCGGATTCGGGCCTGCTCTGCGGAGGCGGAGACCGCGCCGGGGCTGGACAGGTCATAGGCGGGCATATACGGCCTCCCATCTCACGGTGCTATCGGTCATGGCGGTTTCCCTTTCTCTTTTTTTCCTGTGTCCCGCGGCCTCTGGCCTGATCTCTCCCATAGTCCGGTTCCAGCTCCTCCGCGAAGCACTCGATTTTTTCTATTTTGCAGCCGTACCCTTCCAGTTGATCCCGCACATCCAGTACACATTGCTTGGAGAACATCTCGGCGCTGGCCGCGTCCTTGTCCTGTCGGGCAAACGTGTACCGCACTTCAGCACAGCAGTCCTGAAAGGTAACATCCAGATCACCCACCGTCCGTTCCGCCAGGGCCTCATCCTGATTGAAAATGCCATTGACATGGGCAGCAAACGCATCTTTTAACTCAATGGACACTTGATCTTCACGAACAAATCGGAACGTCAACCGGCAGGCTACGGCGAAGTCCGGCATGGCGGCCTCCGGCGCGATCTCCGCCTGGTTCTCAGACCGTTCCGACGTCAAGACCATCACGTTGTCGTAGAGGTCTTTGTACCGCTGGATCTGCTCGTCTGTCAAAGAGACAAAATGCTCCCCGCTCATCCCGGTGATGAAAAACGTGCCGTGGAGCATATCCAGCGGCAGCAGCCCACTTTCATCCAGCAGCGGGCGGTTATAAGGCAGATTCAGGAGTTTCCCGTTCTCGTTGCAGACAATGGCTGACGCATACCGAAGGGACGTGACGGCCTCAATGTTGCCGCCCACGAGGGCCTGCATAGCCTCCAGTGTGTCGGGGATCTCCCGCACCTCGCAGGGTTTCATCGGTTCCACCATCAGAACTCTGATCTTATCGCCCATGTTCATTCCTCCGTTTCTGCGGCTTGATACGGGCGGCGGCGTTGATCCGCTCCGTCTCCTGATGTACCTCCCGCACGGCGTGATCCCACGCCTTTTTCAGCTCGGCAGTGGGCAGGCCATTCTGCCGGTAGCCCTCCAGGATACCGTTGTAGTAGCTGTCGGAGGGCAGCATCGGCTCCCGGAACCGCTCATCCATGATGTAAGCCATGACAGACAGGGAGCGGCCCTCGCCGTCCCGGACGGTCACCATCCGCTTGTCGTAAAATCGAGGATACCCCTCATACCTGTCTAACGACTGCTCACACGACTGCGTGATGCTCCACAGCAGGCCGGTCACCTGTTCGCCCTCCTTGGGCGCGATGGTGGCGAAGCCACCCCGCCGGAACAGCAGTTCCCAGCCCTCCAGCGTTACAGGCCCTACCACCTGGGCATCGGGACAGCGGTAGGCCATCTGTTCCAGGTTGATGTTCGATCCATAGGCGAAATACATCGTGTTTTCCATGGTCATTCCTCCAGGATCGTCAGCGCCCCGGCCTTGGCCAGATGGCCGAACATATCCCGCGCCTGTCCCTCCACGCCGGACGACCGCAGGGGGCAGTCCAGGTCGGTGGCCCGGATGAAGTTGCTCCGAAGCTGGAAAATGTAGCTTTCGGTGTCCGGGTACTCGGTGGGGTCAAAGGCGGCCAGCCGGAGCTGATCCATGATGGCTGTACCCGTCCCCTCGTAAATTCTGTCATCAATACGGATCTTCATTGTCATCACCTTTCCGCGTTTCGATCACGCTTTTTTCGTTTGTTTACTTCGTAGCTGTCCTTATCGTGGAACCACGCCCTGTCTCCCTCCAGGTGGGCGAGAAGGTGATCCCGGGTGTGCTTGAACTCGTCCCCGTTGAGGCCCAGCCGCACCAGCCAGACCCGGAAAGTGAACAGCTCGTTTTCGCTGTGGGTCTTACGCATGACGGTGCTGCGCTGGGCGATGGCCTGGGCGGAGATGGCAAGACACAGGTTCACATAGGCGGCCACCTTCCCGGCGTGGAGGGTAGAATTAAAGCACCGCCATTCCACGGTGCCGCGGTAAAAAACAGAATGCAGGTTCAATGCGTAGTAGCGCGTCTTGTTATAATGCTCTCCGCTTGCCACATCCCCTTCATACCAGATCTGTTCCAGATCAGTAAGGTCTTTTGTTTCATCTGAGGACAGCTTCCGGGCCTCACACAGCATGGGTTCCCGCACCTTTTTGCACCAGCGTGCCGCCCTGTTCTCGTTCACTTGCAAAGCCTTGAACAAAATATCTTCCTTGGAATACATAATGCCGATCAGGTTCTTCAGACTCTGCCGGTTGTGGTTGGAGGCGTCCACATGGACGTGGATGCCGCAGGATTTATTCACTTTGGCGCCGGCTTTCCTTACCCGGCGCACACATTCCTGGAGCTTGGGCAGTTCGGCGTAGGTCAGCTTGGGGGTGACCATCTCCACCTGCCGCTCTCTGCCCGCTGTATCTTCTTTGGAGAGCGGCTCATATCCATCCCCGGTCTTTTGCTCCGGGCTGATGCTGCTGTCGCTCATCAGCTTCCACACCTTGCCCTCCGGGTCGGTCACGCCCCAGGTATCGTAATAGGTCCCAAGGTATTGGGGCGTTGTCCCAAAATATTCAGCCAGCGCCTCCGCGGCCCATCTGCGGGTGATGCCGGTCATCTCAACCTCCACACCGAAGCATTGGTCTTTGATGCCGATCTCGCTCATGCGGCAGAGTCCTCCTTTTTGAGCTGCTCGTCCACCGCCCGGATGCGGCGGCCAATGGCCTCGATCACATTGACCGTGACTGAATTTCCGGCCTGTTTATAGGCCTGGGCGTCCGAGGTGATAGCCAGCAGGCGGTCGATCTGATCCTCCTCGAAGCCTTGGAGGCGAAGGCACTCCCTGGGCATCAGGCGGCGGATGCGCCCGCCATGCTCCACGATGCCCTGGATGCTGCTGGTCTCCAGGGTGTGGGCGATGTCGTGGCCCACACGGCCCCGGCGGGTGTTGCTCCCGGCGTAGCCCAGATCCACGGTGTCGCCGGGGCTGGCCTCTTTATACCCCCGCTTGGTGGCCTCCTTGATCAGCAGCACCCCGGAGCGTTCCCTGGGGTGGGTGGACAGGCTCGTCTGTCCATACCGTGCGGTGAGACACCGGGCGATCTCTGTCTGCTCCGGCTGCCCCTTGCACAGATCCACGAGGTACAGCCCTGTTTTGCCGCCCATGCCGCCCGCCCCCGCCGTCTGGGTGCAGGCTACTCCTTCCGGGTCGTAGACTCTCGATCCCTGCGGCCCGCCGATGAGCTGTATAAGAGCTTTTGCGTCATCTCCGAAGACAGGTAATATTTTTCCGGCGCATCGGGGATCAAGATAGCAGATAAGGAACACCCGCTTCCGCGATTGGGGGACGTGGAAATTGGCGCTGTTAAGCACTGACCACTCGACATGATACCCCAGCTCATCCAGCGCGGAGAGGATGACAGCAAACGTCCTCCCCTGGTCATGCGTGAGCAGGCCGGGAACATTTTCAAGCAGCAGGTACGCAGGTCTCCGGGCTTTAGCCAGTCTGGCAATCTCAAAGAAGAGAGTGCCTCTGGCGTCATCGAATCCTTTTCTTTTGCCAGCGTTAGAAAACGCCTGGCAGGGGAACCCTCCGCACAGGAGGTCAAAGGGGGGCAGGTCGCCGGGGTCGATTTCTCTGGCATCGGGATAGTATTTCTCCTCCTTCCCAATATCGTGGATGGCGCGGTAGCTGGCGTCGGCGTACTTGTCGATCTCGCAGTGGCCGACACAATGGAAACCGCCCGCGCGGGTCAGTCCGGCCCGGAAGCCTCCGATGCCCGCGAACATATCAAAATAGCGGATCAGATGGTTCGTCATCTCCTTCCTTCTGCAGCGCAAGCAGAAAGCCGAGGACGCTGTCATCCACGTCCCCGGCCTGCGGCTGCTCTGTTGTTTCTTTTGCTGAGATAAATTCCACGCCGCGCAGCTCCTCCCGGATGATCTGACGGACAGCCTTCAGCAGAGCGTCCTGCTCATGCATCCGGCAGACCGCGCGGCACACAGCGTCCGTCCGCTGCCCGGAGGGGGTGGCGCACAGCCGTTTCCACGCCTCCCGCTGGAGGGGCGAGGCCATGGAGAACGAGAGGTTCAGCCGCCGTTTATCCGCCATGGGCAGCGCGGGCCGACAACTGGCCCACAAGGCGCTCGTAGCCCTTGGCGTTCAGGCATACGTCATCCAGGATAAGAGGCCGGCAAAGGCCGTCCGTGGCCGACACATGGCGCTTCAGGAGCGCCGCCCCGCCACCCAGGAAGATGGCGGGCATGGCGCGGGTATCCAGACCACTCTCGGTGATGGCGGACAGCAGGCGGCGGACGTAGATCCCAGCCTCCCGGTGGATGATCTCCCTGGCCGGTTCGCCTGTGCTGCCGGACTCGCCCCGGAGGCAGCTCTCAATCTGCGCCGCCGTCATGGACAGGCCCAGCCTGCGGCGGATCTGCTCGGAGATCTCGTCCAGACAGCGGATCATGCCCAGCTCCAGGCTCCGGCAGGTGGCGGCGTTGGGGATGCGGTTGTCCAGCCGCATCAGGTCTACCGTCCAGCCCCCGATATCCGCCACGATGACGGAGGGTTCGTCCAGCAATTCCTGCTGGGTGAGGACGGCGGCGTAGCCCTGGGGGAACAGGGACACCTCGGTGATGGTGACGGTGTAGGCGATGCCCTCATAGCGGAAGGACACCGGCTGGCTGTCCCGGAGGAGATACTCCCGAAATTTCTTCTTGTCCCGCCCAAAGCTGGTCAGAGGAAGGCCAGCCGCCAGATGGACGGCGGCGGTGGTGTCGGCTCCCCGGTGGGCCAGCTCTTTGGCAATGGCGGCGAGGGTCAGGAGGTAGTAGTCCTCGGTGACTGTTTTGTCCTTTTGGAGCGGCTGCCGTCCGCTGCCCACCACGTAGAATTTGCCGCCGTACTCCAGCACATCCTGCTGGGTGTAGGGTTCATGGTCGTGCCCCACCAGCCCGGTGGGGAAAGAGAAATTTTTGCTTTTCATGGCGGCATACCCATGATCCACCCCGATGGCGATGGTCTCGCTCATCTGGATTCACCTCGATCCTTTTTGATTTTTTTATTTTTTTGCGCGGTGGCACGGGCCGCTCGGATCTCCAGGCTATTACCATTCCAAGCGCCAATGTTTACCCCTTCCGGCATATACCTCTGACACAGACGGGGCAGGTAGGCGGGGACATCGGTGGCGTCATAGGGATACCCAATCCCATCGCCGTACACGATATCCTTCTTTAGTTCCGCTTTCAGCGCGTCATACCGCGCCGGGTCAAACTCCTCGTATATCTCCCGGCCTGTGAGTTCCTCATAGGCGCGATCCCCCATGTGGGGAAGGCAGACAAAGCGCTGATCCTGATAGTCCGGCGCGTCCGCCAGGGAGTCCGGGTCTTTCAGCGCCGCCATGTATACCTCCCGGCCTTGGGCGATCAGCCAGCCCCGGAAGTCGATGAAGCCGTCATCGGTGCAGCCGCCGCGCTCCATGACGGAGGCTGCGGTCCATAGGCCGTATTGATAGGCCAAGCTGGTGTAGGCGCAGGCGATGTCATCGAACTTTTTTGCCTGCTCCGGCCCTAAGTCCATCAATTGTTCCATCAGCCACTCGCTGGGGCCGCCCGGATGCTCCTTCGCCTGGGCGATCAGTTCCCAGAAGGTATCCTTGTTGATCTCGGTGATCGTGGCCTTGCTCATCTGCTTTCACCACCCTTTTTCCTGCCGGACCGTGTTTTCTTCTTTTTTGGAGTTACCACCCGCGCCTGTTGGATGGCCGGGTCGTCATGGTTCCACATATGGCCCCGGCTGATACAGGCCCGCAGTTCCTCTGGGGTCAGATGCTGGGCGGTCAGGCGGGGCAGGTACTCCGCCACCTCAGACCACTCATGGGGGTATCCAATCTCCGCGCCGTACACGATATCCTTTTCCAACTCAGCCACCATCTGCTGGTGGTCAGCCGGGGGGGATGTCATCGTGGGCCATGCGGTCTGTCAGGCGTGCGTATGCCATGCTGCCGGCATAGGGAAGATCCGCAAACCGACAGTCATCCTCCGCACAGGCGGGCACGTCCGCCAGGGAGTCCGGATCTTTCAGCGCCGCCAGATAAGTCTCCCTGCCCTGGAAGATAAGCCACGCGCGGAAATCCTCAAATCCATCGGCATAACAGCCGTCCTCATGGATGAGGATCGCCGCATTCCACAGGCCGTATTTGTCCGCCAAATCCATGTATCCGTGTATGATGCTGTGAAAATTCAGGGCCTGCTCCGGCCCCATGGCCAGCAAGCGTTCCGTCAGCCAGTATACCGCCGCCCGCTGGTTTCCGTCACAGGCCGCTTTTGCCTGGGCCAGCAGGGTCCAGAAGGTATCCGGGGTAATCTCCGTGATGGGGGACGAAGTGACAGCAGGCTGTTCCTGCTCCGCGCTCCGCACGGCCTCCAATTCGTCCCTGGTCAGCAGCGGTGCGGCGTCATCCTGCCAGAAATGGATGTACAGGCCCGAGCTGACACCCTCACGGGGGCAGTAGGCGTAGCCCTCGCCCCAGCCCTGTTCCCACTGGTCCCGGCAGTGCCATTTCAGGTCGTCCACTTCCTCCGCATTCAGCTTTCCTCTGTTCCGGCAGGTAAAGACGCCATAGGGCTTTCCACCAATCAGCTCCACCGCACGGGTGAGGGAAACGATCTTTTCGCACACCTCAGACCAGTCCTGCTCGGGCGCGATAAATGCGTTTCGGGCATCCTCCTGGGGTTGAATCTCCCGAAAGGCATTCATGATCCTCCCCAGGTACTCTCCGGCCAGCTCACCGCTTACCGCCTGCAAAGGGACGGCGTGATCGGAACGATCCCGGTCGATGATGTCTATCTGAATGGGGCTGTACAGCTTCAGTTCCACCGTTTTGCTCATCTGGCGCCACCTCCCCGGTTCGGCTGGCGGGGGGCGCGGCTGGGCGCCCGTTTCGTCTCCAGTTCTTCTTTTGTCAGGATGAAAAAGTCCTTACTCTGCCAGAAACTCACATACAAGTCGCCGTAGGAGGTCTTGCGGGGACGCTGCTCGTAGCCCTCGCCCCAGCCGTCCGCGTACTGCGATATGCAGTATTCCTTCAGCTCGGCCAGTTCCTCCGGGGCAAGTTTGCCCTTGACCTGGCAGACGGCCACGCCGTACAGACTGCCATCCGCCTCCTCCACAGAGGGAACAACGGAGAACACTTTTTCATTCACAGCGTCCGATCCGTAAAAGTAGGCCATAAGGCCCCGCTCCGCTTCCTCGGGTGACTGCTCGTCCTCGATACCCCGAAGGATGGCGGCGCGGAATTCTGGGGCAGACAGCTCGTCCCCAGTCAGGGATTGCGGCGGGGACGGTTCCGGCTCCTCAATCCAGTCCCGGACGGGCGCCTCCTCCACCAACTCCGCACTCAGGGGGCTGTAAAGCCGCAGTTCTGTGACTTGCTCTTTTACGGCACCCATTTCCTGTTCCGGGGCCAAAATATCTTGAAATCCCATGCGCTCCAGTGTTTTTTCGTAGAGCTGCCGTTCAAATTCCCGGTATTCCGGGGCGGCGGTATCCACCTCCCGCAGCGTAGCGGACTCATAGGTGGTGCCGGGGATGATATCCCAATCCACAGCATGAAAATGGGCGGCGGTCAGCCAGTGCAAAAGCTGGCGTCCATCCGCCTCTGCGAACAGGCCCCGGTTGTCCTCATAAGGGAAAAACGAGGATACATCGATCCCCGTCAGCTTCTCCGCCATGTGGTACAGCGTAAAGCCCTGGGGGTCCACGCTGGGGGAGATCGTGTTGTAAAACTGTTTCATATCCTCCGGGGAGGACAGCCGGGGGCAGAATTCCACTAAGGCAGTCTGAACCGCCGCCAGTTGGCGGGTCAGGAACCTTTCGTGGTCAGCCCGTTCCCCAGCCTCGTCACGCAAGGCCGCACAGGTCTGTTCACTCCGCTCCAGCGTCTGCTGAGTCCGCCGCAGCTCGGCCAGGGCGGCTGGGTACTCCCGGATGGCCCGGATGAAATCTCTCAGGCCCATGGTCAGCCCGCCTTTCTGAACCGGGAAATCAGGTGGTCCAGCACACGGATGCGGCGGCGCACCTTGCCCGCGGAATCGTCCAGACCGTTCATCTGGCTCTGGATGCGCTGACGGATGGCCCGGAGGGCCTGCCGGTCGGCGCAGCACTCCACCACGATGTACTCGCTGCCGCGGGCCAGCACCTCCCGTCTGCCGTTTTCATCCCGGATGCTGGACATGAGCCGCTGGCCCAGCCGCTTGCGGTAGCTGTCCTGGAGGGCGTCCATATCCCCGGACACGCCGTGCTTCTTCAAAATAGCGGCGATCTCCCCGGAGCTGATCCGCATATTGGCACCCAGCGCCGCCAGGATCTCCTGCTCCGCCTCCGGGGGCAGGGTGGGCCTGCCGGGAGGCCCCGCCGCCCGTGGAGCGTGTTCTTTGCTCATCGTTCCGGCTCCTTTCTTTTCTGAGATTTGGCGGCGTCTTGGGACGCCAGATCGGGCAGGGGAATCCCCACATCCTGCGGGCAGTAGACATACAACCCCTTGACGGAATGGGCCTGTTCCGAAACAAAACCAGCAGGTGTGTCCTCCAGGCTGGCCGCCGTCAAGACGGTTTTCATCTGCCAGCCCCTCCTGGGCGCGTAACTGAAACGATGATTCCCGTCCCGGTAGATGGGGATACCTTCCGGTTCCCCGCGCAGACGGGTATAGGCGGTCACGGCGTCCTTCTCCGCGATAAACGGGGGAATGGTACCCTGCTGCAACTCCGGGCCGATGCTGTTGATGTATTTGACCATCTCCCGGACGCTCCGGCAATCGAACTCCGGCGCATCAAAGCCATACCGCTCCGTGACCAGCGCCCACTTCTCTCGCTCATGGGGGCTGTCCAGCGAAACCACAAAATATTTCCCGCCGCGCTCCCCAGACAAAGGCTCAAAGCGGACATCGTCATACAGCGGTCCGTTCAGGGGGCAGTTATTTTTGAACCAGACGAAGTAATTATCCAGAATGAAGGGATCGGTGATGCCCATAACGACCCTGCCGATCTTCTTCAGCCGTCCGGCCAGAGCGTGGTCCTGGCAAAACCAGTCATACCAGCCCGCCGCGCACTGTGTGTACCTGTCCTGGGCGTTGAAGTCCCCGGCCCGGAACTTCTCCTGCCATTGGCGGACGGACAGCTCATCCGGCATTGTCGTCACCTCCAGGCAGCAGTTTTTCCAGAATGCCGGCGATGGCGGCGAACACCTCCGCCAGCTCGCGGGCCTCCTTGGCGCTGTCCTCGATCTCCTCCGGCGTCATGCGGGTGCATTGCGTCCAGATCCGCACGTTTTCCTCCGTAGGCTCCAGCAGCACGGCCCGCTCAAAGGCTTTGCAGAACAGCCCCGCGATCTTATGGCGGCGGTCTGACTCGGCATCTCCCTGCCGGATCTCCTTTTTTGCCTTTTCCAGCTCCACCGCCTGGGCGGCGGCCTCCTCCCGCTGCTCCTCCGGCAGTTCCTGTACCTGCCGGGTGATGTTGTAGCCCTGGTTGATGGACAGGTCGCCGCTGTCCAGGGCCTCCTTCACAGCGGTGGGGGCGTGTTCGTCAATCTGTATAACTCTGCTCATAGTTTGCTGCCCGATGCCCACAGCGCCTGCCAATTCTTTCGTAGTATTTATGGCAGGAAGGTTTTGCGAATTCACAAAACCTTCCTCACCAACATCACTGGGGCGGTATGCCTGCCCGCCAAGCGACATATTTTCTTTTGCCCTGGCCTCGATATCGGGCTTCAGCCGAAGGGCGATCTTGCCCAGCTCCCACTTGTCCAGGTTGCGGCGGCCCTTCTGGGTGTTCAGCGCCCACTGCTTGGCCTCCAGCATACTCTCAAATGAGAACACGGCCATCTGGTAGGGTAGGCCGTGCTGGTCGCACAGCCTCTGCCGGTTGTGGCCGTCAATGATCACCATGTCCTCGTTGACGATCACCGGGGAGTAGCAGCCGTTTTTGAGGATGTCCGCCTCCAGGGCGGCGAGCTGCTCCCCCGTCAGCGGGGGGAGCAGCTCGGCCATCTCAGGCAGGACAGTGGGGGTGCGCTCCGTGCTGCTGTAGATGATCCCGGTGTTGTGCATCAGGCGGCCTCACCGGCGCCGCCGTCCTCACCGGCCACGCCAGCGGCCTCCTCCACCTTCCGGGGGGACAGGAACTCCACCTCGGTGGCCTTGATGAGAAAACCGGGCTGGCGGCTGGGGTCCTCCGCGAAGCAGATGGTCTCGAAGTCGCCGGAGGCGGCCAGCTTGCAGCCCTTGTAGGCGAAGGCGGCGCACCGCTCCGCCAGAGCGCCCCGGACCTTGATGGAGATAAAGTCGGTGAGCTTGTTGCCGTCCCGGTCCCGGTAGCGGCGGTCGGAGGCGATCCGCAGGATGGCGTAGGGCTTGCCGTCCTCATGGGCGCGCAGCTCCACATCGTTGGTCAGGTTCCCGATTGCGGTGATCTTCAGCATAGATATTTCTCCTTTTCAAAGTGATGGTTTGATGGTATATTTATAATGTAGAGGGGAGCCGCCTGCTGGCGGCCCCCCTGGGTGCGAAAGGGGATGCGGGGATCAATACCCGGTGGTGGGCAGACGGGTGGGCTTGCCGTAGACGGTGGTCACCCAGCGGCTGATGGCCTGCACCCAGACCCCGTTGTACGTGCCGCCCACGTCAGCGATGTTGACGAAGCTGCTGCCAGCCGTCAGACCGGCCACGGCGGTACACTTGATCTGGGGCTTCTCCACCTGGGCGAAACCGGCCGGGGCTTGGCCGAACACGAACATCACTTCCGTCACCCGCTCGTTGGCCGCGAGGCCCAGGGCGGCGGGGGATGCCTGCAGGGTGTAATTCCTGCTGGTGGACAGGTTGTCCGCCAGCGTCCGGTACTCGCCGCCGTTCACCCGGTAGGTGATCTTGTACACACCGGGGAAGTTGTAGGTGCCGGTGACAATGGTGTTCAGCCGCACCTGGGCGGGAAGCGTATCCCTCCAATAGAAATTGTCCAGCCGGACATTGGAATTGTTGGCAATGCCAGACAGCACATAGTTCACCGGCTGGCCCGCCATGGCCTCCTTGGGGCCGGTCTTGGTGATGGACACGCCGGTGGTGAGGCTCTTGTTGGTCACCTCGAAGCGCACGATCTGGCCCTCATGCTCCAGGTAGGCGGTCAGCTCCTGGTCGCTCACGCCGTAATTGGCCGGCGCCTTGGTTTCGCGGATGGTATAGCGCGAGAGCGGCAAGGGCTTGGACACAGCCAGCCCCCGCTTGTCGCTCTTGATGGTGTCCACCAGATTGCCCGCCTTGTCGTAGATCTCGAACACAGCCCCCTCCAGCAGCGTACCGGCAGGCAGGCCATTGGTGGAGTTGTAGTCTGCGGACTTCTTCACGATCTGGATCTGTCCGGTGATGGGGATGTTCTCCCACTCCACCAAGGTCGTCTGACCGGCAGTCACATACACGGTTTTCATCTGGGTGTCGGGCACATACCCCTCGTTTTCCAGCTCCCGCAGGTAATAGCGGCCAGAGGTGGTCAGCCCTTCGATATAGACGTAACCGCTGTTATCGGAGGTGTACTGCCCGATGGGGGTGTTGGTGCTGTCGTACAGCAGGAAGGTCACCCCGTAGAGGCCCTTTCCAGTGGATTTATCAGTTTTGTGGATTAAAATTCCTGAAAAAGCCTTGTTTTTCACCGTCAAAGTGGTGCCGGCGCCATCGTCCTTCATGGTGAAATAATGGGGCGTGGAATCCAGCTTGAACTCCTTCGGGCACTCGGTTTCCACCGCGTAGTAATTGCCCGCGTCCAACTGGAGGGTGGCGCGCCCATCGCTGCCGGTGGTGATGGTGTCCACCAGCCCGCCGTCACTGGCGCGGCGGATCTCGAAGGTCACGTTGGGGATGCGCTTGGTCGGGTCGCTCTCCGAAACCTTGATCAGCTCGAAATTCCCCACAGGCGTGTTATAAAACACGAGATACTGCGTGTCCGAGGCGTTCACCTGTACCGTCTGGGTCTGGGTGGCCGGGTCGATGGTGAATCCAGGCAATGTCTTGAGTTCCTTTGCGATGACGGTGCCCGTGATCCCGGTGATCCGAATTTCGCCCGAGGAGTCCGTCTCATACAGGCCCTTGCTGCTCATGTGGCCGTTGTCATAGTCAACGTAGGAGCCGTCCGCATAGGTGAGCTGGAACTGCACCCCGGCCAGCGGGCTGCCGTCCAGGCTGCTCTTTTTCTGGATGACGAGCGCCCCAGCCCTTTCGTTCCAGAAGATCATCTCCTGGGGCTTTTTGGACGCCTGGATCGTAACAGTCTGGGGTTCGCCGTCCAGGACGAAGCCCTCGACTGTGGCGATCTCACGGGCGGTGACGGTGGTTCCCGGCTCCAGCCCCTCGATCACGATCTCACCCGCCGAATTGGTGTAGAACGTCCCATCGCCGGGGCCGACCGCCGCGCCATCGCCGGTGGTGACCTTGAAACAGACCCCGGCCAAAGGCTCCCGGTCAGTCCCCTTGATGTACTTCCGGATCGTCAATGTCATCTTGGGGTCGTTCTCAAAATCCAGGTTGTTGCCGCCCCCGGTGTTGCCGCTGGGGGGAGTCACGCTGGTGCTGCCGCCGCTGGTGACGGTGTTTTTTCCGCTTTTCAGCACGATGGTCTGGGGCGTGGGGTTGAGGACGTGGGTATCGGGCACCTTGGTTTCAGTCGCCACCACGGTGGAGCCGGGCAGGAGGCCGCTGACCGTGACGGTCCCATCCTTCCCGGTGGTGTACTTCCCGATCACCTCGCCGTTGGCGTACTTCAAGGTGAACTGAGTGTTGGGCACCGGCTTGCCGCTGAGTGAATCCACCTTCGAGAGCGTGAGGGAACACAGGGGCGCGTTATAAAAATAGAGGTGCTGCGTGTCATCGCCGGGGTTAACGACCACCGTCTGGGTGCGGGTGTTGGGGTCGATGGCGTAGCCGGGGGCGCTGGACACCTCCGTACAGATGATAGTGCCGGTGACGTTGGAGATCACGATCTGACCCTCGGAATTGGAGGTATACAGACCGTTGGAGGACAGCTTGCCGTCCGCCGCGTCCACCACCTCGCCGTTGGCGTAAGTCAATTTAAACTGTGCGCCCTCAAGCGGGGTCTTGTCCAGGCTGGACAGCTTATGGATCACGAGGTTCCCCTGCTTTTTGTTCCTGAATTCCAGGGTCACAGTCTGTCCGGCCTTGATTTTTGCCACCTGGGGTACATCGTCCATCAGGTAGCCCGGTTTTGCCCTGGTTTCCTTCACCACCAGACTGGTTCCCGGCTCGACGTTCTCCACCAGGAAGCTGCCCGCCTGATCCGTCACGAACTTGCCGTTGGCGTCGCCCACCACGGTGCCATCGCTGGTCGTCACAAAAAACTCAACGTCACTCAGCGGGCTGCCATCGCTGTCCGACACCTTCTTGACCAGCAGACTGCCCATGGCGCTGTTGCCGAAGCGGACGTGGATGACCTCCTGCTCCTCGCCGGAGAGGTACACGGTCTGGGGCGGCGTGTCGATGACGTGCCCCCCGTCACTGGACAGCTCCTCCACGATATAAGTTCCTTTTTTCAGCCCTGTTGCAGTAAAAGAGCCATTTTTTGAGGTCCGATAGGTTCCAATAACGGTGCCGCCCGTGCCGGAGGTGTTGCCGGACAGGTAGCGGATCTGGAACACCGCGCCCTCGATGGCCACGTTGGGGTGCTGGGAATCATACTTCCACACGCAGATGGCGGACAGGGGCTGGTTGCGGAACACGAAGGTGTGGCTCTGGCCCGCGGGGATGAACGCCTCCTGGGTGTCCGGGTCCGCCTTGGCGAAGCCCTTGAGCGGCTCCAGCTCCTGCACCCGGAACCAGCCGTCCCGCAGGCCCAGGGTGCCCATCTTGGTGCCGTCCAGCTCAATGCGGCCATTCTCGTCCGTATAGAACACGCCCAGGTCGTTCATCTCGCCGGTGGCGGTGTTGTTGCTGGCATACCACACCCGGAAGGGGACGTTGGCCAGCCGGTCGAAGGTGACGGCGTTTTCCTTGATGATCTCAATGATGGGGCGCTTATGGTTCTTGAAGTAGGCGGTGTGATCCCGGTTGGGGTAGAGGGTCACCAATTGGGGGTCTGCGTCCTTCAGCCAGGGGGAGGGCACGGACTTTTCAGAAATTTCATATACCCCAGGCAGGAGGTTCTTCAGCTCGGCGCGGCCTGTGCTGTCCGTTTCGATCTCGTCCACGGAGTGGCCGTCCGCCGCGCGGACGATAAAGATCGTATGCTCGATTGGCGACCCGTCATCCGCGTCGTTTTTGTAGACATACAAATTGGGCCGCTTCTGGTTTTCCAGCACGATAGTGCTTTCTTTCCCCGGAAACACCTCCACATGGTACTCTCTCAAGTCCCGGATGTGATCGTCCACCGTGGCGGTCTCCACCAGGGAATACACTCCGGGGTCGAGGTTCTCCCACAGGATCTCGCCTGTGCTTGAGGTGGTGCGGTCCAGGTAGCGGGAGCCGTCCTCGATCTTTGCCAGCCGGAAGGAGACGCCCTCCAGGGGGGAGCCGTCCGAGCTGGTTTTTGTGAGCCGGAGGGAGGGCAGCTTGCTGTTGGTGAACACGAACTGCGCCGTTTCGTTGGGCTTCAACTCAATGATCCGCTGGAAATCATCGATCACGTAGCCGGGGCACTCCAGTTCCTCCACCACCACCGCGCCGGTGGGCAGCTTACTGAGGTCGATGGTCCCGTCCTCCAGCGTGGTCATTTCGACAGGCCCCCAGCTCCCGTCCACCGCCGTGAATTTGAACTTGGCGTTGGCGATGGGCCTGGACAGGTCGGCGCTGTCCACCTTGATGAGGTGCATCCCAGGCAGCTTGTCGTTGAAAAAGACCAGCTCCTGGGTGGCGGTCTGACCCGCTTTCAGCTCGATCTGCTGCGGGGTCGTATCCACGATGTGAGAGGAATCCGTGGACACCTCCTTGACCAGATAGGTGCCCGGTTCCAAGTCATAGAGGTTGATTTCCCCGCTCTCCGGCGTGGTTACGGTGTCGAACAGCTCGGCGTCCTTGTAAATTTCAAACGTGACGTTGGGCAGCTTTTCCTTACTCAGCCGGTCATATTTGATGATCCGCAGGGAGGGCTTGGACAGGTTGACCACGGTCAGCACAGGATCATCCTCGATGGCGGGATCATAGGGGTCGATATGGATGCCGTGGGAGGTGCGGTCCAGGACGTGCCCTGCCGGGGCCGTCTTTTCCACCACCTCGATGTAGGCTTCCTTTTGGATGCCGGTCACCCTGGCCTCGCCGGAGCTGTTGGTCTCAACGGAGGTGATGAATTTGCCGTCTGCGTATACATCGAACACCGCGCCCTCCAGGGAGGCCCCCAGCTCGTTCACCTTCAGGATGGTGAGGCTGATGTCCCTGACGTTCTCAAAGGTGAGCAAAACATCATTTTCACCCGTCCATTCCACGGTTTCTACCCGCGTATCCTTCAGGTAGCCTGCCGGACTGGACTGCTCCCACACCCGGTAGCTGCCATAGGGCAGCTCATCGCCTTGGAAGGAGATGGTCCCGTCAAAGCCGGTGGTGCCGGTGGTCTTATAGTTGCCATCGATCTGCTCAAAGACGAACACGGCCCCCTGCAAAGACGCCCGGTTCTGGGCGTCGATTTTCTTGACGGTAAAGCCCTTCTCGGTGTCATTGGGCACGGTGACATAGGTGGTGCGCCCCGCCTCCAGGGTGATGTTCTGAGGGGCGATGACCTGGTAGCCCTCCGGGGCGGAGTCCTCGGTCAAGGTGAAGTTTTCATCGGCGGGCAAGTCGGTCCAGGTCACCTGACCATTGCGGTCGCTGGTGCCGGAGACGGTGGTACCGCCGCTGCCGGTGAGGGTGAACTCGGCCCCCTCCAGGGGCGCGCCGCCGGCGCCGGTCTTGACGATCTGGAGGGTGGCGTTCTCCGGCTCTCCTGTGCCGCTCCACTTGAACGGGGCCTGGGCCTCCAGGTCGACATAGCCGGGGTCGGAGATGATGTAGGACTGTTCGGTGGCGGAGGGGTTATAGGCCAGGAACAGGTTGAACTGCGCCACACCGCCCTTGGCCCGGATGGTAAAGCTGCCCTCATCGGGCACGTTGTCCACGGGGATACAGACCTTGAAGGCGCCGTAATACTCCGTACCGTTGGAGTTGAGGTTGGTGCTGCGCTGCCTGCTGGTGTCCACCTTGTAGCAGGTGGTCCCATTCTCCGGCACCGTCTCCAGAGGGGAGCCGTTCTCAGCGGTGAAGATAGTCCCCTGGGGTGCGTCCGTGGAATAGACCTTGGTGGTGCGCCCATCGATCCAGGTGGAGGTGGCGGAAGAGACGTACATCACGCGGGTGTAGTATTCCTTCCCGCCGATGGTCTCCTTTTTGATGCCGTCCTCGTTGTCGGCGGCGGCGCCCTCCAGGCCGTACTCGTTAAGGACATCCACGCCCCGGACATCCCGATCCTCCTCGGCCCGGATGGACAGGCCGGCGTGGAGGTTCTTGGTCCAGCCGGCGGCGAGGCGCAGGATGGCCTTGACGCTGTCATACACCCGGATCTTCTGGGCGTCCGCGGTCGGCTCCACCAGGGAGGCGCGGCCAGCGGTGAAGGAGGTGCCGGAGACGGCAAGCTGGCCGCAGGAGGCCCAGACCGCCACCTGGGTGGCGTACTTGTACTCGTCCTCTGTCAGGCTGGTGATGCCGCGCACATCGTCCGCGTGAAGCTCCTTGAACTGTGCCAGGGTACGGTTCGGATACCCGTTGGCAAAGGCCCCCATGGTCTGGGGGTTGCGGTTGTATTCCTGAATGGTCAGGGACTTGGAGGGGGACACCCCCTTCAGGCCCCAGTTGACGCAGTAGGCGGTGCCGGTGAGGCCATCGTTGCTGGTGTACTTCCAGTAGCCCCCGCCGATGCTTCCGCCCGTACTCTTGGACAGGTAACTGCCGAAGCCGGCCTGCTGGATGGTGACGCTGCCGCTGCCGTTCAGCGAGGCGGCGCTGGCGGGGACGGCCAGCAGGCCGGCCAGCGTGGCCACCACCAGCAGCAGGGAGAGGATGCGGGTAAAAGGCTTATGTTTCATGGAAACTCCTTTCTATTGCGATCTGTTGAGAACAAAAAAAGCGGCAGGCCGCTTCTGCGGCCTGCCGGTGTGGGTATGGGTTTGATTATTTCGTTGATCCGGGTGCGAACAGCTCCTTGAGGAAGGCCGTGGCCTCCGGGGCCTGATCCTTCCCGGTCTGGTAGGTTTCGATGAGCAGGACGCTGTTCCTGCCGGAGAGGTCGTTGGCGGACACATCCACATGGAGCCACCGGCCCTCCACGTACACAAGGTTCCAGGTGTGGATCTTACTGCTGACGGTGAAGCAGGGGATGCCCGCCGCCGCGCACAGGAACTTCATCGCTCTGGCGTAAGAACCGCAGGCTGCTTTCAGCTCCCCGGCGTGGGGGGCGAAGGTCTGGGTGATGCCGGAGGTCTTTCCCTTTTGGTAGGCCAGCAGGGTGCGGATGTAGTCGTTGAAGGTTTCCACCCGTTCCCGGTCCGTCATCTCCTCCGTGGCCTCGATGACCGGCTGGACGAAGTCCAGGGGCGCTTGATAGTTTTCCGGCATCTCGGCGGACACGGCGAAGTAGTCCAGGTACCGCCAGTAGTCGGTGAAGCCCTGGGGTACATGGTGTTCGTACCGCAGGACGCCCTCCATGCGCCCGATGGGCTTTTTTACCGCGCTGTAGTCCTCCTTGCTCACCATGGTGTAGGCGGGGGCGGTCTCGCTGGTGCCGTCCACCATGGTCTGGCGGATGGCGTTGTACAGCTCCCGGCTGTACACGCCGGTGAACGCCTCCGGGTTGGCCTCCTGGGAGAAGTCCTCCCGGCTCCAGTGGTCCGCGCTGATGGTGTAGGGTTCCGGCGTCTCGGGCCGGTACTCCGCCGCCTGGGCGGGGGCGGCCAGCAGGGCCGCGGTCATGGTTCCTGCCAGCAGCAGGGATACGATTTTTTTGCTTTTCATGCTCGATTCCTCCGTTTCGTAATATGGTGGGGCTTTTGCAAACCGAACCATACCACAGAAGGTGGGGAAAGTCGAACACAATCGGCAGACAGCGCGGAGATTTGGTGAACAGCGTTATACCTGCACAGCGGTCACACACCAGCGGTACTCCGGCTGGTTCATCACGCAGGTGTAGAGGGTGACGCGGTTGTCGGTGGTGGCGGCGGTGCCGCTGGAGTCATTGACGCTGACCTTTTCCACGCTGATCACGGCGTAGGTGCGGGTCCCCAGCAGGGTGGTTAGGGTGACGGTATCGCCCACGGACAGGGTGTGGAGTTTCCCGAAATCATTGCGCACACCCCGGTTGTGGCCTGCGATAGCGCAGTTTCCATCCCAGATGCTGGTGTTGGTGAAGTGGCCCGCGCCCTTCTTCAGCGCGGCGCTGTCCGTCCCCTGGTAGACCTTGACGGTCAGGCCGATGGCGGGGATCTTCAGCGTCCCCAGGCTGCCGTCCGAGTAGTAGAGGCCGCTGGTCACCTCCGTGTAGCCGCCCGTGGTGTTGCCCTGGGCGATATCAGTGGGGCTGCCGGGGATCTGGGTCATGGTGACGCTGCCGCCGCCCACCGAGGGGTACTGGCCGGGGACGACAGAACCGCCCACCGTGCCCCCGTTGATGTTGGCGCCGCCCACCTGATTCACCAGCCCGCCGCTGAGTGCGCCGGGGACAAGGTTGGGCGTAAGATACTCGCCGCTGCCGGGGAGGTAGCTGGTAGGGGTCCCAAAGCCGGGGGCCACGAGGGTCGTGTTCTTGCTCCGATCCACGTTGGGGTCCTCCCACTCGTAGATGGTATCGTCCGAGGTGGGCTGGCCGAAGAGGTAATCCTCCGGCGCGTCAAAGTCATATTCCAGGGCGCTGGCCTGGGTGACACAGAGGGCGCACAGCATCATGGCCAGCAGAAAACTGCGGAATTTCAAGGGCTTCATCTCCTCTCTTTGAACTTCTTAAAGGCAAACACGCCGCCAACGCCCAGGGCCAGCACCACCACACCAATGATCACGGGGCGTTTCAGGCCGGACAGATCCACAGGCTCCTTCACGGAATCCGGGGCCTCTGTGCCGCTGGGGTCCTCCGTCTGGCCGGGATCAGGATCGTGCTTTTCATCGCCGTCCGGGGTCTTGGACTCCTCCGGGGCTTTCTCACTGCCGAAGATGGCGGTGTAGGTGACCACGGCACAGTTGGCCTTGGACACTTCGCCGGTGTAGCTGGCGCTGACGGTGTAGCCGGTGGCGTACCGGCTGGAGGCGGTCCCCGTGTAGCTGGCGGTGGCGGTGTAGCGGGTGACGGGATTGCCCTCGCCGTCCACGTCCATGGACTCGCTCCACTTCACATCCCCCAGGGTCAGGGTCTTGCCCTTGTCCTCAATGCTCTTGGGGATGAGGGACACGTCCGCCTCAGACAAATTCGGGTAGCTGCGGCTGGCGGTGAGGGTGCTGGTCTTGGTGGCGTAGCCGTCCGTGGTGACCTGGACGCTGGTGTGGTCCAGCCGCAGGACGCCAACGTAGCCGTCCTCGGTGGTCACCTCCATCTCCGCGTCCAGCCGTTGGAGGATGGCCTCCAGGCTGTTGGTGTCGCTGGCCTGGGTGACCGTTTCGGTGTGGGTCTGGATGTCCACGCCCACCTCGTCCTTCCGGGTCATGTCCAGCAGGTAGTAGTGCCGCCCGTTCCGGGTGAAGTCCCCGGTGGGGATGAGGCTGGGATCGTCCGACAGGGAGAGCTGATAGGTCTTGTTGATCCGCAGCTCGTCAAAGTCGCCGTAGGT
>ERZ808028.519-NODE-519-length-31604-cov-17.586513_pt1 | contig 31604 bp, 24 predicted proteins | sample MGYA00380184_ERZ808028 | MGnify/ENA primary metagenome ERZ808028 (study PRJEB31490, sample SAMN06133397) | mouse gut metagenome | isolation source: J8_1 | host: mice | place: China: Chengdu | collected 2015-05 ...
AGCTATTGTATCACGGGTATCTCTAAGCCTGCTGATACTGAAAACCTATTAACTTGAAACTTATTATACGAGGAGTGACTATCCATGTATAAACCCTACGGCATCATCCCGCCGATCATCACGCCGTTCAACGGGGACGGCAGCGTCAACTATGATTCCCTGGCCCAAATGAGCAAGTTTTTGCTGGACAGCGGCGTCCACGGCCTGTTCCCCTTCGGCACCACCGGCGAGTTCTACGCAGTGAACGACGAGGAGTTCGTCAAGGCCCTGGAGACCGTCCGGGACGCGGCCAAGGGCCGGAAAGACCGTTACGGCAACCCGGTGCAGCTGCTGGCCGGGTGCAGCCACATCACCACCCGGGGCGTCATCCGCCTGGCCAAGCTGGTGGAGCGGGTGGGGGGGTACGACGCCATCTCCGTGCTCACCCCCATGTTCGTCAGCCAGACCCAGGATGAGCTGTATACTTACTACCGCACTATCGCGGAGAACACCTCCCTGCCCGTCATCATGTACAACAACAAGCCCAAGACCAACGTGACCATCGCCCCCGCCACCGTGGCCAAGCTGGCTCACGACTGCCCCAACATCATCGGTGTGAAGGATTCCACCGGCGACATGACCAACTGCGAGGAGTACCTGCGCCTGACCATGGAGTACCGGGACCGCTTCAACGTGATGATGGGCCGGGACACCATGATTACCGCCGGGCTGGTGTACGGCTGCTCCGGCGCGGTGGCAAGCTGCGCCAACGTGGCCCCCCGGCTGGTGGCGGACATCTACGACAAGTTCCGGGACGGCGACCTGGCCGGCTCCCTGGAGGCCCAGTACCGCCTGGCCCCCCTGCGCATCGCCACCGGCATGGGCACCTTCCCCGAGGTCATCAAGGAGGGCCTGGTCCTCCAGGGCGTCCCCGTGGGCAAGTGCCTGGAGCCCATCCAGGAGCTGACGCCTGACGAAAAGGAGAAGCTACGCCAGGTGCTGGCGGATATGGGCCTCATTTGAGCGGTTCGTTAAAAAGGAGAGTGTTGAATATGATTCCCACCGTAGCGAAAATGGAAGTTTTCCCCGTGGCCGGCCACGACTGCATGGAGCTGAACCTGTCCGGGGCCCACGCCCCCTATTTCACCCGCAACATCGTCATCCTCACCGACTCCAACGGCGTGGAGGGGGTGGGCGAGGTCCCCGGCGGCGAGAAGATCACCAAGGCCTTGGAGGACGTGAAGGACCTGGTGGTGGGCACCCGTATTGCTGACTACAAGCAGACGCTGAACAAGGTCCGCGCCTGGCTCAATGAGAATATCAAGGACGACGTGCGGGGCCTTCAGACCTTCGACCTGCGCACCGGCGTCCACGTGGTCACCGCCATCGAGGCCCCGTTGCTGGACCTGATGGGTAAATTCCTGGACGTGCCCGCCGCGGCCCTCATGGGCGACGGCATCCAGCGGGAGCGGGTGCGGTTCCTCAGCTACCTGTTCTATGTGGGCGACCGGAAAAAGACGGACCTGGAGTACGAGGAGGAGCCCGATTCTGACTGCGACTGGTACCGCCTGCGCCACGAGGAGGCCATGACCCCCGAGGCCATCGTGGCCCTGGCGAAGGCCACCCACGAGAAGTACGGCTTTGAGGACTTCAAGCTCAAGGGCGGCGTGCTGCCCCCCAAGGAGGAGGCCAAGGCGGTGGCTGCCATCAAGGCCGCCTTCCCCGAGGCCCGGGTGGATTTGGACCCCAACGGCTGCTGGAGCCTGAAGGAGGCCCTGGAGGTGGCTCCCGAGCTGAAGAAGGTGCTGGCCTATATGGAGGACCCCTGCGGGGCCGAGGGCGGCTACTCCGGCCGGGAGGTGATGGCCGAGTTCAAGCGGGAGAGCGGGATGCCCACCGCCACCAACATGATTAACACCGACTGGCGGCAGATGTACCACAGCATCATGCAGCGCAGCGTGGATATCCCCCTGGCCGACCCCCACTTCTGGACCATGGAGGGCTCCGTCCGGGTGGGCCAGCTGTGCAACGACTTCGGCCTGATGTGGGGCTGCCACTCCAACAACCACTTCGACATCTCCCTGGCCATGGTGGTGCAGTGCGCCGCCGCCATCCCCGGCAAGATGAACGGCATCGACACCCACTGGATCTGGCAGGAGGGCCGGGAGCGGCTCACCAAGCAGCCCATGGAGATCGTGGGCGGCTGCGTCGACCTGCCGAAGAAGGGCGGCCTGGGCATCGAGGTGGACCGGGAGCAGGTGATGCGTGCCCACCAGCTCTACATGGACAAGTGCTTCGGCAAGGGCGCCCGGGACGACTCCGTGGGGATGCAGTATCTCATCCCCGGCTGGAAATTCGACAACAAAAAGCCCTGCATGGTGCGCTGAGCGCGGCCAGATCAGACGGGCCGGCGGCGAACCGCCGGCCCTTTTTTAAGGAGGAATCCCCATGGACTGTCCCGTGATTACCAAAATGCAGGTCATCCCGGTGGCCGGGTATGACAGCATGCTCATGACCCTTTCCGGGGCCCACGCCCCCTGTTTTACCCGCAACCTGGTCATCCTCACCGACAGCGCCGGACACACCGGCGTGGGCGAGATCCACGGCGGGGACTACACCTGTGACTGCCTGAACGCGGTGCGCCCCCTGGTGGAGGGCAGGCCGGTGAGCGAGTACCGCCAGGTGCTCCAGACCATCCACAAGCTCTCCAAGCCCGGTGCGGGGGAGGGGGGCGACATTCAGACCCTGGACATCTCCAAGCTGAAGTTCGTGGTCAAGAGCGAGTGGGCCATTGAGTGCGCCATGCTGGACCTGCTGGGCCAGCACCTGGGCGTGCCCATGTGCCAGCTCTTGGGCGAGGGCCGGCAGAGGAAAGAGGTGGAGGTGCTGGGCTATCTCTTCTACGTCTCCGACAAGAACAAGGTCCCCGCCGGACAGACGCGGTACCTGGACGAGAGCGGCAGCTCCGACCCCTGGTTCCGTCTGCGCCGGGAGGAGATCCTCACCCCGGAGCGCGTCGTGGAGGAGGCCCAGGCCCTCAGCGAGAAGTACGGCTTCCAGAACTTCAAGCTGAAGGGCGGCGTGCTGGCGGGAGCCGAGGAAATGGAGGCCCTGCGGGCGCTGAAAAAGCGCTTCCCCGACGCCCGCATCAACATCGACCCCAACGGGGCCTGGAGCCTCAGCGAGGCCATCGAGCTGTGTAAGGGCATGCACGACGTCATCACCTACGTGGAGGACCCCTGCGGCCCCGAGGCGGGCTACTCCGGCCGGGAAATCATGCGGGAGTTCAAAAACGCCACCCAGTTCCAGGTGGCCACCAACATGATCGCCACCGACTGGCGGCAGTTCTATCATACGGTGAGCCTCAACGCCTGCGACATCATCCTGGCCGACCCCCACTTCTGGGGCTTCGACGGGGCGGTGCGAATGAGCCAGCTGCTGGACAGCTGGGGACTGACCTGGGGTGTCCACTCCAACAACCACTTTGACGTCACCCTGGCCGCCTTTGCCCAGGTGGGGGCCGCCGCCGTGGGCGAGCCCGCCCCCCTGGACACCCACTGGATCTGGCAGGACGGCCAGAATCTGCTGGAGGACGCGCCCCAAATCGTGAAGGGCAAGCTCCAGGTGCCCGAGGGCCCCGGCCTGGGTGTGCGTATCAACATGGAGCGGGTGATGGAGGCCAACGCCCTTTACAACAAGCTGCCCAGCCATGACCGGGACGACGCCATGGCCATGCAGTACCTCATCCCTGGCTGGAAATACGATCACAAAAAGCCCTGTTTGGTGCGGTAGAGAAGGGAAAATCGTCGGCTCTGGTATTTTTCCACTTGACAGCGGGAGCGGCTCTGATAAAATAGATAGGGTACGAACGAAATAACGTGATGGGACAAAAAAGAAGCGAGGCATAGAAAAAAGTGGAAGAAAACAGACAGAGCAAGCGGGAAACCCTCATGGCGGAGGCCCCCATTCCGGGCCTGATCCTGAAGATGGCCATACCCACCATCGTGGCCTTCCTCATCAACTCCATTTACAGCTTAACGGATACCTATTTCGTCCATTTCCTGGGCACCAACGCCACCGCGGCGGTGAGCGTCAACGCCTCCCTGGACCAGCTCATCATGATGGCGGGGTCCATGTTGGCAGTGGGCGCGGCCAGCTACAGCTCCCGGCTGCTGGGGGCCAGGGACGGGGAGAAGGCCAGCCAGGTGCTGTCCACCTCCTTTTTCGGGGCCTTCAGCTTTGGCCTGGTGGTGGGCGTGCTGGGGCTTCTCTTCACCCGGCCGCTGGTGTATCTGCTGGGGGCCACTCCCACCTGCGAGGAGTTCGCCATCCAGTACGCCGACTACGTGCTGCTGGTGGCCCCCTTCATGGCCTGCAACTTTGTGATGAACCAGTGCCTGAGGGCGGAGGGCAGCGCCCTGTTCTCCATGTTCGGCATGGGCTTCGGCGGCATTCTCAACTGCGTGCTGGACCCCATTTTCATCTTCCAGTTCGACATGGGGGTGGCGGGGGCGTCCCTGGCCACCGCCATCTCCAAGCTGGTGAGCTTTGCCATCCTGATCTTCCCCTACCTGACCCGGCGCAGCGTGCTCCATCTGAGCGTCCGCAACGTGCGCGTTGTGAAAGACATCCTCTACCAGGTGGTGAGCGTGGGCTCCTCCTCCATGTTCCGCTCCGGGCTGGCGGTGGTGTCCGCCATCATCCTGAACAACATCGCCGGGGACATCTCCGACTCGGTGCTGGCGGGCGTCGGCGTGTCCACCAAGATCATGATGTTCCCCTTCGGCATCATTTTGGGCTTTGGCACCGGGTTCCAGCCGGTGGCGGGCTTCAACTGGGGGGCCAAGCGGTACGACCGGGTGCGGGAGAGCTTCCGCTTCGCCACCAAGGCGTCCATCGCCATCGGGCTGGCCATCGGGGTGACCCTGGCGCTGGGCGCGGACTGGGTCATCGCTCTCTTTGCCGAGACCGACCCGGAGATGGTGGCGGTGGGGGCGCTGTGCGTCCGGCTCCAGTGCCTGGTCATGCCCATCCACGGCTGGGTGGCGGTGGCAAATATGTTCTGCGCCGGGCTGGGAGAGGCCCGGGGGGCCCTCATCCTGTCCAGCGCCCGGCAGGGCACCTGCTTCATCCCGGTGGTGTACCCGCTGGCCTGGGCCTTCGGGGCCACGGGAGTCGCCTCGGTGCAGGCGGTGGCCGACGTGCTCAGCCTGGTGCTGGCCATCCCCATCATCCGGAGGGTGCTGGGCAAGGTGAAGCGGGCGGAGGAGGCCCTGGCGGCGGAGAGCGCCGCGGCCGGCGGCCTCCAGCCATCAAAATAACAACCCCCGCCCTGGGCGGAGGAGAAAAGGTGAGACTATGAATGAGACATTGCGGCGGCACGCCCAGCAGATCGTGTCCGCCAGCCTGAAGGCCGTCCTCCCAGACGAGGCGGTGCAGCGGGCGCTGAGGGAGTTCAAGCCCGGCGGGGGCCGCACCCTGCTGGTGTCCGCGGGCAAGGCGGGCTGGCAGATGGCCAAGGCCGCGGTGGACGCCCTGGGCCATGTGGACGGCGGCGTGGTGGTCACCAAGTACGACCACGTGAAGGGGGACATCCCCGGGGTGGCGTGCTATGAGGCGGGCCATCCCGTCCCCGACCAGAACAGCTTTTCCGCCACCCAGAAGGCCCTGGACCTGGTGAGCGGACTGGGAGCGGAGGACACGGTGGTGTTCCTGCTGTCCGGCGGGGGCAGCGCCCTGTTTGAAAAGCCCCTCATCCCCGGGGAGGAGCTCCAGGACATCACCAAGCAGCTGCTGGCCTGCGGGGCGGACATCGTGGAGATGAACACCATCCGCAAGCGGCTGAGCGGGGTGAAGGGCGGGCGGTTCGCCCAGGCCTGCGCCCCGGCCCGTGTGTTCAGCATCGTGCTCAGCGACATTTTGGGCGACCCCCTGGACATGATCGCCAGTGGCCCGGCCTACCCCGACAGCTCCACCTGTGCCCAGGCCCTGGCCATCGCGGACAAGTACGGCCTGAAGCTGACGGACCAGGCCCGGGCCCTGCTGGGAGAGGAGACCCCCAAGGCGCTGGACAACGTCACCACCCTCATCACCGGCAGCGTGCGGGAGCTGTGCGCCGCGGCGGCCAAGGAGTGCGAGGAGCTGGGCTATGAGCCGGTGTACCTCACCGACCAGCTCTCCTGCGAGGCCCGGGAGGCGGGGGCGTTTTTGGCCAATATCCTGCGCACCCACGCGTTGGGCGGCAGGCCCCTTGCCTACATTGCCGGAGGGGAGACGGTGGTCCACCTGACGGGCAAGGGCCTGGGCGGGCGCAACCAGGAGCTGGCTCTGGCGGCGGCCCCCGGCGTCGCGGGGCTGAGCGCCGCGGTGTTCTCCGTGGGCAGCGACGGCACCGACGGGCCCACCGACGCGGCGGGAGGCTATGCCGACGGGGACACCCTGGCCGAATTGCGGGCCAAGGGGCTGGATGTGTTCCAGGTGTTGGCGGACAACGACGCGTACCACGCCCTCAAGGCGGTGGACGGCCTTATCATGACCGGGCCCACCGGCACCAACGTCAACGACGTGGCCGTGGCCCTGCTCAGGCCGTGACGGCGGGCGGAAAATCAGCTTGGACCAGGCCGCGCGGGCGGGGCTTGCCCCCGCCCGCGCGGTTTTGATAAGGATTGACAGGGCGGGGGCAAGCCGCTAAAATAAAAGAAACGGCAAAAACGGGAGGGAGGGGCGGTTCAGGGTGGCGAATGTGGCGTTTTTGCTCCCCTATGAGGACATGGGCGACCTGGTGTGGTCCGAGATCGGGGAGGGCATCGGGCACATCACCCCGGTGTGCGTGGAATATGTGCCCACCCCCCAGATTCGGGGGCGGGTGCGGGAGCTGGAGAAGCAGGGGTGCGACCTGATCGTGGCCCGGGGGGTCCACGCCAGCATCGCCAGGCAGTCGGTGAAGCTCCCGGTGACGGAAATCCGCCTGGCCACCCAGGAGCTGGGGGCCAGCATCCTGGAGCTGAAGCGGGAGCTGGGCTGCGAGCGGCCCACCCTGGGCCTCATCGGCTTCTCCAATATGTTCGGCTCCACCAGCCGGTTCAACGACCTGTTCCAGATCGACCTGCGCACCTACATGGTGCTGGACAGCGAGGAGATGGAGGGGGCGGTGGCCCAGGCGGCGGCGGACGGCTGCCAGGCGGTGATCGGCGGAGACTTCGTGTGCCGGGACGCCAGGCGCCGGGGCCTGCCCTGCCGGTTTTTGTTCACCAGCGAGGAGGGGGTGCGCCGCACCCTGGAGATCGTCTCCCACGTGTGCTACGCCATCGATCTGGAGAAGAGCGCCAGCGCTGAGATGGAGACCATGCTGGCCTACACCTTCAGCGGCATCATCCAGGCGGACCGCGGCGGCATCGTGCGCCGGGTCAACCGGGCGGCCAGCGGCCTTTTGGAGCGCAGGCCGGATGAGGTGATCGGGCGGCAGGCCACCGAGGTGCTGCCCGACCTGCCCGCCAAGACCCTGGAGAGCGTGCTCACCGACGGGGTGGAGATCCAGTCCACCGTGCTGAACATCGGGCAGAAAACGGTGCTGGTGAACATCGTCCCCGTGCGGGTGGAGGGGGAGATCTCCGGCGCGCTGTTCACCATCCAGGAGGGCAAGCGCATCATCGAGATGGACAGCAAGCTGCGCTGGGAGCTGCACCAGCGGGGGTATATCGCCAAGCAGACCTTCGACAAGATGGTGGCCAACGGCCGGGAGATGAAGGAGTGTCTGGCCCTGGCGCGCAGGATGGCCCAGTACTCAGCCCCCATCCTGCTGCTGGGGGAGCCGGGGGTGGGCAAGGGCTTTCTGGCCCAGTGCATCCACAACGACAGCGTGCGCCGGGGAGGGGCCTTTGTCCCCCTGGACTGCGGCGCCTGGCAGGCAGACACCCTGGACAGCATGCTGTTTGGCAACTACTCCATCCAGAAGGGAGGTCCCGCCTGCATGGCCGAGCAGGCCCAGGACGGCACCTTGTACCTCAGCCACGTGGAGTCCCTGCCCATGGAGACCCAGTACAAGCTGCTCAGCCTGATCCGGGGGCGGTTCCTCCACAACGGGCCCAACCGGCCCGCCAGCGCCGATGTGCGGGTCATCGCCTCCACCGACGTGAATCTGGCCGCCCGGGTGGAGCGGGGCGAGTTCCGCCGGGACCTCTATTACGCCCTGAACGTGCTCAGCCTGGAGCTGCCCCCGCTGCGCCGCCGCCGGGAGGACGCGGTGGGCTGGTTCGACCAGTACCTGAACAAGTGGCAGGAGAAGTTCCAGCGCTATTTCCACCCCACCCAGGGGGCGTACAAATTCATAGAGAGCTGCGACTGGCCGGGCAACCTGGACCAGATGGACAGCCTGTGCGAGCGGGTGGTGCTGCTCTCGGAGAAGCGGAGCATCGACGAGACCTTTTTGCGCAGGCAGCTGGAGCAGGTGACGCCCAACCTCCTGCCGGGGACGGACCAGGTGGTGCTCTACAAGGACCAGAAGGCGGTGGAGCTGGCGCAGCTGCTGCGCCAGAACAATGGCAACCGGGAGAAGGTGGCCGCCGAGCTGGGGGTGAGCAAGACCACGCTGTGGCGGCGGATGAAAAAGTACGGGATCGAGAAGGATTTTTCCTATTGAGAGACAAAACAGCGCCCCGCGCCGGTTTTTTGGCGCGGGGCGCTTTGGGCTTTGCGGAGATGGGCTATCCATCGCCGGGAATGGGGGCGGTCCAGTGGTGCTGGTCAAAGGAGTCGGTAAAGCGGTAGGCGGCCCGGGTGGTCCCCTCCAGGGGCACGTCGCCGACGGCGACGCCGTTTTGGCCCACCGTCACCGGCTCGCCCAGCAGGTAGCTGTCCTGATAGTCCCCGCCGTAGCTGTAGTAGTCGCACAAAAACTCCAGGGTGTCGCCGGGCTGGAGCTCCAGCTGGCTCTTGGCCACCGTGTCCGTCTCCCCGTCCGGGTAGACGGCCCGCACCCCGGCCACATAGCCCTGGGGGTTGTCGTTGTCGAAGGTCAAAAGGAGCTCGGAGCGCGCGCCGTTGTGGAGCACCGGCACCCGGCCCGTGATGGTGTAATTGGTCCCGTCGTCCACGGTGGCGGTGTGGTAGTAGGCCACCGGCTGTCCGTCGATGGACAGCCAGGTGTTGTCGTTCACTCCCAGCAGGCCGCCCTCCTGGTCAAATTCAAACACGTTGTCCAGCCCCAGGTCGATATAGCCCTCCCCGTCGTCGTAGAACAGGTTGAGCTCCAGGTTTTGGACCAGGCCCCACTGCTCCTGGGTGAGGCGGATGACGGGGACGCCGTCCGCCCCCTTCTGCCAGAGCAGGGCTTCTGCGGGGAAGCGGGTGTCCGCCAGATATTGGGCCATGTCCTCGTCGCTCAGGGCTCGATCGCTGAAAAAGTCGGTGTTGCCGCCGTCCAGTCCGGCGATGCGGCCAAAGGACCCGCCCAGCAGCTGGCCCAGCAGGGCGGAGACGTCGTCCGCCCCCGCACCGCCGCCCAGCTGGCCCAGCAGGGCGGGCAGGGGGGAGGAGGTGCCGCCGGAGGCCGCCTGGCCCCCCACCTCCAGGCTGGCGAACTGCCGGATGCACTGGATATAGCCCTTGTCCATGCCGATCTGGCCGAAGGTGGACGCCGCTTTGTCCACATTAGAGGACTTTCGATACGGGAAGTAGATGGACAGGCCGTAGGCGTTGGTCATGTTGGAGGAAGTGCGGTTGTATTTCACCGCCCCCAACAGGGCCTGGGCCAGGGCGTCCCCCTCCTTGGTGCCCAGGTTTTTGGCCAGGTGCACCAGGTCCACCTGGTCGATCCGGCTGGACTGGGCAAACTCCCTGGCCCCGTTCCGGGCGTTGGAGACGGTCTGGTACTCCTTCTCCCGCAGCAGCCGGGTGGTGGACTGGGAGAAGTCGGACAGCGCCGGGGGCAGGGTGGCCTCCAGCTCCGCCAGGTCCACCACGGATAGGGTGGTCAGCTGGCCCCGGCACTTCTGGGCGCAGGTGTCCACAAAGCTGTCCACGATCCGCTTGCCCAGCTCCACGGTGGGCATGGAGGGGTCCTGGCCCAGGGCGGTGAGCCAGTCGGTGTAGTACCAGCCCACCCCGGGCTCCGTCTCCTCCGAGGCGATGAGGTAGTCGGCGTACTGGGCCATGGTGAGGGCGGTCTCCGCCGTGGCCATGAGGCAGGCGTCAAAGCCGATGAAATCGAACTTGACCTTGGCGGCGCTCAGCGCCTGGTCCAGCCCCGCCAGGCTCATGGAGCCGGAGGAGGCGAATTTCTCGTCGTAGCCGTAGCCGCTGACCGAGCCCCCGCCGTGGTCCCAGAGGATCAGCTCGTACCGGCTGGCGGGGTAGTTTTTGGCGCACCAGCGGATATAATCGCGCAGAACCGCCGGGTCCGTCATGGACTTGCTGCCCAAATTATCCTTCACGTTGACCAGCTGGCCGCCCTTTACCTGCCAGATCTGGTGGGTGGAGCTGGATACCAGGTTGTTTTTCCAGCCCTTACAGCCCCCGGTGTACACCAGAAGGTTGATATTGTCTCCAAACCGGGCGTCCAGCATCTCCTGGAGGTCGGAGGTGCCCATGCCGCCGCGGGACTCCAGGTCGGTGCCGCATAGGTACACCATAATGGTGGCGGTGTCCTTCCCCCCGCCCAGCAGGGCGGTGTACTTAGCCCGGGCGCCCTTGGCCACCGAGGTGTCCAGCTTTCCGGTGTTGGCGGGGCTGTCCCAGCCGGAGGACACGCTGGCGCCCCCCAGGCCGCTGAGCAGCTGGGCCCAATCGGCGCCGCCGCTCTGTCCGGGCTGCTGCTGGTGCTGCCCCGTGGAGGGAGGCTGAGGCGCGCTTTGCTGCTGGCCGCCCAGCAGGGCGGTGACTCCGCCCCCGCCGCCCAGCAGCAGGGCCAGCAGCAGGACGATGAGCTTGACCCCGCCCCGGGCCGCCGGCCCCCGGGCGGCGCCGGGGGAGGACTGCTCTTTGCGCTCAGAATAGCCGCCGGGGTCGCCCACCGGGCCGGTGCCCAGGCCGTCCCCCCGCTTGTGTACCGTTTTGCCGGGACCGGCGACGTGCTTTTCCCGGCCTCTGGGTCGGTTGCTTTCCATGGTGATACGCTCCTCTCCTCGTGGATGGGCCCCGCGGCCCGTGAGACATATTATCACAATTTTGGGGATGGTTCAAGGGCCGCGGGGCAATACGGCAAAGCTCCCAGGCCATTGGCCTGGGAGCTTTGCCGTATTGGGGCCTGTTGGACCCGGTGTGCCGATATACCGCTTTATAAGCTGTGCTCGGTACGGGTGATAACCTCCTGCTGCATGGCATCGTTGAGCTGGACGAAGTAGGCGCTGTAGCCCGCGATGCGCACCAGCAGATCCCGGTGCTCGGCAGGCTTTTCCCGGGCGGCGATCATCGTCTCGGTGGTGACCACATTGAACTGCACGTGTTTTCCGCCGTTGCTCAGATAGGTGCTGATGAGGGAGGCCAGCTTGGCCTTGTCCTCGTCGGTCTTGAGGGTGTTGGGGGAGAACTTCATGTTCAGCAGCGTGGCTTGGAAGGGGTCCTGATCCACCTTCATGGCGGACTGCATGACGCACATGGGCCCGCAGGTGTCCACGCCCTGCATGGGGCTCATGGTGCCGTCGGCCAGAATCTCTCCGGCGCGGCGGCCGTCGGGTGTGGCGCCGGTGAGCAGGCCGCCGGGCTGATGGCTGGTGATGGAGATGCCGCAGGGCACGGTGGTGCCGCCGGTGATGGTGGGCAGGGTGGGCACAAAGTCGGTGAACAGCTTGTAGCAGCGGGCTACGATCTCGTCCACATAGGGGTTGTTGTTGCCGAATTTAGGGGCGTTTTTAAAGTCCAGCCGCATCTCCTCGCGGCCCTCCCAGTTGTCCTCCAGAGCGTCGTACAGCTCTTTGAGGGTGTACTTCTTCTCGTCGAAGCACAGCTTTTTGATGGCGGCGAAGGAATCGCCCACGTTGACCATGCCGATGGTGCAGATGGAGGCGGTGTTGTCGAAGGGGATGTCGTGGCGGGCCCAGATATCCCGTCCGCTCTCGATGCCCTTGTACATCAGGGCGGAGCGCAGGGGGTCCGCCAGGACCTCCTGGGTGACCTTCAGCTCCACGTTGTTGCGCTCGCCCACCACGCTCAGGCAGTATTTGAACTGCTTTTCCCAGGCGGCGAACATCTCCTCGAAGCTCTGGAACTGGGTGAAGTCGCCGGTCCGGATGCCCGCCAGCTCGCCGTTCTTGGTGTTGACGCCGTTGTGGCGGAACAGGTCGAAGATGACGGTCATGATGGTCATGGGCACCGGGCCGGTGCGGCTCTTGCCCGCCAGGTTGGCGTCCAGGCAGCCGGTGATGGCGTAGTCCCGGGCATCCTCTAGAGAGACGCCGTGCATGGTGAAGAAGTGGATGTAGCTCTGGTCGCTGACAAAGGCGGGCATGCTCAGCCCCTCGGCCTGGCATTGGACGCCCTTCAAAATCAGGTCCTTGGGGGTGGAGGGAGCCACCCGCAGGGTGATGGTGTGGTGGGGCGTGCGGGTGATGAGCGCGGCGTCCAGCAGCAGATAGCTCAGTTCATTGGTGGCGTCGCTGCCGTCTGGCTTTACACCGCCGATGACGAAGTTGTGCCATTTGGCGAAGCCGGCGTTCTTTTTCCGGTTATTCTTGCCGGAGGTGCGGTTGAGCTCCATGTCCTTCAGGCGCATGCAGCACAGCAGCTCCAGGGCCTCCTCCCGGGTGATGCGTCCCGCCTCCAGGTCGGCTTTGTAATAGGGGTACATGTACTGGTCAAAGCGGCCGCCGGGCAGGGTGGTGCTGGGGGAGAGCATGAGGAACTGGAACCAGAAGCACTGGATGGCCTCCCGGAAGGTGGAGGCGGGCTCCATGGGCACCTTGGCGCAGATGGCGCTGATGGACTCCAGCTCCGCCCGGCGCGCGGGGTCGCTCTCCTTTTCCGCCATCTCCGCGGCCAGCCTGGAGTACCGCCCGGCCAGGGTATTCATGGCCTCGAAGGCCATAATCATGGCCTGGTAGGTGCGGAACTTGTCGATGCTCTCCCCGTCGGTGAAGCGCAGCTCTCTCTGGCAGGCGCGGGCCTGCTCAATAAGGGCGTTGGTGCCGTTGTGGAGAATTTTGGTGTAGTCCACCAGCAGCAGCACCAGGCTGGGCCCCAGGCCCAGGCCGCTCTGGGCGTAGCCGCCGCCCACGCCGCCGCCCTCGGACTTCTCCTTCCAGGGGGGCAGGACCAGGCCGGCCTTGAGCAGCTTCAGAATGCGCTCGTTCTCCGGCTCATAGAAAAGGTCGCCCTGCATGCCGATCTGGGTGGCGGGGTCGTGGTATTTATTCAGCTCCTGGAGGTCCCGCTGGTCCTCCTCGCTCATGAGATAGCCGTCCTCCACCAGACTGTCGATCTCGTCCTGGGTCCAGATGCCGTAGTTGGGGTCGATCTCCAGCCCCATGGGCTTGGAGGCGCCCAGGCCCACGATCAGCTCGTCGTCGGCGATGGCGATGGGCATGCGCTCGGCGTAGGCACGGAGCATCTTGCCCCGCTGAATCACGGCGGGGTCGTGCTTGGAGTGCTCCAGCACGTCGGCGGTGATGCGGTACTTTTCAATGCAGATGGGATAGTGGTCTACCACCACCCGTTTTTTGATGCGTTCGATGCGTTCATACATGGCTGTTTCTCCTTTTCCTGTTCTGGCCCTTTTAGCCGGCGGGACTGCGGCTCAGTCGCGGATGAGGTACACCTCGCCACCGTCCACGGTATACTGGGTATCCAGCTTTTGCTCCGCAGTGATTCGGCGCATATAGTCCACGATTTCGCCAAATCGGGGATCGTCTAGGGTCAACGTATGGGGCACGGCCTCCTCGTCCAGCTGCACTGGGACGAAGGAAACCCGCTTGATGCGTTTTTCGTCGATAACACATTTGATGTACAGCGTCTTGTACGAGTCCACCGGCATCTGTCGTTTGCTTTTTTTCATGTCCGGGTTTAGCGCGGCGATGTCCTGGTGGGATTTGGAGTCGGTGAGGTCGCCTTTGCCCTCAAAGAAGCGGCCGGGCTCCTCCAGGGCGAAGTTGGCCATGGAGTAGACGATGGCCCTGCCCTTGTAGACCTCCATAGGCTTGAGGATATGGGTGTGGTGGCCCAGGATCAGGTCCGCCCCGGCGTCGATGGCAAAGTGGGCGGCGTACCGCTGGTACTGGGCCAGCACGGCGGGGACGAAGTGGATGCCCCAGTGGAAGGACACGATGAGTATGTCCACCTGGGGCCGCAGGCGGGCGATGTCGTCCAGCATGGCGTCCAGGTCGTCGGGGTGGGGCCAGGAGAACAGCCGCACCGGGGTCTCCGGCTGGTCGTGTTCCCGGGGGAGGGCGGCGGTGATGCCCCGCAGGGGGGCGCAGCCGGGCCGTTCCTCATTGGCCCAGTAATCCTGGGGCAGAATACTGTTGTAGCCCAGAAAGCCGATTTTTGTGCCGTCCAGGTCTACGACGGCGGGACGGCGGGCGGCGGAGATGTCCGCTCCGGCCCCGATGGTCCGGATGCCCTGGGCGTGGAGCAGCTCCAGCGTCTCGAAGAAGGCGGGGCGGCCCCAGTCCATGCAGTGGTTGGTGGCAAAAGAGATCACGTCGTAGCCCGCCCGGCGGATGGCGGCGGCGCTCTCCGGACGGCAGCGCATGGGCAGACGGCACTGGGCGGCCGGGGTTCCGCTGTGGGCGATGCAGGGCTCCAGCTGGCCGAACAGCAGGTCCGCCTCCTGAAGAGACATCCGGACGCCGTCAAAGATCTCGTCCGGGTTCTCCCGGTTGGGTCCGATGTCGCCGGTGGCGATCAAAAGCTTTTCACCCATAGAGGGTCCTCCTTTCCTGGGAAGGTCAGGCCTGACACAGACAGGCCGCCCGCGCATTGGCGGGCGGCCCGCCGCTCAGCGGCTGAATCAGATGGAGAAAATGCCGGTCACGGCCATGAGAGCCGCCACGGCCGCGCCCACGATGGCCAGCACGATGGTCTTGATGAACAGGCCGTCGGCCACCTTTTGGTCGGGCACGTTGGCGATCATAATGGCGCCGCCAGTGGAGAAGGGGGAGATGGCGGTGGCGGAGGCGCCCACGGCAATGGCCACCAGGAGGGGGATGGGGCTGATGCCGGCGCTGACGGCATAGGGTACGGCGATGGCGCCCAGCATGGGGAACACGGCGTTGATGGCGCCGGAGAACAGGCTGAGGAAAGCGCCGATGAGGGCCAGGATGGCGCCGATGACGGAGGGGGAGAAGGAGCTGGCGGCCAGCTGGTCGCCGATGTACTGGGTGACGCCGGCGGCGGAGGCCACGCCCATCAGGGTGCACACGCCGCCCACCATCATGATGGTATTCCAGGGCACGCCCTTGACGATGGCGTCCCGCTCGCTGCCAAGCTTCAGGATGGTGCACAGCAGGGTGCCGATAATGGACAGCATCTGGATGTCCAGCGCGGAAGCCAGCAGGTTGAGGGTGGCGTTGCCCTTGATGAACAGCTTAAGCAGGTTGGGGGCGATGACCAGGACGGCCACCACGATGATGATCCACAGGTTGGTCTTTTGCTCTTTGGTGAAGGGCTCGGGCTTCTTCACGTCCACCTTGCCGATTTTGAACGCCTTGGTGACAAAGAAAAAGATCAGGAAGATGATGAGGGTGAAGAGAATCCAGTGCAGGCAGGTCTTATAGGCGGTGAGCTCGCCCTGACCGGCCAGCGCGGTCTCCGCCAGCATCTCGTCGGTGCGGGTCTTGACCACCGAGCCCTGGACCGCCCAGGGGAAGAAGGTGCCGATGGAGCCGCCGAAGCAGACGATGACGGCGCACAGCCAGGGGCTCAGCCCGGCGGGGATGGCGATGGTGAAGGTGAGCACAGCCAGGATCGTGTTGCAGGCCGGGGGAGGCGCGCCCAGGGCGCCGATGACGGTGCCGATGAGCAACAGGGCGAAGGGGATGACCTTGGCGTTGTTGCGGAACCGGTAGATGATGTTGTCCGCCACTTTGGGGAGCGTGCCGTTGAAGATGGCAAAGGAGAAGAACATGGTGATGGTCATCAGCTGGAACACCACGCTGGTGGGCCACTGGGCCACCACCTCTTTGACCTTCATCCCCTGGATGAACACGCCGATGACGTACGCAAAAATCAGTGCCGGTATGCCGATGTTGACTTTGCAGAAGTAGCTCAGGGCGATGGAGACGGCCACAGCCGCCAGAACGACCCACAGCAGGACTTGGACTTCCATGAAAAAACTCCTCTCTCTGAATCACGTGATGGCCTTTGGTCCGACAAGGGCCAGCCGCCGCCCGCGCCCCCGGCGCCCCGTCCCCGCGGCGCGCACAGGCGGCGGACAGCCGCTGATCTTGGCTTGAAAATAGCATATCCGCCCTCGGTTCGCAAGGAAAAAAGTGAAAGTCGCCATTTTCTGTTTACGCGGCACAAAAAAAGCGAAGCATGATGTGCAGGGTAAACATTTTTACGAAAAGGGCGGGAATTTTTGATTGCCATATGTGCAAAAGAGCAAAAAGTAATGTATAATGCGTATGGGAGGACCCGGAAATACGCTGCCTCCCGCGCATTTGGAAGAATGGAGGAGTATACCGTGCTGAGTCTGCGCTATCTGCTTGGGCGGTTGAGGTCGGTCACTGTCCACACCGCAATCCCTCCGGACAGGGATCTGTGCCCGGGGGATCTGGAGATGCTGGATACACAAACTGAGCTGCTGCCGGACCGGATCTATCTGGGGGAAGCGGCGTGGCTGGAGCGGCTGAGCGGAATCCAGGCCGCTCCCGGCTGCCTTGTGCTGCTGGCCGGGGCGGAAAAGGGAATGCGCCCCGCCGCGCCGGAGGGCTGCGCCCTGGCGCTGCTGTCCTGTCCGCTGCCGCAGCTGTACAACCTGACGGCCCAGAACATCCGCCGGGCGGAGCTGTGGAGGAAGAACTGCCAGGACCTGCTGGACCAGGACGCGGGAATCCACGAGGTGCTGCGCATGGCCGCCCGGTCCGGGGCGTGCGGCGCGGCGCTGCTGAACTGGCAGGGGCGGGTCATGGACTGCGCCGGGCTGGAGGAGTCCCCCTATTTGGCCGGGCAGCTCTCCAAAGCCGGCGTTCTGCCCCAGGACGTTATGAAAAAGCTGTTCCCGCCCGGCGCGCCTCAGGAGAGCTGGGGCACGCTCACGGTGAAGGAGACGGGGACCGCCGTCTTTGCCTGCCGGAGCGCCTGGGAGGGCGATGTGCTGGGTATTTTGCTGCTGGAGGGCGGCGAGGGGGCGGAGACGGACCTGCAGAGCCTGTGCGCCTGCGTGATGCAGTGCCTGCGCCGGCAGCTGCTCTCCCGAGACATGAGCCGTATGGACCCGGAGATCAGGACCTTCCAGCGGTTTTGGGAGGATGTGATGGAGCGCAGGCTCATCAACCGCATGGAGATTCGCTCCGCCCTGTCCACACTGCCCCGCCCGGTGCAGAACTTTCTGCGGGTGGTGGTCATCGCCTTCAAAAACGACAACATCCGGGTGCCGTACAACTACCTGCTCAGCCGCCTGCGGGGCTTTTTCCCCAGCACCAATATGGCGGTCTATCAAAAGGACATTATCCTGCTGTACAGCCACCAGGAGCGGGACTTCCGGCCCTCCCTGGGCGGACCGGAGCAGACGGAGAAGCTCACGGCCCTTTTGAGACGGTACGACGGCTTTATGATGATCGGCAACGGCACCCGGCACGCCGAGGCCATCGCGTCCATGTATCTGCTGAGCAAGCGGACCAACGAGCTGGCCTGCCTGCTGTGCCAGGACAAAGCGGAGCGGATCTTTTTTACGGAGGACTATATCATATACAGCCTCATCGACCTGTGCGTCCAGCGGTATCTGGAGGCGGAGCAGAACGAGGACATCCTCTATCTGGCCCACCCGGCGGTTACCGCCTTGACCCGGTACGACCGGGCCCACAACGCCAACCTGAGGGACGTGCTGTTTTATTTCCTGCTCAACGACGGGAATGTGAACAAGACGGCCACAGACCTGTATATGCACCGAAATACCGTTAACAACAAGGTGAACCTAATCAAGAAGCTGACCTGCATGGAGATGGACGACCCAAGATTGCGCCAGCGCCTGCTGATCTCCTGCCAGATCATGCGGTATTATGAGAACGTGATGCAGAAGGAGCTGCAGTGACGGCCTGCGGCAGAATGAAAACGGAGGGAATCAATATGTCATTTGAAATCAACTACGACGCCCATGCCCCGGTCTTTAACATCCAGACCTACTGCATCCACGACGGCCCCGGCATCCGGGACACGGTGTTTGTGAAGGGCTGCCCGCTGCGCTGCCTGTGGTGCGCCAATCCGGAGTCCAACGCGGCCTATCCGGAGCTGATGACCTATTCCTCCAAGTGTACCGGCTGCGGCAGGTGCGTCCCGCTGTGTCCCAAGGGGGCCATCTCCATCGGCCCCTATGAGGGAAAATACGTGGCTGTCACCGACCGGGACAAGTGCGTGAACTGCGGCGCCTGCGTGGGCGCGTGCCCGGCCTCGGCCCGTGAGATCGCGGGGACGGAAAAGACCGTCCGGGAGGTCATCGACCAGATCAAAGGGGACAAGCTGTTTTTCGACGGCTCGGGAGGCGGCATGACCATCTCGGGGGGCGAGGCGCTGTCCCACCCCGACTTCAGCGCCAACCTGTTCGCCGCCGCCCACGCCGAGGGTATCCACACCGCCATCGAGAGCAGCGCCTTCGCCAAGCGGGAGGTGGTGGACCGGGTGTTCGCCCACGTGGACATCGCCCTGCTGGACGTGAAGCACATGGACTCCAAGGCCCACGAGAGGCTGGTGGGGGTGCCCAACGAGTACATTTTGGAAAATATCCGCCACATTCACAGGGAGCTGGGCGTGCCCGTGATTCTGCGCATGCCCACCATCCCGGGGATGAACGACAGCATCGAGAACCTCCACGCCGTGGGCCGGTTCGCCGCGTCCCTGGGAGGGGATGTCAGCGTGAACCTGCTGCCCTACCACCGGCTGGGTGACAGCAAGAGCGAGAGCCTGGGCCGCCCCCGCGACCTGGGGCTGGAGCCGCCCAGCGGTCAGGACATGGAGATGTTCCGGTCAATTGTGGCGGAGCACGGGGTGGCGGTCAAGATCGGCGGCTGACCGGGGAGAGGCCCCGCCGGGAGCGCGGACCCGGACCGGGCCGCGGGCGAAGGACCCGCGGCCCGGTCCGGATTTTTTGCGCCCGGGCGGAAGATGATGGAGAAGAGTGATTGCTATTTTTGACAGCTTCTGGTATACTACTGTATTGAGTATTTGTAAGGAATGCCGGTATGAGAAAGGAGAACAACCATGGATGAAAGATTGAGGCCTCTATTTACCCCGTGGCGGATCGGGAACTGCGAGATTAAAAACCGCGTGGTGCTCACCTCCATGGGGGGCACGGACCTGCTGGGCTGGATGGAGAAGAACCACTTCGACAAGGCCGGGGCCCGGTTCATTCTGGAGGTGGCCAAAAACAACGCGGGGCTGGTGCTCCCCGGCTGCCAGCCGGTATACAACCCCATGTTCGGCCAGTGGCTGCACAAGAACAAGAAGATGTACCGGGACCTGGCGGCCTGGATGCCGGAGCTCCACAAGACCGGGGCCAAGCTGTTCGTCCAGCTCACCGCGGGCTTCGGCCGGTCCTTCACCATCAGCTCCATGATGGAGACGCTGTACACCAACCCTGTTCTCCGGGCGGCCTCCAAGCCCTTCATGGACCTGGACAAGATCACCGCCACCGCCAGCCCCTCCCCCAACCGCTGGTCGGACAAGGTGCCCTCCCGGGAGATGACGGTGGAGGAGATCCGGGAGTTTGTGGACGCCTTCGCCCAGACCGCCAAGCTCCTCCAGGACGCCGGGGTGGACGGGGTGGAAGTCCACGCCGTCCACGAGGGCTATCTGCTGGACCAGTTCACCCTGAAGTACGTCAACCGGCGTACCGACCAGTATGGCGGCTCCTTCGAGAACCGCTACCGCTTCCCGGTGGAGATCGTCCAGGCCATCAAGGCCGCCTGCGGCAAGGACTTCCCCGTTTCCCTGCGGTACAGCGTAGTGTCCAAGACTAAGGGCTTCCGCCAGGGTGCCCTCCCCGGGGAGGACTTCGTGGAGGCGGGCCGGGACATGGAAGAGTCGGAGCGGGCGGCCAAGTACCTCCAGGACGCGGGGTACGACATGCTCAACTGCGACAACGGCACCTACGACGCTTGGTACTGGGCCCATCCCCCCATCTACATGCCGGAGAACTGCAACCTGGCCGACGTGGAGCACATCCGGAAATTTGTGGATATCCCGGTGGTGTGCGCCGGGCGGCTGGACCCCCGGACGGCGGCGGACTCCGTCGCGGCGGGCAGGCTGGACGGCGCGGGCTTCGCCCGGCAGTTTTTGGCGGACCCGGCCTGGGTCACCAAGCTGATGGAGGGCCGGGAGAAGGACATCCGGCCCTGCATCCTGTGCCACAACGGCTGCTTCAACATGAGCCATTACGAGGGCGTGCCCAACGATCAGGACCTGTACGACAGCCTCCACATGGCCCGGTGCGCCGTCAACGCCGAGATGATGCAGTGGGACAAGCACCACATTGAGAAGGCGTTCTCCCCCAAGCGGGTCCATATCGTCGGCGGGGGCCTGGGGGGCATGGAGGCGGCCCGGGTGCTCAAGCTCCGGGGCCACGAGCCCATCATCTATGAAAAGACGGACAAGCTGGGCGGGGCGTTTATCGCCGCCGGGGCGGAGTCCTATAAGGGCAAGCTCCGGGACCTGCTGGCCTGGTATGAGCGCCAAATGGAGCAGATGCACGTGGAAATCCACCTCAACGAGGAGGTCACGGACGTGACCCGCTTTGGCACCGATCAGGTGATCGTCGCCACCGGCGCCGCCCCCATCACCCTGCGGGGGGTTCACGGTCATGAGCTTATGGTGGAGGCCATGGAGTTCCTGAACGGGGAGAAGGCCGTGGGCCAGCGGGTGGCCGTCATCGGCGGCGGGCTCACCGGGTGCGAGATCGCCTACGAGCTGGCCCTCCAGGGCAAGGAGCCCGTCATCATCGAGATGAAAAACGACCTGGTGGCCCAGAAGGGGGTGTGCCTGGCCAACAGCTCCTACCTGCGGGAGTGGTTCGCCCTCCACGGCGTTCCCGTCCACCTGGAGACCACCCTCACCGCCGTCCACGAGGACAAGGTTCTCTGCCAGGACAAGGAGGGCAAGACCGTGGAGATCCCCTGCGACAGCGTCATCAGCTCGGTGGGCTACCTGCCCCATCCCTTGGAGGGCAAGGGCCGCAACATCCATCTGGTGGGCGACTGCAGGCAGGTGGGCAATGTGAAAACGGTTATCTGGGGCGCCTATGAGGCGGCCATGAAGATTTGAGGAGGGAGCCCATGAGTGAGACAACAATGAAGCTGACCCAGGAGCAGCAGGCCATCTTGGACGGCGAAAAGGGGGAGACCCTGGCCAAAGTGATGGAGACCCTGGTGCGCTACGGCCAGCTGTTCGGGGCGGCGTCCATGGTGCCCGTCACCAGCCAATATAACCACCTGGTCACCTCCTTCGGGCTGAAGGCCCTGGGGCCGGTGTACGAGCTGATGGACAAACTGATCGCCGAGGGGGCGGCCTCCAAGCAGCAGTTCTCCGCTGACCCCCGGCCGGTGGACAAGAATGTACCCAGCTCCTTCTTGCAAAATTTCGTGTTCCAGAACTTCATGTACACCCGTCAGGACTTTTACGAGGAGCAGCTTTCCAAGCTGGGCCTGATGGACCAGGACGCCTTCACCTGCGCCTGCTACCTGGACCAGGTGGGGAACACCCCCAAGGAGGGGGATATCCTGTCCTGGTCGGAGTCCTCCGCCGTGGTGTACGCCAACTCGGTGCTGGGGGCCCGGTGCAACCGCAACTCGGGCATCATCGACCTGATGGGCTCGGTGGTGGGATACGTGCCCTATTTCGGCCTGCTCACCGACGAGGGGAGAAGGGCCACCTGGATCGTGGAGGTCAAGACCACTAAAAAGCCGGAGGCCCAGCTTCTGGGCTCCGCCATCGGCATGAAGGTCATGGAGGACGTGCCCTACATCGTGGGGCTGGACCAGTGGCTGGGGACTCTGGACGACGCCGCCAAGACCTATCTGAAGGACTTCGGCGCGGCCACCGCCTCCAACGGCGCGGTGGGGCTGTACCACGTGGAGGGTATCACCCCCGAGGCCGTCCGGCTGGGCCGGGAGCTGGTGGCGGAGGGGGCCCAGACCTACGTGATCGACGACGAAGAGCTCCAGCGGGTGTACGATGGCTACCCGGTGGTGTGGAAGAACAAGAGCGCCAAGCCCAAGCTGTGCTTCATGGGCTGTCCCCACATGAGCCTGGAGCAGCTCACCACTTGGACCGAGCGGGTGGAGCAGGGGCTGAAAGAGGCGGGCAACAAGAAGGTGGTCATCCCCACCGTGTTCACCGCCGCCCCGGCGGTCATCAAGGAATTTGAGGCCACGCCCTATGGGGAGCGGCTGAAGCGGACCGGGGTGGTGCTCAGCTACATCTGCCCGCTGATGTACATGAACAACCCTCTCAGCGGCAAAATGCCCGTCATCACCTCCAGCAACAAGCTGCGCACCTACACCACGGCCCGGTACTACACCGACGACGAGATTCTGGACCAGATCACGAAAGGGGGCAATTGAGATGCGCGAGTTTCAAGGACGGGTGGTATCCCCCGGCAAGCTCACCGCCAAGGCCCTGGTGTCCCACGGGGGGCTGAATACCCTGGCCTCCTTCCAGAAGGCGCTGCAGTTCGGCGACAAAAAGGCCACCTGCGGCGACCAGAACAACCCCGACCTCTACGGCAAGGAGATGGCGGGCAAGGCGCTGTGCCTGCCCCGGACCATCGGCTCCACCACGGGGGGGCTGGTGCTGTACTGCGCCTGCTCCATGGGCCGCCAGCCGGCCTGCCTGCTGTTCTCCGAGCCCATCGACTCCCTGGCCGCCGCCGGGGCGGTGCTGGCCGACGTGTGGCTGGAGGGGGAGCGCACCGCCATGCCGGTGGTGGACAGCCTGGGGGAGGAGTTCCTGGATTTCGTCCAGGACAATATGACCGTCAATGTGCTGCCCGACGGCAGGGTCCAGGTCATCTGACGGGAGGCGCACATGTCGATTTTATCCCAACTGAACGGCCCCGCCGTGTACGCCGTGTGCGGCGGCATCGTGGCCTTTGTGGCCGTGATTTGTGTCGTGTTCATGGTCCGGGCCTGGCGGGCCGGTGTGGCCCTGGGCATGGATAAGGCCAAAATGCGCCGGGTCATCACCTCCAGCGTCACCTTCACCGTCCTGCCCAGCGTGGGCATCCTCCTGGGGGTCATCGCCCTGTCGGGCAGTCTGGGCACTCCCTGGCCCTGGCTGCGGCTGAGTGTGGTGGGGGCCCTGCACTACGAGACCCAGGTGGCCCAGGCCGCCGCCGAGCAGGTAGGCATGTCCTCCCTGTCTGCGGCGGAGATGACCCCCCGGGCCTTCACCACCATCGCCCTGCTCATGAGCGTGTGCATCATGTGGGGGATGCTGCTGTCCACCCTGTTCAGCAAGCGCTATCTCAAGAAGCTGGGCGGGGGAGGCTCCTCCGGCAAAAGCGGCGGGGCGGCGGGCTTCGGCGACCGGGCCATGACCGCCATGTTCATCGGCCTCATCTGCGCCTATCTGGGCAGCTATATCGGCACCTTCGTCTCCGGCGGCCAGTTCCCCTTCAATGGGGACTGGTCCCCCCTGGCGGTGGCGGGGGTGTCCGCCCTGACCATGGCGGGGTGCGTGTGGCTGTCGGAGAAAAAGGGCATGGCCTGGGTGGAGAGCTTCTCCATCGCGGGCAGTATGCTGGTGGGCATGGCCGCGGCGGTGCTGCTGCGGCTGTGGGTGTAGGAAGGGGGCCGTCACATGAACGAGCAAGACAAGCGGGCGGCCTTTGACCGCTACAACGAGCGCACCCATACCATCGGCAGGGTGGTGAGCATCATCACCCTGATTCTGCTGGTGGGCGCCCCCTTCGCGCTGGGGGCCATCCTGGGGGCCATGCCCGACGTGGGGGCGGTGGCCAAGGGCTTTGTGTCCGTGGGCCTGGTGTGGATGATCAGCGGGGTGGCGGAGTACCTGATCTACACCCCCATGCTGGGGGCGGGGGGCGGCTACCTGGCCTTCATCACCGGCAACCTGATCAACATGAAGATCCCCTGCGCCATCAGCGCCCGGGACATGGTGGGCGCCAAGACGGGGACGGCGGAGAACGAGGTGATCTCCACGCTGTCCATCGCGGCCTCCTCCCTGGTGACCATCCTGGTGCTGGCCCTGGGGGTGCTGCTGCTGGTGCCCCTCCAGCCCATCCTCCAGAGCGAGGTGCTCCAGCCCGCCTTCGCCAACGTGGTTCCCGCCCTGTTCGGGGCCATGGCGTACAAGTATTTCCGGGGGAGCATGAAGATCGCCGCCATCCCCCTGGTGGTCATGAGCCTGCTGTTTATCCTGGTTCCCAGCCTCACCGGGTCCACCAGCTTCATGATCATCCCCAGCGGGGCCATGGCCATCGCCATCACCTGGCTCCTATACCGCTATGAAAGGAAGTCGAGCGACAAATGAAGAGACGGCATAAGCGTGCTCTGGCCCTGTTGACCGCGAAAAAGGCAGGGGCGCTGGCCCTGGACCGGGCGGCGGCCCGGAGGGCGCGGACCAAGGCGGTCAAGCGGCCCGAGCCGCCCAAGCAGTGCCCCTATGCCAAGGCGGCAAAGACCGTTTTGGCCGGGGTTGGCGTCACAGCGGGGGCCGCCCTGGGGGCGGCGCTGGTCCACACCGCCCTGACCCCGAAGAAGAAGTCCGAGTATGTCCCTGTACCCGACGGCCGGGCCATGGACTACGCCCAGAAGCTGTCCGCCATGGTCCAGTGTGACACCACCTCCCACGCCGGGGTGGCGGAGCCGGAGAAGTTCTTGGCCTTCCATAAAGAGCTGGAGCGGCTGTTTCCCCTGGTCCACCGGGACCTGGAAAAAACCGTCATTGACGGCAACCTGCTCTTTTGCTGGAAGGGCAGGACGGAGGGGGACCCCATCGTGCTCATGAGCCACCAGGACGTGGTGCCCGCCGAGGGCGAGTGGCTCCACCCGCCCTTCTCCGGGGCCATCGCGGATGGCAAGGTGTGGGGCCGGGGGGCCTTTGATACGAAAGCCTCCCTCATGGCCTTCTTCCAGGGGGTGGAGGAGCTGCTCTCCGAGGGCTATGTGCCGGAGTGCGACGTATATCTGGCCTCCTCCTGCACCGAGGAGTGGGCGGGGGACGGGGCCCCCAAGCTGGTGGCCGAGCTCCAGAGGCGAGGGGTGCGCCCCTTCCTGGTCATCGACGAGGGGGGCGGCGTCATCACCGACCCCATTGGGGGCGTCAAGGGCAATTTCGCCATGGTGGGCGTGTTTGAAAAGGGCAAGGCGGACGTGCGCTTCACCGCCCGCAGCTCCGGCGGCCACGCCAGCGCCCCGGGGAAGGATACCCCCATCGCCCGGCTGGCCGCCTTTGTCCATGAGGTGGAGACCAGGCCCCCCTTCCGAAAGAAGTTCCTGCCGGAGGTCAAGTCCATGTTTGGGCGGCTGGCCCCCTACACCCCCTTCCACCTGCGGCTGGTGATGGGCAACCTGTGGCTGTTCGGCCCGGTGATGAAAAAGGTCATGCCCGCCATATCCGCCCAGGCGGCGGCCATGCTCCAAACCACCATCGCCTTCACCATGCAGTCCGGGTCGGACGCCTGCAACGTGCTGCCCCAGGAGGCCAGCGTCAGCGCCAACATGCGCTTCATCCCCCACCAGGGGGAGCGGGAGAGCCTGGAGGTGATCCGGGAGCTGGCCGCCAAGTACGGCCTGGAGATGGAGATTATGCACTCCAGCGACTACACCCCGCCCGTGGACATCAAGGGGGACGCCTTCCGCCAGGTGGAGCGGGTCATCGGAGACACCTTCCCCGGCCTGCCGGTGTGCCCCTATGTGATGACCGGGGCCACCGACGCCAGCTTCTACCAGGCCATCTGCGACAACTGCATCCGGTTTGCCCCGGTGGTGGCCGGGCCGGAGCAGATGAAGGGGATGCACGGCCTGAACGAGACCATGGGAGTGGACTGCCTGCCCGGGGCGGTGGACTTCTACAAGAACCTGATCCGAGCCCAGGAGGAGCGGTGACGGGGAAACGCCCCGAAGCCCGGCGGGGCCCTCCCGCCCCTACCGGGATAGATGGAAGAACAAAAGCCGCGGCGCTGAATCCGATCAGCGCCGCGGCTTTCCTTGTGTGCTCCGGTCTCTATCACATCCCGATCATAGCGGAAAACTCCGACATCATCTGGGAAATGTTGATCTGCTGGGGGCAGACCCGCTCACAGCTCCCGCAGCCGATGCAGTTGGCGGGGCGCTTTTCCGGGGGCATACTGCCCACCGCCATGGGGGCGATGAAGCCGCCGCCGGTGGCCTTGTGCTCGTTGTATAAGGCGATCAGCTCCGGAATGGGGAGCCCCCGGGGGCAGTGGCTGGTGCAGTAGTGGCAGGCGGTGCAGGGCAGGCCCGCCGCCTTGGTCTCCTGGTCTATGTATTGGACCAGCGCGTTGAATTCCTCCTCGTTGAGGGGGGCGTCCGTCTCATAGGTGGCGATATTTTCCTTGAGCTGCTCCAGGGTGGACATGCCGGACAGCACCATGGTCACGCCGGGCACGCTTTGCAGGAAGCGGAAGGCCCAGCCGGGGACGGTCTCCTCCGGGCGCATGGACGCCATGGCGTCGGCCAGCCCCTGGGACGCCTTGGCCAGCTTGCCGCCCCGCAGGGGCTCCATGACCCAGATGGGGATGCCGGCCTCGTTCAGCAGCGCCACCTTCTCCTGGGCGTTCTGGAAGTGCCAGTCCATGTAGTTGAGCTGGAGCTGGCAAAACTCCATGTGCCTGCCGTAGGCGTCTAAAAAGCGCCGGATGACCTTCACGCTGCCGTGGGCGGAAAAGCCCAGGTGGCGGACGCGCCCCCGCTCCTTCTGCTGGAGCAGGTAGTCCAAAATGCCGTGCTTGGGGTCCAGATAGGCGTCGATGTTCCCCTCGTAGACGTTGTGGAATAGATAGAAGTCAAAATAGGGCGTCCGGCATTTCTCCAGCTGCCGCTCAAAGATTTCCTCCACCTTGTCCATGTTGGACAGGTCGTACCCCGGGAATTTTGTGGCCAGGAAATAGCTCTCCCGGGAATACCGGCTGAGAAATTTTCCCGCCGTCAGCTCCGAATTGCCGTTATGATAGCCCCACGCCGTGTCGAAGTAGTTGATCCCGTGCCGGTAGGCGTAGTCGATCATCTCCGCCGCCGCGGCCTCGTCCACCGCGCCGTCGTCTCCGTTCAGCACGGGCAGGCGCATCATGCCCAGCCCCAGGCCGGACAGGCGCAGGTCTTGAAATTGTCTGGTGATCACCGCTGAACTCCCCCTGTCGTTGTGTAGTTTTAGGATGGCTCTTTTGTCCCTGTGGCGTCCGTCCGGCATTCAAAACTCCTGTCCCAGACCAGCTCCCCCGTTTCCACGGCAGCCTCGTAGCGCCCGATTTTATACTCCAGGCGCTCCAGCTCCCTCCGGCACGTCTCGATCTGGGCGAGAAGCCCTTCCCGCACCCTTTTGAGCAGATCCCGCCGGGCGGGGAATGTCCCGTCCCCCTGGCGGCACAGCTCCACATACTCCGCGACCCGCTCCACCGGGACGCCGGCGCCGCGCATACAGATGGCGTTCTCCACCCAGCCGATATCCTGCTGGGTGTAATTTCGGATGCCCTTTTCCGTCCGGGTGACGGCTGGGATGGCTCCCACCCGCTCGTAGTATCGGAGGGTATCCGGGGCGATGTGGTACGCGCGGCATACTTCCTTGATGGTCATGGCGGCCCCCTTTCGATCAGTATGGATTCATTATACAAGCTGGAGCTTACTCCAAGTCAAGCGTTTTTTTCCTGTTTTTTGGCGGGGCCCTCTCTTGGGCGGTCAGAGGCCGGCCTTGACCCGCCTGGGCAAAAAGCTGGTTGTACTTTTTTATATTTGGTGGTACACTGTACCAAACAGACAGACAAATAACAGGAGGATGGAATGATGGATTACTTTGCCGAGATCGACTTGGCGGACTGCCCCTGCTGCGGCGGTGTGGGGAGCATTGAAGAGGAGGGCGGCTGGTGTGTGTATGTGCAGTGCGGATACTGCGGCGCCCACACGGCGGAGCTGGCCTACCGCGATGAGGGAGAGCGCCGGGAGGCCGCCCGCAGGGCGGCGATGAACTGGAACATGAGAAAGGTGATCTACCCCGGCCCCGGAGAGTGACCCGCCCGCTTTTTAGTAGGAATACCGCTTTCCTGAGTAGCTGGCGGCTCCAGGTCGGCGGGAGCGGAGAAATATTTTCGGAAAAATTTCCCGCTGTCTCTTCCAAAGAAAACCAGCGGGGGAACTTGCATACGCTGGCAAATCCTGCGGATACTACCGATGGAACGATATAAACACAACGCAGGAGGAAAACCATGAAAGCAACCGGGATCGTGCGCCGCATCGACGACCTGGGCCGGGTGGTGATCCCCAAGGAGATCCGGCGCACTATGCGCATCCGCGAGGGCGACCCGTCATGGATAACGTTGCTACAGTGGGAGAGGTTTTGTGTTGGGATGATGGAGCTGTCAAAAAGAGGCGGGTGGGGTGGTACATAGGGTTTGCTGTCACCGGTAAATTTGAGTTTTGCTTGCCGTTATTCTATTTCCCTCACTATTTCTCGTTTCTCACATAATGTACCAGTGCCTCCATGGCGGGAAAAACCTGCGCGTCCTTTCGCCAGATTACCGTGATGGACGCCTCCTCCACCTCCCGGAGGGCAAAACCCACCAGACTCTCCTCCCGCTCCGCAATATCTTCGGAGAGAAAACCTGCCGCCGCGTTTTCTCGGATATGCTGGAGGATAGTGAACACCTGGGAGGTGTACTGGATCACATTTGGGGTGTAATCCACCGTCCGAAACAGCCGCTTGAGATACTTGGTCTGGCTGTTGCGGTCGGACAACATAATGAGGGGCGTCTGCCCCACCTGGGAGAGTGTCTCCACCCCTTCTTCTGCCAGTGGATGATCCCGATGGACACAGAACAGCAGGCGGCTGTGTCCCAAGATAACGGCGCGATAGTCCGGCCCCGGCGGGGCGATGGACACCGTGAGGGCAAAATCAAGCTCTCCGGTGTCTATTTTTTGGTATAGCGTTTCGGTGGAGTCCTCTGTTACCTCAAAAGTAACGTCCGGACAAGTAGCGTGAAATCCCTTTCGCAGCCGGGGAAAAATCAGGCTGGCCCCCATGGGAGCCACCCCCACTCGCAGGACGGCCTTCCGCTGGGCAATGAGCTCCGCGTTTTTCCAAAGCTGTCCGTAGGAGCGCAGCAGATGCTCCGCCTCACGGAGAAAGGCTCGGCCCTGGTCTGTCAGGCTGATGCTGTTGGGCCTGTGCTCGAACAGGGGAAAGCCGCACTCCGTTTCTAAATCCCGGATGGAGGTGGACAGGCCGGGCTGAGAGATGGACAGCTCCCGGGCGGCTTTCGTCAGGCTCTGGTGCCTGCATACGGCGACGTAGTATTGCAGCTGCTGAAGTGTCATGGTATGCGCCTCCTTTTGTCCATTTTAGCATAAGTATAAACTATGCTCAATAGAATTTGTGTATTTTACATTCCTGTTTTCCTATGCTAGTATACAGACAACGAGATGAAAGCTGCGCGGCGACATTTCAAGTTCAGAACAACAAGGAGGAGTTGCCCATGTCCCCAGTTGTCATAACCCTGCTGTTCCTGGCGTTCGCCATCGTGATGTTCATCCTCGAAAAAATCCCCCTCGGGCTGACTGCTACCATCGTGGCCATCGGCTTGAACGTAACCGGCGTTCTCAGCGCGTCCGACACCTTTGCCGGCTACGTCAACAGCAATGTCATCCTGTGTGTCGGAATGTTTGTGGTGGGCCAGGCCCTGTTTGAGACGGGCATGGCAAATAAGATCGGCGGTCTGGTCACCCGGTTCGCCAAAAGCGAGCGGATTCTGATCGCCGCCATCATGGTCATCGTGGGGCTCATGTCCGGCTTTCTGTCCAACACCGGCACCGCCGCGGTGCTCATCCCCGTGGTGTGCGGTATTGCGGACGAGTCCGGCTACTCCCGGGGCAAGCTGCTGATGCCCCTGGTGTTTGCCGCCGCCCTGGGCGGCAACCTGTCCATCATCGGCGCGCCCGGCAATCTGATGGGCATCGACGCGCTGAACAACCTGGGTGTTCAGACTGGTTTCTTTGAGTACATCGCCGTCGGCGCCCCCATGCTGATCGTCGGTATTCTCTACTTCGTGTTCATCGGCTACAAATTCCTGCCCGACACCAAGGGAGAGGGCCGCGCCGAAGGACAAAGCGACTACAGCGATGTCCCCCGTTGGAAGCAGATCACCTCCCTGGTGGTGCTGATCGTGGTCATCCTTGCCATGATTTTTGAGGAGCAGATCGGGATCAAGCTCCAGGTTTCCGCCTGTATCGGCGCGGCCTTCCTGGTCCTCACCGGCGTCATCAGCGAGAAGGCGGCGCTCCAGTCCATCGACCTGAAGGTGGTCCTGCTGTTCGGCGGCTCCCTGGCGCTGGCCAAGGCGCTGGAGACCACCGGGGCCGGAAGCCTGATCGCCGACACCATCGTGGGTGCCCTGGGCGAGAACCCCAACCCCATCATCCTGCTGCTGGTGATTTTCATCGTGGGCTGCACCCTGACCAACTTCATGTCCAACACCGCCACCACCGCCCTCATGGTGCCCATCGCCGTCTCTCTGGCCCAGAGCCTGGGGGCAGACCCCCGCTCCATGGTCATCGCCACCGTCATCTCCTGCTCCTGCGCCTATGCCACTCCTATCGGTATGCCCGCCAACACCATGGTGGTGGGGCTGGGGGGCTACAAATTCAGCGACTATGTGAAGTCCGGCCTGCCCCTCATCGGCGTGTCCTTCGTGATCTGCATGGTGCTGCTGCCCATCCTCTATCCCTTTTATTGAACGATATATAGCAATCTATTTTCATACAAGGAGGTCATTTCATGACAAAACCAGAAAGCGTCCAGCGCATGACCGAGATGATGGCGAAATTCATCGCCCACACCGGCAAAAAGCTGCCCGACGACGTCATCGCCAAGCTCCAGGAGCTGCGGGACAAGGAGGACAGTCCACTGGCTAAGACCATTTACGATACTATGTTCCGCAATCAGGAGTTGGCGGTAAAGCTGAACCGTCCCTCCTGCCAGGATACCGGTGTGCTCCAATTCTGGGTGAAGTGCGGCACCAGCTTCCCCCTCATCAATGAACTGGAGGCCCTGCTGAAGGAGGCGGTGGTCAAGGCCACCTTCGACGCCCCCTTGCGCCACAACTCCGTGGAGACCTTCGACGAGTACAACACCGGCAAGAACGTGGGCAAAGGCACCCCCACCGTGTGGTGGGACATCGTGCCCAACTCCGACCAGTGTGAGATATACACCTACATGGCGGGGGGCGGCTGCACCCTCCCCGGCCACGCCATGGTGCTCATGCCCGGCGAGGGCTACGAGGGCGTGACCAAGTTCGT
>ERZ808028.521-NODE-521-length-31487-cov-7.742502_pt1 | contig 31487 bp, 26 predicted proteins | sample MGYA00380184_ERZ808028 | MGnify/ENA primary metagenome ERZ808028 (study PRJEB31490, sample SAMN06133397) | mouse gut metagenome | isolation source: J8_1 | host: mice | place: China: Chengdu | collected 2015-05 ...
ACCCAAGTGGCCAAAGGGGACAGACTGTAAATCTGCTGGCTTTGCCTTCGATGGTTCGAATCCATCCTCCTCCACCACCAGGTCACAAATGTTTCACATTTGTGACCTGGTTTTTACACATTCACTCATCGAACCCCCTTTCAGTGATTAAAACAAAAGTTCTATCACATTTCCTAAGATACCACGTCTCCCAGCTCAAGTCAAGAGCACGGGAGATAATTTTTTTATCTGATTTTTAAAAATATACCCGAAAATCGGACAGGACTCCTCGGCAAAGTTGCACCCACCTGCACCGTATAACCTGGATTTACAAAGGTTTTACACTTTGGCCGTTGACTGCCGGAAGCTCTGGGAGTATGATGAAAAAAACAATTCGGGAGGCCGCTATGAAGAAGAAAACTACCGTTGGACTGCTGGGACTGGCTGCGGCGGGTGTGAGCGCAGCGGGGAGCTGGTCCGCTCTGGGCAGTTATCTCTACAGCCAGAGCATGGTTCCTCAGGTCCGGGACCCGGATGAACCGGAGGTAAACCAAGTTCAAGCCGACGGCCGCAGCTGGGTTCGGCGGCGGGAGGGTTTCCGGGAGGCATCCATCCAATCCGCCGACGGACTCATCTTGTGGGCGGCGTTGGTGCCCGGCGCACCGGGGTGCCGCCGATGGGCCATCTGCATTCACGGCTACCACGACACCCATGAATCCATGGGGTCAATTGCCCGGTGGTACCATGGGCAGGGTTGGAACGTGCTGCTCCCGGACCAGCGGGGCCATGGCAGAAGCGAGGGAGACTACGTGGGCTGGGGCTATGACGAACGACTGGATGTGGTCGGCTGGTGCAACTACATTGCACGCCGGGACCCGGGAGCGGAAATCGTGCTTCACGGCGTGTCCATGGGGGCGGCCAGCATACTTATGGCCACCGGCGGACCCCTGCCCCGGCAGGTGAAAGCCGCCGTCTCTGACTGCTCCTATACCTCTATAGAGGCGGAGATGCGTCACCTGTTCAGCAATTGGGAAGATAAGCCCGCCGGTCTTCCCCTGCCGGCCGGACTGCTGTTTTCCGCCTTGCGCAAAACCACCCTGCGGCGGGCGGGCTACGATTTGCGGGACGCCGCTCCTATCCAAGCGGTCATCCGCTCCATCACCCCCACCCTGTTTATCCACGGGGTGGACGACGACTTTGTCCCCCCCGCTATGATGGGTAAGCTGTATCAAGCCGCCCGGTGTCCCAAGGGTTTTTTATGGATGCCCGGCGCGGGGCACGCCGCGTCTGCGGGCGCGGACGAGGAGATGTATTGGACGGCGGTATCCACCTTCCTTCGTGACTATTTCTCGGCGCACACGTAGGCAAATTGGAAACTCAAAATTCCCGGTTTGACCTGTCAGACCGGGAATTTTTGACGGATATGAGAAATATATGGAAAATCAAACATTTTTAGTTGACATTCAACAGGAAAACACATATAGTATGTACGCTGAAATAAAATACCGTATCGCATTGTTTCAGCCAATCCAAATTACAGTGATGGGGAGTCTTTGTGAATAACGATAAACGAATGGACTATGACAAAGAATTTGACCGCTGGAATGCATACGACGGCTGCGATTTGGGCGCCACCTGCACTCCGGTGCGCACGGTGTTTAAGCTGTGGAGCCCGGAAGCCGTCCGTGTGGAACTGTTTTTATATCAAAACGACACAGATCCGGCCTATGACTGCCGGTCGCTGGAATTGACAGACCGGGGCGTTTGGACGCTGACTTTGGATGGGTACTTTCATGGAACCTACTACGATTACGAGGTGGAGGCCCACGGCCGGTCCGCCCGCACCGCCGACCCCTATGCCGTCGCCTGCGGCCGCAATGGGCTGCGGAGCATGGCGGTGGACCTGTCCCGCACTGACCCGGAAGGGTTTGAATGCGATGCCCCCCCTCCCCTTCCCCCGGAGAACATCATCTATGAGCTTCATGTGAAAGACTTTTCCCACCACCCGGACAGCGGTGTGCCGGAGGAGTACCGGGGTAAATTCAAAGCCTTCGCGTGGCGGGATAAGGCGGGACGCCTTCCCATGTGCATGGAGCACCTGCGGAGCCTGGGCGTAAGCCACGTTCAGCTTCTGCCCATCTATGACTTCGGCTCTGTGGATGAGGGCGGGGATCCCGAGCAGTTCAACTGGGGTTACGACCCCGTGAACTACAACGTGCCCGAGGGCAGCTATTCCACCGACCCGTCGGACGGAGCTGTCCGCATCAGAGAATGCAAGGAGATGATCCAAGCTCTTCACCGGAACGGTCTGCGGGTGGTGATGGATGTGGTGTACAACCACACCTATGCCGCCGACTCCTGGCTGGAGCGGTCTGTTCCGGGGTATTATTATCGCCAGTGGGCGGATGGCACACTGTCCAACGGTTCTGGCTGCGGAAACGACATCGCGGCGGGCCGCGCCATGGCGGATAACTATATCCTCCATTCGGTGCTGTACTGGGCCCGGGAATACCACATCGACGGCTTTCGTTTCGACCTGATGGGCCTTTTGACCGTGGAGCTGATGAACCGCATCCAGCGGGCGCTGGATGCCGCCTTTGGCAAGGGAGAAAAGCTGGTGTACGGCGAACCCTGGCGGGCGGCAGACTCCCCCATGGAGCCGGGCACCGCCCCGGCCATGAAGGGAAATGCCCCCCAGCTGGATCCCCGCATCGCCATGTTCTGCGACACCACTCGGGACGCCATCAAAGGCGATTGCTTCCACTCCGAGCAGCCCGGCTTCGTCAACGGCGGCGCAGGGCTTGGGGAGACCATTTTGTGCGCCGTCTCCGGCTGGACGGGGGAGGTGGGGGACTTCCGTCCCAGGGCCTGTTCCCAGGTCATTAACTATGTGTCCGCCCACGACAACTATACCCTGTGGGATAAGCTGGCGCTGTGTTCCCTCGGCGCGGGAGGGAAAATCTCTTATCAAGAGCCCCGGGAAGACCTTCTGGCCCAGAACAAGCTGGCGGCCTTCATCTGTTTCACCTGTCTGGGGAATCTCTTCCTCCAGGCGGGAGAGGAATTTGGGCGCACCAAGCAAGGGGATGGGAACAGCTACCAGTCCTCCCCTGAAGTCAACCGCCTGGATTGGCACCGGGCCTGGACTTTCGGCGCCCTGACGGACTACTACCGTCAGCTCATCCGGTTGCGCAAGTCCCTCCCCGGACTTTGCGACAAACGCCCGGAAGCGGGGAAGCGTATCACTGCGGGCACCGTCTACCGGGACGGCGTGGTTTCTTTTCAGGTAGAGAACGGCGGTCCCTGTGGGGAGCAGCTCTTTGTGGCTTATAACGCCACCGACCACGACTACGCCATCCAGCTCCCCTCCGGGCGCTGGACCATCCGCGCGGATGGGACGGACGCCGACCAGCACAAGCCCCTTATCTCCCACGGCAACTGGGTCACGGTACCCCCCCGAAGCGGGATGCTGCTGCAGCGGTGAGCCGCCGTCCAAGTAAGGGTGTTTTCCGCCTCAGGGGTTGAAAACAGGCCTGAAGTGTGATATATTACTGAGTGAATTTTTAAGCACGGTCCAAGAAACCGCTGAACCATTTGATACGGGCGATTTGTGAGAGATTCTGCGTCAAACCCCGGCGCAATTTCTCCAAGAGTGCTTTCTTTTGAGAACTGGCGCGAAAATCAGCAAAGCGCTGCGGGCACATGGAACCAGCGGTTCCCTGAATTCACCTCACAAGAAGGGAACGATTTCAACATGTCAGGACATTCCAAGTGGCATAACATTCAAAAGACCAAAGGCGCGGCGGACGCCAAGCGCTCCCAGGCGTTCACCAAAATCGCCCGTGAGATCATCGTGGCCGTCAAAACCGGCGGCAGCGGCGACCCCAACAACAACTCCCGCTTGGCCACCGTCATCGCCAAGGCCCGGGCTGCCAACATGCCAAACGACAACATCAAGCGCACCATAGACAAGGCGGTGGGTTCCGGCAACGCCAACGACTACGAAGCCATCACCTACGAGGGCTACGGCCCCGGCGGCGTGGCCGTTATCGTGGAGACCCTCACCGACAACCGCAACCGCACCGCCTCCGAGGTCCGCCACTACTTCGACAAGTTCGGCGGCAACCTGGGGGCCACCGGCTGTGTATCCTGGTCCTTCGACCAGAAGGGCGTGCTGGTAATCGAGCGGGAGGATTTGGACGAAGAGATGTCCATGATGGATGCCTTGGATTGCGGCGCGGCGGATTTTGAGGCCGATGAGGACTGCTTCACCGTCTATACCGACCCGGACGCTTTCGGCACGGTGCTGGCCGCCATGGAAGAAAAGGGCTACGTATTTGCCTCCGCCAAGGTGGAGATGGTCCCCCAGAATTATGTGTCCCTGTCCGATGAGAAGGATGTCAAGAATATGGAAAAGCTCATCGACATGATGGAGGATAACGACGACGTGCAAAATGTCTGGCACAACTGGGAGGACTGACCCCTGCAATAGATGAAAACCGCAACAGTGCCGCTGTCACCTGACAGCGGCACTGTTTTGACCCAAAGCGGCCTTTTCCCCGGCTCTTGCCTGACGGCTCTGTTCAGCTGTCCGCCGGGGCGAGCCCACCCGCCCGTTCCAAAATCAGCTGCGCCGTGATGCTCACCGCAATCTCCGCCGGCGTCTCGGAGCGGATGGGCAGGCCGACGGGGCTGTATACCCGCCGAAAATCATCGCCGCCCCACCCCATCTCCCGCAGGCGACGGGTAAGCGCCGCCGCCTTCTTTTGGCTCCCGATGACGCCGATATAGCGGGCCGGAGTGCTCATGACCTGAGATTGGACCAGCAGGTCGTTTTGATGGCCCCGGGTCATGATGACCACCCAGTCGTCCCCGCTGATCTCCACCTCCTCCAAAACGCGGTCGTTATCAATGAGCCGGACCTCCTCCGCCTCCGGAAACAATTCAGCCTTGCAGAATTCTTCCCGGTCCTCCAGCACCACACAGCGGAAATCCACCGCTGCCAGCGCCGGAACCAATGCCTGCGCCACATGCCCACCGCCAAAAATATACACCCTTCCAGCACTGGACAGGCGTTCAGCCTCCTCCTTTGCCCATGCCTCCTCCCCGTCTTCGCCGGAAAAGAAGCGGAACTCAACCTTCGCCGCTCCTCCGCATATCATTCCCAGTTCCTGGCTCGAACCCGGGTGGAGCTCAAAGCACTCTATTCGTGATTCCCTCGTGCGCAATACCTCCTGCGCAATTTGCTCGCTGCGAAACTCCACCATACCGCCGCCGATGCTGCCGGCTTCCCGGCCCCGTGCCGTCACAACCATGCTGCTCCCCTCTCCCCGAGGGGTGGAACCGCTGCTCTCCAAGATGGTCACCAGCACCGCGCTCTCCCCGGCGGACAGCGTGCGGCTCAACTGTTGAAATACTGCCTGCATACCAGATTCCCTCCTGTCGGCTTTTAATGCTGTGTGTCCTGTTTGTTCAGCCCTTCTTTTTCACGGGCAGACAAATTGTCCGTTGGACGCCATAGCGGTCCCGCAAAGTCAAAACATCCATCTCAATTCCGTATACCCCCTCCAAAAGCTCCGGGACAATCACCTCTTCCGCCCTGCCGAACGCGGCCGCCTTCCCCCCGCACATGAGCAGAACCTTGCCGGCCACAGCGGCGGGATGTTCCGGGCTGTGGGTGGACATGACGACACAGTACCCGTTTCCAGCCAATTCATTCACTATATCCAGCAGAAGCTGCTGATTGGCATAGTCCAGGCCTGCGCCCGGCTCATCCATAATGAGTACCCTGGCCTCTTGGCAGAGCGCACGGGCAATCATAACCATCTGGCGCTGCCCTCCGCTGAGCGCTGTGTATTTCTGATTAGCCAGATGGACGGCATTCAGTTTTTCCAGCGCGGTGAACGCCGCCTCCCGGTCTGTCCGTCCCGGCGACTGCAACGCGGAGAAATGGCTGGCCCGCCCCATCATCACAACTTCCAGCGCGGTATAGGAAAAGACGGGCATATGATATTGCGGAATGTAGGCAACCTGTTTCGCCAGCTCTCCGGGAGGCAGTGTTTCAACCTCCACGCCGCCTATGCGGACGCTGCCTCCAGTGGCGGTGAGAAACCCCAATATCAGACGGAACAGCGTGGTCTTTCCGCAGCCGTTGGGCCCCACCAAACAGAGCACCTCTCCCGCGTCGGCCCCACAGGTTATCCCTTTCACCACGTCCCCATTGCCATAGCCGCCGGACAAATTTTCCATCTCTAAAAGCACCCTTACCGCCCCTTTCGTTTGATAATCAGGTAGACAAAAAAGGGAGCGCCCACTATACAGGTCACAACCCCCAGCGGCAATTCCATGGAGAGAACGGAACGGGCAATGTCATCCATGACTACCAGGTACGCCGCGCCCAGCATAGCGCAGGCGGGGATTAAACGCCTATAATCCGGTCCCACCAACGCCCTGCACATGTGGGGTATCATCAGCCCCACCCAGCCGATCAGGCCGCCCAGGCAGACGGAAGCGGCGCTGAGCAGGGTGGACGCCGCAATGAAAACAAGGCGATACAGCCGGACAGGAACACCAAGGCTTTGGGCCTCCTCTTCGCTCAAGGTCATCAGATTGAGCTGCCAGCGCAAAAGGAATATCACACCCAGCCCCGCGGCCATGGGAAGCCATGCCCAGCCCAACGACTCCATATCGGTTTTGGTCAGGCTTCCCATCAGCCAGAAGGTGATCTGCTGCAAAACGTCGTCTGGGTCAGAAACATATTTGACCGCAGTGACTCCTGCGTTGCACAGCGCCATAATCATGGACCCGGTGAGCACCAGACTCACCGTCTGCTCATGGCCGGACCTCCGGCTGATCAAATAGGCCAGAGCCACCGCAGCGGCGCCGCCCGCAAACGCCGCCGCCTGCACCTGCCAGCTGACGCATCCCCCCAGAATTGCCAGGGCGGCACCCAAGCTGGCCCCTGATGAAACGCCCAGAATATCCGGCGAGACCAGCGGATTGCGGAACATCCCCTGATAAGCGGCCCCAGCCACCGGCAAGGACGCGCCGATAAGCACAGCCGACAGAATCCTGGGCAGGCGAATATTCCAAAAGATGGTGACCGCCTGGGCACGGACATCCCCCTGATAGCCAAACCGGGACAAAAATGCCTCGGCCACCTCAAGGGGCGACAGCGGGAAATAGCCGATTCCAAACGACACAATCACCCCGCAGGCAAGCCCCAAAAATATTGCCAGCATTGTAATAAAATAGCGCTTTCGGATTTTGGCCTCCTCCCGCGCATAAATGGATTTCATGGAGCCGCCCCTTCCTTCATAATGGCCCAACGCAGTGCCCGGCTTGACAAAGCGGAAAAAATATGTTATTTTAATTTTATATTTTCCCAAATTTTCTCTAATACGTTATATTTTTTATAACTATTTTTAAAGTTATGCCTGTACGCCGTTCCCATTCCGAATCGGTATACCATATATCTGCCGGAAGGTTTTTCACCGAGCCGTAAAAACACATCAAGGAGTGTGCCAATGAAAACGCAACGCCGCCTTTTCTTCCTGCTTCTGCCGCTTGTCTTTCTGCTGGCCGCGCTGACCGGCTGCAACCGGGCGCACACACCTTCGGAAACGGAAGGCCCCGGCCTTTTCGCCTCCGGAACCCCGGAATCGAACGTCCAAACCCGCAAGATCACCGACATGGCCGGGCGCACCGTAGAGGTGCCCAATGAAATCAACAGCGCGTTTTCCGCCACCCCGGCCTCCGCCATCTATCTCTATACCCTCGTGTCGGACAAGATGCTGGGCTGGAACTACGAACTCAATGAAGCCGAAAAGAGCATGATCCCGGAGGAATACCACACCTTACCCAGCTTTGGCATGGGCGACGCCATCAGCTATGAGGCGGTTATCGCCGCCGGACCCGACATCGCTGTCAGCGCCGTCTCCATAAGCCGCGCCGCCGTAGAGGAGGCAGACAAACTATCCCAGCGGCTGGGCATCCCCGTGGTGGTCTTGAGCGCTGATTTGATGGACACTCCCGCCGCATACCGCCTCATGGGAGAGCTGTTCGGTGTAGACGCGCAAGCTGAAAAACTGGCCGCCTACGCCGAAGAAACATTCGGAAGTATCTCCGGCATGGACATCACCGACGCGGAAAAGGTGCGCGTCTATTACGGCAACGGCGAAACCTCTTTGGAAACCGCTCCCGCCGGTTCTTCCCACGGGCAGATCATCGAACTGGTCAACGCCGTCAACGCGGCCCGCCTGGAACTGGGCGACGGTTCCCGCATGCAAATCTCCAAAGAACAGCTTTTGGCCTGGGACCCTGACGTCATTATTGTCAACGGAGAACCCAAAGCGTCCTTAAGCGGCGGCGCGGCCGCGGACGCGCTGCTGAACGACCCGGACCTGAACGCGCTGAAAGCCGTCAAAAACGGCATGGTGTTCGGCATACCCAACGCGCCTTTCGGCTGGGTGGACCGCCCTCCCGGCCCCAACCGCATCATCGGTATGCGCTGGCTGGCCGGTAAAATCTATCCCGAACACTTTGATTTCGATGTGGATGAAGAGGTCCGCACCTTTTTCCGCCTCTTTTATCATGTGGACCTGACCGACGGACAGCTTGCCCAGCTTTACGAATATACGTGACCTGTCCGCTGTCCAGTTCCTCCGATATAGTTCCCTGTCCCCTCCTGATATAGCCGGCCGCAGACCGTATGGCCTCCTACCACTTTTTGCTGTTCACATTCCACAAAATCCATCCGTACCAGCTGTCGCCGCATCGGCTGAGCAGACCGTTCCCGTCCGCTTGGCGCTCCAGATATCGGGCCACCGGGCGAAATAGTTCGTCTTCCTCCAGACCATACGCCCGCGCCAAGCGCTCCGCATAGACCCTCGCCGTCGCCGTATCCGCTTGAACAACCGTCCTCTTGGTCTCTTTGTAATAGGTGGTTTCCGGAAAATAGCCCTCAAGCAGCAATAAATTGAACAACGCATAAAACCATTGCCAATGTCCGTTCCGCTCCGCCCTCAGCCCTCCTCCAAGAACATTTTGCGCCAGTTCATCCTCCAATCCGCCGGCAGAGCGGACCACACAGCTGTTGAAACACCATCCCCGGCTCATATCCATCAGCTTTTGCAAACCAGGTCCGCCGATGGCCGGGGTGATGGAGGAAAACACCAGGTCAAACCGCTTGCGCCACCCCAGTTCATCCAGGTCCGCTTTCTGAAAGTCCGCCTCCACATAGGAGGTATTTTCTGCCCTCATCTCTCCGGCATGCTGCGCTCCATATGCCAGCATCCGCGCGGACAGGTCGGTGCCCACCACATGGCGTGCGGTTTTCGCGAACTCAACCACAAACCGGCCCGGCCCACAGCCAACGTCAATCACGTCGTCTCCCCCGCTCAGCAGCCCATGCGCGCGAAAGTACTCCGCCGTCGCTTTGACGCGCCCTTGATGCTCATCTTTTCCCATCCTCCCAGCCCACTCCCGCGCCCTCTCGTCCCAGCGCTCTTTGGTGTGCTGTTTTTCATGGCCCGGTCGGCGGTATTCCCAAATTTCCTTGAAATGGGCAATCTCCTGCTCCGTACTCCAATTTTGTTCCATTGTCCCCCTCCTTTTCATTTGTAACGGCCTGCACAGGCGTTTCCAGAAGCCGCATAGGCCGCTGCTTTTGGGGCAGCTCCTCGCCTCCCCCGCTTCGCCCCGTAAAATTTTTCATGGAGTGATTTTGAGATGAACACTACGCATGCGCTGGTCATCGGCGCCCGAGGCGTGGGGAAAAGCACACTGATACGCCGGGTGCTGGACGAACTGGGACAGCCTGTTTTCGGCTTTGAAACCAAGAAGGAGGACTCTTTGGCTGACGGACAGCTGGGCAGTCCCGTCTACCTCTACCCTGCGGGAGCAGTGCACAGGCGCACGCCGGAAAACCTTGCGGCCCATTGCGGGATTCACGGCTTTCACGCCTACCGGCCTGTCTTTGACCGGTACGCGCTTCGGCTGAACGCGCCAATTCCGACAGACCGCGTTATCCTGATGGATGAATTGGGCTTTCTGGAGGCTGTGTCGGATGCCTTTTGCGGTGCGGTGCTCCATCTGCTGGATGGCGATATCCCGGTAATCGCGGCGGTCAAGGACAGAGATACTCCCTTTTTGAACGCAGTCCGTTCCCACCCAAACTGCAAACACTTTTTCATTACGTCCGAAAACCGGGACGCGCTGTTCCACGAGGTTTTGTATTTTATGAGAACTCAGACGGCACGCCGGGGACGGTGAACGGCTCCGCGAATTCTGCCAGCCGTAATCGGACTGTCCAGGTTCGGGAGCCGTCCATCAAAAGAGAGGGAATAGGGTGTGTTTTAGTAAATTCCTGTCAAAGTTCCAATCCCATATATGGCCACGGCTAGAATCGCGGAACTGATCAGCGTCAGCACCGTACCCGCCTTCGCCATGTCGGAAATGTTAAAATATCCGGCGGAATATGGAATCACGTTGGTGGGCGTGGAGGTCACCAGTATAAACGCCAAGGACAGCGTCAGACTGGCCGGCACCACGATTCCCATCATCGGCAGTCCGAACTGCTGCGCCATTACAATCATAATAGGAATGATCACCGTGGCTGTAACCGTATTGCTGGAAAGCCCCACCTTGAGGAAGGAAATGATGATCAGAATCATAAAGATCTGGAGCAGCGGCCCCATCTCCGCAATCCCGCCCAACAACAGCATACTCAGCCACTCCGCCGCTCCGCTGGTGTAAATCTCCATGCCCAGGGTAACGCCGGTGGCGATGAGCAGAATTCCGCTCCAGGAGATGTCCTTTTCCACCTCAGACCACTTCAAATCCGTAACCCCGGGCAAGAACAGCAGGCACGCGCCAAGGATTGCCGGCATGGACGTCGGGATTTTGATGCTCAGCACACCGCTCAGCCATGATGACGAAACCCAAAGGATAATCGTGACGGCAAAGACGGCCAGGGTAGACATCTCATTGCGGCTCATTTTGGGGTAGTTTTTGAACTCCTCCTGAATCTGCTCCTTCGTCTTGTCTAGGTATTGAATCTCCGGTTTGAAGAACAGCATCAGCACCAGCCACGACGGTACAATCAGCAGCAGGGCGCAGGGCACGCCGTAAACCATCCAGTCCAGGAAGGATATCTCCACCCCCGCCATCTCGCTGATAAAGCCGATTGCCAACTGGTTCGGGCCGGCCCCCGCAGGCGTCCCGATCCCTCCGATAATCGGCCCCCAGGCGCAGGCGATCATCAGCGCCTTGCCAAAATTGCTCTTTTTCGGCTCCAGCTTCTGTTCCTCCAGCATGGCTCTGGCCAGGGGCATCAGCATGGCCGCCACCGCCATATCCGTCACCCACATGGACAGCAGCGTTCCCACAATCAGAAAGCCCAGAAGAATGGAGGACGTCTTATTTCCTGTCTGCGACAGAATCAGCATGGAAATCCGCTTGCCCAGACCGGAGTTGGTAATCACCGCAGATAGGGCCAGCACGCCAATAAAAAATACCACCGTATCATTGCCAAACCCGGTTTTTACCGCCTCAGCAAATGTATCAACCTTAAAAAGTGTGATCAGAATCAGGCCGAACAGTCCGGTGATGTGGAAGGGCATCGGCTCAGTAATCCACAAAACCAAGCAGAAAATCAGTACGCCCAGCGAGGCTCTGCCCATTTCAGTCAAGACGGCAGTGCCGGATGTAAGCACAGCTTCCGGCACCGGCGCCTTCATAATCAGCAGCATGACGGCAAAGGCCGCCAAAATGCTGACATAGCTCTTAAGCGTGGGGTTCCACCGCCTGTTTCCTGGTGCGCTCATTGTCCCGCCCCCAATGCCTGGCGCAGTAAAACGCCCACGCGGCTTGGTCTGTCGGCCACCAGCGCGCCCGCGCTCTCCAGCGCCTCAATCTTGTCCTTGACCGAGCCCTTTCCTCCTGTGGCAATGGCGCCCGCGTGGCCCATCCGCACCCCTTCGGGAGCGGTCCGCCCGCCCAGAAACGCCACCAGCGGCTTTGTAAAGGCGCCGCTGCGCATCAGCTCCGCCGCCTCCTCCTCCATGGTCCCCCCCAGCTCGCCGATGATCACTACCGCGTCTGTGCCGGGGTCCGCCTCATACAGCGGCAGCAGCTCGGCAAAACGTGTGCCGGGAATCGAGTCCCCGCCCACACCCGCCAGCGTGGACACGCCGTAACCGGCGGCCACCACCATAGATGTGACTTCATTGGTCAGGGAGCCGCTTCGGGTCATCACGCCAATGCGCCCCTTTTTGTAAACCCGCCCAATCCAATAGGGGAAGCAGCCCATCATGGCCACACCCGGCGAGATAACCCCGGATGTATTGCCGCCAATCACCATCGCGCCGCTCGACTTGGCCCGTGTTCTGATTTCCGCCATCTCGTGGAGGGGAATTCCATCCGCAATGGTAACAATCAGCTTGATACCGGCATCCAGCGCCTCAAAAACGGCGTTTTTCGTAAACCTCGGAGGCACAAAAATCATGGACGCCTGTGCGCCGTGGCGCTCCGCCGCCTCCGCCGCGTGGTCATAAACGGGGATCCCATCCTGTTCCCCGCCCCCTTTTCCAGGGGTCACGCCCGCCACAACATTGGTCCCCAAATCCCGCATGTGCCGCGTCCAGTAGCTGCCCTCTTTCCCCGTGACGCCCTGCACCACCACAGGCGTTTTGTTGTCAAACAGGATACTCATTGGCTTTTCGCCTCCTTCGCATAGGCCACTGCCCTCCGCACGGCCTCCTCGGTATCAGTCAGGCACTCAAGCCCCGCCGCCTTCAATGCCGCGTGGGCCTCCTCTTCATTGGTCCCACGGATGCACGTCACCAGCGGGCGGTCCGGACGCAGCTTTTCACAGGCTTTGATCACACCCTCCGCAATAACGTCGGCCCGTGCAATGGTGCCAAAGGTGACAATCAAAATGACGGAGGAGCGGTTTTCCAGGCAGATGCGCATGGCGGTCTCCGCTTTGGTATAATGTGGCCCGCCAAACTCTAAATAGTTGGCCACCTTCCCGCCCTCATAGTTGATCAGGTCATACACCGCCGTAGTCAGCCCCGCCCCGGCGCACATCAGGCTGATGTCACCGTCAAACTGGATGTACGGAATTCCCTGTTTTGCCGCCTCAAACTCCATGTCGCTGGCATAATGCTCACGGGTCTTTTCAAATCCGGGCTGCCGAAACATGGAATTGTCGTCGATGATGAGCTTGCCGTCTCCCGCCACCACCGTCTCCTCCGGCGTGACGAACACGGGATTGATCTCAGCCAGTTCCGCGTCGTATTGGCGGAACGTCCGGTAAAGGCGCTCAATCAGGGTGCGCATCTGTATCTCGACAGGAGCGGAAAAGCCCGCCGTACCCAGCAGCTCGTCCAGCATCCGGCCGGAGACCCCCTCCTCCAGCGCGATGTATCCTTTCAAAATCTTTTCCGGGGCGGTTCGAGCCAGCTCCTCAATCTCCACCCCCCCGCTGGGGCAGAGCATAACCATGGCCTTGGCGCTGACCGGCTCCATGGAGATGGACAGGTAAACCTCCTGGGCGATATGCGCACATGCCTCCACCAGTACTTTCCGCACCCCATACGGAGACGCCATTATGTCCGCCGCCAGGCGCGCCGCCTCATCCGCCGTAGCGGCGCGTTTTACCAGGCCCAGCTTGCCCCGGCCGCCCCGGAGCAGCTGGGCTTTGACCATACATGGGACGCCCACGTCCCGGGCCGCCTGCCGGGCGGCCTCAGGACTGTCCGCAACGATCCCCCGCGGAACGGTGATCCCCTGTTCGGCAAAGACCCCCTTCGCCTGATACTCAAATAATTTCATAGCATCTCCTCACCTGCCGTCTCCCGCCGCAGCTCCTGGGCGGTGTGATAAATCGCATCAATGATCTTTTTATATCCGGTGCAGCGGCACAGGTTGCCGGAGATAGCCGCCCGGATGGCCTGGCGGTCGGGCATGCCGTTATTCATCAGGTAGTTAACCCCCGTAACCATCATGCCCGGCGTACAGAATCCGCATTGGCTGGCCCCATATTTGGCAAAATTGTCCCGCAGCAGCCGGCCAATGCGCTCCTGCCTGCTGACACCCGCCGCCGTCCAGACCTCCCGCCCCTCGCAGGCGCAGGCAGGGGTGACGCAGGACTTCACGGACAGGCCGTCCAGCAGCACCGTGCAGGTGCCGCAGTCCCCCTCTTCACAGCCGCACTTTACTTCCACATACCCGTTTTCCCGCAGCAGCCGCAGGAGGTTCTGCTCCGGCGCGGACAAAAGGCTGACTTCTTTCCCGTTAATTTTCATAGAGACGGCTATTTTTTCACTCATTGACCCGCACCCCCTCGTTTTCGCAAATCCCGCAGGCTTTCAGCACCACACGGCGCATCATATTCTCCGCAACGATCCGGCGGTAGCGCTCGCTGGCCCGCACATCCGTAATCGGCTTGATATCCGTCTGAATCGCGTCCATCGCCTGACGGATAACCACCTCTTCCGGCCGTTTTCCCCGCAGGCAGTTTTCCGCACATACGGCGCGAACCGGCGTGGGCGCCACAGCTCCCACCGCAATGCGGACGTCCTTCATCGTGCCGTCCTGTGCCAAATCCACAGACGCCGCGATATTGACCACGGAGATAGCCATCGCGTTTCGCAGTCCCACCTTGACAAACGCGCTGTCCGGGTTGGGCTTGAACCGAACCTCCGTCACCAGCTCACCCGGTTCCAGCGCCGTCCTGCCCACTCCAGTGAAAAACTCGCGGATGGGGAGCACCCTCCGGCCCTCTCTCCGGGCGATGACCACCTGCCCGTCAAAAGCCAGCAGGGGCGGCGCGCTGTCCGCCGAGGGAGACGCGTTTCCGATGTTGCCGCCCACCGTGGCGCTGTGCCGCACATTGGGGTCGGCAAACACCTGCGCCGCTTGGAACAGAGCCGGGGCCTTCCCCAATAGCAGCAGGGAGTTTTCCAGTGTGCTCAACGTGGTCCCCGCCCCGATGCAGACCAAGCCGTCCTCCTCTCGGATATACCGGAGCTCCTCCAGATTCCGAACATTGATAAAGACGCACTCCGGCAGGCGCTTCAGGTGGAGCCGCACCATCAAATCAGTGCCGCCGCAAATGACGCGGGCGTCCTGCCCGTACCGCTCCAGCAGCTCCAGCGCGTGGGGAACGCTGGCGGCGGTGATAAATTGATATCCCATGCTCATCCCTCCTCCTTCCGCTCCAGCTCCCGCAGGGCAAACAGCACCTTTTCCCGCGTGGCGGGCAGGTCGCGGATGCGCACGCCGGTGGCGTTATAAATTGCGTTGATAATGGCTGGAGCCGTGGGATTGCAGGTGGGTTCCGAAACGCCTTTCGCACCATAGGGGCCCTTTTCCTCCGGAATTTCCACGCAGTCTATGATCATGTCCTCAGGAACGTCCAGGGACGTGGGAATCTGATACGTCGCCAAGGACGGATTGCGAATGCCGCCCTCCACGGGGTCCTCTATAATCTGCTCGTAAAGACCGTATCCGATGCCCGTGACGATCCCGCCCTCAATCTGCCCTTCCACCAGCATGGGGTTGAGCATTTTTCCACAGTCATGCACCGCCACCAGTTTCGTGACCTTCACCTCGCCGGTATCGGTGTCCACCTCCACCTCGGCTATCTGCGTCGCGTAGATGCTCACCTCGAAGGGCATTCCCTGCCCGCTCTCTTCTTCCAGCGGCATGGTGGCGGGGGAATAGGAATCCACCGCTATGATAGGCTGTCCCAGAATCCGTTCGCTGTAAGTGGCTGCCTCCGCGATGGTCATCCGCTTCGCCGGCCAGTAGCGCAGGAAAATCTCGCCTTCCTCAATCACCAGCTGTCCCGAGTGAATCAGCCCCATCTTCCGCGCCGCCGCATCCAAAAGCTGCTGCTTTGCCTTTCTTGCCGTCTTCTGCACCGCATTGCCCGCGATATAAGTGACCCGGCAGGCCCCGGTTCCGGCGTCATAGGGGGTTAGCTCCGTGTCTCCAGTGACAACGCGGACCTGGCTCAGCTTCAGCCCCATCTCTTGGGCCGCGATCTGGGCCATGCAGGTGTTGGAGCCCTGGCCGATGTCTGTGGCGCCGATGTTCAGCACCGCTGTGCCGTCATGGTTTATTTTGATAAACGCGCCCGCCGGATTTGCCTTGCCGGTGGAGCCGTTGGGATAGAACATACAGGCCATCCCGGTTCCTTTTTTGATCATGCCTGCAGCTCCTCTCTTCCCTCATTGGATTTTTTCTGCAGCTCCAGCGCCCGCTCAAAGGTGGCGCGCATGGCGCGGCTGTCCAGCAGCTGTCCGGTGGCCGCCTCCCCCCGGGCACAAAACAGGTTTTTCCGACGGAACTCCACCGGGTCCATACCCAGCTCATGGGCAATGGTGTCTGTGTGAACCTCGTGGGCAAAGGCTACCTGGGGCACGCCAAAGCCCCGCATGGCGCCGCCCAGCGCCGAATTTGTATAGACCAGATAGGAGTCCACGCTGATATTGGGAATGTTGTAGGGCCCCGCCGCGTGAACGGAGGCTTTCGTCAGCGTGTCCCTGCCCAGGCACACGTAAGGGCCGGAATCGCTGATAATCTCAATCTTTCGGGCCAAAATGGTGCCGTCCTGTTTCAGGCCGGTCTTATACTTCATGCGGTAAGGATGGCGCAGGGTGGTGAAAAACTCCTCCTTGCGGCTGAACACCATCTTGACCGGCCGCCCAGTCTTCAGCGTCAGCAGCGCCACCCAGGGTTCCAGGGAGACATCGTTCTTCCCTCCGAACGCACCGCCCACCGCAGGCGTCAGCACCCGCAGCCGGGTCATATCCATTCGCAGAATTTTGAGCAGCTGGGTGATATACGCGAACGCCCGGGAGGTGGAGGTAGTAATGACCAGCTGGCCGTCCGGACGCAGCTCCGACAGCGCCACATGGGGCTCCAGCGGCACGTGCTCCACTTTCTGGGTAGACAGCTCCTCCTCCACAATTTTGTCGGCGGCGGCAAATCCGGCCTCCACATCCCCCTTGCGGAGCTTGATGTGAGCCACCACATTGCTGCTCCCCTCCTGGACCAGCACTTCATCCTTCATCGCCTCCACCGGGTCCAGCACCGGTGTCAGCGGCTCATATTCCACCCGAATTTTTTCCGCAGCCAGCTGGGCCTGTGCCTCCGTGTCTGCGGCCACCACCGCGACGGCATCCTGCTTGCAGTATACTTTGTAGTCGGCCAGCACGGGCTGGTCCTGGAATTTATAGCCGAACCGGTTGACCGGCACGTCTTTGGCCGTAATGACTCCCCGGACGCCCGGACTGCGCTCCGCCTCGGATACGTCCACCGACAAAATCCGGGCATGGGCATAATCGCTGTACCGCGCGGCGGCGTACAGCATGTCCGGATATACGATATCCGCGCCGTACACCACCTGGCCCGACGCCTCCAGCAGCGCGTCCGTCCTGGGCGTCCGGACCCCCAACACTTGATATTCACTCATGGCATACATTCTCCTCTGGTACGGACGGGATTTTTCAGCCCTCATCGGCGCGGAGCACCCCGCCGCTGGCCATATCCTCTTTTTTTATATCGAAAAAATAGATCTTGACCCGGTCGGGCGGAACCTTTGCGATGCGGGCTACGTCTGCGGTGACTGCCGAGGCGATCTCCCGCTTCTGCTCCACAGTTCTGCCCTCCGCCAGATGAATCTGGATAAACGGCATATCATTCACTCCTCGTCAGTTGTCGTCTTTCCCGCGCTGCCTTCCGGCACGGTTCGGGATACGGAGTTCACGGCTTCATCAGCACTTTGATCACATGGTCGTTCGGGCCGGGATGGCGCAGCAGATCAAAGGCACTCTGCGCGTCGTCCAGATGGAATACATGGGTGCACATGGGCTTGACGTCAAAATGATTCTCATGCAGCAGCTTCAGCGTCGGCGCATAAGCACCGTACTGCCCCTGGGACCCCCGGAAATCGATCTCGTGCCACCGGATCAAATTCGGATTCATAACCACCTCGGGGCCTGCGAACGTCCCCATCGTGACCACGACGCCGCGAAAGCGCACTGCGTTCACCGCCTGCTGGAGGGTGAGGCTCTGATTGCCTCCCACGCATTCCAGTACCACGTCGGCGCCCACTCCATCCGTCAGCTCCTTAACCCGTTCCGGCAGGTCCTCGTTCTTGGAGTTCACTGCGTAATCGGCCCCCATCGCCAGCGCCGTCTCCAGCCGGTAATCCACCAGGTCCGAAATGATCACCCGCGCGCCCATACACTTCGCCACAGCCATGGCGCCGATTCCAACGCCGCCCGCGCCGATGACCAAAACCGTGTCGCCGGGCTTTAACACCGCCCGGTCGTGGAGCGCGTGATAAGACACGCCAAAGGGCTGCGCCAGCACCGCGCTGTCTAAATCCATGTCCTTCGGCACGGGGACCACATTCTCCGCCGGGATCACCACGTATTCCGCCAGACCGCCGTCGACGTCGAAACCGTTTGTTACCCGGTTCTGACACAGGCCCGGCATCCCGTGGGTACAGAGGTAGCAGCTCTTGCAGGGCTGATTGGTCTCCGCGCACACCCGGTCGCCCAGCCGGAGCCCAGAGACTCCCGCTCCAATCTCGTGAATCAGGCCCCCGAATTCGTGGCCCATTACCCGTGGATAGGTAAATTGAAAATGCTTACCCTCGTATCCGTGAACATCCGACCCGCAGATTCCACAGGCGTGAATCTTGATCACCACCTGGCCCGGTCCGGCCTTTGGCGCCGGCAGTTCCTTTACCCTCAGTTCATAGGGTTTCTCCATAACAACCGCTTTCATGACAGCCTCCTTTCAGCCGCCGGCTGCGGCCGCATTCTTTTTCATGGCATGGTTAATCAGCATCACAGCCACCAGCACCAGCAGTCCCACGATGTCCGTAATCCAGCCGGGTACGATCAGGGTGACCGCAGCAGCGGCCAGCGCGGCCCGGAGAACCGGATGGTAGCCGCTGCCCAGCGCCCCCGCCAGACAGTACGCGCCAATAATGGCGGAGACTGCACACAACAGCACGTCTGGAAGGCTTCCAATGCCCAGCAGCTCCTGGTTGTAAACAAAGACAAACGGCACGATATACGCCGAAAGCCCCAGCTTCATGGCCTCCCATGAGGTTTTTGAGGGACTTGCTCCCGCGATGCCCGCCGCCGCGTATCCCGCCAGCGCCACAGGAGGCGTGATGGTGGAAATGGTGGCAAAGTACATGCAGAACATGTGGGCCACAAAGGGATCGATTCCCATTTTAATCAGCGTGGGCGTTCCCACGGAGGCGGCCAGGATATAAGCGGGAACCGTGGGCATGCCCATGCCCAGAATCAGGCAGAACACCATCACCGCCACCAAAGTCAGGGGCAGATTTCCATGAGTCAACTCCATCACGGCGGAGCCCAGGCGCTGGGCAAGGCCGGTCAGGGACATCACGCCCACCACGATACCGGCGGTGCCGCAGGCGGCCACCGCGTCCATGGAGCCCACCGCTCCGGCGGACAGCGCGTTTCCCGCCCGTTTGAAATTAACCCGGCCCTCCTTTGCGGCCTCTGTTTTAATCAGCAGCGGAGCGATCCAGCTCAACGCTATGGCCAGCACAATGGCCACCATCGCACCCATAATGATGGACTTTTTGAACACTGTGATGATCAAGATAAACACAATCAGCGGCAGAAGCAGATATCCGCCCTTCCCCAGTTCCGACCAGACATTGGGCAGTTCCTCTTTGGGCACACCGGTCAGTTTCAGCTTCACCGCCCGAAAGTCCACCATGAAAAATACGGCCAGGAAGTAAATAATCGCGGGAATAATGGCGGCGGTCATCACCGTTCTGTAGGAGACGCCCGCGTATTCCGCCAAAACAAAGGCCACAGCGCCCATGACCGGCGGCATAATCTGTCCGCCGGTGGAGGCCGCCGCCTCTACCGCTCCGGAAAACTCGCTGGAATAGCCGGTTTTTTTCATCAGCGGAATGGTAAAGCTGCCTGTGGCCACCACATTGCCCATAGCGCTGCCGGAAACGGTGCCCATCAGAGCGCTGGAAACAATCGCCACCTTGGCGGGACCTCCGCGGTACCGGCCGGCCAGCGCTGTGGCAAAGCGCGTGAAGAATTCACCCACTCCGCTGGTGGTCAAAAAGGCCGCAAAGGTGACAAACAGGACAATATAGTTGGCCGCCGCGCTCATGGCGGAGCCGAAAAAGCCCTCCGTGCTGAGCAGAATGCTGAGCACACGGTTGATGCTGTAACCCCGGTGGCCCAGCACGCCGGGGAGCGACGCGCCCATTACGGCGTAAAGGATGAAAATTCCCGCGATGATGGGCAGCGTCCAGCCGATCAGCCGCCGTGTCATCTCAATGACTGCAAACAGGCACAGCAGAGCAAAGACGATGTCCATCGTGGTTGATTGGAAGCCCGCCCGGTAATAGATGTCCTTATAGAACAGAATGACATATACCATCACGGACAGCGCCACCGCAATACAGACGTAGTCGTATATCACGGGCCGGTTCTTATTGGCGTTCTTCGTAGGCGGAACCATCATGAATGACAGCGCCGCAATGGACAGCAGGCTTACCGCCCGGAACATAAACGGGTCCATCGGATAAACCGTCAGGCCGACAATGTGGAAGATTGTGATGAGCATGGCGAACGTGGAGGCAATGTATTTCCAGGCGCCCTGCAGCTCACGTTTTTTCTTTCCGTCGTTTTTTGCCTCTTCCAGCGCCTGGCTCATCTGCTCCTCTTTATTACTTTTTTTAAAAAGCCTCATACTTTTTTCTCCTAAGTCAAGTGATTATAGAAATGGAGGGCACGCCGCCCTCCATTTCTACCGTGAACAGGTGCAAATCAGTCGATAGGCTTGATATTGTCGGGCAGCTCAATGCCAATTTCGGTGTAATACCGGGCCGCGCCGGCATGGAGCGGAGTGGTGCAGTTGACAACCAGTCCAGCCTCCACATAGGTGAACGCATTATGCTGGCCGCACAGCTCCTCCAGGTTTTCAAAAATGGCCTTTGTCATTTCATAGACCAGCCCCTCGTCCAGGTCTTTGCCGGCAATCAGCATACAGCTGGTGGCAATGGTCTCAATGTCCTCTTTCTGCCACTCAAAGGTGCCCGCGGAGATTGTAAAACGGTCGGCGTACGGATACTTGGCCACCAGCTTGTCATAGATGTCGTCGCTGATGCCAAACACCACGGTTTCATTGGTAGCGGCAAACTCAGACACGGCGCTGTGGGGGGCCAAGCCGTTACACACCGCGCAGTCCACCAGCCTGTCGCTCATCTGCTGGTTCGCGTCGCTGGGAGACAGGTTGGTGATGTTGCAGTTGATGCCGCCCACCTCCAGCACCCGGCGCATCCAGGTGTCGGTGCTGGACCCTGCAGTGGACAGGTTCACAGTCTTTCCGGCCAGCTCTTCCACGGAGGTGATCCCCGACCCGGCAGGCGCGTAATGCTGCTGAATGAAAGGGAACAGCGGCATGATGCTGCGGAAATTCTGGCAGGTCTTGTCCGTCCAGGTTGCGGTTCCATTCCAGGCCTCATAGGCAAAGTCCGTGCCGGTAAAACCAAGCTCGCAGGTCCCCTCGTCCACCATCAGCAGGTTGGCAGTCATGCCGGAGGAGGTCTCGCTGCTGACGCTGATATCCAGGTAGCCGGTCAGGGCCGGAGCCAGCACCGCGCCGACGATGCCGGTCTGAGAACTGGCTCCGCCGGCCGCCAGGCCCATAAACTTGGGCCAGTTGCTGCGGTCCGTCACGGGCGCTTCCGAGGGCTTTTCAGAGGGGGTCTCCGGGGTGCTGGTGGGATTGCTGGTGGGAGAGGTGGAGCTCTGCTGGCCTGCGTCGCCGCAGCCCGCCAGCAAAGCAAAGGACAGGGCAAAGGTCAGCGTCAGGGCAAGGATGCGGTTACTTCTCTTCTTCATGTTTCGTCTCCTCGTTTCTTTCATATTTTAGGACCTGTACTCACAACTTCAAACAGCCGTCCGACCGGGTCTTTACCTCCGCTCTTTGTGAATTCTTCTTCCCTGCACAAAGAATTCCCAAAAAAGCTTCCCTCATCCAGCAAACTCCCCCGCTCCATCGGCATGTTTGGTCATGGCTGCAAGCTCTCAAATGCTGACGCATCCGCCGAACGGGGAATTTATAGGCTGCGGCCGCTCAAATAGCATTCGACGCGGTCAAACGCCTCTTCAATTTTTTCCACAGGAACCAGCAGAGACAGGCGGATGAAGCCTTCGCCCATATCGCCGAAGCAGGTGCCTGGGAAAGTGAACACTCCGGTCTCCTTCAACAGGCTGCTGGCAAATTCAAAGGAGGACATACCGTACTTTTTGACACTGCAAAACACATAAAAGGAACCTTTTGGCACGGTGTATTCAATTCCCAGCTGGTCCAGCCGCTTCATCGCCACCCGCCTGCGCTCGTCGTAGGTGCGGACAATTTCCTCCACGGCCGCCTCCGACCTGGGGTCCTCCAGCGCCGCCAGGGCCGCGTACTGCGCGATAGCGGTAGCGCAAATGGTAACTGCGTACTTGAGGCTGAGCATAGGGTCAAGGATCTCTTTCGGCGCACACAAAAATCCGATTCTCCATCCCGTCATGGAATAGGTCTTGGATACGCCGCTGACGGTGATGGTTCTCTCCTTCATGCCGGGAAGGGAGGCCATACTGGTGCGGACCGTTCCATCGAACAGCAAGGAACCGTACAGCTCGTCGGAAATCACCATAAGGTCATGCTTTTTCGCCAGCTCCGCCACCGCCTCTAACGTCTTTCGGCCGGCTACGGCGCCCGTGGGATTGTTTGGGCTGACCATCAAAATGGCCTTGGTTTTGTCAGTGATCACCCGTTGGATATCCTCCGCCCTCACCTCAAAGCCATGCTCGGCATAGGTGGGGCAGGATACCATTTTGCCGCCGGCCAGCGTAATGCAGGTGTCATAGGGCGTGTACCGGGGCTCCGGCACGATCACCTCATCCCCTGGATTCAAAATGCTCTGCATCGTCAGGAAAATCGCTTCCTGGGCGCCCACCGTAACCAGAATGTCCGTGTTGGGGTCACAGTCGATCCCATCCTTTTGGAATTTTTTCGCCACGGCCCGGCGCAGCTCCGGCAAGCCGGCCCAGGCGGTGTAATGGGTCATGTGCTTGTCCAGCCCCTCTTTAGCGGCGTCCATGATATACTGCGGCGTCTCCAAGTCCGGGTCGCCCCGGCCCAAGTTGATCACGTCGTCTACTGTGGCCGCCAACGCCAGCATTTTTCTGCGGTCGTCGGTGGCCCCCTGATGTTTCAGCCTGTCGGCCAAAAATCTCTCTGCTCCCATCGTCAGCCTCCTGCCGTTTCTATAAATTAGTAACGCTCGGGGAAGTCCCGTTTCTTGATCTCCACCTGAATTGGTTTAATACCCTTGATGAATTCGGCAAACAGGGAGGTCATTCTCTCATAGATTTTTTCCGCCTTCTCCGCACTGGCCAGCAGCGGATTGCCGGCGATACCGCTGTCGTCATACTCCTGCTGGTCCATAGCCACCCGCACCGGGAAGCCTTTGTACTCGAACCCGAAGCCGCTTCCGGACCCCTTGGTGCTGCCCTCCGGCATCCAGTCGGGCGTGTGGGGCAGCTCTTTCACAAACCGCTCCTTATGCACGGAATCCGGGCACACCAGCATGGCCAGGCTGGCCTCAATCTCACCGGCGTGCCAGCCGGGCAGCTGGTCCGCACCCTCAATCAAGTCGGCGCACATGGTGGAAAATACCTCGGTATCCGCCGCCCAGCCAAAGCACAGCGCACCGGTCTCATACCGCAGGGCACGGATCACGCGGTCAATGGTGGCGGAATTGGACGTGTGCCCGGTGCTGAAGATGATCTTTTTGAAACCATGGAAGATAAGGCTGCGCCCGATGTCATACAGCACGTTAAACAGCGTCTCGTCCCGGATGGTGATCGTGCCCGGCTCATTGGGCCGCATGTGGAAGCAGCTGTACCCATACGGCATCAGGGGCGCCACGGGAACGTCGGCCTTCACGGCGGCTTCCAGGCACACATAATATCCGGCGTAGGAGTCCACGCCGCAGGGAAGGGCAGGACCATGCTGCTCAATGCTGCCCACGGGGACGATCACAGTGTCCGTCTTTTCCAGCCACTCTTTCACCTCCACCCAGGACATATCAAACATGCGGTATTTCAGATACTTTTCCTCATTGCAGCACTGAGCATTTACATTGTTCATCGTCGTTTTCCTCCTTCAAATTTTAAGAAGCAGCCGATTGCGAAACTCAAAAAGCCGACAAAAATAAGCTGATTGAGTTTCAAAAATATCTGACTTTCCTCCACCGGCGCGGTATGATTTTGAAGCGGTGAAACAGCAAAAGCAGCACAAGCGAAGGAACAGCCACGCGAAAAAAGTGGTACAGCCGTCTTTATTCGACACCTGCAAGGATGTGTCCGCCGGCCTGGGCAGAGACGGGGCAAAGCCGTTCCGACCGCCTCTCCCTGCGGACGGCGCGTCTACCGTCGGCGCAATTTTTTATACTGCGCCATTCTCCCGCACAACTGCGGCAAATTCTTCATCTGTCAGCGCGCGCTGCAGCCGCGTGGCCTGGGCCTTGACCTCGTCCAAGTAGGCGGGCAGCTTCTCCTCGTCCAATTGAATCCCCATCTCCTGGGCCTTCCACTGTAGATTTGCCTTGCCCGACTTCTTGCCCAGCAGCACGTCATGACTGCGGCCAAACAGCTCCGGCATCACCGGTTCCACGGTAAACGGATTTTTCATCAGCGCGGCGGTGGGAATTCCGGCCTCCCAGGTAAACAGCTTTTCACCCACCACAGGGCTGTTGGGCGGGAAGCTCCAGCCGCTCCACTCCCGAACAATCCGGGAGACGTCGTACAGCTTTGCCACATCGATTTCCGTATCGGCGCCATACAGGCAGGTCAGCGCCATCACCAGCTCTTCCAGGCAAGTGTTCCCAGCCCTCTGGCCCAACGCGCTCAAAGTGGCCGACACGCTGGCGGCTCCGCTTTTTACGCCGCTGATGGAATTGGCTACCCCCAGCCCAAAATCGTTGTGACAGTGAACCTCCACAGGAACGTCCACCCAGCTTCTGACCTTTTGCACCAAATATCCCATGCCCTCCGGTGAGATACAGCCATTGGTGTCCACCACAGACAGCCGGTCCACGCATCCCGCCGCCGTCACGGTCTTGGTCAGCTCCTCTAAAAACTCCTCGTGGGCACGGGTGGAGTCGATCATGAACAGATACACTGCAAGGCCCTTTTCCTTCGCGTACTCGGTAATGCGAAGCGCTTTTTCAATGACGGCCTTTTCCTCCCACCCGAACTGGTACTTCAAGCGGGGATAACTGACCGGCAATTCAATGATCGCACCGTGCACTCCGCAATTTTTCGCGGTGTCGATGTCTTTTTCCATGGCACGGCACAGGCATGTGACCTTCGCCTTGAGTCCAGCCTCGGAAATCGCCCGAAGGCTGCGCTGCTCCGCCTCGGAGATCGCCGGGAAGCCTGCCTCAATATACTGCACTCCCGCGTCGGACAGGCGCTTCGCAATCTCCATTTTCTGTTCCGCGCTGAACACAATGCCCGGCGCCTGTTCCCCGTCGCGCAGAGTGGAGTCGTGGATGGCCACTTTTTTCCCCTGCAGTCCTGTCTGGGCGGTTACATACTCGTCAAAATCAAATTGACTTACCCACCAGTTTTCCCCTTTCCAAGGTCCTTGGTCCAAGTTTTTTCTTGCCATTTAAATGAATGCCCCCTCCTATTTTGGCTGCAAATTAATATTTGCAGCTGCCTCGCTTGCCCTGATTATAGCATCCCCTCTACGTGCTTGTCAACATTTTTTTAGTTTAATCTGAATATTTTGATTTTTCTCCTTTTTCTTCCTTTTTGCGAAATTAAATCTTTTTGCACAAATTTATCCCAATATGCCCAGATTCTTATGGTCATATAATGAAAACATCCTCGATTTTCCCCTGTATTTTCCGGTTGTTTTTGATGAATCCCAACCACTTTTTCCCATTCGGCATGTTTCATAAAAATAAGTTTAAAGTTAAAATTATTCCAAATGTCCTTCACTGCTAATCCTCACGGCTCACTGCTGGTATTTCTTCACTTTTCAAGTTTGACACGATATTCTTGCTAACGGAAAATTATTTTGATATAATCAGCGTGAAATTTTTTGCCTGCGTTCTGCAGGACTTTTTGAAGGGTGGAACAACATGATCAGCCAAGATTATTTAAGCCGCCGCCAGCTCCAGACGCTCCAAAAACTGCTCCAGGTCTACGACACCGGCGATATCAAGGTTCTGTCCGGGGTGCGCGGTTCGGGAAAAGCAAAGCTTTTTAAAAAATTGGAAGAACACCTGATTGTAAACGGTGTTCTTCCAGAGCAGATTATTGATTTAAACATGGAACACATTTTGTGGGACACCAGCAGCGACAGCCAGCAATTTCAAAGCTTTCTGCGGGAACGGCTGTCCTCGCAGGAAACCCGGTACTATGTATTTCTCAAGCAGGTCAATTTTATCGAACATTGGGAATCGGCCGTCTATACCCTTCAAAAGCAGTTCGACATCAGTTTTTTCCTCTCCGCCTCCTGCGCCGACTGGCATACCAGTTCTTTTCAAACGTTATTCGGGGACAATTATGTGGAATTTCCCATCTATCCCCTCTCTTTTTCGGAATATGTGGAAGCCAGCGCTCCCCGCAGTTTCCAGTCTCTCAGCGCCCTGTTCACACAGTATCTCCATTACGGCTCACTGCTGCCCATCGATTTAGCGCTGGTCGATGACCGGGTCGCCCGCTCCGTCTCTTCCGGCATTTATTACACCATTCTCGTCAACGACCTGATGCGTCATAACGTTATCAAAGACATGCCCATGTTTGAACGGCTGACCCAGTATATGATGCGCAACATCGGTGTTCTGGGCTCCCCAAAAAGCATCAGCGATCATTTCGCCTCCATCGGCTATAAAATTGCCAGCGAAACCATCGCCAATTATCTGACGGCCCTCGAAAATTCCTACATTTTTTACAAAATTCCCCGGTACGACATTTTAGCCCAACGGGAATTGAAAAGCCGCAGCAAGCATTACATCGTGGACACCGGACTGCGCCACGGCCTGACCAACAATTACGACGACGTCGGCTACGAATTGGAAAACACCGTGCTGTTTGAACTGCTGCGCCGCGGTTATCAAGTTCAGATCGGAAAAATCGGAAAAGGCGAACTTGATTTTATCGCAAAAAAGGATGGCCGCACAGAATTTTACCAGGTATGCCGAACCATTTCCTCCAAAGGCATCTTTTTTGAACGTGAATACAAACCTCTCCTCCAGGTAAAATCCCCCAACGCCCGTAAAGTGCTCCTTTCCATGGACGAAGTCCTCCCGGAAACGCAGAACGGCATAGAGTATAAAAACCTGCTGGCATTTTTGTGCGAGGAATAGGGCCGCCGGCATGCCCAAAGCAGCGTTCTTTCATATCCGCTGTTTCCCTTTGTAAAACATCCTTTTTGTTTTGACTGCCGACTGTTTTTGTCGAATTGCGGAAAAACCGTCAAACTATACTATTGAAAAAAGCCTATTAACTCGCTATAATATCCCCTGAACAGTTGTGAATGATGGATTTTAACCTCAGGAGGATAACCATGATTCTGCGTGTCGGCATTGATATCGGCTCCACCACTGTCAAGGTGGTGGTGCTGGACGAAGATAACAAGCTGCTGTTCCGCTCCTATGAGCGGCACTATTCTAAAGCCCGGGAGCGGGCCTGCGAGACTCTGCGCTCCATCAAGGGCATGCTCAAAGGCCAGGATGTGCGCCTGGTGGTCACCGGCTCCGCCGGGCTGGGCGTTTCCAAGGTGGCGGGATTGGACTTTGTCCAGGAGGTATACGCCACCGCCGCGGCGGTGAACGCCTACATTCCGGACACAGACGCCGTCATCGAGCTGGGCGGCGAGGACGCCAAAATCATCTTCTTCGGCGGGGCGCTGGAGGAGCGGATGAACGGCTCCTGCGCCGGGGGCACCGGGGCCTTCATCGACCAGATGGCCACCTTGATGAACGTCAGCGTCAGCGAACTGGACCAGCTATCCCTCAAGCACGAGAAAATCTACCCCATCGCCTCCCGGTGCGGCGTGTTTGCCAAGAGCGACATCCAGCCCATCCTGAACCAGGGCGGGCGCAAGGAGGACGTGGCCGCCTCCATTTTCCAGGCCGTGGTGGACCAGACGGTGGCCGGACTCACCCAGGGCCGTGAGCTGAAGGGAAAGATCGTATTTCTGGGCGGGCCCCTCCACTTCCTCCTGGGCCTGCGGGAACGGTTTGTGGATACCCTGCAATTGGACGGGGACCACGCCGTCTTCCCCGAAGACGGTGACTGCTTCGCCGCCATGGGGGCGGCGCTGTGCGCCTCCGACTACGAGGCAAGGCCCTTCGACGACCTGCTGCGCCTGCTGGAGGAGAGCCGGGAGGCCACGTCGGTGGTGGACACCATGCCCCCACTGTTTGAGAGCCAGGCGGATTACGACGCCTTTACCGCCCGGCACAACGCCTCCACCCCGCCCCAGCTGGACATCGGCACATACTCCGGCGACGCCTACCTGGGCATCGACGCGGGCTCCACCACCACCAAAATCGTGCTCATCGCCCCGGACGGCGGGCTGCTGTACACCTATTACCACTCCAACCAGGGCAATCCCGTGGCCATCGCCCTGGAGCAGCTGAAGGAGATTTACAAGCTATGCGGGGACCGCGTCAAAATCAAGGGCTCCGCCGTCACCGGCTACGGCGAGGACCTGATCAAAAACGCCTTCTCCTGCGACCTGGGGCTGGTGGAGACGGTGGCCCACTACCGCGCCGCCGCCCACTTCAACCCCGACGTGGATTTCATCATCGACATCGGCGGCCAGGACATGAAATGCTTCAAAATCCGCAACGGGGCCGTGGACTCCATCATGCTCAACGAGGCCTGCTCCTCCGGCTGCGGCTCCTTCATCGAGACCTTTGCCAAGGCCCTGGGCTATGGCATCGCCGACTTTGCCAAGCTGGGCCTCTTCACCCAGAAGCCGGTGAACCTGGGTTCCCGGTGCACCGTGTTCATGAACTCCTCCGTCAAGCAGGCCCAGAAGGACGGGGCCTCCGTGGAGGATATCAGCGCGGGCCTGAGCATTTCCATCGTGAAAAACGCCATCTACAAGGTCATCCGGGCCGCCAGCGCCGACGATTTGGGCCGGCACATCGTGGTCCAAGGGGGCACCTTCCACAACGACGCGGTGCTCCGGGCCTTCGAGCAGGAGCTGGGCCGGGAGGTCACCCGCCCCACCATCGCGGGCATCATGGGGGCCTTCGGGGCCGCCCTGGCCGCCCGGGACCTGAAGCTGGAAACATCCAGTCTACTAAGTGAACGCGCATTACAGTCCTTTACCCACGCCGCCAAACCCGTCACCTGCAATCTGTGCACCAACCACTGCCCCCTCACCGTCAACAGCTTCGACGGCGGGCGGCGGTTCATCTCGGGCAATCGCTGCTCCCGGCCTCTGGGCAAGGAAAACGCCAAGCTGCCCGACCTGTACCAATACAAGTACCAGAAGCTCCGGACCATGGAGGGCAAGGGCTTCGGGGACGGCTCCCGGGGCCGCGTCGGCCTGCCCTTCGGCCTCAATATGTACGAAAACCTGCCCTTCTGGTTCGAGCTGTTCACCCGGCTCAATTTCGAGGTGGTGCTCTCCCCCGAGTCCTCCCGGAAGCTGTACATCAAGGGACAGCGCACCATCCCGTCGGACACGGTGTGCTACCCCGCCAAGCTGCTCCACGGCCACGTGGAGGCCCTGGTGGAGGCAGGGGTGGACGCCATCTTCTACCCCTGCATGTCCTACAATTTTGACGAGAAGTCGGCGGACAACAACTACAACTGCCCTGTGGTGGCCTACTACCCCGAGCTACTGGCCGCCAATATGCCCGATTTGAAAAAGACCCGGTTCCTCAATCCCTACGCCGGGCTCCACCGTCAGAAGGACTACGAGCGCATCGGCTCCCAGTGGTTCGCCGACACCTTCGGCATCCCCCGGAAGGAGGCCGTCAACGCCATCCGGGCCGCCTACCAGGCCTATGACCGCTACAAGGAGGACGTCCACCGCACAGGCCGGCAGTACATCGATCAAGCCAGAGCCCAGGGCCTGCCTATCATCGTGCTGGCGGGCCGCCCCTACCACATCGACCCTGAGATCAACCACGGCATCAACGACCTGATCACCTCTTTCGGCTTTGTGCTGGTGAGCGAGGACGCGGTGGCCTTCCACGAGGAGTACGCCCCCCGGAAGGTGCTCAACCAGTGGACCTTCCAGGCCCGCATGTACAACGCGGCCCGGTATGTCTGCCAGCAATCGGACATGGAGCTGGTTCAGCTGGTGAGCTTCGGCTGCGGCACCGACGCCATCACCGGCGACGAGGTGCGTTCCATTTTGGAGCAAGGCGGAAAGCTTTACACCCAGCTGAAGATTGACGACATCAGCAACCTGGGGGCGGTGAAGATCCGGGTGCGCTCCCTGATGGCCGCTATGGACGAAAGGAAACGCCATGACAAATGATTTATCCGTCTGCCAGGACATATTCAACCGGGACCCGGTGCTGTATCTGGACATGACCGAGGCCGTCCGCCGGGGCATTGGGACCGTCCTGCACGCCTCCCCCACCGCCGCCCTGGTGGGCATCCCGTCCCCAGATTGCCCCGAGGCCTTTGATAGCTACCTTATGTCCTGCGCCGGCATGGACAACGCCCGCCTTCTCTGCGGCCTGCTCCCCGGCGGGGGCGATTCCCTGGTCGCCGCCCATGAGGACTTTTACCTCCCTCTTTTGCAGGAGCGCTTCGGCCTGCGCTTTTTTCTCGAGGGCGCCAGCATCCAGGCGGCCTATCTGGGCGATGGTCCCTGCCCCATCCCCGAAAGCCCCCTCACCCTGCGGCAGCTGACAGTGGACGACCTTCCCCAGGTGGCGGACAACTACAAAATGGAAGGGGAGGATTACCTCCGCTCCCTTCTGGAACGGGGTCAGCTGGTCGGCGGCTTCCTGGACGACGCCATGATTGGCTTCGCGGGCCGTCACGCGGAGGGCTCCATCGGCCTCTTAGAGATTTTTCCTCCCTACCGCCGCCGGGGATTCGCCTCGGTGCTGGAGGGGCATATGATCAACCTGGAGCTCTCCCTGGGCCATATCCCCTTTGGGCAGGTTCTGACGGACAACGCTCCCTCCCTTGCCCTCCAGCGCTCCTTGGGCATGACGCTTTCAGAAGGGACGCTCTACTGGCTTTCCCGCACCTGATTTTCCCCTGACGAAAGGATTTGAATCGTATGGCTGAATTGGTTTACGACAAGGACGGACGGCTTCTCTTCACCAAGGAGATGAAAGAGGAGTACACCATCCTCATGCCCCAGATGCTCCCCGTCCACTTCGGCATGTTCCAGCAGCTGCTCATTTTGGAGGGCTACAA
>ERZ808028.522-NODE-522-length-31443-cov-5.237742_pt1 | contig 31443 bp, 33 predicted proteins | sample MGYA00380184_ERZ808028 | MGnify/ENA primary metagenome ERZ808028 (study PRJEB31490, sample SAMN06133397) | mouse gut metagenome | isolation source: J8_1 | host: mice | place: China: Chengdu | collected 2015-05 ...
TAATTTGGTATTCTCGCATTTAAATTAGTAAATGTTAAACTAAATACTGCATCAGCAATATATTTGGTTATAGTTTATATTATAAGTGTTACAACTAGCCTTCTGGGATATTTACAATATGTACACTTAAGTATATTTATTAAAAAATTAAGTTGTAATACAAGTAGAATCAAAAAATATGATCAAGACTATCCATCTAATACAAAATGGCTCATAACGCTAGCACATTTATTTAGTATTTATCGAAACATTTTTTTTATATTGGGAATCACATATGTATTTGGGGTTATTTATTTTGTTTTATGTGATGGATATAATGTTTTACAGAAAATTACAAAAAATCCGTGGCTAAATATTTCCATTCTATTATTTTGGGGTGGAGTATTAGGGGCTATTGTAATCTTTTTTCCGATTTCATGTGCAGTAAATTATTTTAATATTAAAAAAATAGTAAATAATCTAAAAGAGCAGACTATAATTGACATTAATACTACTTTTTCAAAAAAAGGAGATCCTTTGCTTAGATGGCAAAAATCCAGTTTAGTCATTGCTCTTATGAACACACCAAACTATCCATTTAAAGATATTATAGGGACGGCTTTTTCGGGCATCATAACGTGCATAAATCTAGCTGCATCTATTGTTGCTATTTTGCAGTTTTCTATCTGAACAAAACATCAGTTAAACAAGTCTCCCCTTACATTCTTTTACTATTTTGTCAATAAAATAAGTAAATAAAATACGCCAACTTTCGCTTATGCCATTTTGAGATAAACTATTTATCCGCTCTTTAATATTTTGATGAATGAAATCAACCTCCCTCATAAAAGAATCTTTTACATTATATAATTCGAAATAAGAGAACCATAATTCATTCTCTTTTTCTATATCAACAGCGCCATTTAAACATTCTTTCTCATAATCGGAAAGCAGATTATATAATAGAGAAACTGCAATATTATTTTTGGATTGTCCAATATCCGTATTGAGCCTTCCTTTATGTTCTTTTAATTTATCCTGCTGGCAAAAGGGTTCCAGATCATTCATAACTTGAAATATATATCCACTGTCATACCCAATTTCATGAAATGCCTTTTCTACATCGGAATCCTGCCCATTTCCAGCATAATATCCAAGTAATAAACTATTTGCGATCAAAGGTGACGTTTCAAGATTGATGATTTCTTTTGCATTATGAGAATCATACAGAGTATCAACATTTATATTTAACTCTTTAAGTTCACCTAAAGACATATCGTACATTGTTTTAGTCAATAATTCGATACCTTTCTTGCGCAATACAATAAATTCAGGTGTTTCATTTATAATTCGATTTAAATTATCAACAGATATACTAAGCAAATTAACAGCAAACATCATTGTATTTTCTGTTCCGTATTCCATATGAAATGCCCTTTCACCGTGGCGGGCTGGGTCTTCATCAATCAAGTCATCCAAGATTAAAGATGCTTTATGAATCAATTCTATACTCAAAGACAGTTTGCTTATTTTGTCGTATTCTATCGAATCAAGTTGTAATTCTGTTTTAGTTGCTAAGTAACCAACTAAAACAATAAGAGGACGCAGTCGATTTCCGGAAATAAATTGCTGTTGTTTAAAGAATAGAGAACTTAACAAATCCGTCCAATTTTTATTAAATACAGCCATAAACTCTTTCTCTATTTTGTGGAACTCCTCTTTATTATAAATCATATCATCCTCCGCTATCATCATATGATCTGATAATCCTGGATTATCCTTTGGAGCACCAAATTGTTTTCCGCTAATCCCGAATAATCAAGAATTATCCTTTATCCACCACCATCAAATTCCTCGGATGCCTATGCACCAAAATATCCTTCTGCTTTGTATTCGACACATGGGTATAAATCTCTTTCATACTGATGGAACTATGCCAGCGCAGAGAAATTGAAGGGGTATGACATCATTGCGCTGCATCACCTATATGACGGCATCTATAATAAGACGGACTACGCCCATCTGTACCGTTCTCTTTTATGATTACTGTTTAAATCCCGATCTGCGTAGTAATACTATAAACAAAAATCTAGGAGTCTATTGAAAAAATGTCCCGAATAATATATAATATTCGGGACAAAAGGAGGTGTGCAAAGTGGCAAATGGATATTCCAAGCAGATACAGGAACGAGTTGGCGCAGCGGCAGAAGGAACCGTTTTTGTCAATTCTGATTTTGCTGATATTGCTGATACGGAAACCATAAGACGGAACCTGAACCGGCTTACACAGGCAGGTACGCTCCGGCGAATTTTGAAAGGTGTTTATGAAAAGCCGGAATACAGCGAAATGCTGAAAGAATATGTAGCGGCGGACCCGGAGGCGGTAGCAAAAGCGCTAGCCCGGAACTACCACTGGACGATTGCTCCCTGTGGGAATACGGCGCTCAACCTGTTAGGACTTTCCACTCAGGTAACAGCAGTATGGTCCTATATCAGCGACGGTCCATATAAGACCTATGAGTGGAATTCCACAAAGCTGGAATTTAAGCACAGAACCAATAAGGAGATCACGGGTCTTTCCTATATGACGGTTCTGGTAATTCAGGCATTGAAAACTTTGGGGAAAACAAATGTCACTTCCAAAACGATTCAGACGTTCAGTTCCCGGTTGAATGAGGACGATAAAACCACTATGCTAAGAGAGGCAGCAGAATCTACGGATTGGGTCTACAATGCGATACGGCAGATTGCGCACACGAAATGCTGATACTCTCTGAAACAATATCTTCTTGTATTCTTCTGCACCGCCTGCAGAAATGCTTCACTCACCAGATACATGAGAACACCTCCCATCACATAAAAAAAGCACCAAACATTGTCGTCTGATGCACATTTAACATAAATAAGAAAATAGAGAGGATACACTTAAGATCCTCTCTAATCGTTTGACATTTTTAGTCCTCCTGAACGATGATATCATATCAACGGAAAACCATCCGCCACATACTGTAAGCAGATACCAAAAAGGTATGATACAAAGTCATCAAAAATATAATATCAGCATTCGTTATCTGTGTCAATAGTTTTTATTCGACACATTAATTTTTTGTTTTCGCTTTCAAGAAACTTTATCTTATCTTCCAATTGAACAATCTGTTTTTTATCGCTCTCTATAACTTTCTTAAGCTTATTTCGCTCTTTCTTGATGTTATTATATGCATTTTTCAATGATTTATTCGAAGCAATTAATTCTTCCATCCGCAAATATGACGGAAGTACTCGCATTCCCCAAAATGATCTTTGATCCTTTTCCTCTACTGAATGACCTCCATTATATGAGATTCTATGAATTTGCTTCATGAAATCAGTAATTTGTTGCTCTACTTTACATCCCTCTAATTTAATAATATTATATGCAACAAAATCAGCAAGTTGCAATCCTGCTAAATTATCGCTCTTCGAGAAAGCGACAATCGTACGATTTCTGCTTTGCACTGCTACACTATCTGTATAAACTATGCCCTTATTATTTGCTTGAATTTTGTGGTATACATTAATGAGTCTCACATCAGGTGATTTTGCTGAATTCTCACCAAGGTTATTTCTGGATTCATATACCACATCTCCATAGCCGTCATTTACAGATAAATAATGTGTGTAATTTTCGATCACTTTTTGAAGCGCAATATTATATTTATCGTCAATAAGATGTATTCCATTATGTCCTTCATCAATAAAGAACAAGTCTTGTAATTGTTGTAGCTTAATAACACAGCTGAACACCGTAGCACTTGCTTTCTTTAGCAATTGAGACATTCTTCCGTATACTTGATAGTATATTTTTTCAATTTCTTCTTCCGTTTTCTTAATGAATTCCTGATATTCTTCCTTCACACCAACAATATTATTTGTTTTTCTGTTATCAAATACTTTTTGTAACTCTGTACAATGTAAAACAGGATTATTTTTTCTTATGTATTCTTCATCCCAAATAAGCTTTTTTATCTCTTCTAATCCTTGTTCCAATATACATATATCATCTTTTTTTAGTGCAATTCCTGCAATTGCAAAAGTTTTTGAAGTTCTGAACTCACTCTCATCTAAAAATAACACGTACTCATCTTTCATCTATATAATCACCTTATCTTGTGTGTTTTATATTATTGTGTATAATAATCTTTTTTTATTATAATCTAAAAAATCAGTTAAGTCATCAAATTTTTTTCACATATATCCTTTATCCACCACCATTAAATTCCTCGGATGCCTGTGCACCAAAATATCCTTCTGTTTCGTATTCGACACATGGGTATATATCTCTGTCGTGCTGATGGAACTATGTCCGAGCATCCTCTGTATATATCTGATATCCACATCCTGCTCCAACAGAAGTGTAGCAAAGGAATGCCGAAACATATGCGGGGTGATATGCTGACTGATACCGGCTAATTTGGCATAGCGGGCAATCATATACCGGACTGACTGATCTGATAATTTATTTCCCAGCCTGTTTACAAAAAAATACCCGCAGGATTCTATATCCGCCTGAAAAACTTCCTGATACAGAACCAGTGCGGACACAACGTCCTGATTGCCGATCTGCAAAATTCTCTCCTTTGCGCCCTTCCCGTATATCAGGATATTCCTGCTCTCAAGGTCTATATCTGACAGCTTTAAAGCGCATAATTCCGATATCCTCATGCCGGTGGCAAACAGTAATTCGATGACCGCTATATCCCTGATGCAGCAGCGGTGTTGGTATTCAGAGCCGGCATTTCCCTTCTGGGTGTAAAGTGTAGACAGAAATGTCTGTATGGAATGAAAAGGGATCGTTTTCGGCAAGAGTTTTGCCTCCCTGAACCGGATGTCCAGTTTCTTAAAAGGATTTTCCTTTATCACTTCCCTGTACTCCATGTGGTGAAAGAAAGCTTTCAGACTGGCGATCTTGCGCTTTACGGTCTTAGGTTTATACTGCTTATGCAGACAGGTTATAAAACTGTCCACGACATCTTTGGAAAAGCAGGCTGATGCATCGGCGCAGAAATCTTCGTACTGTCCCAGATCTATCCGGTAAGCTTTCAATGTTTTGGAGTCCAGCCGTTTCCGATAAGTACAATATTCCAGATATTCCTTGATAAGATCATTTAATTTTTTCATAAAAAAGACACTCTCCTTAGTTTTTAACTAATTATGAGTGTCTGCCTCCTGATTGTCTATCAGATATTTTATATGCTAAAATATCGTAATTCAAATTATACAATGTAAGATGGAAAAAGAAATATACCGGGTCTTATGATCCCTTCTCTTCATCCATCTCCAATACCAAAAACCTTTTTTCCTGTCCAACCGGAGATATATGATTGTCTCATTATTCAATAACTTTAAAAGGCGGATGCCCGGTTTCTTTATATTTTATTACACTTGGTTTCCGAAATCTTAAACTGGTCTTCAATTCAACGATTCCCTTCTCCCTAAAATATACCTCAATCCATAAGGGATACAAGGGAGCCAGACTCGAAAACATATTTACAATTTGTTCCAAGCTTAACAACCTTCCTCCCAGATTGCCTTCATTAAAAATGCTCAGCCTCAAATAATCATCCTTTGAATTATGTGTCTTACCCTCTTCCATATCAGTAGTGATAATAAATCTTACATCTTGGATATTTTCATATCTCTCCTGCAACACCTGAACCAGATTATTCCTAAACTTATATTTATTCACTACTGTTTTCCTCCTGAAGAGTTTATATTCTTATATTTCGTTCCTACTACAAACAAATGCTGTGATTAAAAAAGTTATAAGCATAAATCACTGACAGCCGGTTTCCAGAAATATAGTGTAACATACCCTTCCTTGTATTCTCACTTTAATACCTCCCAGTTGAAATTTGGGAAAAAATGGTTATTTAATTTTATGAGTGAACCAACGATCACCTCGCCGAAGCATACAACGGATTTGCTTCACGAACCATTCCCGCATACTCCTCCTTTAATTCCAAAAATGCCGTTTCAACTTCTACGGGTATATCGACATGGGCAATAAAGCCTTTCCCGTTCGGTCCGTATCCCTCTATGCTGTCAGACAAACGCGGAATCTCGCCCATCAGCAGGGTAATATATCTGTTCATATCCCACATTCCTTTTATGTTCTCTTCATAAACCGGTTGGGAGTCCTTTACGATCACCCTTGCCCTGTATGTAGAAAAATTGATGATCAGAGTATCGGTGACGTATTTTCTTAGTCCGGCCTCCATTCTGTATTGCATGGTTGCGTCCTGCGCGAGAATTATGGAACGAGACGGCAGTCCTTTTTCTCTGATCAGATCCAACAAATAAGTGATATAACTTTTTTCAGAGAAAAGAAACAGCCGCCACTTCATCGTGACGGCTGTCCCCCCTACTCCTGCCCCGGTACCTTCGGCAGCTTCGCAAAACTCTCCTCCAGTTCCGCATCGGTAGGAATATAGTCTGTCATCTCACCGTTGTGGAACTTCTCGTAAGCCACCATATCAAAATAGCCTGTGCCGGTAAGGCCGAAAAGGATCGTCTTTTCTTCCCCAGTCTCCTTGCACTTCATCGCCTCGTCGATCGCCACACGGATCGCATGGCTGCTCTCCGGCGCGGGAAGGATGCCTTCCACTCTCGCGAACTGTTCCGCCGCCTCAAAGACGCGGGTCTGCTCCACGGAGACAGCCTCCATATAGCCGTCATGATAGAGCTGGGACAGGGTGCTGCTCATGCCGTGATACCGCAGTCCTCCCGCATGATTGGCGGAAGGAATAAAGCCGCTGCCCAGCGTGTACATCTTCGCTAACGGGCATACCATCCCCGTATCACAGAAATCATACGCGAAACGCCCCCTTGTGAAGCTGGGGCAGGAAGCCGGTTCCACGGCAATAAAGCGGTAGTCCTTCTCCCCTCTCAATTTCTCGCCCATAAACGGGGAGATCAGGCCGCCCAGATTGCTGCCGCCGCCCGCGCAGCCGATGATCACATCCGGCACAATGCCGTACTTGTCCATCGCCGCCTTTGCCTCCAGCCCGATCACAGACTGATGCAGAAGCACCTGATTTAACACGCTGCCGAGCACATAACGGTAGCCCGGTGTGCCGGTCGCCACTTCCACCGCCTCGGAGATCGCACAGCCCAGAGAGCCGGTCGTACCCGGATGCTCCGCCAGGATCTTCTTTCCGATCTCTGTATCCATAGACGGGGATGGGGTGACGGATGCGCCGTAAGTCCGCATCACTTCGCGCCGGAAAGGTTTCTGCTCGTAGCTCACCTTCACCATATATACCTTGCAGTCCAGATCCAGATAAGCGCACGCCATGGAGAGTGCCGTCCCCCACTGTCCCGCTCCGGTCTCGGTGGTCACGCCCTTCAGCCCCTGCTTCTTCGCATAGTACGCCTGCGCAATAGCGCTGTTCAGTTTGTGGGAACCGGACGTATTGTTCCCCTCGAATTTATAGTAGATCTTTGCCGGTGTCTGCAGTTTTTCTTCCAGACAGTAGGCGCGCACTAACGGCGAGGGACGGTACATCTTATAGAAATCCCTGATCTCCTGCGGGATGGGGATATTCTTTGTCGTATCATCCAGTTCCTGTTTGATCAGTTCGTCACAGAACACGGGCCTAAGGTCCTCATAACCCATCGGCTCCCCTGTTCCGGGATTTAAAAGCGGCGCCGGCTTATTCTTCATATCTGCCCGCACATTATACCAGTCTCTCGGCATCTCCTCCTCCGAGAGATAAATCTTATAGGGAATTTTTTCGTTTGCCATACGGTTCTCCTTTTCCTTTTTATAACAGTTATCACCGTTTCCCATTGTAGAGTCTTTTGCAGGCTCTTGTCAAGAAAAACAGGCATCAAATGTCGATTTTCCCGAGCAGGTAATCCAGCGCGTTAAACCGCCGGATCCCCTCGTAATCCGCCGGCGGATCCACATCCAGCGTCATGATACATTTCGGATAATTATCGGGTATTTTCTGAAGCGGCTTTAACTCCCGCAAAAGCGTGCTCTCCTCCCGGACCGTCGCCGCCGCCTGAATATATTTCAGCCCGTTTTCATCCATCACGACAAAATCCACTTCCAGATTGTCCACCTTGCCCACATACACCCTGTAGCCACGCCGGATCAGCTCCAGATAGATCACATTCTCCAGAATATGCCCCGTATCCGCCTGCCCTGTATTTCCGAGCATGGTATTCCTAAGCCCGATATCCACCATATAATATTTTTCCAGCGTCTTCAGATACTGCTTCCCCTTCACCTCATACCGTTTTGCCTGATAGATAATGTAGGATTCCATAAACGATGTCAGGTAGGACTCCACCGTCCGCACATTGATATTTCTGCCGTTTGATGTCATGGTGTCGCTGATCTTTTTGGTGGAGAGCAGATTTCCGATATTGTCCGCGATAAACCGCGCCACACTCTCCAGCATCATCACATCCGTGATCTTTTTCCTGCCCACCACATCTTTCAGCACAATGGTGTCATAGATGCTCCGCAGATATTCCCGCACCTGCTTCTGATCCCCGCCAAGCGTCGATGTAAAGGGAAACGAACCTGTCTCGATATATTTCCGGTAGGCTCTCTCCGCCCCTTCTTCCATCCCGTCTATCTGCACAAACTCCGCAAAGGAAAACGGCAGCATCTCGATCTGCACATACCTTCCCGTCAGCAGTGTTGCAAGTTCGCCCGACAGCATATAAGAATTGGAGCCTGTTATATAAATATCCACATTCTCCTTCACAAAGAAACTGTCTATGACCCTCTGAAAATCCCTGACATTCTGCACCTCATCCAGAATAAGATAGGTCATCTTTTCCGGCAGTATCCGGTCTTTGATATACCAGTACAAAGCTTTTGGCTCCCAGAGTTCCTCATACTCATACTCTTCAAAATTAATGCTGATGATCTGTCTCTCGTCCGTCCCCTCTTCCAGCAGATATTCCCGGAACATTTTTAATAAAGTCGACTTCCCGCACCGTCGGATACCAGTGATGACCTTTATTATTTTTTTATCTTTCCAGCCCAGCAATTGCTGAAAATATTCCTGCCGCGCCACTTCCATGATGATCTCTCCCCTCGGGAACAATATTTCTTTCCATATATTATATGCAAAAAAACAAAAATTATCAATAGTTTTTGCACTGTACCACAAAAACTATTGATAATTTACAACTTTTTTCGATATTATATTCCTTTCTTCTCCTGTCACCCTTGCATACTTCCCATCATGCCACTATCGGCGGCACAGACAAATCCCAGTGTGAAATTCTCTTCACAATTTGATCTGCTCTGTTATTATCCGAATATCTCTCCGGGACTGCAGCTGTCCGCTGACCCCTTCCGTCGCATAGATCGTCCCTTCCTCCGTGATCAATATCATTTCAAAATCATCCCTGTATGTCCTCCAGTAGGAAACCGCGTCCTCCATCCCCATGATATAGAGCGATGTGGACAGGGCATCCGCCAGCGTTCCGTCCCCGGAGATCACCGTGACGGAAGCCAGATCCCCCTCTGCCGGATAACCCGTCTTCGGATCTAAGATATGGATATAAGTGTTCCCGTCCTCCTCGAAATATCTCTCATAACCGCCCGAAGTGACCACCGCGCAGTCTTCCACCTCCACCATAGCTGCCATATCCTCCGGACCTCCCTCCGGATCCCGGATACCGATCCGCCACAGGGAGCCGTCCGGCCTCCTCCGATACACCTGCACATTTCCGCCCAGCGATACCATGCCGGAGGAGACGCCGTACTCCTGATAGATCTCCATCACTCGTCCGGAAGTATAACCCTTGGCGATCCCGCCGAAATCCACCTGCTGCCCTTCTCCCAGATGCGCCTCTTCCTCCGTGAATGAAACCTTTGACGCATCCACCAGAGGAAGGACCTCCCCCAGTTCTTCCTGCGTCGGCACATGGTATTCCTTCGATGGGAATCCCCAGAGCTGCATCAGCGGATAGATCGTAAAGTCAAACAGCCCGCCCGTTTTCTCATAAATATCCATGCCCCTGCCGAACAGTTCCGCCGTATCTTCCGATATCGTCCCGCCTCCCGCCCGGTTCAGCCCGGACACCTCGCTGGAGGCGTTTTCCGTAGAGAGCAGCGCATCCAGCCGCTGTACTTCCTGCACTGCTGTCTCCACAGCCTTTTCGCAATTTCTTCCGTAAGCAGTAAAATTCATAATGGTATCCATGGCGAACAGTACTCTTGTGCAGGATCTTTCCTGTATGGTCCGGTTATAGCTCCATATTCCAAAACCTATCAGCCCTGTCAGGACCATGCCCGACACTCTCCATAACATCCGTCTCTTCATTGACTGTCATTCCACCTGTTTTTAATTTTAATGACCTATACCCTTTTCCCGACAGCCTACATTTCTTTTCCGAGATATTCTGACAAAGCCTCGATGATAAATCCGTGATCATCCATGTGCGGCAGATTGGAAACCGTGAGAACCGCCACTATCTCCCCCGTTTTTAAACGAATCGGAAAACCTCCGCCCACAAAGGCAAAATTCTCTTTTTTTAAACCATTTTTCTCCGCCGTATCTTCCGAGCCCTCTTCTTTTGCCCAGACGCCCAGTGAGCTGCGTTCAAAATATGACACCGTATGGAACTTCCTCTCCATCCAGTTCTGATTAATGTGATTCGTCCCCTCCGTCAGATGCTGGTATATGATCGTGCCGTTCAATCTGCGGATTGCAACCGCAAGTTCCCTGTTTTCCGCATATATTTTACCGGTAATAAAATTACCCAGCTCCCATGCGTCCTTGTTGGAAAAATGATCAAAGCGGAGCTTCCTTTCCTGCTCCTCTGTCATTTTCTCAATTTCTTCGTAATTCACTTCACCCATAATGCTCTCCTTTTTTCTTTAGATTTTTTTCGAGGATATTTCGTTCTTTTTCCAAGTACTTCTTTCACCATCCTGTCAAAGTCGGAATTTATGATCTGCGTTCTGTTAAAAATGTCATATTCTTTACTCACTTTTTCCAGTGCTTCCTGCCTTGAAATCCTGCTCCTGTTATGGTCAGGCAGCACATCATATCTGCGGAACATCAAAAATTCAAACTGCGTAAGATACTTTTTCCCATCCGCAGCAGTTACCGAGATTTTCTCGGTAACTGAATCTTTCTGCAATTCCTTTTCTGAAAAGATATTTTTGAGATGAAGCGAAATATTATCTGAACTGCATCCAAACAACTCCGCCATCCCTTTCTGCGAGAGCCAGATCGTCTCATCCTTCAATATCGCATTTACCGTCACATCGCTGTCGTCCGCCGTGTACATCAAAAACGGAAATTCTTTCATAACTTTACCTCGATTCTACTCTCCGTGCAAAATCTCTGGATATTAATATTATATCAGTTATACATGCCGACGTAAAGTAAAAACGGCACAGCCGAAGCCATGCCGTTTGATCCGTTACTATGAACAGCACAGGAGCCGCTCATAGCAACGATTCCGGGCGATATCAAAAGTTTTACTGCGGAGGAGCCGCCCCAAATTTGAAATTTGTTCCTCACTTCTCGTCCGCAAACATCGCCGTAGACAGATATCTGTCCCCCGTATCCGGCAGCAGTGCCACGATCACTTTTCCGGCATTTTCCTCTCTTCCCGCAAGCTCTACAGCCGCCCGGAGCGCAGCGCCGGATGAGATACCCACCAGGATCCCTTCCGATCTTGCAAACTCTCTGCCCATAGTGAAGGCATCCTCGTTTTCCACCTTTATGATCTCATCATATATCTCCGTATTTAAAACCTCCGGCACAAATCCCGCGCCGATACCCTGTATCTTGTGAGAGCCGGATCTTCCCTCCGACAATACAGGGGAATCCGCCGGTTCCACCGCTACGATCTTCACCTCCGGATTTTTCGCTTTCAGGTATTCTCCCACACCGCTGACCGTGCCGCCGGTACCAACGCCCGCCACAAAAATATCAACTTTCCCTTCTGTATCTTCCCATATCTCCGGTCCTGTCGTCTCCCTGTGCGCTTTTGGATTTACCGGATTTACAAACTGTCCTGCGATCAGGCTGTTCGGGATCTCCTTCGCCAGCTCTTCCGCCTTTGCGATGGCTCCTTTCATGCCCTTTGCTCCCTCTGTCAGCACCAGCTCCGCCCCGTAGGCTTTCATCAGATTCCGCCGCTCCACGCTCATGGTCTCCGGCATCGTAATGATAATGCGGATGCCCAGTGAAGCCGCGATCGCGGAGAGCCCGATGCCCGTATTGCCGCTGGTGGGCTCGATGATCACAGAGTCCTTCGTCAGCGTCCCCTTTTCCAGCGCATCAAATATGATCGCTTTCGCCACCCTGTCCTTCACACTGCCCGCCGGATTAAAATATTCCAGCTTTGCGAGGAGCCTCGCTCCCGGCGCAAACTTCTTCCCGAAATTCCCCGCCTCCAGCAGCGGTGTTTTACCGACCAGTTCCGTCACATTCTTATAAATCGCCATGATAAATTCCCTCTTTCTCTCCTCTCCTGCGATACATTCATCGCAGTTTATTTCCTACTTACTTAGTAGGTTTTTATTTATCATATCCGCTTTTCCTTATTTTGTCAATATATTTCCGGATATTTTTGCGGCACATTCCCCCTTGTCATTTCAATTACCATGTAATATGATAGGAATATAGGAATTAAAATATTCAGATGCGGAGCGTAAAACACCATGATGATATCCACCAGAGGGCGCTATGCCCTGCGCGTTATGATCGATCTCGCCGAACAGAAAACGGACGGCTATATCCCCTTGAAGGAGATCGCCGCCAGACAGGAAATCTCGGAAAAATATCTGGAGAGTATATTAAAGCTTTTGGTAAAAGGAAAGATCCTGACCGGGCTTCGCGGCAAAGGCGGCGGCTACCGCCTGAACAGAGCGCCCCAAGAATACACTGTGACCAGCATTTTGGAACTGACGGAAGAAACCCTTGCGCCGGTGAGCTGTCTTGAAAAAGATGCGGAGCCCTGTTCCAGAGCTTCGGAGTGCAGAACTCTCGGCATGTGGAAAGGACTCGACCGGCTGATACGGGACTATTTTGACCATATTACCCTGGCGGACCTGATCCGCTGACACTCTGCGCAAAGCCGGCCTTCGGATATCGTATTGCCTGACCGCCGCTGCCAATATCATATTGCTTAGCCGCTGCGCCGCTATTTACTCTGCGCCGCAGATCTTCCCGCCGCCCAACACCAGATCTCCATCGTAAAGCACCACCGACTGTCCCTTTGTGATCGCCCGCTGGGGCTCGTCAAAGGTGACTTTCAACTGTCCTCTTTCCGTCATCTCCGCGGTGGCTGCGGCGGGCTTATGACGGTAGCGTATCTTTGCCTCCACCCGGATCTTTCCTGCGGGCTCCGGGATCGACACCCAGTTGGCCTCCTCCGCAAAAAGCGTCCGCCGAAACAGCTCTTCGTCGGAACACAGCACCACCTCGTTGCTTTCCGGCCTGATCTCCTTCACATAATAGGGCGAAGGAGCCGCGATGCCAAGCCCCCTGCGCTGCCCCACCGTATAGTGGATAATGCCCTTATGCCTTCCTATGATCTCCCCGTCTTTCGTTACAAAATTTCCCGGCGGCACTGTTTTTCCTATATATGCCTCAATAAACTTTTCATAGTGCCCGTCCGGCACAAAACAGATGTCCTGACTGTCCTGCTTATCCGCATTATAAAAGCCGTGCTCCTGCGCCAGCTCCCGCACCCTGTCCTTTGTCAGCTCCCCCAGCGGGAAACAGACATGGGAAAGCTGCTCCTGCGTGAGCTGATAAAGTACATAGCTCTGATCCTTCGTCTGATCCGCCGCCTTCCTCATCTGCCATCTGCCGCTCTTCTCATCCCGGCCGATCCTGGCGTAATGCCCCGTCACAATCTTGTCACACCCCAGAATAAGCGCCCGCTCATACAGCTTTTCAAACTTCATATAACGGTTGCAGTCGATACAGGGATTCGGCGTCTCCCCCTTTAAATAACTGTTCACAAACCGCTCCATCACCTGATGGCGGAATTCCTCCGTAAAGCGGAACACATAAAAAGGCATGCCCAACTTCCTCGCCACAAGAGCCGCATCCCCCGCGTCATCGGCCGCGCAACAGGTCTTTCTCTCTTTCGCCGTCCCGTCCACCGCGCAGCAGGCTCTGTTCTCTACCAGTGTTTCCCTCTCCATGCGGCAGATCCTGTTTTCTGACACCGCATCTTCCGGCTCCCGACCGCCGCTTTTTTCCTTCGCTGTCCCTTCCGAACCCGCAATGTCCTCCCCCTCGTACAGCTTCATCATCGCGCCGACGCAGTCATATCCCATCTCCTGCATCAGCGCCGCCGCCACCGAAGAATCCACACCGCCGCTCATGGCGATCAGCGCCTTTGGCTGTCTGTTATTTTCTTCCGAACTCATATCCGCTTAAACTCTCCACTATCCTTTTTCCGGTAATCGTGTGACATCTTTCCCCGCCGGCATGTTCTGCCGCCTTACCGCATTCTTCCATATCAGTATAAACGCCTTCCGTCCCCTGCGCAATCCTGTTATGCAGGCAGACTGCTGCCCCACTGCTGCAGTTTCAGTCCGCGCCATTCGCAGTAGTCCCCGATACTCTCCGTCCGGCGCTGTCATGAGCCGTCCCCGCATTCCGCACAGTTGTGATCGCAGAAATTCTTCTTATCATAGGGAATCCCGTTCCTGTCATAATAATCCTTCACCGCTGCCCTGACTGCCTCCTCCGCCAGCACAGAACAGTGCATCTTATGGGCAGGCAGCCCGTCGAGCGCCTCCGCCACAGCTTTGTTGGTCAGTTCGAGCGCCTCGCTGATAGGCTTTCCCTTGATCATCTCTGTCGCCATGGAACTGCTGGCAATGGCGGAACCGCAGCCGAAAGTGTTAAACGATACGTCTGTGATGATATCGTTCTCCACCTTGATATACATCTTCATGATATCGCCGCATTTCGCGTTTCCAACCTCACCGATGCCGTCCGCATCCTCCATCTTCCCGACATTCCTTGGATGCTGAAAATGATCCATCACCTTTTCGCTATATAACATGTTTCCTCACTCCTTTCTCCAGATCCTCCCACATCGGGGATATCCCGCGCAGATATTCCACCACGCCCGCAATCTCCTTTATCATATATTCCACTTCTTCCATCGTATTCTCAAAAGACAGCGTCAGCCGCAGAGAGCCGTGCGCCACCTCATGAGGCCGCCCGATCGCCAGAAGCACATGGCTGGGATCCAGAGAACCCGATGTACAGGCGGACCCCGATGAAGCCTCAATTCCCTTCACATCCAGCAGAAGAAGCAGCGACTCCCCTTCTATTCCCTCAAAACAGAAATTCACATTTCCCGGCAGACGCTTTCCCGGATCTCCGTTTAACGCCGCATGGGGAATCTTTGAGAGCCCTCCGATCAGCGCATCCCTGAGCTTTCTCTCATAGGCGCCCCTCTCCTCCAGTTTCTCCGCCGCCAGCGTAAGCGCTTTCGCCATACCGGCGATCCCCGGAATATTCTCCGTTCCCGCCCTCCTGCTTCTCTCCTGCGCGCCGCCCTCTATCAGGGAAAACAGCGGGAGCCCCTTTCTCACATACAGCGCCCCCACACCCTTCGGCCCGTAGAATTTGTGCGCCGAGAGCGACAGCATATCAATATTCATCTCTTTCACATCTATCTCCACATGCCCTGCCGCCTGTACCGCATCGGTATGGAAGATAACGCCCGCCTCCCGGCAGATCGCCCCGATCTCCTTTATCGGCTGCAGAGTCCCGATCTCATTGTTGGCAAACATCACGCTGACAAGCGCCGTATCTTCCCGCAGCGCCGCCTTCACATCCTCCGTCCTGACAATGCCGTCCTCATACACCGGCAGGAGCGTCACCGTAAAGCCCTCGCCCTCCAGCTTTTTCAGCGTATGGAGCACCGCATGGTGTTCAAACGCCGTGGAGATCAAATGTGTCTTCCCCCTCTTCTTTCCCCACAGCGCCGCGGAACGGATCGCCTGATTATCCGCCTCGCTGCCGCCGGAAGTGAAGGTGATCTCCTTCGGCTCCGCCCCCAAAATGCGCGCCACAGCCTCTCTCGCCTGCGCCAGTACCTCCGCCGCATGCTGCCCTGTGCTGTGAAGGCTCGAGGGATTGCCGTACACCTTTGACATACATTCTGTCATCACATCTATCACCGGCGCCGCCATCTTTGTCGTCGCCGCATTATCCGCATATATCTGCATAAACGGCCTCCTTTCTACCATTTACATTTTAAACCAATTTACCCACTATTGCAATAGGGTTTTTAATGTAAGGTTAATACAAGGTTCCTATAAGGTTTATGTAAGGTCGGACAGTTAAAATTATAAAAGAAAAACATTGATAATAAACAATGACAAAAGGAGGTCTTACCATGACAAAGAAAATCATCACCGGAGGCATTGCCGTTATCTTCGCGGGTTTCATCTGTTTCTGCGGATGGCTCATTCTCGGAGGCGGGAGTACCTACTATACACAGATTGACAACAGCAGCATAAAAGCATCCGGTTCCGAGGAAGGCGTTATCAACCTTTCGGGCGACGGCGGACTTGACTTTTCCTACACGCTGGCCGCCTATGACGAAAAAGGCAGGGAAAAGGAGATCACTTTCGGCACCTCAAAGGAACTGCGGGAAGGAGCCTTTATCTGCCTGCAGGTCATGCCCGTTCGCGGCGTTTTAAACTGGCGCGAGGTATCCTATGAAGAGCTGCCTGCCGCTGTGCAGGAACACTACACTCCTTTGGAAAATATGTAGGATCACGATTTTTGCCGCCGGCATGAACGTTCCGGATCAAAGACGCTTATCCCCTTCGGAAAACACGCCGGATCGCAAAGCCGGCCAAAAAAAAATAAACAGGAGGAATTTCCCGCAAACCGAGAAATTCCTCCCACCACTTCACCCTCTGTATTCTTCTTTCAATACATCGTTGATCATCTCATAGGGAATGTCAAACTGAAAATTACCCGCCGCATAGGGGGCGATCTCATAGATATTGGAGATAAAGCGGATGCCTTCCTCCGTAAAATACCACTCCTCGCCCTCCATTTTGCTTTCCATGATTCCCTGCAGACCTCCCACGCTCTCCAGTATTTCCTCATCAAAAAGCAGTCCCTGCGCCTTCAGATCCTCACACTGCCGCAGCATCTCCTGCACACTGATCTCCTGAAACGCCGCCTTATCCTGCGCGATATCTTCTATCGTCAGAACTGCCCCTGTCTCCGCATCGAAATTCAGGCCGTACTCCATATAGCTGCCATGGGCGCCGCCCTCAAAGTTATCAAAAGAATCGGAAAAAGACAGGATCCTCCCATCATTTCTCTCTACCGCATACCCTTGATTTTCGCTGTAGGACATACCGCTGTCCGAAACAAGCATATCCTGCTTCGCCCATTCTAAAGACTCCGCAAGGTTTTCCTGAAAGGACTGCTCTCCCTTCTCAAACTCCGCCATGATCGCCTGTGTGGCGGCTTCATTCCCCTCCACTGTGACCGTCACACGGTCAAAGCTGGAAGTCATGATCACAATATCACCCTCCGTGTATTCCTGCTTTTCCGTCTCGATCGTCACAACCGCAGGTTTTTCATCAGAAGCCGCCCCCGGCTCCTCACCTGCAGGCTCTTCCGGCAGCTGCACATCCCCCGAAGCCTCATCCTCTTTCGGTTCTTTGTTTTCTTCTTCCGTCTGCGGTGCCTGCGTGATCGATTCCTCCTCCACGATCTGTACATCACCCTCATTGCCGCCGCAGGCCGCCAACATGACAGCCATGCCGAATCCGCACAATATTGCACGCCATTTTTTCATAATTTTTCTCCCTTTTCGCTTCAAATAATCAGAGCCTGATCAATATAAACTCCGGTGCACTCCATTCTCCAACAGTGCCGTTTTACGCCTATTTTAACCAGACTCGTTATAGAATAGATGTCGGCAAAAATATTTCGCCAACCACTGCTACCCCTGCATCCCGTACACTTCCCTGCACATCCGCTTTCCCGCGGCAGTCTGGAAAATACGGCTGTACGCATGCTCTATGGCTTTTTCATCCTCATGCCCCTCGAAAAGGTTCACAAGGAAATCCGACTCCACCAGGATCTGATAATCTGCGCCGTCGATGTCCGTATAAGTATGATGATGTCCCACCAGATAGCACACTCTCTCCACCAGCTTTCCCGCATAACCGGACTCTTCCAGTATCTGTTTTGCCGCCGCCGGCCCTTCCTTCTCCTGTAACGGCCCCGCGTCGCTGCCGTACTTTTCCTCCGCGATCTTAATACCGATATCATGCACAAGCGCCGCCGCTTCCAGAATCTCAAGCGTCTCCTGATCCAGACCTTCCTCTTCCCCGATCCACTTTGCAAAACTGTGGACTTTCAGAAAATGATGGATCCGGGCGGGATCACCTGCATAATAGTTTGTCATATTCCCTTTTAAAATATGTAATTTATCCGCCATATTCTCTCCTTTGCATCACTTTCTCCGCGCTTTTTTATCAAACAGTACATCGGCACCGCCGCAAAACCATGCCTCCCATAATATTTCTGACCGCAGAATCTTACAGAATTTTATTAAATCATCTCTCCTTTGTCAATACTTCCTGCCCCTGCGCAGCCTCATCTCCACAGCGGTCCTGCTTTCTGCCTAACTGCTGACAGTCCGTTTTTTGCGGAACAACGCAGCAGATCATTCCATTTGCAGAGAGAATGTGGTACAATCATATCCATAAATTCACTTCAAAATGAAAGGAGTTTTCCCATGAAATTATCAGATTCTGTCACCGGCCTGCAGCACATCGGCATACCATCCGCGGATCTTCAGAAATCCGTAGATTTTTACGAGGCACTGGGCTTTACCAACATCTATCAGACAGTAAACGGAGAGGAACATGTGGCATTTCTGGAGCTGGGCGGCCTTGTTCTGGAACTTTACGGAAACCGTTCCATCAAAGGAGAGCCCGGAGCCATCGACCATATCGCTCTAAACAGCACCGATATCGACGCCTCCTATGCCGCCTGCAAAGAATTGGGCCTCACCTTTTTTGACGATATGAGCTCCCTGCCTTTCTGGGACAACGGCATCAAATATTTCTCCGTCATCGGCCCCAGCAGGGAGATCGTGGAAATCTGCCAGAAACTGTAAGCTTTATGTAAACTGTTTATACCAGCAGCGCCAGAGAACAAAGGCGCGCATCAAAGACTCCCATATTTCGGAATTTTTGCAGGCGCAGCTTTTGTTTCTCACGCGCGGCTGCATCATCGTTCATTTCCCCTATACACGGAATGCATATCTCCACAGGAGCGATTCATATCAGCCCCAGCCTCTCAAGCCCCAGATAGATCCCGTCGTGAAACATATCCTCCGTCATAAACGCCGCCCGCTTCACGATCTCCGGCGAAGCATTTCCCATAGCCACGCCTGTCCCTGTCACTTCGAACATCGATATGTCGTTGTTGCTGTCCCCGAAACAGACCGCATCCTCCTTCTCATACCCCAGAACCCCGCACACCAGCGCAATGGCGAAACCTTTGGAAAATCCTTTTTTCACAAATTCGATCGTTCCGCCCGCCATACCCTCCTCGTGCTTCACATAATCATAGTAGGGCGAAAGTTCCTCGTAAGCCCTCTGCTCGGCGCAGCCCGGCCTGATCTTTGCGCTGATCTTCGCGATATGCATGGCATCCTCGTTGCCTTTGATAGGCTTCCATTTCTCCCCGAGCTGTTTTGTGATCAGCTCCGCAAACCAGTCCACATCATTCGTGTACTCTTCCTTATCGTAATACATGAAACGCGTCCCCTCCATCACAGGGATCATACCGCAGCTCCGGAGTATCTCGGCCGAGAGCCATGCCTCATTCGGCGTCATCTCCTTATCCAGAAGCACTTTCCCCCGGTATTCTATATAAGCGCCGCAATTGGCGATCATACCGGTAAATGCCATCCGCTTCACTTCATCGGGCACAAAAGAAAAGGCCCTCCCGGTGCAGAGGAAGGCATCATGGCCGTTTTCCACGAGCCTTCTGACTGCTGCCTTCGCACTCTCCGGGACGCCCTTTTTGATATCCAGTATCGTTCCGTCCGCATCAAAAAATACGATTTTTTTCATACTGGCCTCATTACAGAAGATATGTCGGCAGCTCACAGTAGATATGGCTTACCGCCTCAAACTTCTTCTCATGAATATCGTCAGATGAAATGACAGAAGCTGCCGCCACTGTCCCGGGCTTCTTTTCCGCCGTTTTTTCTGCTGCCTTCTTCGCAGGCGCAGCTTTTTTCTTCGCCGCTGCCGCTTTTGCCGGCTCTTTCTTTCCTGATGCCGCTTTCGCTGCTGCCTTCTTTTCCGCTGCCGCTTTCGGCGCCGCCTTCGCGTCCTCTTTATTCTCCGGTGCCGTCTTTGTCTCTTCCTTCTTCTCCATATCCGCCTCCGCTTTCTTTTCCGCTGCCATTTCCATTACCTCTTCCTTCTTTTCCGCTGCAGCCTTCGCTTTCGCTGCTCTCTGAATGCTTCCTTTTCCTACCGGCATAACCCAATGACCTCCTTCGCTAACTCATAATATTCTTTTGCGCTTCTGCTGCTTTTTTTATACACAAGAACGGGACTGGAATCATCCTGCGCCCACTCGATCGAACTGTCCACATGGATATAATTCTCAAACACCCTCACGTCTTCCACTTCCTGCAGTGTCTCTAACGTCTGGCGGAAATAATTTTTCCGCTCATCCACTTTTGTGATCGCAATGCCGAGAAGCTCCAGATCCGGCGCGATCTCCTCCGCCCCGCCCAAAAACTCAAACATATTCGCCAATCCGAACAGTCCCCAGGGGCTGGCCTCCACCGGAATGATCATCTTATCCGAGGCGCAGAGTATATTCATCACCCAGCCCCCCAGCGTAGGCGGCGCATCGATCAGGATAAAATCATACCGCTCCGACGCCTTGATGCTCTTTAACGCTTTTTTCAGGATGAACTCCCGCTGCCACTTCGCGAACAGTTCATACTCAATGGAACTCATCAGCGTTGAGGAAGGGATGATATCCAGATTATCGTACCCTGTCGGCACGATAAAGTCCTGCAGGTCCTGCTGGTTCTTCATCGCAATATACAGGTTTTTTTCTCCCTTCGCCATCTCCAGCACCTTCTCCTCCTCGAAAAACGAGAGGGACAGATTGAGCTGCATATCACCGTCTATGAGCAGCACCTTATGTCCCAAAAGCGCCATGGCATACCCTATGTTGGAGCAGGATGTACTCTTTCCCGATCCCCCCTTGTTATTGCAAAAGCATATCGTCGTTGTCTTTCCCATATCCCATCCTGTTTAATTTGGCATAACCCAATGAATATTTCTGCTGTTTCCGAATATAATACCAGTATACGGCGAGCCGCAAAACATGTCCAGAGGAAAATTCACCTTAAAAAAGGTACTATTTTAAGATTCTTTTTTTTTCCTTTAGATTTTCTTAATAAAAGAAATTTTTCTTTTAGATTCCTGCCACACTTTTGACACATTTTCCATTTATCATAATAAACATAGAGCAGGGCACAAACCTACCGAATACCCCACCTTCATAAAGAAGATTTCGGAACGGTTCCTGCATCTATACACTTTTCATATCTCCCCCTTGTTTTAAAAGTAAATAAAACGCCCTGGCGAGTGAGCCGGGGCGTTTTATTTACTCTGATTTTATTATCGGTTTCTCTTATCCATCTTCTTGGAAATCTTCGTTCCGATATACTGCATCACCTGTACCAGCACAACGAGCAGTACCACAGTGATCATCATGATATCCACCTGATAGCGGTGATAACCGTAGCGGATCGCCACATCCCCGAGCCCGCCGCCGCCTACCGCGCCGGACATCGCGGAATATCCCAGTATCGTCGCGAGAGCGATCGTCCCTCCCACGATCAGGGATACCCTTGCTTCCGCCAGAAATACTTTCCACACAATATGCCAGGTGCCCGCTCCCATGCTCTGGGCTGCCTCGATCACTCCCTTGTCCACTTCCAGCAGGGAAGACTCCACGAGGCGCGCGATAAAGGGCGCCGCCGCGATCGTCAGCGGCACGACCGTCGCCGTAGGGCCGTAACTCTTCCCGACGATCAGCTTTGTAAAAGGCATCAGCATGATGAGCAGTATGATAAAAGGCACACTCCTCACAATATTCACAATAAAATCCAACACTTTATATATGACGGCATTTGGTTTCAAACCGTCCGGCGCCGTCAGCACCAACGCGATCCCCATCGGCAGCCCGAGGGCATAAGCCAATGTAGTTGACGCAAGTGTCATATATATGGTAGTCCACGTTTCCTTTGCCAGCATGGAAATCGTCTGATGATCAAACATAGTCTTCCAGCACCTCCACTCCCAGTTTTCTCTCCCGCAGATATTCGATCATACGGTTTGCGATCATCTCTTCCTCTGGCAGCTGTAAAATCATCTGGCCGTGGGCAATGCCGCCAATATCCTTTGTGTCCGCCAGCAGGATATTGACAGGCGCCTTGCACTCTAAAACCATATTGCCGATCACCGGTTCAAAAGAGGAATTTTCGGAAAAGACAATACGGATACATTTCTTTCCGTGCATCAGGCTGTAGTCTTTGCTGCTGCCCTGATAGATCAGCTTTTTCCCTGCTCTCGTCTTCGGGTGGGAAAAGACCTCTTCCACTGTTCCCGTCTCCGCCAGCGTTCCCTGATCGATGATCGCCACGTGGGTACAGATCTCCTGTACCACCGCCATCTCATGGGTGATGATGACTATGGTGATCCCGAATCTCTGATTGATATCCTTCAGCAGCGCCAGAATGGACTTTGTCGTCGTAGGGTCTAACGCGCTGGTCGCCTCATCGCAGAGCAGGATCTTCGGGTCCATCGCCAGCGCCCTCGCGATCGCAACACGCTGCTTCTGTCCGCCGGAAAGCTGGGACGGATAAGCCTTCGCCTTCTCCTCCAGATCCACGATCTTTAACAGTTCCGCCGCCTTTTCCCTCGCCTTCTTTTTGGACATCCCGACGATTTCCAGCGGAAAACAGATATTATCCAACACCGTCCGCTGCATCAGCAGGTTGAAATGCTGGAAGATCATCGCGATCTTTGTCCGAAGTTTCCGAAGTTCCTCCTCGCTCATCGCCGACAGATCATGATCCTCGATACAGACCGTACCGGCAGTGGGACGCTCCAGAAAATTCAGGCACCGCACAAGCGTGCTCTTTCCGGCGCCGCTCATCCCGATAATACCGTATATTTCTCCTTTATGTATCTCCAGATTGACATGGTCAAGCGCTTCCACTACCGCTTCTTTCGTCTCGAAGGTCTTGCAGACGTCCTTCACCGAAATCATAACTTCTTCGTACATTCTTTTCCTCACTCTTTACCCGAAACTCATTTTGCGTCCTTATTCATCGGCCGCACAAGGAATACGCTCAAAAGCAGCGCGATGATGTAGAGCACTATCGTAAAGTAGAGCACATTCTGATAACCCACAGGGTTGATACTGTTGCCGTGGGCATCCGTCATAAATTCCCCGGTGCTGTTCACGATCAGGTTTGCGATCTGGTTGCCCGTCAGGCCTGCGAACGCCCAGGCGGACAGCGTGATCCCGTGGAGCGCACTGATGCTGCCCATACCGTAATGGTCGGAGAGAAGCGTCGGCACATTGGAGAAACCGCCGCCGTAACCCGCGTTGACGACAAAGATCAGCCCCAGCACAAGAACCACGAGCAGCATATTGCCTTGGCCGTTCTTGATGCCGCCTGTCACCATCACCAGCCCGGTGAACACGATGGAAAGCACGAAAATCAGTTTGTAGATCGTATTTCTGTCCTTCATGGTGTCTGCCCATGCGGAAAAGCCCAGTCGCCCGCCCGCGTTAAAGATCGCGGATACTGTGGAGATCACGCCCACTGCGCCGGCAAGGCCGATACATTTCACGATCATCTTCTCCTGGGAGATCAGCGCGAGGCCGCAGGTGATATTGATGTAGAACATCAGCCAGATACCGATATAATTGGCAACCGGCCTTGTCTTGATAACGGCGATGATGCCCTGCCCCTTTTCTTTCTTCTGCGGTTCATGCCAGCCCTCCGGCTTTTTGAGCAGCAGGTGTCCCACGAACATCATCACAAAATAGACGCAAGCTAAGATCAGGAACATCTTGTAGATGCCGCCGTCGCCCAGATTATCCAACATAGCCTGCATGATCGGGCTTGCGATCGCCTTCGCCGCGCCGAAACCTGCCACAGCAAGGCCCGTAGCGAGGCCCTTCCTGTCCTCAAACCAGAGCATCAGCGTCTTTACGGGCGACAGATAGCCTGTTCCGAGGCCGATACCCATGATGAAACCGTAACACAGATAAATACCGATCAGTACAGCTACGCTTCCCTGATGCTTCCCGCCGTACCAGATACAGAGCCCTGTGCCCGCCATGCCCGCCGCAAAGCAGACTGACGCGATCAGGGATGATTTATGAATATCCTTTTCCACCACATTACCCAAAAATGCCGCCGACATACCTAAGAAGAAGATGGCGAAGCTGAACGCCCACTCCGTCGCCCCTTTCGAAAAACCGATATAATCCGCGATCTCCTGACTGAAGATAGACCAGCAGTAAACCGTACCGATGCTGCAGTGGAGTAAAAGCGCCGGAATCGCTGCGCTTACCCATTTGTTTTGATTCTTTTTCATTGTGTATTGTGTCCTTTCTTTTTTATTACATTTTATTGCGGTCAAAAACCTCAAAATTTACATAATCCGAACTTATTCTACCCCACTTCACGGAAAAATTCAAGGTGTGAAGTGCCAAAATGCCATTGATAAAAATGCCATGGAAAGGCAGCGGTACGGTCTATACAAAATCTTATATTTTTGCTATACTGAATTTTATCAAAAAAGAATGAAAAGCTTTCGCATGAGAGGTGTTTTTATGAGTAAAAAAAGAGTTGTTGTTTCCCTTGGCCACAAAGCGTTAGGTTATACCACGTTAGAGCAGCTTGACGCTGTAAAAGTAACAGCAAAGGCGCTGGCGGATCTGGTAGAAGCCGACTGCCAGCTTACGATCACCCACAGCAACGGCCCGCAGGTCAGCATGATCCACAAGGCTATGACCGAGCTACGCCGCGTGTATATCGACTACACCCCGGCGCCGATGAGTGTCTGCTCCGCCATGAGCCAGGGCTATGTCGGCTATGATATCCAGAACGCCCTGCGCTCGGAACTCCTTGGCCGCGGGATCTCCAAACCTGTCAGCACGATCCTGACACAGGTTACGGTGGACCCTTACGACGAGGCATTTTACGCGCCGACCAAAAAGATCGGCCGCTATATGTCCCAGGATGATGCGGATATCGAAGTCAAAAAAGGAAACTATGTGGTAGTAGAACCCGGCAAAGGCTATCTGCGTGTGGTCGCCGCCCCGAAACCTATCGATATCGTGGAGATCGATGCGATCAGAACCCTTGCCGATGCCGATCAGATCGTGATCGCCTGCGGCGGCGGCGGTATCCCCGTTATCCAGCAGAACCACAATTTAAAAGGCGCTTCCGCTGTCATTGAAAAAGATGCGATCGCCGGAAAACTGGCTTCGGAACTGAAGGCCGATATTCTGTTGATCCTGACCGGCGTGCCCTGCGTATACACCGATTTCCATACCAACAAACAGGCGCCTGTTTCTCAGATGAACACAGAACAGGCGAAAGCTTATATCATGGACGGCCAGTTCGAGGAGACTACCATGCTGCCGAAGATCGAAGCCGCTATCTCCTATCTGGAAAGCAATCCGGCGGGAAAAGTGATCATCACCTCCATGGATCAGGTGAAAGAGGCTATCCGCGGCAAGGCGGGCACGGTGATCACAGCCTGATCTATGCACGGACAGCTGCCGAGTGCCCGCAGGCAGTCGCAAATTCCCTGTACGCGGGTATAAGACATGCCAGAACACGCGGACATTATCCTGCAGCACAAAACCGGGTATAAAGCCGCATCGCATCACACGCGATCCGCTTTATACCCGGCTTTTATAACCTCTGTCTCCTTTTTCCGCTCATCAGTATCCACGCATGAGGAAACCCGAAAATTCCCGATTGTATAACAGGCTCCTACATACATGATTCAAAAATTCCATCCTGTCTGATCTTACCCCTGCCCCTGTCATCCCTTCGGAACATCCTGCTCTCCCAGCACAACCAGGAGCGCCCCTATGATAATACAAAAATCGGACACATTGAAAATCAGATTCCTGATCCTCTTCACCGGAACATTCAGCCGGAAATAGTCCACCACATAGCCTCTTTTTAACCTGTCATAAGTGTTGCTGAACGCGCCGCCCAGAAGAAGGGACAGCCCGGACTTCATCAATCCCTTTCCCGCCAGCCCGAAACTGCACGCAAATAGTATCGCTGCCACAGACGTGAGGACTACGGACATCCATTTTATGATCTCCGGCCTCCTCTCCCCAGTATTCAATACCGCTCCCCGGTTATGGTGTTTTGTCAGTATGATCGTATCTCGCAGTATTTTTTTACTGCTGTTTTCCGGGATCTCTTTCTCCACATGGCCTTTCCAGAACAGTTCTCCTGTAAAAACAGCGAGTATTGTCAAAAGATATTGCATGTTTTCCGCCTCTCTGCGGCACAGACATCTGTCCGGCAGCTTTCAAACATTTCATTCACCACCATTATAATGAAAAATCATCGATATGGAAAGTGTTATTCCCGTCGGCTGTCATCTTTTTTGGTTCTCGCAGGCATCCCGCTCCACTTTTCAATGCGGATTGTCACTGGCTCCATACCCGAAGTTTACCACCGTGCCTTCCCCATACTCTTCCAACGCTTTCCGGTAATCCGCCTCCGAAACGTCCTCAGCCTTTCCGTCCTCCGTATACCGATAGGAGGCATTCCCCTCCCCGTCGAAGGCCTCCTCATACTGCGACACGATCCATTTTTTGTTTTTGTGATCAAACTTATATATCTCGAGGCTATGCTCTGACGCTGTATAAATACACTTTTTTCCGTAGCTGACGGGATAGGCGGTCCCCATGCTCTCTATTCTCCCCAGCTCATACAGCTCCCCGCCCGCAGGATAATACACTTCACAGTAAGCCGCCGCATTATGCCCTTCGCCGTCATCGTAGGTCATGTCCGTTGTAAAAAGAACGTTATTCTCTTCTCCGATATCCTCCAAAGAGAACTGTTCCTCGTCTCCCAGCCCGGCGATCACATTGCCGTACAAATTATTATCTTCTTCCTTTCCTTCCTTTCCGGATCTGGTAAGATATAGCAGCAGCGCCGCGCCTGCCGCCAGAACCAGCACGCCTAAACCGATCACATATTGCTTCTTCATTTGTCTTTTCGTCTGTTTCTCCATCTCTCTTTGCATCTGTTTTTCCTCCTGCCTATCAATCTGTTTATCAGCCTGTTTCTCCTCCTGCCTATCAGTCTGTTTCTCCTCCCCGGATCCTTTCTCCCTGCTTTTCACGAAATAGCACAGGCACAGAGCCGCTCCGACGATCCCCGCCAGAGCGGCAGGCACGAGCATTCCGTTATAGTCCACATGCAGCGGCACATACTGCCCTGCCGCTATATACCTGTACAATGTATAGCCCACGCCGTTCATCGTAGTCTCCATCATCTTCTCAAAGGCCGCCATGATAATACCGATCGCCAGAAACAACAGCCCGCAGCAAAGCAGCAGGTTCATCTTCCTGTTTCTGGCATTGATCCGCATCATATCCTCCAGCGTGATCTGCGTCTTGCTCTCCTCCGCATGTCCTTCCTCCTCCAGCAGCAATTCATCCAGCGAAGTATAGAACAGAAGCGAAAGTCTGACCACGCTCTCCACATCCGGTATGCTTGTCTCGTTCTCCCATTTCGAAAGGGTCTGCCGCGAAATATTCAGCTTCTCCGCCAGCTGTTCCTGTGTCATGCCGGACAACTTTCTCAATTCATAGATCTTCTTTCCTACTTTCATGTCTTTTCTCTCCTTATTAAAGTTCCGCGGATGATCACCGCCGCATTGAAACGGCTGCAAAGTAATCCGTAATCCATATGGTTTCGATCATCCGTTTTTATATCCCCATTATGCCTTTGGGGCAGAAAAAAGGTAAAGCAACACAGGTTACCATTTGCGCTCTGAATGGTTACAAGTCAAAAAAATAAAACCGTTCCGCGCCTTTATGTGCCGGAACAGTTTTATTTTGGAATCACTATAACGCCATTTTGTAGATATTTACCATATCCTCTTTATACAGGACTTTCGCAGTGCCTTTGCAGCCTCCTGCCGCCTTCGCGCAGCGCTCTGCCATCTCATCGATCTGCTCATCCGTCGGATGGATCCCCAGTTCACTCATATTGACCGGCATCCCGATCGCGTGATAAAAATCTTCCATTCTCCGGATGCCTTCCAGCGCGGCCTCCTCATCCGGAACATCCGCGTCAACTCCCATCACCTGTTTCGCAAATTTCACAAACCGATTCAGATCTTCTTTATAGACATATCTCGCCCAGCTGGGCCATACCGCCGCAAGTCCTGCCCCGTGCGTCACATCGAACATCCCGCCCATTTCATGTTCCAGTCCGTGGGAAGCAAAGTCGCTGCCGTTTGCCCCGCACCCCGTCAGTCCGTTGTGCGACAGGGAACCTGCCCACATAACCTCCGCCCTCGCCTCATAATTCTTCGGATCATCATGCAGTATCCGGGCATTCTTCATCACCGTTCTCAGCAGCGCTTCCGCAATGCCATCCGTGATTTCCATGTTGCCGCCCTGCGTAAAATAGCGCTCCATCGTATGCATCATGATATCCACGCATCCGCTCGCCGTCTGGTAATCGGGGAGTGAAAGCGTCCATTCCGGATTCATGATCGCGAATTTCGGCCTGCACAGATCACTGTTATACCCGCGCTTTTCATGATTTTCCGTATTTGTGATGACCGAACTGTTGCTCATCTCACTTCCCGCCGCCGCTATCGTCAGCACCGCGGCAACCGGAAAACAGGCCTTCGCTTTTCTTGTATGTTCATATAGATCCCACACATCCTGATCCGGCTCGGCAAGTCCGTATGCAATGGCCTTCGCCGAATCGATCACGGAACCGCCGCCCACCGCCAGTATAAAATCAACCTTCTCCTTTCTGGACAGTTCTATTCCCTCATACACTTTATCCAGATGCGGATTGGGTACGACTCCTCCCAACTCAACATAACCTATATGCTCCTCATCGAGGGATGCCTTGATCTTATTAAGCAACCCGCTCTTCACCACGGAACCGGAACCATAGTGAATAAGCACTTTGCTTCCATGATATTTCCCGATCATTTTTCCGGTTTCCTTTTCTGCCTCTTTTCCGAACCTGATCTCAGTCGGCGTAAAAAAATCAAAATTGAACATTTTCATCCTCCATACTATACTTTTTTCCTCAGACAACCGCCTCCGCGATCACCTTATCCAGCCGTTCATCCAGCCGCACCATATAGTGCCGGTCCGGCCTGCATACACCCTCCGTATTAAAATACCGCATCATCTCGTTTTTGCCCCTTTCGATCAAATGCTTTTTGCATATGAAACTTCAGGTAACCCTGCAGCTTTTATGAATATTATATCATCACGTATAAAAAATGTAAACAAAGGTACTTTCCCAACCGTGCTGCCTTTTATCTGCAGGTTATTCCACCCAGAAAGAGAGCGTATAGTCCCCACTTTCTACACGTTCTGATGCCCTCATTTTCTGACTTAACTGCTACATGGAAAATACTGCCGCAAGAATAATCAATACAACCGCAAAAGTATGCCGTTTCCATGTCAAACGCAAATACCCGGCAAACTCCCGGATCAAAGCGTTCAATGTAAAATACCATTTTGTCTTCGCTCCGAATCCAACACATTTCAGCCCCTGCTGCTTTGCCAGAAGCAGCGCCCGAAACACATGATACGTTGTCGTTACGACGATGACCTTCGGCCGGTCTTTTTCCATGCATTCACGCGAAAACAACAGATTTTCCCCGGTCGATGCAGATCTTCCTTCTACAATGATCTTTTCCGCATCCACGCCCTTTTGTTCCGCATACTCCGCCATAGCCTCCCCCTCCGCAATGTCCTCGTCCGGACCCTGTCCGCCGGACATGATCAGAACAGCATCGGCATTGCACTCTGATAATTCGATCGCTCTGTTGATCCGGGCGGCGAGCAGCGGCGTGACTTCGCCGCCGATCAGTCCCGCCCCCAGAACGACAATATAATCTGCTCCCCGCCGCTTTTTCAAATGGATCAGGTTCAATGCCGCGGAGAGCAGATACACGGCAAGCAGCATCAGCACATACACCGCCAAAAGGCTGATGAGCATATAGAGCCTTGTCCCGAATTTTCCTTTTTCCAGCTGCCCGATCATCGGCCAGACAGCCAGATAGAGATACAGCAGGGCAGAAAGCAATATGGTCAAAAGATTTTTCGATCTTAAGCCCTCATGCCTGATAAGCTTAATTCCTTCCACAAAAAGAATCAGGATCAGGATAGTCGGAAACACAAGAAAACTGATCGCAAACAGGATCAGCAGAATCACCAGAACATTCATAAGAAGATCATGCCCGGTCAGCCAATCCGCGTACTCTGACAGGAGAAAAAACATCGTGACCGCCAGACAGAACAGCATCCCCAACAGCGAAACGCCGCTCCACAATGTCCTCGGATCACGTATCATGGTACACACAAAAATGCAGATTGAAATACCCAAAAGAAAAAGCGCGATTTGAAGCATGGTTACGTCCCCCTTTTCTGCCATACAAAATCGAGCGGGGAAGATGCTTCTTCCTCTGCCCGCCGCGCCGGGTGCGGGCAGTTTATGCTGCATCCTTCCTCCCCGCACCCGTGCACATATATATATAAGCCGCAGCAATTCAGACAGACTGAATCATTACGGCTTATATCATAGCATCGGAATCTTACTGACAGGTGACTCACAGATGACTATTTTGTCATATTAGAGGGATTTTTGTTGACTGTAATAATACCATGATCCACACACGCCTTCCCGTCTATGCCATATTACCTGCAAATGCTTTTAATTAGCTATTAAAATTTTTCAGGAGATAAGCTTCCAGAAAATGAAAGGATGTTGCCGTAAATACTGTACCCAAAAACAAGAATAAAAAGCCTAATAATGCCCAAAACTGATTCTCATTAAAACCAGAAAAAATTACCGGTGCAAGCAACATGCCCGCCCCTGATCCAATCCAGGCAAATACAGGATTGGCTTTTTCATTGTTCTTTCCATATGCATCTTTTTTAATCCTATTCCAGACATTGAGATTAAAGCATACACAGCATAATATATATATGAAAATATACAAGACCAAAACCCATGTACCTATTGGAGAGTAAGTCATTAAACAGAAGTATGATGTACTAAAAAAAACTGCTGCCATTCCACTTCCTTCAAGACCAAGGTAAAGGCTTTCAC
>ERZ808028.523-NODE-523-length-31439-cov-8.556820_pt1 | contig 31439 bp, 24 predicted proteins | sample MGYA00380184_ERZ808028 | MGnify/ENA primary metagenome ERZ808028 (study PRJEB31490, sample SAMN06133397) | mouse gut metagenome | isolation source: J8_1 | host: mice | place: China: Chengdu | collected 2015-05 ...
GGGTGCTGCCCCTTGTTCTCAATGTTCGCAAGGTAGCGCGGCGAGATAAACATTTCGTCGCCTACTTTCTTGCGGCTTTCCTTGCGCCCCTCACGCGCTGCCTTGATTGCTTCACCAAAAGCCTTAAAGTCGTATCGTGGTACTGGTCTTTTTGCCATAGTTATTCACCCTATTACATTTTACTGTTCACCTTTCTTTTTGGATATGTCTACACTGTTCTATCAATTAGCCTATATAATTCATAATTCAACGCTTGATATTATTCGGCTATACGAGTATAATTGTACCGATAAAATTTATAGAAAGGCTGGGTGAATTATGGAATATATGTCTTGCCCCGAAGCGGCAAAAAAATGGGGAATTTCAGAAAGACGGGTACAAATACTTTGCACAGAGAACCGCATACCTGGTGTTTCAAAACTTGGGTATATGTGGCTGATACCCAAAAACGCAGAAAAGCCCGCAGACGGACGGCGAAAGGAGTTTAAGCATGAATAACCTATTACTTTTGGAAGATGATATTGGCTTAATAGATGGCTTACAATATTCTCTAAATAAAAATGGATTTCACGTTGATATCGCCCGCACTGTTGACGAAGCTAAAATTTGTTTAAGGGAAATAAATAAGTACGATTTACTCATTCTTGACGTTACGCTTCCAGACGGAACGGGATTTGGTGTCTGCGAAAAAGTTAGAAAGCAAAATGCACAAATCCCGATTATCTTTCTTACTGCGTCCGATGAAGAAGTCAATGTAATTCGTGGTCTGGACTGCGGCGGGGACGACTATGTTACGAAACCTTTTAAATTAGGAGAACTATGCTCCCGTATCCGCGCTTTACTACGTCGTGCGGGGATATCTGCACAAGATAAAACAAACACTCTGGAATGTGGAGATATTTCTATTGACCTGTTAGCCAGCCGTGTATTATTAAATGGCAGAATATTAGAATTAACAAATGCAGAATATCGCTTACTTTGTCTGTTAGTACGCAATGCGAACCGTGTTGTTTCAAGAGATATTATTTTAAATGATTTGTGGGACGGGACAGGGAATTTTGTTGACGACAATACCTTGTCCGTTTATATCCGTCGGCTCCGTGAAAAAGTCGAAATCGACGCTTCACACCCACAACACTTAATTACTGTCCGGGGATTTGGCTATCAATGGAAAGAGGTGGACATATGAGTGTATTCCGCGATAGGCAAATAAAATTTTTTTCTCTTTTTATCGTCCTATACATTGTTCTGATTTTTGGCTTGGGCGCGTGGCTTTGTCAAACTCAAATAGCTGCTTCAAAATCTATATATCTGGAACATGATAGGGCTGTTGTATCTGCTTTATTGGAACAAGGAATTTCAAAAGAAGTGATTGCTAATGCAGTTTCTTCCACAGATACGAGTGCCGCAGGGGTGGAGTTTTTAAATAATTTGGGAATTACCCAAAATACGCTTAGTAGCCTGTTGCCGCACTTTTCACAATTTCAATATCATTTTTTGATTATGTCGTTAGGAGGGTGCATATGCCTAACGATAATCCTTGGCATTGGTATTATTTCTTTCCTATGGATTAGGAATAGGTTGTATCAGCAGGCCGAAAAAATCATAGACAACTACATTCACAGTGATTATTCCCGCCATTTGCCACAAGACGGCGAGGGGGAAATTTTTCACCTATTTGCTTCTATTGAGCAACTTGCTACTATGCTTCAAGCCAAAAATGAATCAGAACATAAGACAAAGGAATTTCTGAAAAATACAATTTCGGATATTTCACATCAACTAAAAACCCCATTAGCAGCTTTAGAGATGTATCAGGAAATCATGGAAGCCGAGCCGGATAATGCTGAAACGGTAAAGGAATTTTCAAAAAAGATTGGAACTGCCCTAAAACGAATGGAACAGCTTATTTTGTCTATGCTGAAAATCACACGTTTAGACACTGGAAATATTATTTTTGAAAAGCAATCATGTCCTGTAAAGGAATTGATTAAAAATGCTATCAGTGAACTTGGTACAAGGGCTGTACAGGAAGAAAAACAGCTTATCATAAAAGGAACACCTAATCTAACAATCATTTGCGATATGGACTGGACAAGCGAAGCGATAGGAAACCTTGTGAAGAATGCGTTAGACCATACAGAAGCGGGAGGAACAATAAGGATTACTTGGGAAAGTACACCAACTATGTTACGGATTTTAGTTTCCGATAATGGCAGCGGTATCGCACCGGAAGATATACACCATATTTTCAAACGCTTTTACCGTAGTAAATTTTTCCTCAATACTCCGGGAATTGGATTAGGACTTCCTCTTGCAAAATCTATCATAGAGGAGCAAGGCGGGTTTATTTCCGTTCAAAGCGTTTTACATGAGGGAACCACCTTTTCAGTTTCTTTCCTTACGAAATCGTAAGGTCAAATTCACCGGATTGTAAGGTGCTACTGCTATTCTTTTAGCAGAAAAGGAGGTTATCATTTTATGGAGATTTTAAGAATTGAAAACTTGTGCAAAACTTATGGTAAAGGCGAAGCAAAAGTAAATGCCTTGAAAAATGTGTCTTTCTCTCTTGAAAAAGGGGAATTTGCAGCCGTTGTAGGCGAATCCGGTTCGGGAAAAAGTACCCTGCTTAACTGTATCGGTGCTTTAGATACGCCAACTTCTGGTTCTATTTTTATTGACGGGCAAAACCTATTTTCTATGAAAGAGGATAAACAGACGATTTTCAGACGGCGCAATATTGGATTTATCTTTCAGTCTTTTCATCTTGTATCCGAGTTGGACGTAGAGCAAAATATCATGTTTCCTTTGTTGTTGGACTACCGAAAACCAGACCCAGAAAAGGTAGATGAAATTCTTAATCTGCTTGGGCTGACCGAACGCCGCCACCATTTACCGAGCCAGTTATCCGGGGGACAGCAGCAACGAGTGGCGATTGGGCGGGCATTGATAACACAGCCAAAACTAATTTTAGCAGACGAGCCGACAGGAAACCTTGACAGTCAAAATAGCCAGGACGTTATTGATATGCTTACCAGTGCTTCAAGACGTTTCAAACAAACTATTCTGATGATAACACACAATAACAATTTAACTGCTTCTGTTGACAGAGTATTTCGTGTAAGCGACGGTATTCTTGCAGATTTGGGAGGGACAACAAATGAAACATTATCTTAAACTTGTTCCCATATCCGCAAAAATTCACCGCAAGCAAAGCAAAATGACCCGTATCTGTATCACTCTTGCGGTTCTTTTAGTTGCTGTCATGTTTGGGCTTGCTGATATGTATTTACAAGGCGTTACACGGCATCAAATGGAGGAAAGCGGAAACTGGCATTATGAGTTTCATTCTATTGATACGCAAACAGCTTCCTTTATTTCAGCACGTCCAGATGTAGAGATTGCCGGGTGGCATAATACGATTTCTTCCGAAGCGGGATATTCGATAAAAGAGCAGACTATTTCTATCAGCGCACAAGAAAGAAAGGTTTTTGAAGATATATTTCTGAATGGAATTACAGAGGGTGAATATCCAGATACGCCGAACGAGATTGCAGTATCTTCTTCATTCAAGAATACTGCTTCTGCTTCGTTGAATGAAACGATTGCATTATGCAATCCAGACGGAAATGTAACGGACTATCTGATTGTTGGATTTTTGAATGATACTGAAACCTCACGCTTGATTACCGGAGATACTCCGATTGTCGTAATGACACCAGAGGGATTAGAGACGCTTGCTGTTAATAATGCTAACGAGAATTATGTTATTCGATTTTCACGTTTATGCAACATACCAGATACAATCAATGACATAAAAGCAGGCAATAATCTGTCCGATGAACAGATAACCGGGAATATCCCTCTTTTGAGTATACAAGGACAATTAGAGGGAAAAACAGGTGTAAATCAGATTTATCAGGTAGCCTTTATTCTCTCTGTAATTGTTATGCTGACCTGCATTCTGATGATTTCAAGCAGTCTAAACAGTAATGTTGCAGAGAGGACGGAATTTTTTGGTATGCTCCGTTGCTTAGGCGCAACGAAAAGACAGATAATGCGATTTGTGCGTTTAGAAGGATTGTATTGGTGCAAAACAGCTCTACCTATTGGAATTATATTCTCAGTAGTGATAGTCTGGATTTTGTCTGCTGCTATGCGGGTAATAAATCCTCAATGGTTTTCATCTATGCCGATTTTAGGTATAAGTTGGATAAGTGTAATCGCAAGTATTCTGTTAGGACTGTTGACCGTTTTACTGGCAGCCCGCTCTCCGGCAAAAAGAGCAGCGAAAGTTTCCCCTCTTACTGCTGTATCGGGAAATGCCGGACAGACGGCTTCATTTCGTAAGGCGGCAAATACAACGGCATTTAAGATTGAAACAGCATTAGGTATTCATCATGCAAAAGCAAAAAAGAAAAATTATATTTTAATGACAGGGGCGTTTGCCGTCTGTATTACGTTGTTCCTTACGTTCAGCACCCTTGTTGATTTTATGAAAAATGCTTTTGTCCCACCGGTATATACGCCGGAATTGTCCATAGCAAGTGAAGCAAATACTTGTTCGATTTCTAATGAGCTGTTAGAGCAGATTAAGCAAAATGATGTTGTCAAACGGGCATACGGGCGTATGTTTGCTTATGAAGTCCCGGCAGAAAATAACGGGAAAAATTATAATGCAAATCTTATTTCCTATGAAGAAAATCAATTTAGGTGGGCAGCGGACTCTTTGATAGCCGGTTCCATAGAAACAGTAATGCAACAGGAAAATCAAGTATTGTTCGTACAGACAGGAAATATTGATGTGCAAGTTGGCGACAATATATCCTTGACTATCAACAACAGACCACAGATTGTTACGGTTGCAGGGATTTTATCTGACAGTCCTTTAGCGCGTGTGGAAGGAACGGAAACCTTTTTCTGTTCAGAAGCAACTTTTACCGCTCTGACCGGGGAAACAGGCTATACCATTATTGACATTCAGTTTGAGAACAACGCTTCCAGTGAAGATGTAAAAGCAATCGAAAGCATATTTTCCAATGGCGGCGTAATATTTTCAGACAGTCTTTCACATGTTCAGCAGCAAAGAAATCTGTACCATACATTCGCTATTCTCGTGTACGGTTTTCTGTCCATTATAGTTGCAATTACCATTTTCCATATTATGAATACAATCAGTATGGGAGCGGCAGCGAAAATGAAAGAATACGGAGCAATGCGGGCGATTGGAATGAGTAACCGCCAACTTGTAAAAATGATAATTGCAGAAGCGGGAACCTATGCGATAAACGGAGTGATTTGGGGGTGTATCATCGGACTTCCTATGCACTGGATTATCTATGTAAGCCTAATAACAAACATTTGGAGAACAGCATGGAGCGTTCCGTTCATTCCACTTATACTCATAATCGTTATTGTTCTGTTTGCTTCTCTTTTGGCAGTTAGAGAACCAGCAAAACGATTGCAGAGAATGTCTATCGTCGAAAATATCAACGCACAATAATTTTTCATCATTTTTAGCGCGGGCAGCTTCAAAAACTGCCCGCTCTTTTTCTACCTTACAAATCCGTAAGCTAAAATTCATCTTAAAGTAAGCTGGTATTGATAAAATAAAGCAAAACAAAATCTTGTTTCGTTCTCTGCCGCACGACGGCAAAAGAAAAAAGCCGTCGTACAGCAGAGGTATTTTCACACGCATATTCGTACACGGCGGATTTTTGAGAAATCAAAGCCGCCGTTTCTTCTTATCTTCTCAAGGCATGACGCGGTATCACTGTTAAAAGCGGCGGCTAAAAGGAGGTAGCCGCCATGAAGCACATACCCTATCGACAAAATCCGACGGTCATTGACACATCAAAAAAAGCCCGACCACCGCCGGGAACATCTCTACCCTTGACTATGAACTGTCTAATCATCTAAATACTGCTTACAATACCCATACGCCTGTCCGGGCTTTTCGGACAGGCGTATTTTGCTGCTCAAAAATTTTTTTGAAAAAATTCCGAAAATCTTCGGCGTTTTTTTCAAAAGGCAGTATTGCCCCGCGAAAAGGGGGAAGCACCACCAACTTTCCAACGAGAAAGGGGGTGAGAATGTGGAACCTAATCGCAGGGAGTTTATAAAACAGTGCGCTTTCCAGAAGTTTTGTAATACGGTACTGCACAATGAAGCGTGTGACGCTCACAAAGAGCTGCACAGGCATAAGGCAAAGGAAGTTACCTTTGCCTGATACTCTCTCTGGTGCTGTAAAAATATGTATGCAGCCTGCCTTTTCTAAAAACCTGTATCTGAATCTTTCTTTATCCACAAAATAATCCCACACGCCATGCCGGATACCATGCTGCATATACGCACAGCATACCACCCTGCACGGTTTTTCATTTCCTCTCCCCCGGTGTGGGCCGGAATATGCAGGACCGCCCGGCAAGGCTGCCTGATACCTTACAGTCCCCTTTCCCGCTGTAACATACCCCGGACGCCGCTCCGGCTGCCATGTTCTCCGGCAGAGGTATCATTATCACCCGGATTTCAGGGCAGGATGCCACCGCTGCCCCATGCCGGGGATGCCGCTCATATTTTCCCTTCTTCTATTACGATTCCTCGTCTTACCTGTACAAAAGCACTTCCACCTGCTTTCCACAGACAAATATCTCTCCGCGAAGCTCTCCCCTCATCACCTATAAAAGTGTTCCGAATGTTTTGTGTCCATACATACTGATATTCAGTTCCCGGCAGATATGAAAAACTACTGGAACATTTGTTGTCAAGGTTCGCTGTCTACCTATATACCTATAGAATTTATCTTCATTGTAATTTTTTAGCCTGCGGTCACAGACCTGCCCAAATTCACTCTGTAATAAGAATGCACTCGGGCAGACCGGCAACAGCCGGTTTCTTTTACTTTATTGCTTTCATGTTCTGAGCCATAAATTCCAGAACCTGTACCAGAAATACTGCCTGCGTCTCTGTACTTTCCAGAAATACCTTCTGTGCCCTTGCGGCACAATCCCCTTTTATGCTCCCTGTCACATCTTTTAAGACAACATCAGCCTCCAACACTGCAATCATTCTTTGGTATGTCTGGATTCCGGGTTGTCTGACCCCGGCTTCAATTTTCTTCAGATGAGACTCACTGATCCCTGCCGCCTCCGACAGCTCTACCCTGCTCATACCCTTTGTTTCACGCAATTTTTTAACTGTAACTCCTAAATTTGTACCTTCCATACTTATCACTCTGTACCTCCCAACCGGTGTGTTCATTATAAATTCGTATTTATTATTTGAAAAGGGACTGGTTGTGTCCTTTTTCCCTTAAACAGGGCAGTTCAAGCCTTTCAACTATTTCCGCTCTTTTTCGCTTACACCATCCGCCCTTTATCAACATTGTTTTCTTATTTCCGCAACCGTTTCCCTAATTTTGTCGAACGATTTTTACAACTTATACGGCAAAAGCGTCTACTGGTTTCCCCCAATAAACGCCTTCTCATCGACCATGACCTATCTATTTTCCAATCTTTTGTATATGCTTCTGTCACTGCATCAAAGCGATTTCCAGATTCTATTAATCTATCTCTATACAAATCTGCCTTCAGACGTACATACCGCTCGTTATCTTAATCCCTGAAATTTTCTCCACTTGCAAAGTCACTAATATCATCCTTCACTATTTAAAAAACCTACTTAGGAATCCATTATAAACTTTCCCAAGCAGGCCATTTTCTGTTTTCTCCGATTACACCCACAATACATCAAAATTTATCAACATTATCACTCTCAAGTATCAGGCTGACTCCACTTATAATTGCAATCAGTACTTCGAGATTTACCGCACTACTGACACATAGTATCAGTCCTACAATGCTGCTCAATACAAATTTGAAGTCTTTATCGTTAAACATCTCCTTCATTGTGTCTCGGTTCTGCGAAGGCAACTTATATCTCCAGATCAAACCCAAAATACCGCACGGCATTCCGATAGGAAATATCTTTTACAAGTTTTGCAAGCGCCTTCTCGTCATTCGGATATTCCCCGTTTTCCACCCATCCGCCGATTAGTTCGCAGAGTATCCTGCGGAAATACTCATGCCTTGTGTAAGAAAGAAAACTCCGGGAATCCGTCAGCATTCCGATAAAATTGCCAAGAAGCCCCAGATTTGCAAGCGATGTCATCTGGTCAATTATTCCCTGTTTATTGTCGTTGAACCACCATGCGCTTCCCTGCTGGATCTTTCCGGCGCATCCTTCATCCTGAAAACAACCGATGACAGTGCCAATTACCGCATTATCCGTCGGATTCAAGCTGTACAGGATTGTCCTGGGAAGGGCGTCAGCCTCATTCAGTGCGTCCAGTAAATCCGCCAGCTGGGCAGACGGCGTATGGTTATTGATACAGTCTATCCCGGCATCGGCTCCCAGACAGCGGTATATTTTCTTATTGTTATCCCGCTTCACGCCATAATGCAACTGCATGGCCCATCCCAGCCGCACATATTCTTTCCCTGCGTATAAAAGAAATGCCGTTTTATATTTTAACTCTTCTTCGTAAGACACTTCCTCTCCTGCCAGCGCCCGTGCAAAAATGTCTTCTATTTCCGCCTCTGATGCCGGCACATACATGGCATAGTCAAGGCTGTGGTCCGAGATCCGGCACCTCATTCCATTAAAAAATTCCATCCGTTTTGTAAGGGCAGTTTTCAACTCTCCAAAGGTTGTAATCTCCATATCCGCCGCCCTGCCAAGGCGTTCTATATAACCCGCGAACCCCGGTGCCGCTATCTTCATGGCGGCTTCCGGTCTCCATGCAGGCAGAACCTGCACATCAAAAGTCTTATCCTCAGCAATCTGTTTATGCCATTCCAAATCATCTGCCGGATCATCGGTGGTACACAGCAATGTCACATTAGACTGCCGGATCAGGCTTCTTGCACTGATCTTTTCCCCTCTTAATTTATCGTTACAAATATCCCACACTTCCTGCGCTGTTTCCCCATTCAGCACCCCGTCATATCCGAAATACCTCTGCAGTTCCAGATGGCTCCAATGATACAGAGGATTCCCGATTGCCTTTTCCAACGTCTCCGCCCATTTCTGGAATTTTTCCCGGTCAGGGGCATTCCCGGTAATATATTCTTCTGCTATCCCGTTGGAACGCATCTGCCGCCACTTATAATGGTCGCCGCCCAGCCAGATCTGTGCAATATTTTCAAATTGCTTATCTTCTGCAATCTCCTGCGGGCTGATATGGCAGTGATAATCCAGAACCGGCATTGCCGCGGCATATTCATGATACAGCTTCTGCGCTGTTTCAGTTGACAGCAGGAAATTTTCATCCATAAATTTTTTCATCTTTAATATCCGTCCCTTTCGCTTCGCTCAGCCATAAAACACTTTTCAAATGTTCCCCGCCAGACTATCTCTGCACACGCCCGGAAGCGTCTCCGCCTGCCAGCTTCAAGACCTCATCCACCGTCACCATATTGAAATCTCCTTCAATGGAATGTTTCAGACAGGATGCCGCCACCGCAAATTCAACGGTATTCTGTGCATCATATCCGTTTAAACATGCCGCAATCAGACCTGCTCCGAAACTGTCCCCGCCGCCCACACGGTCAACGATGTGCATTTTATATTTTTTACTGAAGAAATAATCATCCCCATCATACAGCATAGCCGACCACAGGTTATCGTTTGCAGAGATTGACTCACGCAGGGTGATTGCCACCTTTTCAAAACCGAAACGGTCTGCCAGCTGCTTTGCAACACTCCTATATCCTTCGTGGTTCACTTCGCCCGCATAAACATCCGTATTCTCAGCCCTGATGCCAAATACATCCGCCGCATCTTCTTCATTTGCAATGCATACATCCACATACGTACAGAGCTCACCCATAACCTGCCCTGCTTTTTCCTTGCTCCACAGCTTATTCCTGTAATTTAAATCGCAGGATATCTTAATTCCCGCTTCCTTGGCTGCCTTACACGCCTCAAGACATATCCCCGCCACATTGTCATTCAGCGCGGGTGTAATCCCTGTAAAATGGAACCACTCCGCCCCTTCTAAAATCGCTTTCCAGTCAAAGTCATCTTTTGACGCCATGGCAATGGAAGAACCTGCACGGTCATAGATCACCTTTGACGGTCTCTGGGATGCCCCTTTTTCCAGGAAATAAATACCAACCCTGTCTCCCCCGCGCACGATCCCGGAGGTGTCCACCCCGAACCTTCTCAATGAATTGACTGCTCCCTGTCCGATCTCATGTGCCGGGAGCTTCGTGACAAAGCAGGCATCAAAACCGAAATTTGCAAGGGACACCGCCACGTTTGCCTCTCCTCCGCCATAGGTAGCACCGAAACTTTCCGCCTGCACAAAACGATAATATCCTTCCGGTGCCAGCCTCAACATGATCTCACCGAATGTAACGACTTTTTTTCCCATATTCTGCTTCACTTTTATCCCATACCTTTCCGCGGTCTGCCGGCTTTGTACCGCAGACACACATCCGCATCATTTATTTCTAATCTCAGCCACCAGTCCCACTGCTTCAGCGGTCAGCCTCTTTACTTCATCAAATTCTCTGTTTCTAATCAGGTCCGCTCTTACCATCCAGCTTCCCCCACACGCCACAATCCTGTCATAAGACAGATACTTCCCAAGATTGTCAGCATTGATACCACCAGTAGGCATGAACCTGATATCCGTATAAGGGGCTGCCAGAGCCTTAATCGCGGCAATACCGCCGAACTGCTCCGCTGGGAAAAACTTTATGACCTTCAATCCCCGATTAACCGCCTGTGCTGTTTCCGAAGGCGTAATACATCCCGGAAATACCGGAATCCCCTTTTCCAGACAGTAATCCACAATCTCCGCATCAAATCCCGGACTGACAATGAACTTTGCTCCCGCATCCACGGCACGGTCAGCCTGCTCTGTGGTAAGCACCGTCCCTGCTCCTATGAGCATTTCCGGGTATTCTTTTGTCATAATCTTGATTGATTCTTCCGCCGCTTCAGTACGAAATGTAACTTCTGCGCAGGGAAGTCCGCCATCGCATAACGCCTCAGCCAGAGGCAGGGCATCTTTTGCATCATTAAGTACAACTACCGGAACTACTCCCAGTTTTTGAATTATTTCTATTTCGTTCATTTAATCCGCCACTCCTTTCCAAGTCATAAATGTGCTGTGAAGATTTTAGCAGCTCTTTTTCACTTCGCTCTCCTTAGACATATTTCTGCAGTGTACTGCGGACTGCTCCCGGTCCTGCGATCAGTTCCTTAAAATAGCCGCATACCTTATCTGCCATACCTGCCTCATACAGATTGACACCAAATATCTTTGCATTTTCCATGATCGGTCTTATGACATCTTCCACATCGGTATCTCCGAGTCTGATCCCCTCTATCTGCGGGCAGATTTCAGCAAGCAGCGGATCCGGGCTCAGCTCAAAGTGCTTCCTTTCATCGTCCACTGCCATCAGGTATCTCATCCATCCTGCAAAGACAAGCGGAATCATCTGCAGATCATCAACTTTCAGGTTTTCGTCCGCCGCATAAGCCTTAATAGTCTCCCCGAACCGGATCGCCAGTTTCTGGGAAGTATCCGTTGCAATCCTCTGTGGTGTGTCCGGCATAAACGGGTTCGGTACACGTACCTTGAGCACTGTATCAATAAACTCTTTTGGGCTTAAAATTATCGGATCGACTACCACCGGAAGCCCTTCTTTATATCCCACTGTCTCCACCAACTTTACGAGTTCCCTGTCCTTCATCTCATCAGAGATTTTCCGGTATCCAAGCAGGCATCCGAAAATGGCAAGACAGGTATGAAGCGGATTTAAACAGGTACATACTTTCATCTTCTCTACTTTGTCTACCGTCGTGCGGTCCGTAAACATAACGCCGCCTTCTTCCAGCTTCTGCCGTCCGTTGGGAAAATCATTCTCAATGACCAGATATTCCGTTTCTTCTGCGTTTACAAAAGGTGCAACATATGTATTTTTAGACGTGACGACCGGTTCTAATTCTTCCACGCCGTCTTTCCGTAAAATGGCTTCCACAGACGCATCCGGCCGGGGCGTGATCTTATCGATCATGCTCCATGTGAAAGATACCTTTTCGGAATCAATATACTCCATAAATCCGGCATCTGCCTTTCCGTTTTCCATCCAGGCTCGTGCAAATGCCGATACCGCCACATACAGCTTATCCCCATTATGGGAACAGTTATCCGTGCTGACCATGGCAATGGGTTTTGCTCCCGCGCAGTATCTGGCATAGAGCAGGGAAGACACCTTCCCCATATAGCTTGCCGGCCGTTCCGGTCCTGCCGTAAAATCTGCCGCCACATCCGGCAGCTGTTCCCCTTTTGCATTGGTCAGGCTATAGCCTTTCTCCGTAATCGTAAAGGTAACCATCTGCAGGGAATCCTTCTCAAAGATTTCCTTCAGCCTGCCATATGCCGTCTCATTACCTGAATCTAAGGGATGGGCTTCCGCCACGCTTCCTATCACTCTCTTATCAATTGTCCCGTCCGCCTTAAGTGTCACTGCGATCCCCAGATTGTCATGTGTATCGTACATCTTCTCCACAATCTCATAATCGAAGCCTTCCGCGACAATTAATCCTCTGTCCAGCTTTCCTTCATTCAGCATTTTCTCCACGATTGCGGCATGAAAGGCACGGAACAGGTTGCCTGCACCGAAGTGTATCCAGAACGGATTTTCTTTTGTTGCCTCCCTCATCTGTCCGATGTCATACTCTGGAAGGTGATATCCTTTGTCTTCCCATTGTTTCCTGTCTGCAATTCCTTGTAAATCTACTTTCATCATAACCTCCATGATTTTACTCTGCTAAATCTCAAATCCGCACGAAAAAGATTTTTTTCCGGACATACCTCCTGCGTGGGAAAAGTCTACACAGCAGACTTCCTAATAGCTTCCCACAATCCGTTTAAGTATGCCGCCCCAAGTGCACGGTCATAAAGACCATATCCGGGCATTGCTACCTCATCCCAGATCATACGGCCGTGATCCGGTCTGATCGGTCCGTCAAATCCAATATCATATAAGGCTTTCATGATCTCATACATATCAAAACTTCCGTCGCTGGAAAGATGTGCCGCTTCTTCAAAGTTGTCCGGCGTAATAAACTTTAAGTTCCGTACATGGGCAAAATGGATTCTTCCTTTCAGCGAACGGATCATATCCGGCAGGTCATTTTCCAGGTTTGTGCCATAAGAGCCGGAGCAGAATGTCACGCCATTATGCGGGTTATCTACCATTTTCATCATACGGAGAATGTTTTCCTTATTGATAATGATGCGTGGAAGACCGAATACACTCCATGCCGGATCATCCGGGTGGATTGCCATGTTGATATCATATTTATCACAGACCGGCATGATTCTTTCCAGAAAATATTTTAAATTTTCAAATAACTTTTCACCATCGATTTCTTTGTACATCTCAAACAGCTCTTTTACATGAGCCATACGCTCCGGCTCCCAACCCGGCATGACCGTTCCGTTCATATCCCCTGCAATGGACTCAAACATCTTCTCCGGGTCAATGGCGTCCACAGCTGCCTGTGTATATGCGAGTACCGTAGAACCGTCCGGCCTTACACGCGCCAGTTCCGTGCGCGTCCAGTCAAACACCGGCATGAAGTTGTAGCATACCAGATGGATATCTTCCTGCCCCAGATTCTCAAGTGTTTTGATATAATTATCGATATATTGCTCCCTTTCCGGCACGCCGGTCTTGATCGCATCATGAATGTTGACACTCTCTATGCCTGCGATATGCAGTCCGGACGCCTCCACTTCATCTTTCATGCCGCGGATTCTCTCCCTATCCCATACTTCACCGGGCTGTGTATCATATAATGTTGTAATAACTCCGGTAACGCCCGGTATCTGCCGGATCTGTTTTAATGTCACCGTATCGAACTTAGAGCCATACCATCTCAGTGTCATCTCCATATAGTTGCCCTCCTTTTATTATTTTTACTTATTCAGCCTCTCAATATCTTTACGACATTCCCCTCAGTAATCCCATTTTCATTAAATGCATCCACACGCACATAATATTCTTTTCCCTTAACCAGCGCCCCTATACGCTGCTCATTTCCGAATACCATATGACTGTGATAGAGTTTATCGGGCTGACTGCCCCACAAAATATTATAACCTGTGGCATTTGTACCTGCTATTTTCACCATCATATCCAGCTCATTTTCCCTATACGCTTCAAACTCCGGTACTTTCGGCTTTTCCCCGTCGCCTACGCCAAATATGCGTAAACCGGAAATGCAGGCCGTCTGCCCATATGGTACTTCGATTACCGTCAGTTTCAGGAACCGTGCCTGAACGCCTTCCAGCCTTACAATCAAGTCATGGGGTAAGTCCGTATCTGCTTCTGACTTATCCTCTATCATAAAATAATTTTTACCATCCAGAGAACCCTCCAGTTTCCAGCGGGTCACACGGTCTTTCTCTTCGATATAACGAGCTTGCGTAGTTCCACGGATTTTCCCCGGCACAGGAATATCGATACCATCATCTGCAAAATTAATCTGTACAGCGTTTACCGTATAACTTTTTTCCAGATCTACCTGAATCCACTCACCACACTTAGCTGTTGCGGCACGCCACCATGTCTGCACATTTTCATCTACAGCATATTTCGGTTCTTTTTTCTCTGTAAAGGAAGACGCGGATGCTGTTTTCCCATAACTTAATAGATACCATTGAGGCTCCTTCCATGGGTTCATCCTGTCGTCTTCTACTTCCATCGGCCAGTCACCATAACGCTGGTTACAGAAAAGCTCGCCGTCTTCATCAAATCCTGCTGGCCAGATTCCTACGCGTCGCTCAAATGTATGGTTCATACTAATCCGCATCGTGGATGCATGCCACAGATTCCCTTGTTTGTCCCACATCGTCGAGCCATGCCCGGCTCCCGGCAGGAAGCCGCCCGGCTTATAGGAATATGGGTTATTATCCGCCAGCGTAAAAGGACCAAGGGGAAAATCGCTCACATAAACCCCGTCACTATATACATTGTACTCTGCACCTGTACATGCATACTGGAGATAATACCTGCCTTGATATTTATCCATCCACGCGCCTTCAATAAATGGCTTACGGCTCACATGTCCATGTAACTGCATAACCATACTCTCCGGCAGCATCGCTTCTTCTATATGATGTGACTTTAGGAACTCCTGATAACGCACTTCAATTTCTTCTTCCGGAAAAGGCGGTGCACAGTGATTCTCCCCGCTTCTCTCATACCCCTTTGTCCATGCGTCACCCCATATCAGTTCCTTCTTCTCCGTCAGAGGCTTCATAGTCTCAGGGGCAAGCTCTACGCCCCATATAGGCGTCTGATTAGAGCAGCCCCAGTAAAAATACATTCTGCCGTCATCATCTACGAAAAGATTCGGATCCCAGAAGGGAAACGTTCCCTTTATCTCCTCATAAGGTCCGTTTATAACGTCTTTGGTACGATAAAAACTGCATGCTTCTTCCTTTCTGGAAGCACAGAAATATACATAATCCCCCACTACTCTTGCATCCGGCGCATAATCATACAACGGAAGTGATTCCGGCAGACGGTGGCTTTCCCAATGCACCATATCCTCCGATATCCATACGCTAAGCGTCATAGATGCGAAAATATAATATTTACCTTGAAACTGAATCATCGAAGGGTCTGCCGCTTCGCGCGCCACCTGCACCGGCGCATCGCCGGACATTCCCTGAACCTGCGGTTTATTAAACTGATACCGGTAAGGTACATTTACCGGATTACAAAAATATTCCTTTCCCATAAACTATTTCTCCTTTCAGCAAAACTCAAACCACTGCCAGTCCATGCTGCCACTTCCTTTATATGTAAAATATAAAGCATGTACGCCAGGCTCTATATGAAACTCCCCAGATTCTTCCTGCCAGTCCGCCGATGGGCGTACCGGAATAACCGCCCTGATTTCCCCATCCTTTTCATCCTGTACCAGCATTTCACCTTCTGCATTTCCCCGCACACTGATTTTAATCCGGCTGCTCTGTCTGATATCGAAGTATTTAAATCCGGCCCATGCGCCATCCCGCAGATTAGCAATATATTGATTGGGATTATCCTCTCTGTCTTCTCCATCCTGCGTAAAATAAGGATGCCTCTCTTCTCCTGCCGTTTTTTCTTTCTGGTACATGAAAGTTCCTCCGGCACTTGATAAATTGCAGGCAATTCGGGCTTCATATCTTCCTGTTCCCTGCAACGGTCCTCCATTTAAGCCGCAGCTTGTAACTTCTGTTTGTGTAATCCTTCCATCTTCTGCAATCTTTATCTGCTCTGCGCACATCTGTCGGGAATTACGGTGGCGGTTAGTATGCCGGTGATAAAATACATACCACTGTCCCTCTATTTCCACCAATCCGCCATGGGTATTACTCAGGTAATTCACAGCCTGCTCCTCTTCTACAATGCCGATATCTCCAATACTGACAATAATACCCCCATATCGGAACCCCGTCACAGGAGATTCGCTGACTGCATAACACAAATCATGGCTTTTAACTGAGGAATAAATCATATAATACCGCCCATTAATCTTCCGCGGGCTGCTTGCCTCAAAAAATCCATGCCCCTCAAAATCCGTTCCTTCCGCCAAAACCTCCCCGGGAACTGCCAGCACAGGCTCGCTCTTTAGTGTCAGCATATCCTTATCCAGTTCGACACAATATGAACCGTCTATCTGAAACATCCCTGCAAGATATTTCCTCATGGGTGCGTCTTTCAGATAGGACAACCCCGTATACAGATAGATTCTTCCGTCATCATCTTTTAGTACTCCCGGATCGAAATTAAATACATCTCCCTGTTTTTGTCCATATAAAATTCCGTCCGCATAATGGATATGTCCATAAAATTGATATTCTCCTGCCGGCTCGTCACAAACCGCCACAGAGACAGTGGGCGAACGATGCAGACAGTAAAACAAATAATACCTGCCGTCTTCACCTACCTGCACATCCGGTGCAAATAGATGCTGTGTACCGTCTTCGTTCAGCGGGTCCTGCACGGAACGGTAAATAACTCTTTCTTTTTTCCATGCCCCCAGATCATCAATCGGCGCTGACCAGCACACATAATCATTCATGCAAAAATCTTCCCCGTCAAACCGGTCATGACTTCCGTAGACATACACCCTGCTTCCGAATACATAAGGCTCCGCATCCGGTATATACTCATAACTCGGCAAAACGGATTAAATGCTTGTATTTTCATTTCTTATGAACTCCTTTACATCATTATGAAATGGCCACTACAAAACGACTACCTGATATGACCTCTACGCCTTGTTGACTTCGTATGAGTATTCTCCTGCACTAACTTTTTCCACCCTGCCGTCCGGAAGATAAATTTCCGCTTCCACCGGCACCGTTACCGTAATCATTACTTTCTCACCCTCATATTTCCATGCAGACTTGATTTCCCCTGCTCTGGAAAGATAAGACCCTGTTGCCCTTCCAAGACGTTCATCCGGATAAGGCTGTATTTTTACTTTACGGAAACCCGGCTCCAGAGGCTTTATCCCTAAAATATATTGATAGTAAAATTCTCCTACACTGCCAAACGCATAATGGTTAAAGGAGACCATATTATCATCCGTTATTTTATCTTCATTTACTGTGCCATCTTCACGGATAGCATCCCACCGCTCCCATGTAGTTGTAGCCCCCCTGTCAATCTGATACATCCACCCCGGACATCCTTCCTGAAGCAGAACATCATAAGCAAGCTTCGTCTCTCCAGCCTCCACCAGCATAGGAAGCAGATGCTCCGTAGCAAAAAATCCTGTCGTCAATCCTTCCCGCCGGACATTTTCCACAAACTTCTTCATAACCTTCTGACGCAGTTCCCCTTCCGGAATGACAAACTTCAACGCCATGATATACGCAGACTGATAATCATCCGCTACATCCCCATCCTCTTTTACAAACATTTGAAGGTAAGCATCTCTGGTTGCCTGATACTGTGCCTGATAACGTGCCGCATCCTCCACATAACCAAGCGCCTTTGCTGTTTCGCTTACCACCTTTAAGTCATGTACGATAAAGGAATTGGAAATGGGATTATTATGCTGTGCCTGCCATGCCATATCCTTTCCAAGCGCCAGCCAGTCACCTAAGGATACCCCAAGCCACAGATTCCTGCCCTCCATCTTCCGGATTTCCGCCTCCACAAATTTCTTCATACTTTCATACTGCTGTGGAAGCGCCTTTTCATCTCCAAACTGCCAGTACATCAGCTCCGGAAGAATCGTTACTGCATTTCCCCATCCCAGCATATTCACAAATCCAATTCCTGCCGGTCCGGTTTGGGGCACAGTGGCACAGACATACCCCTCCGAGTTATCAAGCTGCCCTAGTTCAAGGTCACGCAGGAAATTTTTCCAGAAATCATTCGTGTCAAAATTATATGCACCTGTTAAAGCAAACACCTGTCCATCCCCTGTATATCCCATGCGTTCATCTCTCTGGGGACAATCGGTGGGAACTTCCACATAATTGGATTTCTGCCCCCATACCTGATTCTCGAATAATTTCTGCACCTTCTCATGTCCGCATTCAAAGAACCCTGTCCGCCGCATATCCGTATAAAGGGCATACGCCTTTACCATCCCCGGCTTATACTCCGCCCCTGAAAGTTCCACGTAACGGAATCCCATATAGGTAAACCTTGGACGATAAGTCTTTTTTTCTGCCCCTGCATGATAAATGACAGTCGCCTTTGCCTTCCGAAGATTGGCAGTATACAGGCTGTCGTCCGGGTTCAGGATTTCTCCATGTCGGATTGTTAACGTCTCACCCTCAAAAAACTCTGGGTGAATCTCGACAATTCCCGCAAAATTCTGTCCGAAATCCAGAATAGTCTTTCCTTCTGATACTGTCACATTTTTAACTGGCATCTCTTCCTGTATACGCACTTCTGTCAGGGTTTTTTCCAATGCAAAATCTGTTGTTCCCGTATAGGCAACAGGATTTCCGATTACATTATTTCGCCCATCTGCAAAGTATATTTCTCCGTCATATTCTCCGGCATATTCATAGGGAGATTCCAGTTCGTCCACATCTATTCCAGAATGAATCTCTTTCTCGCTTCCATCGGCAAATTTAAGTTGCAGTATCCATGAAACTGCCGGCTTTTCTCCGTATATCTGCGTCTGGTTCTCACAGAGAAACCTTCCGCAGTACCAACCCTGTCCCAGATAAAAGACCAGCTCATTTTCCTTACTGCCCTCACCTCCAGTATTCAGAAATTCCGTCACATCATGCTCCTGATAAAGAACCCGGCGCGGATAGTAAGTATAACCGGGTGCAAACATCTGCTCTCCTGCTTTCTTCCCATTCAGTTCCGCTTCATATACCCCCAGTGCCGTAGAATAAAGTACGGCACTGACAACATTTTCTCCGGAAAATTTCTGGCGTAAAACTGCCACATCTCCCTCTTTATATTCCCTGTCTATGGTAATAAAATAATTTTTCAAATCCTGCATTTTGACTCATCCTTTCTAGGTGATAGACTATACTCATGGTAGTCGGACGAAATTATACATACTTTTTCATAAATTCCGCTGAAAGCTGTATGGATTTTACTGGTGATTTATCCACCCAGTTCTTATGGCTCTCCAGTATCACCGCATCCACTCCCGCCGCTTTCGCCTGCTCTACAAGGGCTTCCAGATTCATATTCCCATACCCCAGCTCCATGCTGTCTGATTTCAAGATAGGTGTCATCGACGCTCCTGTTACTCTGCTTCCCCTGTCATTGATATGGTAAAGCTTCAGTCTATCTCCCAACTGCCGCATCAACTGTAACGCATCCACTCCCGCTTCCGTAGGCCAATAAGAATCAAACTCAAAATTCACATACGCCGGATCCGTCTCTTCCATCAACATCCTGTATGCCGTCTTTTCTTTTGATACCTTGCGAAATTCACAGTTATGGTTATGGTATAAAAGTTCTACGCCGCCCTCTTTTAGTCCTTTTCCTGCTTCGTTTAAATCCTCCGCCAGTTTCCGGACTGCCGATTCATCTGAGTAATCAAAACGGTACATCCCTGTTATGACCACATATTTTGTCCCGAATTTCTTCGCTTCTTCAATGACAGTTTGCGGCTCCCTTTGAATGGTTCCCAAATCCTCATGTACACTTACCACCGACAATCCTGCCGCCTTTACCAGACCTGCCCAGTCCAGATTCCCGCCTCTTCCTACCGGCATCCCTGCCATCTTCGTCATCATGCGCACCATAAAAGAAGTGGGACGGATCATAAATCCATTTAACTCAATCCCATCATATCCTGCTTTTTTGATAGCAGATAGTGTCTGCACAGCCTGATTTTCTTTTGCAGTCACTGTCCCAAGCATAATCTGCTGTACTGCTCTCATCGGCATTACGATATCCTCCTAATTCCATAATCACCTTTCCGGTCTTTTCATCAATCGGTAACTTTCTTAATCTTCTGCAAAGCATTATTCAGCGCCTTTATATCTTCCGGCTTTATCACATCTCCTGCTTGTTTCAGCATACTCTGCAAGGTCATTCTCTGCATCATGCGCTGCAGCGCCGGATTATCCTTCACACTCTCTGCCACATCTCCCCGGCTTGCTGACGCTTTAGCTGTCAGTCTCTGCACAATTGCATTTGCCTCCGGACTTTTGGCAATCTCGCCAAGAGTATCCCCAATTGAATAACAGTCCTTACGAAAGTCTTCCTTGTCAAACCAGTTGACAATATCTCCTTCTTTCACAAACAGATACTCTTTATTGACTTCAGCGACCTTCTTTATAGTAATTTCGTCCCTGTATTCGCCTGCCTGAGCAGTAACCGTATGAACACCCGATATTGGAACTTCAAAACAGAATACTCTGCTGCCATTCTGCTCTTCCACAAGTTTTCCGTCTACATACAATGCCACTAAAGGCTGATTAGAATACACCTTAATCTTTGTCACTTCCTCCGCCCGGTCTACATACCGCCGGCCGCACAGATGGACAAAAGCCTCTTTGCTCCAATACGCTTTATACAGATAAAATGCATCTTTTCTGAGCTCGCGGTCAATCGTTACCAATCCTTTTTGGTTTTCCCCATGTTTGCCGCCCTCGTCTCTTCCGTCAGCGGCAAAATCAAACATATTCCACACATGAGTCGCCCAGAGCCATGGACGCTCTTCAATCATACGCAGCATGTGCTCATGATACAGGCACTGATATTCTTCTGTATAATCCCCCCTGTCAGGCTGGGAAGAATGATATGCAGGATTTGCGTCCGCCCCGTATTCTGAAAATCCAATGCAGCGATCCGGGTAAGCACTGTGATACTCATCAAAGAATTCATCCGTTTGAACCATCTCTCCCACATACCAGCCAAAATAAAGATTATAACTATTGATATCCGGTATCTCCAGCAATGGGCTTTCCTTTTCTAACATAAATACATTTGCCATTACAGTTTTCCTTGTCTGATCCAGCTCATGGCATAACCGGTTCAGCTCCCGATGGTTCTCCATCAATTCTTCATTTACTGCGCTTGCTGCTGTGATCTCATTGGAAAGTCCCCAGCAGACAATCGACGGATGGTTATAATTCTGGATAACCAGTTCCCGCATCTGGCTTAATGTATTTTCTCTTCCTCCAGACATATGCATAGTAATATAAGGGATCTCCGCCCAGACGATGATTCCGTTTTCATCGCACAAATCATAGAATTCCTGCGCATGCTGATAATGGGCAAGGCGGATGGTATTTGCCCCCATCTCCCTGATTATCTCCATGTCGCGCACGTGATGCTCACGGCTCAGGGCATTCCCCGTTCCTTTGCAGTCCTGATGACGGCTTACGCCCCGCAGTGGATAGAAACGGCCATTCAAGAAAAAGCCCTTCTGCGGGTCAACAGAGAAATGGCGGCAGCCGAATCTTACTGTGACTGCATCTCCACTTTCCAGTTCTGCTTTAGCTGTATAGAGGTAAGGGTCATCCACACCATCCCACAAATGTACCTTGGACAGTTCAAATTCCACTTTTGCATATCCTTCTGTAACCAAAGCCTGTTTTGTCTCCTCCGCAACCGTTACAGTGACCACATCAGCACCACCCTCTGTATACACTTCTACAGTTACCGTTGCGCTTGCCGCTTCTTTCCCTTCCCCAGCCAGAGTGACCACAGGAGTTACTTTAATCCCATCTCCCCCATGATACTCCATAGCAAAATGACCCTCAGGCACTACGACGAGACGTACCATGCGGTACAGCCCTCCATAAAAAGTAAAATCGGCTTTTTGCGGATACACAGTTCCATTGTCCGAATTATCGACAGCGACCACCAATTCATTTTCCGCCGTTGTAAGTTTCTCTGTAATATCTACACGGAACCGTGAATATCCTCCTTTGTGATGAGCCAGTTTTTCTCCGTTTAAGTATACGTCCGCTGTCATGGCAGCACCGTCAAATTCCAGATAAGCCTTCTCCCCTGCTTCTAACTCCGGTTTTTCCAGAAGGCGGCGGTACCAGCAGGTTCCCCTGTGATAATCATTTCCTCCGTCCTGCCCGTCTAAAGCATTCCATGTATGCGGCAGTAAAACACCTGTCCCCTCTGCGGCTGCCGCTTCCTGAACATCCCCAGCATTTTTTACAAAAAACCAGTTATCTTTTAATTCCGTTATCTTTCTCATGTACTTGCTCCTCCTGTCCCTGTTTATTTAATTGTATTTTACCGCTTAACCTTTACTTATGTGTTTACTTTTTCCATAATATGTTTTTAAATTAATGAATTTTAAGACAGAATGAAAGAGACTGCCACACAATGTGAAAACCCGCAAGGGTGACAGCCTCATTATCAAACATAACTATATTCAAAAAACAAATACCTCTTGATAATAAATATCACAAACAACGCTATTTATTACCTAACGCCTGATTCATGCCCTGAATCATCAACTCAATCTGTGCTGCCATCTCTGCACCAGCAAAGCTTGCCAGAGATTTTAGGGGCATTCCATGCATCATTGCCTTCATCATTTCTGCACCCGTACCAAGGGTATCCTCAACATTTTCTGTTGGATCTGACTGCATGGCTCCCATCGCTCCCTGCATATTCTGCATCAAACCTCCGATGATCGGCGCGGTCACAGGATGCGCCATAAGCTCTCCGATCGTTGTCGCTCCACTGACGTACAGCGGAAGCTGCTTTTCGGTCTTGAAGGAAAGTTCCCCTCTCAAAGCAATCTCGTCACTTGCATGTCCTATCAACACCTCGTAAGTTCCTGAAGGTGCATACCAATCGCCAAGCCCTTCATGGTAGAAAGATAAATCCCTTGCAGTAAGTGCAAATTCTACAGTCTTTGTCTCACCCGGCTGCAACTCTACCTTAGCAAAGCCCTTTAGTTCCTTCACAGGACGCCCTGCTGTGCCGTTTTTATCGCTGACATAAAGCTGTACTACTTCCTTACCGACCATACTTCCTGTGTTTTTAACATCTACAGTTACTTTTACGCAACCCTTATCATCCAGACTTTCTGCAGGCATATTCAGATTACTATACTCATATTCCGTATAAGAAAGTCCATGTCCGAATGCCCAGCGCACTGGCATTTTTCTGGCATCATAATAACGGTAGCCTACATAGATTCCCTCCGCATAATCCACATTTACTCCGTCACCGGGGAAATTCAGGTAACTTGGATTATCCTCCAGACGGAGTGGGAATGTCTCTGCCAGACGTCCCGAAGGATTTACATCTCCATAAAGAAGTTTATCTGTTGCTTCTCCCACGCCCTGACCGCCAAGATACATTTCCAGAATAGCTGCTGTCTTATCTGCCCAAGGTACTTCAACCGGACTTCCATTGTGCAGCACAACAACCGTGTTAGGCTGTACTTTGATAACTTCCTCAATCAGTTTATTCTGGCATGCAGGAAGTTTCATATCCTTTCTGTCATAGCCTTCCGATTCAATCAGATCAGGCAGTCCTGCGAAAATAACTGCCACTTCAGCATCCTTTGCCGCCTGCACAGCCGCCGCCAGTTCTCCCGCGTTTTCTTCATCCTTATCAAAAGGGAATCCTTTCACATAAGATACTGGTCTGCCTTTTTCCTTTGCACTCTCCAATGCGGAAGTTACTTTACTGGAATTAATATGACTGGAACCGCCACCTTGATAACGGGGTTTTTCAGCATATTCGCCAATGTATACTACTTTTCTTCCTTCCTTCAACGGAAGTATTCCATTATTCTCCAAAAGAACTGCACACTCTGTCTCTATTTTTACCGCTTTTTCATGATCTGCATCCCTGTCAAACACAGCTTCCGGATGGCGGTTATCCGCATAAGAAAACAATACCTTTAAAATACGCTCTACTGCCTTATCAAGCAGCGCCTCATCCAGACTTCCATCTTTTACTGCCGCAATGATCTTGGCATCATTTACCCCATGGCTGCCCGGCATCTCCAGATCAAGTCCTGCAACAATCCCTGTCACACGGTCTGCCACCGCGCCCCAGTCTGTCATAACATAGCCTTCAAATCCCCACTCGTCCCGTAAAATCTCTGTCAAAAGATGTTTGTTTTCAGAGGCGTATTCTCCGTTAATCTTATTGTAACTGCACATAATCGTCTTAGGCTGCGCTTCCTTTACCGCTGTCTCAAATGCAGGTAAATAGATTTCCCGGAAAGTACGTTCCGACAAATTAGAAGAACAACTCATACGGTTATACTCTTGATTATTTGCGGCATAGTGTTTCATGCTCGTTCCCACGTCCCAGCTCTGTACACCTCTGATATAGGAAGCAGCCATTTTTCCTGCAAGATATGGATCCTCGGATAAATATTCAAAATTCCGTCCACAGAGAGGGCTTCTCTTAATGTTTACAGCCGGTCCCAACAATACACTTAAATTTTCTGCCTGACATTCTTCCCCAAGGGTCTTTCCCATTTCGTTCATCAATTCCGTATCAAAGCTGGAAGCCGTGGCACAGGCTGCCGGAAAACAAACCGCCACAATACTCTCGCCAATCCCAAGATGATCTGCCTCGCCGGGCTGCTTTCTTAATCCGTGAGGTCCATCTGATACCATAACCTCCGGGATACCAAGTCTCTCCACTTTCTTCAAACGCCAGAAATCCTCGCCGGAACACATCCCGGCTTTCTCCTCCAATGTCATTTCAGAAATAATTTTCTTAAGATCTCTTTCCATAATCTCCATCCCATCCTCTCTTTCATTATATCGATATTGCTATTCCATCTTTACTTTTATGAAAATTTTACCCTCATTTATCCTTCCTGTATTGTCTGATTTTAATATACTTTATCTGATTTTAATCTTCCAAAAAATTTTTATCCACATGAGTTCTTCGGTACCGTGCCGGTGTCTCTCCTGTTACCTTCTTAAATACTCTGGTAAAATAACTTTGAGGAGAAAGATTCATATATTCTGCAATAATGGCAATTGACCGGTTAGAATATTTCAGCAGATTACAGGAAACCTGTATTTTTTCCTGCATAATATAATCCGTCAAGGTCATTCCTGTTTGTTTTTTGAAAATCCCTGAAAGGTACGCCGGATGCACACCAATCTCTTTTGCAATTTCCTGTAATGACAATTTCTTAAAAATATTCTTCGCGACATATTCCCTGCTCTGCTCCACATAAATCGAATAAGTCTCTGATTTTGCTCCTTTCCCTAGCCGTCCAAACTCCACAAGCGCATATTCCATTACTTTCCGCATCTCCATCACATTCGTTGCTTTGGCAAGTTTTTGTAAAAGTACATCACTTAATATATATGCAGCACTTTCTTCTACCCCCGCTGCAATAGCATATCTGGTAAGTAAAGTGATTCCACTTACTATGCCGTATTCCAAATTCTTTTTCTGTGACTGGGCCATAACACCTGCATTATCCACCAAATCCTCAAAAGATTTACCTGTTCCAAACGAAAACCTCCCCTGCCCTCCTCCTATAATCCATTTCCACATCTGATCTTCTCTGGCAAATGGAAAATGTTTTTTGTCGCACTCCTCATTTTCCAATTCATATTCCACACGCCCAGCATGTAAACTTTCTTGAAATCGTCCCGCATCTATCCCATCATCAATTTTGACAATATTTTCATACTCATCTGACAAAAGTCCATGTACAAACATTATTATTTCTTCCAGTTTCCCGATTTTCATCAAGGGAATATCACATACACATCCTGCCTTCGCTCCATGCTGTTTACAATACAATAAATTATCATTCTCAGAATACTCCCCAGTGTTCACAGGTCCCCAAATAACATAATCTCCCAAATCATGAAACACATAATACCAATACCCGTCGTCATTCCACCCCTTGTATGTCTTCTGTTCCCTCCCATATTCCATCAACATTTGTAAAAGCTTTGGACTGTTAAATACCGGATCCTCATCCAAGAAACCGTCAAAAGGAACTGCAAGAAATTTTCCTTCTCTGCTTAAAATCCTTCCTGCCAGATGATACAGATGGTATACATTTTTTAATATGTAGACTGCTTTATCCATTCATTTTCTCCTTCATTATCCTAAATGCACATTTGTACTCTCATCTTTCAGTGCTTTAGATTAATAAAATAAATAAATTAAATTAATTTTTTGACATAAACATGAATTTTTCACCTCTTGATATCTTTCTTTTCTATTATAATAAAAAAAACAAATCCAATAAACATCGTATTTGGAGATTATAAATTGCAAGGAGGATTTTCTATGAACAAATTTTCACCGGACTTTCTTTTGGGAGCTGCAACCGCAGCACATCAGGTTGAGGGAAACAATGATAATAGTGACTGCTGGGCAATGGAACAGATGGAACATACCAGCTTTATAGAGCCATCTCTTGATGCCGTTGACCATTACCATCGTTATCAGGAGGATATCCGGCTTATGGCTGATGCCGGATTAAACGCCTACCGTTTTTCTGTAGAATGGGCGCGTATCGAACCAGAAGAAGGACATTTTGATGATGCACAGGCCGAGCACTATCTGGACGTTATTCACTGCTGCAAAGAACATGGTTTAGAGCCAATCGTAACCCTCCACCATTTTTCCAGCCCTAAATGGCTCATAGGAAAAGGTGGGTGGGAAGCAGAATCCACAGTAGACGATTTTGCCCGCTATGTCCGCTATATCATCGGAAAACTTGGAAATGAGCTTCACTATGTATGTACCATCAACGAAGCCAATATGGGAATTCAGGTAGCTGCCATTGCCAAACGCTATATGCTGCAGATGCAGGCGCAGGCTGCAAAAGCTCAGAGCGCGGACGGTACTGTTCAGGTCGGAATCAATCTGGAGAAAATGATGGCAGACCAGAAAGCCGCAGCCGAAGAAAATATCAAAGTTTTTGGAGTTGAGAAAGTAGAAAACTTTACTTCCATGCGTACTCCTGAAGGCGATAAGATTGTATGTCGTGCTCACGAAGCAGCGCGTGCTGTCATCAAAGAACTCTATCCTGAAATCAAAGTAGGTCTTACCTTAAGCTTACATGATATTCAATCCACAGCCGGCGGAGAGGAACATGCAAAAAAAGAGTGGGATGATGAATTTACCCATTATCTCCCCTATATCCAAAATGATGATTTTCTGGGCGTACAGAACTATACTCGCTCCCTGATGGGTCCGGAGGGTACACTCCCCGCTCCTGACGGCGCTGAACTTACTCAGATGAACTATGAGTTCTACCCGGAAGCATTAGAACATATCATCCGTAAGGTTGCAAAAGATTTCAAGGGAGACTTAATTGTCACAGAAAACGGCATTGCTACCGATGATGACAAGAAGCGTATTGCTTTTATCGAAACAGCTCTCACAGGTGTTCAAAACTGTCTGCGCAATAACCTTCCCGTACGCGGCTACTTCCATTGGAGCCTTATGGACAATTTTGAGTGGCAGAAAGGCTATTCCATGACCTTCGGGTTGATTGCCGTTGACAGAACAACACAGACCCGCCATCCCAAAGAAAGCTTATCCTATCTGGGAAGTTACCATGGTTAATTCTGCATCAGCATAAAATATTTTTTACCAAAAAACCTGCTGTATTGTCCAGCAGGTTTTTTACGTTTATTTACTCTCAAGCTTCCTTTTCCAGCATACTCCCTAAGAATCTAAGACTTGGTTTAGGCGTCCGTATCTGCGTAGTACGATCAACAGCTACAAGCCCATATCTCAGACTATACGCTTTCTGCCACTCATAGTTATCAATAAAGGACCAGTAGAAATACCCTTTTACCGGAATATCGTCCTCCATGCAGCGTTTCACACCCCAGATTGCTCTTTGGATAAACTCAATTCTTCTCCGGTCATCATCCGTAGTCACTCCATTTTCTGTAACATAGATATCACCTTTAAAGTCTTTTGCCACTTTCCGAATGACATGCTCCAATCCTTCCGGGTAGAACTCGTAGCCACATTGGGTAATGTCCGCTCCGTCAGGAACAGTAACGGAGCCTTCTGGTCCTACCAACTCCCTTGTATAATTTTGCACACCTATAAAATCATCATCTCTGATTCCCGGTAAGTAATGCCTAAATTCTTCATCCCACAGTTTTTCCATGTTTGCCTCCCCGCCGGGAATTGCCTGAAAATCATGCAGGCTCAGTGTCATACCAACCTTGACATCCGGAAAACGCTCTTTAATTGCATTGCGGGCAGCCTCATGAGCTTTCAGAATCAGTTCATCTCCATGAGGACTACAAGGACTATGGAAATTATTAACACTCATCCCTTCTGGAAGATGAAAAATCTGCCTTCCCTCTTCAAACATGGCATCCTGAGCATTCAGCATTGCCTGCACATCCACACCAACCTGCAGATTTTCCGAAACATTCTTATCTGCCGGTGTGCTCTGGCGGATCATCCTTTCCGTATAATTCTTCATGATCCTTGCAAACTGAAGCCTCATATTTGCCTCATTGATTGTGTTGATATAATGTATTTCCTCTCCAAGACGTTCTATTACATAAATGCAGTATGTTCTGAAATCCTCTACAATACTTTCCGCTTCCCAGCCGCCTTTACTGATAATCCACTTTGGGCTGCTGAAGTGATGCAGTGTCACCATCGGTTCTATCCCGTATTTTCGGCAACAGGCAATCACATCCCGATAATGCTCTATCTCATTATCATCGAATATCCCCTCCTCCGGCTCAATCCTTGCCCATTCAATAGAGAATCGGTATGCATTGTAACCTGCCTCCGCCATCATCGCAATATCCCGTTCATAGAGATGGTAATGATCCACGGCATCCAGACTGGGTTCCTCATAGGAAGTATACTTCATATGTTCCATAGCCCATATATCGTTATGGACATTATTCCCCTCTACCTGATGCGCCGCCGTTGCTGTTCCCAGCAAAAAGTCCTTTGAAAACTGTGCCATCTGTTCTCCTCCCTGTTTTGATATAATATTCTATTTTCATATACTTCTACCTCTTTTCTTCCAGCGTCTTTTTGTCTATAATTTCTTTCTCCAGTTTTCCCAGTAAAATGGATAAAATAATAATAAACATAACACAGATACACGGAAGAACGCAGTACAGACATCGTATCATCAAAATAGCGCCCGCCGACTGAACTGTCATCACATCCGAAGTAGAAGATACAAATCCTGATATACCCAGCAGAATCCCACTTAAACCTGCGCCGATTCCCTGCCCTATTTTTCCTGTAAATGCAGTGATCGCACTGCAGGAACTTTCCATCCTTGGCAATTTAATATATTCATTATAAGTTGAAAGCTGCGTCACGATTAGTGTTCCTAAATATCCAAGTGGCAGATTTAACAATGTAACGCATACACCCCCTGCAACCACAACCGGAAGATTTGTATTTCCAAAAAATATTGTAATATAACCTGTTACTGCTATCACGGAAAAAACTACAAATATTTTTGTTATACTTAGCATTTTCATCATCGTAGGGAAAAGAAACATAATTGGCAGCATGATAATGGAAAACATACTCACAATGCCAAACTTCGAAATATCCCCAATCACATATGTATAATAATATGTACCTGCTCCGAAGCTGACGCTAATCTGATAGAAGCCTGTAATTGCCGCATAAATAAGACAGTACTTATTTTTCACCAGCATCAAAAAAATTTCCTTTATATGTACCCGCTCCCTTAAATCTGCATCCACTGCTGGCTCTTCCCTTACAAATACAAACCTTAAAATCCCTATCAAACAAAGAGGTAGCGCATAAATGAGAATCAATATTCGCCAGCCCTCTGAATTTGCTGCCAGTTTTGCCATTAATATGGGAAATGTGACTGATATTACTATTGCACCTGCCATGCTGACAATTCCACCATAAGAAGATACTTTAGCAATTATCTGATAATCATTGGAAAATGCCCGAATCATATATGGTGTCTGATTTGCATTAAGCAAGGTATTAAATACACTGAAAACCATAGTATACATTGCGAATACCCATACCGCTTTTATTGTGCTGCTCCATTGCGGCGATGCAAAAAATAGAAGTACCGTACATCCCCATGCACCAATAATCGCAAATTCATATGGTCTTGCTTTCCCTAACCGAGAATTGGTATTATCTATCAGATATCCGGCAAATAAATCCGGTACTCCGTCAAACACTTTACTTGCCATCATCAGCATACCCACTAACGCCGCTTCCATTCCCAGAGCGTTTGTACAAAATATAGCCAGATAACTTGTTACAATTAGCTGTAAGGAAGCCGCTGATATATCTCTGGTCTTCCACATAAAAAACTTACCAACCGGAAACCTGCCACATTGATTTCTATTTTTTACCATATTGTTACCCCAGTTTTCCAACACTTGTTGATTTTTCTGTTGCTTATATTATAATTACTGTATATATGCAATACAAACTACACATCTGCCATATATGAAGTTTATCCAACAAAACAGTCTAATTTGATGATAAATTAACAAAATCTTCATAATGATATTGGAGGTAAAAATATGAAACCGGATATACGGATCCGCCACACAAAAGAGAATATTAGAAAAAGCTTTTTTACGCTTTTATCGCAAAAAGAATTTTGCCAGATCACAGTTACGGACATCTGCAATCTGGCTGAAATAAACCGTTCAACCTTTTATAAACATTATCTGGATATAATTGACCTGTTAGAACAAACAGAAAATGAGATATTAGACAAGATACGGAAGCTATGGAAAAAGCTGCATCCAAAAAATACCATTGAGGGCATGGAATCTATTTTATCAGAGACACAAAGTACCATGTGGGATTCTGCATTCTATATTTTTAAAGCTGATCCGGATTTTTCATATACTCAAACTTCGCACTTGAATAAGTGCCTATGCACCTTGAAAATTCAATAAAAACTGGCAATAAAATAGCATGAAA